>Ga0210408_10005094_pt1 | contig 11577 bp, 10 predicted proteins | sample IncBWH4MmetaG_FD_155471 | JGI IMG/M metagenome (GOLD analysis project Ga0210408, IMG submission 155471) | Forest soil microbial communities from Barre Woods Harvard Forest LTER site, Petersham, Massachusetts, United States - Inc-BW-H-4-M | ecosystem: Environmental > Terrestrial > Soil >... | reverse complement strand
GAGTAGGCCAAAGCGAAATCAGGGTCCGCTTGAACGGAAGCCTCGAAACGCTTGGCGGCTTCGAGATGATTTCCTTGTCGTGTCAGCTCGAGTCCTTCGTTGTAGAACCGCAGCGCGGCCAAGGATTGGGATGACGGTTTCAAGGACTTGGCGCGAAGTTCTTTCAATACATCGTCTGAAAGCGCCAGGTTCTGTTGAACCGACTCCGCGAGCTGCTGCACTGCTTTCAACAGTTCCTTTTCCGTCGGCGCGGCAACCTTGAGTGGCGTGGTGCGCTGACGCTTCAAGTCTTCTACAGTGGCGTCAATTCGAATCTGATCGCCTACCTTCGCGTATTGGCCCCAAACGAGCGTCTCCGCATTACTGTATTCTGCGACCCGCCTCAGAGTCCCTGGATCGAACTCACTATTTGACGGGAGGTGAAGGTCTGCAATGATCTGGTGAATGCGATCCGCCGAAACAGTACGCAGGCTCGCCGATTGCCCCACATCCGTGGTCAACATTTCGGCGAGGCTGGGCCCGAGCCAGTCCAATGACGAGTCGCCCGATGCGTTTCGAAACGGCAGGATCGCAAGCGCGATGGCAGGCTGCGCGGGTTGATCCGGTTCTGCTGCAGAGTGGAATCCAGGTTTCTTGATGACCACGAACGCGCCCAGCGCAATCACGGTAGCCAGAGCAGGCACAAGCCATTTCCATGAACTTCTGAACCGATCCAATACTGAAACGGCCGTCGATGGAACGGGTGGCGCCGTTACTGTGGCTGTTGCGCCTGGAGCCCGCCCGACCACCGTCCCAGGGCGCACGCCGCGCCATATGGCCAGGTTCTCGAGAATTTCGGTGGCGCTCTCCAAGCGTTTCGTTTTGTCGATTTCAAGGCAGTGCAGAACGATGTCACTCAGCTCTTGCGGGATATCGGAGATCAGCTCGATCGGAGGACGCGCTGGCTCGACCGTCCGCTTGTAAAGCGACTGCATGGCCGTTTCCGCCTTGTAGGGCGAGATTCCCGTGAGTAGCTCGTAGAAGATAATGCCGAGCGAAAACAAATCAGACCGCGCGTCTAATTTCTCACCCTTGGCCTGCTCGGGCGACATGTATTCGGGAGTACCCACCAGCGCGCCAGTTTGTGTCATTCCGCCGGTGCCGATTTCCATGCTGCGCGCAATGCCGAAGTCCATCACCGAAACTTTGCCATGGGCATCGATCATCACGTTTTGCGGCTTCAAGTCACGGTGAATTACGCCTTCCATGTGCGCAGCTTCGAGAGCGTGGCAAATCTGTTCGATAATTCCGGCCGCTTCCGCGGGCGGGAACTTTCCTGTTTCGCGCAGTAGCGATTTCAGATCTCGCCCATCGATATACTCCATCGTGATGAACTTCACGCCATCCGCTTCGCCCAGATCGAAAATGCGGATCACGTTGCGATGGGTCACCTGGCGGGCCAGAATCAGCTCCTGCTTGAACCGGTGCAGCGCGTCCGCGTTCTGCGCCAACTCGGGACGGATTACCTTCAGCGCCACCAGGCGGTCGAGTTCCCGGTCGCGCGCTTTGTATACCGCGCCCATGCCGCCTTCCCCAAGCAGTTGCAGAATTTCGTAGCGGTTGCCGACCACGCGTCCCGGCTCGAGAGAGCTCGAAGGTCCCACGCGTCCCGCGGTGCCCGGAGCGGACCACCCACTCGCGTTGTCCATCGTGCGGTCGGAATCCGCTGGCGCGCCGGGAGTGGCTCTCGGAGTGATTGTAAGTGTGCGGTCGCTAACCGGCAGCGGAGTGCTGCATGCTGTGCAAGTGGCGATTCCAGGAGGATTCGTCAAACCGCATTGCGGGCATTGCATGGCCGAATTGCCTCGCTATTTGGGCTTACGATACACCAGCAGCCAGGGCTTTCCAATCACCACCACGCTGGACTTCCAATACCAAGTCACAATCCGGTGCCAGCGCCTCCCGCTTGTCCGGGAATCGCAGTGATCTCGATGATCCTAGTTGACTTGGACGTATAGTTGGATAACCGGACACTTGAAGTTGCATTCCACTTCTCCGGTGCCAAGACGGGCGGCCGGCCCAGCATTTGCACTTGAACCTCGGAGAACTTCAATTTCAGGGTGCCGCGTGCTTTGTCCACCGCGGCGGAAAAGGTAGGCATTTTGACTCTAACTTCCCCGACTTTTTGCCTTCGGGTCTGCACTCCCCCCAAAATGTAACCTGGGTACTATGGCCATCTGCGTTTCCCTGCGCCAGATTAGTGTCGGGGAATTCTCGTATGTGCCAGTCGAACACGAGAGTGCGGTGCCAAAATGGGAATGCAGGGGGTTTCGCGGGCTTGCCGTCCCCGGTTTTAGGAGTCCGACCTGTGGTGAGCCAGCCGAGCCATGGACTCCAGCGGAGTCCTAAGGTCAGACCCGGACGATGTTGCCGGACGAGGGGTCACGATGCGGTGAGGCTCCCCGTCCGAGTCCGCCGGGGCGGGACCGGGATCCTGCCTGTCCCGAGCGCAGTCGAGGGGAGCAAGTCCGCCGCGGCGGACGCGCCGAAGGGCCTTGCGCTATCCCGTTTGTTTTCTTCGTCAGATGTTACTGGTCATGCAACACTCGCCCCCGGCCACTCCAATTCTACCCGCTACACCGTGAAAGTAGAATTCGCCGTAAACCCTTCCCGGTCAGCAACATGATTTTTTCTACCCGGTACAAAAAGCCACCCCCCCCGGGGGGTGACTAACTTGCAACCCGTTGGCGGCTATGGAGGCAGCAGCGAGAGAGCCGGCAGGATGCCGGCGCTACGAAGGCGAAGAGTTAGGAGAGATCCTTCGGGCGCACTGCGCCCTCAGGATGACAAGCGGGAGGAAAAGCAGGGACCCGCACGATGACGAGTGGGAAGGGCGCGCCTGTTGGTTGGGCTGGTCACACCCAAGAAAATCTGTCGGAACACTGTTTTTTAGGACCGTCAGCCCCGCGCCGATTGCAGCCGGGTGATTCAACTTATGTGCTAGGGCGAAGGATTGGTGGACGTGGCCGGGATCGAACCGGCGACCCCCTGCTTGCAAAGCAGGTGCTCTCCCAGCTGAGCTACACGCCCACAGTGGGAACTTTTACTGATTTTAAAGCATTTGCACCCGTTCGAAAACTACGAAAACTCACTTTTGAGCCCTCACTGTGTCAGAACTGTGTCAAAACCATGCTCGCCAGACCCTTGCTGTATCAAAACTCCTGACATTTCGCTGGCTCGGCGATTGATTTGGTCCAGTGCTTCCCTCTTCATTTGCAGCTTCATTTGCGAATACTTCTTGAACACTTGAGAGTCGCCCTGACGAAGCATCTGGATGACCCACTCGTCTGCCACGCCCCCGGCACTGAGCCGTGTTGCGTATGTAGAGCGCAGGTCATAGAGCCTGAAATATGGAACTCCGGCTCTTTTCAGGGCTTTTCTCCAGGCAGTTCGCAGGGACCTCAAGTGTCCTTCTTTGTTTGAATCGCTGGGAAAGAGGAAATCTCCGCTCCCAGAGAATGCGACTTGCTTCTGAAATGCTTCCAACGCGATTTTCGTCAACGGGATTTCCGCAACACCGTTTGGCGTCTTGGAATCCGGAATCCAGAGGACCGCGTTGAGAAAGTCGATTTGATTTTTCTTCATCGGAAGCAGTTCTTTCTTCACCCGCAAGCCGGTTTCCGTGATGATGCGAATGGCATTTCGCAGATGCGGCATCGCGTTGCTCTCGATCAGCTGCTGCTCGGACCAAGTGACGTAACGCGGACGGAATAACCCTCTCAGACTGACGGGGAATTCCACCATCGCACATGGATTTGAGGTCAGCAGCCTCTTTCGAACTGCTGCGTTCAACATTCTCCGAAGCACCCGCAATTCTTGGTGCACCGTTGTAGCCTTTAACAGGCCTCGTTCACGGTAGCCTTTGCGGAGCCTGATCTTGACCCGTTGACGAAGTCGCTCACGCAGATACAGCTCGATCTCGTCAGGGCCTACATCAATCAGTCGGCGAGCGGCAAAGGCCTTCTTCAGATGTTGAACGCAACGCATGTTAGCGTTATGGGTACCCGGCTGGCGTACGGGCGGTTTGGAGTAATTCTCAAGGAAAAAATCCGCCCACTCACCAAAAGCCAGACATTCGCCTCTTCGAACAACTTGCAAGACGTTGGCATCTCTGGCCGCAAGCCTCGTACGTAACAACTTGTGGGCTCCTTGCCAGTCATCGGTGAAGGATGATTCTCTCTGGCGCTTACCGGATCTGTCCCGATAACATATCCACCAGAATTTGGACCCTTCGCGTCGATAGACAACGCCGTCGTGCTCTGCAGGTCTACTCATTCTCCATCTCCTGTTTGAAGGAAGCGCGAAATGTTTCGAGATCCGATTTGAGGAACCGGATGTTGCGACCCATTACGCGGAGATGGGCAATCTGCCTTCGCTCAACCCAAAGATACACAGTTTGCGGGCTCACTCCAAGAAATTTGGCCGCCTCTCGAACCGTGATCGGAAATTCATCTTCCGGCGACGAGGGTTTGGGATTAGGCACATCGATTGTTGTGTGGCTCACGACATTTCCTCTCTCGGTCCGATTTCACACAACAAATTTCCAGCAAGGAATGTGATCACTGCTTGAGATAGGCATGATGTTTTTCTATGATGACTTCCCGTCGTCTGGTTCGGAACTCTTCTAAGTCTGGACCAAAGATCAACCAATCCCGGCCGATTCTGTGCGCTTTCAATTCTCCGGCTTGGATTAATTGGAGAACGTGCACGGATGAACATCCTAAGATTTGTGCCGCGCCGAGCAGGCTGTGGATCTCGACCTCGGTGTTGTCGATCACTAGAGTCATCGATCGAGATCGCAACTTCCCAGTTCTGCCACTCCCTGCCGGGTTTTTGTACATTACTTTGACGACTTTCGGTTTCCGCGTCTTTCGCATTGTCACCATCATGGTCAGTGCCTCTACAATTGAAGTGTAGTCCTGACACAGTGTATTAGTCAAGACTAAATGCCGTGCTCGAAAGGACCCTTGGGCTGGCCACCGTGCCAAAAGGCTTCCTAAGCCTTCTCGCAAACCTCAAGTAGGATTTCTTAGGGGGTGGTTGTCGACCGGTTGGGAACGGTTGTTATCCTGGTTGTACAACTCAGTTTCGGAACCGGGTTTCGAGCCTGGAAAGAAGGGGCATTCATGAAGCCCATGCGCATTACGGGACTAGTCCAATCCCCGTTGTTGGAAGTTAGATCAGGCTTCACCGGCTGGTAGTCTCCGGGGCTGACGCACCTCCGCTAGGACCAGGTTCTGCGCGCAGAAGTTTGCAAAAGCCACATCGCAAGCCCCTCCAGACCACCAGCAAGGAAGCGCAAATCCAATCCAGTGCACAAAATCCCGGCACGTGCATCGGAGGTTGTTTGCAAAGTCTGCTTTGCAAAGAGGCATGCTAGGCCGCTGTTAGCGCCAGCACAGAACTGGTAAAGGGCGCTGAAGGCCCGATGAAGTACTTCCTAGGAACGTGGGGAAGCATCCTACAAGCTCTATGATTGAAAGCTCTGATGTCGAGGGAGTTCGGAAATTCATAATGGGCGAGGGGAGGGCCATAAGAGCCACGACCCCGATCCTGAGGGGAGTTTTTCAGCGACTTGCCGGGGATGATGTAAACTGAATCCTCGGTTTCTGCTGTGACAGGGCAGCGTTCCAACCAACTGAACTAAGTCCCCGCGAAGGACATCAACGAGTAGCACGAAACCCGCTGTTTATAGGGCTCTAAGTAGAAAGTGAGCGCAACGGAGCGCTCACAGCCCCTGCAAGCAACACCCGCACACAGGAAGACATATTTCCTCAGCAACAATCATCTACAACCAGAATGCTGAGGATCGCGGTTGGTGACCTTCACTTTGGGAGACCCAGGTCGCGCCGCTACCGCTGCAAGCTTACCCGTCCAGCCTTCAGTCGATGACGACTGCCTTCCGCGAGATTGACGGTGTTCTTGACAAAATCGAGCCACGCCACCTTTTCGTGATAGGCTCGGAACTCTTCGCCCAGCTTGTCGTCCGTGAGTTCCGGCGACACTTGATTGTCCTGTCCAGTCCTGAGCAGCACATCATCCAACGATAGGCCCCTTGAACACAGAAACGTCGTCACGATGACCTCGAAAGTCATCGGCGGCCGATGATCCATGTGGGCCTGGTCGCGGGAAATGCGCTCGCCTGTCGCGGCACAGACCACGAGATTCTCCGCGTCGATATGCGCTGCGAAAAAAGCGTCGCGGGCTTTGTAGAGGTCGAACCTCACAGCTCGACGGAATGCCTGGCTGATCTCCTGCTTGCGACTGGGCGCACGTTGTGAAATGCAACGCAGGTAGGAGAAATCTGTCCCCGTGCCATCAGCGCGAACGATGCTGAAGCACTGCGTGCCGTGTTCGGTCATGACAACCTGAAAATAGCTGACGCCGCAACCCACCTTCACGACATACCCCGGGTGCCGCTCGAGCAGAGCGGCGAGGTCAAGGTAGTCTTCATCGAGCACCCGGTCGCCCGGCTTGTAACGGTTCAGCATCGCCTTAAAGAAGGCGGCGCCCTCCCCCTGCGTATTGAAGGTGCGCGTACCAAGCTCGACGGGTTTTCCACGCGCCATCTATGCCGCTCCCGCTGGTGCGCCCTTGACGAACTCGAGTTGCGCTTCACATCCCTGATTGGTGCAGACAGGCTCAACAATCAACTCGCGTGCCATCATCTCGTCTCCTAGGAGGATCGCAAATTAAGTGAGATGAATTCGAAAATTGACCTGGGCGACATCCAAGAAATGTCTCACGCGGTCACCATGTGCGGTCGGTACGGCGATGACGACAAGCTTCTTGGCCCGAGTGATTCCGACGTAGATCACTCGTTTGGGTTCGTCATCCGTGCGGTTCTGCCACGCGCTAAGAAGTTGTTCTGTGCGTCGAGGCTCTCTGACATCTGGCGGAATGACGATGCAGACGGCGTCGTATTCCTTGCCCTTCGCTTCATGGATAGTGGCGCTCCCGAGCTCCGGCGCATTTCCCGCGACCAAAAGCCGCTGCCATTCCGCATCCGCACGGTTTTGAAAGTAATGCCGCTCCGAGGTGCCGGGACGGTAGGTGAGTCCCAGCCGCAGAACCTCCCTGCGTAACGCTGAAACCCAGATGATGCGGGCATCATTCGTATCAGCGCAACTCCGTGGAAGCCGACTGATGAGTTCGAGCGCGCTGCGCCGCAGCCATCGTTGGTCTATCCCGCGCCGCTCCGCTGCGCGTGACGGCACCTCGTCATCGTCAATTTGCCCCATAAGATCGAGGATAGCCCGTTCAATAAAGCGCAAGTCTGACTCGCGTGCACGGTTTGATAAGGAAGAAGACCAGAACATACCAACTGCACGCGCAACTCCGGCCGTGTTGGAGTTTCCCGAATCCTCCTCGCAGCCGACGCCGCACGCGCGGAGGGCATTCTTTCGCGCGTGCGCCAGCACGATACCGTCTTTCATGGCGATGCCGGATACCCGCATCAGCTCGCAAAACTGCCGTCCGATTACGTCCGATACGGTGACTCCTTGGTAGGTAAGAAGCTGAACGGGCTCTGTGATCGCCGCCGTCTCGCCAAGGGGGATATCGGGGACGGCGCGGGTGCGCAATGTGGCTGCAACGCCACAGATGGGCGGACTGCTGCGAAAATTACCCGTGAGCGGTAGACGATCGTGGGCGTCGTACGCGTTAGCAATTGCCTGCAGGTCTGCCGGACTGCCATGCCGGAATCCATAAATCGCCTGATCAGGGTCGGCAACAACAGTGACGGTGACACCATGCTCTCGCAACCAGCGGATGATCTGGCAGTCGAGCGGATTGCAATCTTGCGCCTCATCCACGATGACTTCCTGAAATCGTGCTGCGAGTGCCCGCCCCAGTGCAGTGGACCACTGGGCGCACTGAAGACGGTGAACGACATCAACCCGGACATCCGCAGCACTGAGATAGCCTCTCTGGCGCAATGTGCGCCGTCTCTGCGCGGCGGCCCGTTCGTAGGCAGCCTGGTTCCCGTGGACATGCGCACGCAGTCCAGCGTGCCCGATAGAGGTCGGGTCAATCTGGTCATTTTCGGCGTTAAAAAGGTCGAGTCCGGCCCCATCGCCTCTGAACGCATTTGCACTCCGCAGACGAACGCTCACACCGAGCGTCTCCCAGTTATCGACAACCGTCGGACGAAGGATGACGCCTTCGATTCCACCGGGTGCGAAGAAAAATTGTCGCAGGAACGCATCGAAGGTTCCGACAAACCTCGGGTGGCGGAGCGCGCTGTCCAGACCGAGAGTATGGCAACGACTAATGAATTCTTCGATCGCCGAGTTCGTAAACGATAGAATTGCGAGGCCACGACGCGCTGGCAGCATAGGCGCGATGCGCGCAACCCGCGCTACAATCGCCCGCGTCTTTCCTGCGCCAGGACACGCCTCGACGAAAGCCCCTGGGACGTGGTTGGCAAATGTGCGCTGCTCATCAGTCAGCCGCATCATTGTTCCACGACCTTCCGGATAGCCTGGGCCAGATACGTAGGAACCTGGAATGGCTCGCCAGCTTCAATGCAGTCGGCTACTCGCTGTGCGAAATCGCCTTTGCGCGTCTGCTTCGCTTTTAGCAGCTCGACGAAGGCCGTCGCCCGATTGTTGGGCGGAGCCCCTTCGACCTCTTCGGTCCAGCGAGCTTAGGATTGTGGGTAGAGCGCTAAAAAGGCGCTTTTGAGCAGTGCGTGGTTTCCTGTTGTGAAAAGTTCGTGTTCCAGGGTCACAGCGTTGGTGAAGACGCCGAGTTTCGCGGCCGTGCCCCAGCCTGTTGCTAGCGCCTCAAGATCTTCCTTGCGGTTTCCAGGCGCGCTCGGGTCAGCATCTGTCACAACTACAACGCGGTCAGCCACGGTTGAACCGCCGAATGGACGAAGCAATACTTCCACATACGGGGCGAAATCGACACCGTCGATTGGCACAAGGACGGTCCCTCTGAAGCGTTGCCAGCCATGGGCATCACCTCGTGGTACATGTCTCTCCGCAATTGCTGGTAGCAGAAGTGCCTCGGCGATACCTTCGACGAGGAGCGCCCGGCTTCCAAATAGTAGCGCGGAGCGCGTCACATCGAGATACCGGCTCACCTTTCGCAGGACCGGGACGCTCAGCCCAAGAGTCGCGATAGGGATAGATACAGTGCTATGGACGGGGGGATTGGCGGCGTCATCTCGAACCGACCGGACGACAACAAGATGCTCTGGCGACACCCATGCCGTTAAGTTCGGCGAATGTGTGGTTACGACAACCTGGATGCGTCCTTCGGCTTGACCGGCGGGGACCGTTTCTGTAGAGGACTTCTTCGCCTGGCCGAGCAAGAAGTCGAGGACAAGCATTTGAAGTTGCGGGTGGAGGTGCGCTTCTGGCTCCTCTACGAGAAATAGAGTCAAGTCCGCTTCCCGTGCCTTCGCGAGTTCGACAACGACGGTCGCCATATAAAGTAGGTTTGCGTAGCCGAGGCCCGAAAAACGGATGTCCTCGGGAGGAATTCCTGCATCTGCCAACCGAAAGCGAAGGTCACGAGCAACGTCCGCCAGATCTTCTGTCGAAAACCCGAGCGAGGCGTTCTGTGCGCGGACGCCGCGCGTCAGACTCCCGAGCGCAGTATCGATCTCCGTGTTGACCGCGCTGACGACTCTGTGCGGGGCCTGAGCACGCCTTACATGGTCAAGAAAGCCCGCCTCTTCGACCTCGACTAGAAAGTGCTGCAGAAGCGTCGTAATGCGGGTTGTTCCTCCGGAGCCGAGTGCTTGGCGAGCATCCCTTAGCGGTGGCAAGAAAACGTGCCGGATCAGGTCGGTGGCACCCGGTTCTGGTTCCGCAGTATCGAATTTTCCTGCCCAGAAGGCGGTCTTGCCGCGAGATTTACCTGACGTTTTGCATTCGCAGCGCATCCCGAAGATAGCGATATCAGTTGCTGGGTCGGGTACGGCGCTAATCAGAAGACCTTTGAGTGTATCGCTCAAACCAGAGAAGCGGCCCTCAAGAGTGAAAGTCTTTTCGGTGCTACCGCGCCGGAGATCTTCGTCCTCTGGATATCTTTCTCGGCGTCCGTTCAGGGGTAGGGTTAGCAGACGAAGTCCGTCGATAATGTTGGATTTTCCACCGTTATTTTCGCCCACAAGGACGGTCAGATCAGGCCGTAGATTGATCGTGACGTTGGGGCAGGAACGAAAGCGTTCAAGTCTTAGAGAATCAAGGTGCATGGCGCCACCTACTCTACGATTACTGTATGAGGTAGGTACTTAAATTACCCTAGCGCAGTCGAGGAAGCCAGAACAAGCGTGTCTCTTTGCATTGGACAGTTCAAATCGCATAAAAGTATGACGGAACGAACTTAAACGACAATTTCGGTCAGCTCTCGCGCATGCGCACCAGCATGATCCAGGGCAATCCCTCAATCAACAGCGGCTTCTAACCCGCCAGCAAAGTGGAATGGATCCTATCAGTCTCAATGTTGAACGGGGGATTTCTACGGAGGGAAACAGAATCCTTACGCGGCAGCAAGAATTCCATTGCATACCCACTATTGCCTTATTCAATGATCAATTCAGTGGGCATTGGGTCGAAAGCCCACAGCCCTAACTCCAAAAGGTGCATCTCTGTGCGCTCAGACGGTGGGTCTTGCGAAGGGGACAGCTAACCGAACATTTGAAGTAGTGCTTTACTTGTCCGGTAAGCGCGTTAATCGGGACTTAGTGGGGTTTCCCTTGGCCAATCCTGCTTCACGCCGGAACTTTGCGCTTTGCCCGCCACTTTGTTAGTGTTCAGCCGGTCTGCCGGAAGGCACCGACATGCGAAGGCCACACGTTCTGATTGCGGGTGCGTGGCTGCTTCACGCGATCGCTTGGTTTCTCCCCGTCGTCAGAGAAGGGGTGACGTTTCCCCACGGTCTACCCGGGTGGCAAGCCTTTCGCGTAGCGGCATGCGCTGTGTGGCCATACGAGGGTACCAAATACGTCGAATGGTACAACGCGGTACTTGGGACCATGAGCGCGGTAACAACAGCACTGTTTATCCTTGGTTCCGTGTGGGTCGTAACGAGCGGGTCGACCACTCTGCGCCGTACGTCTGCGTGGGTCGCGACTCTCGCTTTCATAGTTAACGCGCACTGGTATGTTCTCTTCGGCTCTGACCGCGCGGATCTTAGGATTGGCTATTTCCTCTGGTGGTTTTCGTTTCTCTTTGTGGGATTAGGTCTGTTCGACCTGTCAACTCGCAGACCTGATGAGTGACGGTCTGTGCCTGGTAAGTTGGATAACTGGACATCTTCCGTACCAGGACTCTACATGTCCGGTTTGCTGGAATCATGCAAACAATAAACCATCAATTACGAATCATAAATCGCGCTCACATTTCGCCCTTCGAAGATTCCTTTATCGCGCTCGCGGCTCACCTTTGAAACTGCGCAGTGTCCGAATGATCAGAAGTGTTCCGGTTCGTGTTTCGACGTTCCGGGCTGACGACAATGAAAAAAGCCTTCCGCAATCTGTTTTTCGCGGCTCTCTTTGCTCTCGGGGTCTGCCCAGTTCTCGCC
>Ga0210408_10005093_pt1 | contig 11578 bp, 8 predicted proteins | sample IncBWH4MmetaG_FD_155471 | JGI IMG/M metagenome (GOLD analysis project Ga0210408, IMG submission 155471) | Forest soil microbial communities from Barre Woods Harvard Forest LTER site, Petersham, Massachusetts, United States - Inc-BW-H-4-M | ecosystem: Environmental > Terrestrial > Soil >... | reverse complement strand
AGGATTCAGCGAACCCGCCCGGCTCCATGACCCAACCGCTCAGCATGACCATAAGCGCGCCTCCTAACGCGAACAACGCCGAACTGAAAGGCCAGTATGCCTATGAGATCAACAGTTTCGGCAGCCTCGCCGGCACCCAGCACGCAGAGGTGGGGAGCTTCACGGCGGACGGCAACGGAAACATCACAGCCGGAGTGGTGGACTCCAATAGCCCTTACGGATACTTCCCAACCCTGGTAATCACCGGAGGTAGTTATGCTGTCGGTCCGGATCATCGTGGGACGGCAACCTTCAATTTCCTGGGCGGAGGGTCAGAAATCATCGCGTTTGCTTTGGGTTCGCTCAATGGTGGCAATGTGGCGACGGCAGGGCGGCTGATCGAGTTCGAGTATACGACAGCGGTCCCTGGCCCTGTAGGTTCAGGCGTGATGTACCTGCAGCAATCAGCGGCGTTTGCGCTGGCCAGCATCAAAGGGCCATATGCCTTCCAGCTCATCGGGCAGAATGCGACAGTCGGCTTGCGGCTAGTCGAAGCCGGAGCCGCAACCGCGGACGGCGCTGGAAATCTCAACCCCGGTGAAATTGACATAAATAACAACGGCACGGCGACCAACACCGCATTCACCGCAACACTCACGATCGACGCGGCGAACACTGCCACGAGCGGCCGGCTTTTCTTCAAGTTCACCACCGGCACCTCGGGCAATGCGGTCCTCTACATCGTATCGGCGAATCATGCGTTACTCATGACCACGGACGTGGTGAGCTCTAACGGACTTGTGACCGGCGAGATGCAATCGCAATCTTCCACGTCGTTCGCCGACGGTGATCTGAAGGGCACCGCGGTGTATTACCTGGAAGACCAAGGGCAAATAACAGGCGATTCCCGTGCGACGATTGGGTTGGCGAGCTTTGACGGCGCTGGCAACCTTACCGTTGTCAGCCAGGACAAGAACGACTCTGGCGTGCACTCCAACAAGGCCAACCAGAAGGGCCTTACGTACTCGGTGACGGCAAACGGCAGGGTGACAATCACAGGGGCGAATAACCCGCAGACTGGCTATCTGGTCAGCCCAACGGCAGCGTTCCTCATGGAGACCAGCGGCGGCACAAGCGCAGGCTTTGTCGAGCAGCAAAGCGGCGGGCCGTTCTCGGCGGCCTCGATTTCCGGAAATTACATTTTTGGCGTCGCCCCACCGGCAGTCCCTGCTTCCGTCGTTTCCTCCGGGATCGCGACGTCGACAGGTGGAGGCACACTGAACGTCACTTCAGACGAAAGCGGGCAATTCGGTCTCGCCTTGGGCCAGACCATTACGGCCACGGGATTCAACGTCGCAGCGAACGGCGTGGGCACAGACAGCGTCGGAGATGTGATTTACATGATCTCGCCAACCAAGGCGGTGCTCATCAACTTGAATACACCGGCGCCCGAAGTCTTCATCACTCAGCAGTGACGAGAGATTCGCGGCACTTCACATGGGGGGTGGTCGCTCTTGGCGAGCCCACCTTGCTCAGGGTCTTCTGAGAACAATCTACTCTGCAACTAACGTTTTGCTCCTACAGAGACAGCAGCGCCGCTTGACGGGCGAACCGTCACGCCATAGAGTCTCGGCAATCCATGCATGCCTTCGGCGGTCCACATTGGCCGTTGGGGCGCTTCGATCAGGGCAAGTATGCGCTGAGGTGATTGTGAGCAACGCAGCACGCACAGCCGCACTGCCCGTCGAAACCAGGACAATTCGGAAACTGCAGCTCCGGCTGATTCCGTTTCTCTTCCTGCTTTACGTCGTTGCGTACGTAGACCGCATCAACATCGGTTTTGCCGCGCTGACGATGAACAAAGATTTGGGCATCACCAGCCAGCAATATGGGCTGGCGGCGGGGATTTTCTTCATCGGATATTTTCTGTTTGAGGTGCCCAGCAATTTGATGCTGCACAAGGTGGGAGCGCGCGTTTGGATTGCGCGCATTCTTTTGAGCTGGGGGCTGGTGGCAACGCTGACCGGGTTGGTGCAAAGCGTCCATCAATTGTACGTCGCGCGCATTTTGCTGGGCGTGACCGAGGCGGGCTATTTTCCAGGAATCGTCTTGTACCTGACGTATTGGTTTCCGCAGAGGCATCAGGCGCGAACACTGGGGCTGTTTCTGACGGGCAACCCGATCAGCAGCGTTGTGGGGGCGCCGGTCTGCGGGTTTATTTTGGATCACGCCCATTGGCTGGGATTGGGAAGCTGGCGCTGGCTGCTGATTCTTGAGGGACTCCCAGCGATCGCCCTAGGATTTCTCACTTACTTTGTGCTGCCCAGCCGGCCGAGTGAAGCAAAGTTTCTGACACGCGAGGAAAAAGACTGGCTTCAGGGGGAATTAGAGCGCGAAGAGCAAGCCAAACTACAGCAACGGAATCACTCGGCAATGGAGGGGTTGAGGAATCCAAACGTGTGGCGGCTGGTTTTGATTTATTTCGCAATGATGATTGGCGGCTACACGATGGCATTCTGGATGCCTCAGATGGTGAAAGCCCTGTCGAGCAAATACTCGAACAGCCTAGTGGGAAGCGTGGTGATGATTCCTTACCTGGCGGCGGTTGCGGGAATGATCCTGGTTTCCCGCAATTCGGATCGCAGGCTGGAGCGGAGGTATCATGCGGCATTCTCGTTGCTGCTGTGCGGAATTGCATTTTTGGCGCTGACCGGAACCTATTCTCCCACCGTTACCGTAATCCTGCTGTCCTGCCTGGCGATTGGCTACTGCAGCTCTCTCAGCCCATTTTGGGCGCTGCCTGGCGAATTCTTGACGGGATTCTCAGCCGCCAGCGGCATCGCGCTGATTAACGCCACCGGAAACCTCGGAGGATTTGCCGGAACGGCGGTAGTAGGGTTTATCGACCAGAAAACAGGCAGTCTTGGCGGCGGGCTGACATTTGCAGGAATATGCATGCTGGTCGCCACGGCGCTCGTGCTGCTACTCCCGAAATCGAGCAATGGCGCGCGCGTTGCAGAGACGCAAACAAATACACTGAGGTGATGGTGGACAACCAAGCGAGCACCGTGGCCACGCTCGACGAAGCCAAAGTAGTTCAAAAACTAAAGATGAGGATTATTCCGTTTGTTTTTGTTCTCTACATTATTTCCTTTTTGGACCGCACAAACATCAGTTTTGCGGCGTTGACGATGAACCAGGAGCTGGCAATTACCAGCAAGCAGTTCGGATGGGTGGCGGGGATTTTCTTTTTTGGATATTTCCTGTTTGAAATTCCAAGCAACCTGATGCTGCACAAAATCGGGGCGCGAATCTGGATCGCGTGCATCCTGATTACCTGGGGAATTTTGGCCACGCTGACTGGGTTGGTGCATTCAGTGCAGCAACTATATGTAGCGCGTTTTTTGCTGGGGCTAGCGGAAGCGGGCTATTTTCCTGGCATCGCTCTGTATCTAACCTATTGGTTTCGCCAGCGAGATCAGGCGCAGGCGATTGCGCTATTCCTGGCGGGCATTCCCGTCGCCAGCATACTGGGCTCTCCGGTTTCTGGATTCCTGCTGGGCCATGTGCACTGGATGAATGTCAGCAGCTGGCGGTGGCTGCTGATTCTGGAAGGGCTTCCGGCCGTCGTTGGCGGCGTGCTCACGTACTTTCTGCTGCCCAGCTGGCCCGCAGAAGCCAAATTTCTGAACCAGCAAGAAAAGGATTGGATTGCGGCGGAACTGGCGCGGGAAGGACGGGAGAAACTGGCCAGCCACAACATTTCGGCGGGAAAGGCGCTGTTGAACAAACGTGTTTGGCATTTAGGATTGATCGGATTCACTTTGAATACCGCCATGTATTCGATGAACTTTTGGATGCCGCAACTGGTGAAGTCCATGGCGAGCGGAATCTCGTACAGCTTGATCGGACTGTTGGTGATGATCCCACATCTTGTGGGCTTACCCGTGATGGTAGGGGTGTCGCGGAGTTCCGATCGAAAACAAGAACGGAGATTTCACGCGGCGATTCCCGCCACCATTGCGGGAATTGCGCTGGTGTCGATGGGCGCAGTTCCATCCATTTTTCCAACGATCCTGCTTCTGTCCTTCGCCGCGCTTGGCATCTATAGCGTCTATGGCCCTTTCTACTCGCTCCCTGGCGATTTCTTAACGGGATTTGCCGCGGCCTCCGGGATTGCCCTGGTGAGTTCGCTTGCGAATCTCGGAGGATTTGCCGGGCCGTACGCAACAGGATGGATCAGCCAGAAGACGGGGAGCTTGTACGGCGGGTTGGCAGTTGCGGGGGTTTCGTTATTCGCTTCGGCGACGCTGATGCTATTGCTTCCGAGAAGGCTGCGGGGGAGGCCGGCTTGAAATTGGGCGACTGGCGACGCGTCTGACAGTTGTGCTTTGGAGTTTACGCCGGGGCGTTAGGGGCGCAGCGATGCTGCGCCCCTACGGGGACTGAATTGCGCGAGGCGCGGGTTATGAGGGGCTGCGGTTCCGGTGATGCATAACGCATCAGGGCGTTTCGAGTGTTTTGCCGCCTTCCGGCTGGGGGTATATAGTTAACGAGGGAAGTTCGCGACGAACGCCACGTGCAGCCTGGTCGCATCTTCGATTGGCGCTTAATTAGCGCTTAGTCAGCACCCGATTGACAGTTTTCATTCTCCGCAAAGGCAACCTGGACGGATGGCCGCAGACGTAAGCAAACATCTGGATCGCGCCAAGCGTTTCCTCGAGAAGAACCGCGTCGAGGACGCGATTGTGGCGTATCTGCAAGTGCTCGAAGAGGCGCCACAGCATCAGGAGGCGACGCAGGCGCTTGGGGACTTGTACGCGCGGATGGATCAGCCGGACCGCGCGGCGGTGTACTACGGCCTGCTATTCGATTTGCTGATCGAGCCCAAGGACGAGACGAAGGCGCTCGCCATCTACAACCGGTTTTTGCGCGGGGGTCTTAGCCCGCAGCCGCCCGAACGCATTGCGCGATACGCTTTTCTGCAACAAAAACAAAATCACCCGGATGAAGCCATCGAGCAGTACAACAAGGCCGCGGAGTTATTCGCGGCGGCGAACCGCGACGAGGATGCGCTCTTCTGCTGGGAACGGATTGCCCAGCTCGATCCGGAAAATCTTGGGCGGCAGCTTCGACTGGCCGAAGGAGCCGAACGTATCGGCAAGAATGCGCTGGCCGCCAGAGCGTTTTTGCGAGCCGGGCAGCTGGCCACGGCGAGCGGCAATTCAGCCGACGCGCTGCAAATTCTCGGGCGCGCGTACAAGCTCGCGCCGCAAGAACGCAGCGTGGCACTGCTCTACGCGCAGGCGAACTTGCAGGCGAGCAATGCGGTGCGTGCCGCGGCGCTGCTCGAACCATTTGTTACAACCGAGAGTGACGGCGCGTTTCTCGCGACCTATAGCGATGCACTGATGCGCTCAGGAAACCTGGAGAAAGCGCGCGAACTGCTCGATAAGCTGCTGCGGGAGAAAAATGAAGGAATGACGCAGCTATTCGAGCTTGCGGACCGCTACGTTGCCGCAGGGCAGGATCAAAAGGCCGCGGAAATTCTTCAAACTTTGAAACGGCGCATGTTTGCCGACAAGCGGCAGAATGATTTCGCCACGCTGATGGATGGCGTGGGAGCAAAGTATCCGCACTCGCAGGCCATCCTGGAGTTCTGGGCTTCCGTTCACAGCGAGCTGAATCGCGAGTCGCAATATTTCGAAGTGCTGATCCGGCTTTTCGACGTGTACCTGACTTCAGGGAACGTCCGGAAGGCGGCGGAGTCTCTCGAGCGGCTGGTGGACATCGACGCGTACGACTACCGCAATCAGGAACGGCTGGAACTGCTGCGCGGCAAAGTGGATGAAACGCATTTGAAACGGATCGCCAGCCGGCTGATGAAATCGAGCACGCCCTCGCCGGGGCATACACAGCATGCAGCAGCGGCACAGGCTCCGGCGGCTCCTTCTCCGGGCAGCGAAGAGGGGCGGCAGTTGCAGGCGCTGGAAGACTTGATCGTGCAGACAGAGATTTTTTTGCAGTACTCGCTGCAGAACAAGGCGCTGGAGCGGCTGCAGAGAATTGCGGCGATGTTCCCGGGGGAAGAAGAACGGAGCGCGCGGCTTTCGAATTTGTATCAGATGGCGAATTGGTGGCCGCCAGGCTCGCCGAAGCTGAAGACGGATACCGCGCCTGCGGCGCCCGTGGTAGCCGCGTCGCCGGTTGCACCTCCCGCGCCTGTGGCTGAAGTGCCATCGCCCATCACGACGAAGACGGGAGTTTATTCGGCGGAGACGCTGCGGGATCTCTCAAAAATTTCAGAGGTCAATCAAAAAATATTTCGGCAGCAGACGCCGCGGGCGATGCTGAACACGGCGGTCAGCGAAGTCGGGGCATATTTGCGCGGGACGCGTGCGCTGGCGGTAGTGGGAACGCCGGGGCGTCCACCGGAAATGGCGGCGGAATTTTGCGCGCCCGGAGTGAAACCCGCACCTGGCGCGCAAGTGGTGCTGCTGCTCGCGCACTTTGAGAAAGCCGAGCCGGACGAACTGGGCGGGCTGGTGGTGAACGCGACGGAAGGATCGATTTTGAGCGATCTGGGGTTGGCGACGGCGCTGGGCGTGATGATCACGGACAAAGAGACGCAGATGCCGGCGGGGATGCTGATTATCGGGCACGCCGAACCGCACAAGTGGCGGCCGAATGAGGCTTATTTCTTGCAGGCCATTGGCGATCAGATGCTGATGAGCGTGAGCCATACGCGGCTGCGGTCGCTGGTGCGGCGCATGGGAGTTTCGGATGAACGCAGCGGCCTCTTAAGCCGAAGCTCTTACCAGAGTTGTTTGCTGACGGAAGCGGATCGCGCGCGGTCGCAGGGAACGCCGCTGGCGCTGACAATTTTGCAGATCGATCGTGGGGCGGAGTTGCTCCGGCAGCAGGGAGAATCGCCGTTGGAACGGTTCCTGGAGCAACTGGCGCGGTCCTTGCAGCCGATCGTGCGGCAGAACGATGTGGCGGTGAAATACACTTCGTGGTCGCTGGCGTTTATCTTGCCGGATACGACGCTGGCTGGTGCGCAGAACCTGGCGGATAAGTTGCGACGCGCGGCGAGCGGGCTGCGGCCGCCGTGGGATTCGACGCAGATTACGCTGAGCGCGGGGATAGTCGAGGCGGTAGCCAAGCACGATTACGACAGTGAAGATATTGTGACGGATTTGATCAACCGTGCGGAGTTTTCGATCGAAGAGGCGCGGAAGCGCGGCGGGGATACCGTGGTGGCGCTGGAGACGCCGAAGCTGTAGAGCTTGCTTGCCTTCTTGTCGTTGGTCCCTGCTTAAAATCACGGAAGCGGTTCGCCAAAACCAGTAGGCTCATTGCCGAGCGTATGTGGTCGTGGTAAAATGACCATGGTCGCGAAGAGGACACTATGAAGCAGATGAAAGCGAGCATCTTCAAGGCGCAATGTCTGAAAGTGATGAATCGCGTGCAAAAGACCGGTGAGCCGGTTGTGGTGACAAAGCGCGGAAAACCAGTGGTCAAAGTGGTACCAGCCGAGCGAGAGAAAGACGATTTGTTTGGATTCATGGCGGATCAATTCGAGATCGTCGGCGACATCGTGTCGCCCGCTGTACCGCTGGAGGACTGGGAGATTTTGAAAAAATGATCCTGCTTGACACACATGTTTTGCTTTGGCTGGCGAAAGATCCAGCGAAGCTATCGAATAAGGCTAGCGCAGCCATTCGCGAAGCGGCCCGCAGTGACGGAATCGCCATTTCGATGATGACCGTGTGGGAGTTGGCGGTCCTTGCTGCTCGGGGCAAAGTGAATCTAACCGGGACGGTGGAAGCGTTTGTGGAGAACATTACCGCTAGAACGGCCATTCGGCCCATAACCCCGAAAGTGGCGGCTCTGGCGAGCCAATTTCCGCCACACTACCCGAAGGATCCCAGCGACCGGCTAATTGGAGCCACGGCTCTCGCCGAGGGCATGGCGCTGGTGAGCGCGGATCAATATATCCGGCGCAGTGGAATCGTACGGACCATCTGGTAGCGAAAACCTAGAGGCGAGAATTTGAGCAACATCGTGGCCGGCAGTGCGAGGCGCATTTCCACATTTTGAGTCAAGCAGCAAGCTGGAAAACTGCGATTCATTGAAAGAGAGGCAGGCATGTTTCCGACGGATGTGGTGATTGTGGCGGGGGCGCGGACGCCGATGGCGCGTTATACCGGGGCGTTTTCGGAGGTGAGCGCAATTGAGCTGGCGGCGCATGCTTCGAGAGAGGCGATTCGGCGGTCGGGTGTGGATCCGGGAGAGTTTGATCACGCGATTTTTGGGAACGTGATGCAGACAAGCGCGGATGCGCTTTATGGGGCGCGGCACGTGGGATTGAAAGCCGGGCTGAAGATTGAGACGCCGGCGGTGACGGTGAACCGCTTGTGCGGGTCGGGGATTGAGGCGATTGCGCAGGCGGCGCAGCGGTTGCTGCTTGGCGAAGCGAACATGGTGCTGGCGGGCGGGATGGAGAATATGACGCAGGCGCCGTTTGTGGTTCGCGGGGCGCGGACGGGATTGAAGCTGGGCGGCGGAGCGTTGGAAGATTCGCTGATGGCGGGGTTGACGGACACGTATTGCGGATTGCCGATGGCGCTGACGGCGGAGAAACTCGCGGAGCAGCATGGAATCAAGCGAAAGGATGCCGACGCGTATGCGTTGCGCAGCCAGCAGGCGGCGGACGCGGCCTACAAGGCTTGCCGGATCAAGGAAGAACTGGTGCCGGTGGAAGTGAAGCAGGGAAAGAAAACGATTGTAGTGAGCGAAGACGATCATCGGCGGCCGGAAACGACGATGGAGACGCTCGAGAAATTGCCACCGTCGTTCAAGAAGGATGGGATCGTTACGGCGGGAAATGCCAGCGGGATTGTGGATGGCGGAGCGGCCGTAGTGGTGACGCGAGAGAAAATTGCGAAGGAGCGGGGATTGAAGCCAGTGGGGCGCATCGTGTCGTGGGCGGTGGCGGGAGTGGATCCAAGCATCATGGGGATTGGGCCGGTGCCGTCTTCGCAGAAGGCCCTGAAACTTGCAGGGCTCACGCTGGAACAGATGGATCGCGTGGAAGTGAACGAAGCGTTTGCGGCGCAGTATCTGGCCGTGGAAAAAGTGCTGGGGCTGAACCGCGAGAAGACGAATGTCAATGGCGGGGCGATCGCGCTGGGACATCCGCTGGGAGCTTCAGGGACGCGGCTGGTGATTACCATTTTGAATGAGCTGCGGCGGAATGGGTTGCGTTATGGGCTGGCGACCGCGTGCATCGGCGGCGGTCAGGGCATTGCGATGATTGTGGAGGCGCTACAGAACTGATTGGCTGCAGTTCGTGCCAGGCGCGCCATAGAAAAAACAGAAAAGATAACGCAGAGACGCAGAGTGCGCCGAGGAAACGCCGAATCACGAATCGGGCATTTCTGCTACACTTTCGCATTCACGGTAAGAGGTTTCCAGTTTGGCCCTTTTCCGCCGGATGGGCGCGAAATCATCTACGAGGAAAGCATGGCGATTCGAAGAGTGGGTGTCGTGGGGTGTGGACTGATGGGTTCGGGGATCGCGCAGGTGTCGGCAGTGGGGGGATTCGAAACCGTGGTGCGCGAAGTGAGCGCGGAGTTGGTGGAGAAGGGGATCAAGGGCATTGAGAAGAATCTGAATCGGCTGGTGGAAAAGGGCACGATTTCGGAGGCGGTGAAAAGTGAAATCAGAGGCCGATTGAAAGGTTCGACTTCCATCGACGATTTGAAAAGTTGCGACTTGGTGATTGAGGCGATCATCGAACAGCTTCCGGCGAAGCGAGAACTTTTCGGCGCGCTGGATGCGCTCTGTCCGCCAGCGACAATTTTTGCGAGCAACACGTCATCCTTGACGATCACGGAAATTGCCACGGCGACGAAGCGTCCGCAACGATTTGTCGGGCTGCACTTTTTCAATCCCGTGCCGGTGATGAAGCTGGTCGAAGTGGTGCGGACGATTGCGACGGAACCTGCCGTTTACGAAGAGATGGTGGCGTTCGGAGCGAAGCTCGGCAAGACGCCGGTGCGCGCGCACGACAGCACCGGCTTCATTGTGAACCGGCTGCTGGTGCCGTATCTCTTGGATGCGATCCGGGCGTTGGAAGAGGGCGTCGGGTCCATCGAGGATATCGATAATTCCATGAAGCTGGGCTGCGGGCACCCGATGGGGCCGCTGACGCTGCTGGATTTCGTGGGGCTGGATACAACGTATTACATTTCACAGATTATGTTTGAGGAGTTCAAGGAACGGCGATTCGCGGCGCCGCCGCTGCTGAAGCGCATGGTGCTGGCGGGTTGGAATGGGCGCAAGGCCGGGCGCGGGTTCTATGATTATTCGGACCCGCAGAATCCGAAGGCGCAGAAGTTCTAGTTAGCAGAAGAAAAGAAATTAAACGCAGAGACACAGAGTACGCAGAGCCAAGAAGGAAGAGAAAGATGGGCTACGAGAATATTCTGTACGAAAAAAAGGACGGGATTGCGTACATCACCTTCAATCGGCCGAAGGTGCTGAATGCTCTGAATCGCAAGACGGTGGAAGAGCTGCAGCATGCGCTGCTGGACGCGCGCGCCGATGACTCCGTGCGCGTTTTGATCCTGACGGGCGCGGGCGAGAAATCTTTCGTGGCCGGTGCGGATATCGGCGAACTAGCCGTTCAGACGCCGGTTAACGGCAAGGAATTTTCGCTCTTCGGGCAGAGTGTTTTCCATTTACTGGAAACGATGGGGAAGCCGTCGATCTGCGCGATCAACGGATTTGCGCTGGGAGGGGGCTGCGAGCTGGCGCTTTCGTGCACGATTCGGATCGCCAGCAAGACGGCAAAACTCGGGCAACCGGAAGTAAAACTCGGGATTCTTCCCGGTTACGGCGGATCGCAGCGTCTGGCGCGGCTGTGCGGCAAGGGCGTAGCGCACGAACTTTGCCTTACCGGTGAGATGATTACGGCGGAGGAAGCGCTGCGTATCGGGCTGGTCAATCACATTTACGATCCGGCGGAACTGATTCCCGCGGCGGAAGCGATGGCGAAGAAAATTATTGCCAACGGGCCCATCGCCGTGAAATTCACCATGGAGGCGATTGAGCGGGGCATGCAAATGGCGCAAGAAGAAGGATTGTTTCTGGAGGCGACTCTTTTTGGCGTGGCTTGCGCAACGGAAGATATGAGGGAAGGCACGAAGGCGTTCTTGGAGAAGAGGGCGCCACAGTTCAGAGGGAAGTAAAGGATTAGAAGCTCGAACGGTGCGGATGGGCGATGGTGGATAAAATACAACCTGGGAAGATGGATGGCGGCTTGAGCGCAGCGGGTTTCCGCTTTGGGCTTGTGGTGAGCAGATTTAATAGTTTTATTACTGAGCGGCTTCTTGCAGCCGCGGTCGATGCGCTAGAGCGCGCGGGGGCGGGCAGCAAGGATGTTGATGTGGTGCACGTTCCGGGGGCATTCGAATTGCCTCTCGCCGCGAAAAAGCTGGCGACGATGGGGAAGTACGACGCGCTCATCGCCGTTGGGTGCGTGCTGCGCGGCGAGACGACGCACTACGACTACGTTTGCTCGGAAACGGCG
>Ga0210408_10005089_pt1 | contig 11587 bp, 8 predicted proteins | sample IncBWH4MmetaG_FD_155471 | JGI IMG/M metagenome (GOLD analysis project Ga0210408, IMG submission 155471) | Forest soil microbial communities from Barre Woods Harvard Forest LTER site, Petersham, Massachusetts, United States - Inc-BW-H-4-M | ecosystem: Environmental > Terrestrial > Soil >... | reverse complement strand
GCTCATCACAGGGCGCAAGATCTGGACCACGGACGCGGATCGCGCCGACTACTTCGAGATCTTGTGCCGGACGAGCGACGGTGGCGGGCGCAAGCACGACGGGCTGAGCCTGCTCATCGTCCCCGCCGGTACCCCCGGACTGTCCGTCGAGCCCATCGAGGGCATGGATGGTGAGCGGCACTTCAACGAGGTCGTCATCGACGAGGTGTTCGCGCCGGACGACTGGCTCGTCGGGGAGGAAGGCACGGGGTGGCAGCAGCTGACCGCCGAGCTGGCCCTGGAACGGGCCGGACCGGAGCGGTACCTGTCGACGTTCCCGCTGCTGGAGTCCTTCGTGCAGTCCAGGCACGGCGTCAACGCACCTGAGCAGAGCTTCGAGCTGATCGGGAGGACCATCTCCCAGCAGATCGGCCTGCGGCTGATGTCGCTTTCGATCGCCCGGATGGTGGACCGGGGCGGCTCACCGGTCGCCGAGGCAGCCATGGCCAAAGACCTCGGTACAGAGCTCGAGCAGCTCCTGGTCGACGAGCTGTGGCGCTATCGCTACGAGGAGGTAAAGCCCGGCCCCGCCGGCGAGAGGTTCCATGAATTCCTCGACATCAACCGGCTCCGGTCGCCGGTCTTCACCACGGCCGGGGGCACCAACGAGGTGCTGCGCGTGCTGATCGGGCGTCAGCTGCCCGGCTGGGCCGACACCCGGAAGGGCTGGGCGCTCCGCTCACCGCTCGCGGCGACGGTGTTCGACCAGGCGGCGACGCTGGACGCCGACCAGAGCCTGAGGTCGGTGCCGCGCGGCACGGCCGATCGGCTGTCGGCGCGGACGGCGGATTCCCTGCAGGCCTCCGGATTTCTCGGCGTGAGTGTCCCGGAGCAGCTCGGAGGCAGCGGCGGCGGCCTGAACGACGCGCTCGAAGTACTGCGGGGGACGGCCTACGCGGGCCTGAGCATTCCCGTCATCGAAGGCCCGATCCTGGCCGGGTGGCTGCTGCGCCAGGCGCGGCTCGCCTTTCCCTGGGGCGATCACCTGGCCGTGATGGCAGCGGGCGACATAGGGCTGGACGAGGGCGTCCTGACCGGCACGCTGGAGAGCGTGGCTCGGCCCGAGCGGGCCACGACGCTCGTCGTGCCGGTGCGGCAGGACGAGCGGCTGATGGTGGCGACCGTCGCCCTTGACGGGCTCGGCCTGCCCATGGGGGCGGTCAACACCGCCGGGGAGCCTGTGGCCCGGGAAGTGCGCCTGGACGGCGTGCCCGTCGCCGAGCTCGCGCCGACCGGCATCGCGTACGAGGCGGCCGCAGAGGCGCTGAGCAGGCGGCGCGCGCTGGCCCGCGCGGTAGCCATCACCGCCGCGCTGCAGCGAACGGCGGAGCTGACGATCCTCTACGCGGGCCAGCGCGTTCAGTTCGGGCAGCCGATCGCCCGGTTCCAGGCGGTACAGACGCACCTGGCCAGGCTGGCATCCGAAGCGCAGCGTGCGGCCGTCGTGGTGGACGCCGCCCAGGCCGCGCTGGGTGAGCAAGATGACCCGCACCTGGATCTGGCGCTGGTCTGCGCGGCCCGCACGCTGGCCGGGGAAGCGGCGGTCGTGGGTGCCCGGCTGGCTCATCAGGTTCACGGCGCCATCGGCGTGACGATGGAGTACCCACTGCAGCGATTCACTCGCCGGCTGTGGGAATGGGAGGCCAGCGATGGCACGGCACTGCCATGGGCCCGGCGGCTGGGAGCGGACGCGATGACCGGCCAGATGCGGGCGTGGCAGCTCATCACCGGAACCTGCTAGAAGCGCGCGGCCAATCGGCGGAAATGACGGGAGTGAATGATGGAGTTCTCCGACAAGGTGGTCTTCGTGACGGCAGCGGCCGGCGCGGGAATCGGGCAGGCGGTAGCCAGGACCTTCGCCAGCGAAGGGGCGATCGTGGTACTCAGCGACCAGCACCCGGAGCGAACCGCCAAGGTGGCGGCCGATATCGCTCACGACACCGGTCAGGAGGTCACCGGCGTCCCGCTCGACGTGCGGGATGAAGCGCGTATCGACGAGGTCATCAACGGCGTCGCCGACAAATACGGAAGGCTCGACGTCGTCGTCAATAACAGCGGCATCAACGTGCTGGCCTCGGTCTACGAGATGCCCACGGAAACCTGGCGTCAGGTTCTCGACGTCAGCCTCACCGGGCCGTTCATGGTCACCAGGCGGGCGCTGAACGTCATGCGGGACCGGGGCACTCGAGGCGCCATCGTCAACATGTCATCCATCGCGGCCTGGATGCGGACGTCCGAAGGCGAGGCGCATTACGCCGCGGCGAAAGCGGGAATCACGGGATTTACCCGGGCAGCGGCCATGGAGGCCGCACCGCACGGTATCCGGGTGAACGCGGTGGCGCCCGGGCTGGCGTGGAACCCGTTCCTCGGCAAGATCTATGGCGAGGAGTACGTGGAGGAGATGGCTCAGCGGACGCCACTGGGCCGGGTCGGCCAGCCTCAAGACGTCGCCAACGCCGTCGCGTTCCTCGCCAGCGAGCGGGCGAGTTTCATCACCGGCGAGGTGCTGTGCGTATCGGGAGGCTATTACCTCCACACCTGAACCGGTTCACTGCCCCATCGGCGGACGGGTGGCGACAAGAAGCGTCCACTGACTGTCGAGTACGGTGACGTCGTCCTGGTTGAGCACGACACGCCGCTCCGTGACCCGCCCCCGCGTACCGCTGCGGGTGAGCTGAGCCGCCGTGAACGTCAGTTCGACGTGAACCGTGTCGCCGATGCGGGTCGGGGCCAGCCAGCGGCAGGTCACGTCGGTCATGCCGAGCAAAGAGGCCTGCAGCGCGTGGAGCACCGGCAGGCGGGTGCTCAACCCGGACGCTATCGACAACACGAGCAACCCATGAGCGATCCGGCCGCCGAAGGGAGTGGCGGCGGCAAAGGTCTCGTCCACGTGCAGTGAATTGAAATCACCGGACAGGCCCGCGAACGCGACCACGTCGGCCTCGGTGATCGTACGCCCCGACGTGACGAACGTCTTGTCCAGCGGCACGTCCTCGAAGTACAGCCGATCGCCTTGGCCGACAGTGACGCGGCCACCGTCAACGCTCACGCTTCGGTCCCCAGGCTGGACGGGAATTTCGGCCGCCTCTTCTCGCGCATGGCATCCAGCCCCTCGCGAGCATCTTCGCTGAAGAAGCCGAGCATCTCCAAGGCGAGCGAGGACTCGAAGATCGGGCTTGCGGCACGGACCCAATGGTTCAGGGTCCTCTTGGTGGCCGCGATCGCGCGGCGCGGGCCCGTGGCCAGATCCTCCGCGATCTGCAGCGCGGTCGGCATCAACTCATCGTCTGGCGTGCACTGGCTGACCAGGCCAATCCGCTCGGCCTCGCGGCCGTCGATGAAGCCGCCGGTCAGCAGGTAGTAGCGGGCCTTGGCCATGCCGCACAACAACGGCCAGATGATCGCCGCGTGATCGCCGGCGGCCACGCCAAGCTTGATGTGGCCATCGGTGAGCCGGGCGCTTTCGGCCGCGATGCTTATGTCGGCGGTGAGGGCAACCGCTAGGCCGGCGCCGACGGCGGTTCCGTTGATCGCCGAGATGATGGGCTTCGTGCAGTTGGTGATGTTGAGAACGATGTCAGCGGCCTCCTTCAGCAGTCGTGAGACGACCCTGAAGCTGCCGAGCGTGGCCTCCACCATCTCGAAGTCCCCGCCAGCGGAGAACGCCTGGCCCTCACCGGTGATGATCACCGCCCGGCACCCGTCGTCCTTGTCGACATCTAGCCAGACCCGGCTGAGCTCGGTGTGCAGCACCTCGTCCATCGCGTTGAGCCGGTCCGGCCTGTTGATCTTGATGAGCAGCACGCCGTCGGCTGGATAGTCGAAGGTGAGTCTGGAGTACGCGGACCAGTCCATCGAGCCCCTCATTCGTTAGCACATGCCGTTATGGTCGCGAAAGCCACTCTAGCAGAGTAGTAACTACTAGAGAAGGTAGGTATTCATCCGTATCCGCCCTCCTCCTGCGGGAGGCACGATCGACGGCGATGCTAGGAGGCCGACCCGCTACCGAGCCTGACGCAAGCTGTCGGCGAGGGCCCGCGACGTGGCCAGGCCCTGGTCCAGGAACTGCGTGTCCGCGCCGATGGTCATGAAGCTGGCCCCGTCCGCAGTCCACCGCCGGGCCGCCTGTTCGGTGCCGGCGAATATCCCGAACGGGACCGAGTGCCGCTGGCACGCGGCGCGCACGTCAGCGATCCTGGCCGGGACATCAGGATGGGTGAAGTCGTTCAGATGGCCCATCGCGACCGCCAGGTCCGCCGGCCCGACCATTACCCCGTCCAGGCCCGGAGTCTGGAGCAGGGCATCGATGTTGGCGACGGCATCCGCGCTCTCGACCATGACGAACACCGCCACCTCGTCGTTGGCCCGCGCGATGTAGGCCGACCGGCCTCCCTCCAGACGCGCGGCCCGGCGCGGGCCGAAGCCACGTCTGCCCAGCGGCGGATAGCGGGCCGCCGCGACCGCATCCGCGCAGGTGGCCGCATCGTATACCTCGGGGACGACCAACCCTTCGGCGCCGAGGTCGAGGATCTGCTTGATCAGCGTGGCGTCGTTAGCCGCCGGACGGACGAACACCGTGGAGGGCGACGTCCGGAGCGCGATCAGCAGCACCTGCAGCTGATCGACCGTGATCGGGGAATGCTCGGTGTCGATGAGGACGAAGTCGAACCCCGCCCCGCCGATGACCTCGGCGACGAACGGATCGGCGATGGTGAGGGACACGCCGAGCGCGAGCCCTCCGGCCAGCATGATCCTCTTCGTGCGGTTGTCCCTCACCGAGTGTTCCTCACGGAGCCCCCTTGTGCATGCACTTATGCATGCACAATGTATCGGAGCGGCCATGACGGGTCAACGCCGTCTGGGGTGTGCTATCAACTACGGGAGGTACCTAGTATGGTGGGTCGCGTACTGTTGCGCGTCTGACGCCTGAAGAGGTGTCACGGGCTCGTGCCCGGCAACCGGCTCGCGGAAGGGAATCACGCTATGACTGGCAGCGGCTCGGAGGGCGGAAGTACGCCGGGGATCGACACCCCGGTGATCGCCGCCCTGACGGAGCTCGGCTTCTCGCAGTACGAAGCCAGGACGTATGCCGGGCTTATCGGCCGGGAGCCGATGACTGGATACGCCATCGCCAAGGACACGCTGGTACCGCAGCCTAAGGTCTACGAGACGCTGGGCAGGTTGGTCGAGCGCGGGGCCGTCCAGCGGGTAAGCGGCTCGCCCGCCAAGTTCGTCGCCGTCCCGCCGACTCGTGTGCTGAGTGAGCTGGAAAGGACCTTCCGCCAGCGCCTGGCCACCGTCGAGCTGGAAGTCTCGCGGATGCGACGCGAGAACGCCGAGGCGCACGAGCTTCGCCTGTACAAGGAATCCAGCTCGTGGATAACCATCGTCAACACGGCCAACGACCTCATCAGCGGCGCTAGCGAGCGGATATACGTATCCGGTCACGGCACCTATCTTGATGCGTTGGGCGAGGAGATCTCCGCGGCCGATCGCCGCGGCGTGCGCATCGACATCCTCTGCTTCGGCGAGCAGCCGTTCAGCCTGCGCAACGGGACCGTGATCCGCCACAGCAGCACCGACGGCATCATCTACCGCCATCACCAGTCCCGGCACCTGGCGGTCACTTGCGACACGGCCGCGGCCCTGTGGGCCCTGGCCCCCGAAGGCGACAAGTGGGAAGCCGTGTGGTCGGATAACGACCCGCTGCTGACTGCACTGGTCAAGGGCTTCGTCCGGCACGACATCTTCACCCAGCGCATGTTCCGCGACTTCTCGTCCGAGATGCTGGCCCGGTACGGCCCGGGCCTCGAGGGACTCTTCGACCGGCACCTGGCGGATCCCGAAGGTGCACCTCAGGGCATCGGGGAACCGGAAGCGGCGAGACACAAGAGTCGTCGGCTCGCCTGAGCCCGGAACCCTCCGCAGCACCACTCCCGCTGGCCGGCGGGCGCACATCCAGCCGGGCAGGTCAGGCACTCACGCCCCGGTCAGGCTTTCGCGCTGCCGTGCGTCGCGGCCGGGAAGTTTCAACTTGATCACTTCGCTGGAGCTCCTTGATCACTTCGTTGACGCTCCATGCGGCGTGTGTTATGGTCCCTGAAACTACCTACTCCAGTAGTTAGTATACCACGTCAACGAGGGACGCAGCCGTGATCTGCGCGCTTGTAGCGTCGTCCCCGCGCCGGCAACCCGCTGGTGACGTCACGGCCGGAACGCCTCGCCGTTGGGTGACCTAGCGGAAGGTCTTGATGATGATGCGAACCAAGAGAAGGTTGCTCGCCGCCGCAGTAGTTGCCGCCATCGGTGCCGCTACCGCTTGTAGCTCGTCGAGCACAACGGGAGCCACGGGCTCCAGCACGTCGAACGCAGGCGCGGCCGCGAGCAAGACGATAACCCTCGGAATCCTCACCCCGCTGACCGGGCCGGTGGCCTCCTCGTTCGGCCAGGCGACGATCCAGGGCGCGCAGGCGCGAATAGACCTGGCCAACGCCGACCACGAGCTCCCCGGAGGGGAGACGGTCAAGTTGGTCAGCGTGGACGAGGGGTCCAGCCCGCAGACCTCGCTGGCCGGCACCCAGCAACTCGTCCAGAACGATCACGTATTCTCGGTCCTCGCCGCGGGTGCCTTCTTCTACGGCGCCTACCGCTGGGCCGCCCAGCAGAACGTGCCTGTCGTGGGTGACGGGATCGACGGACCCGAGTGGAACTCCAGTCAGTACCCGAACATGTTCGCGGCGTTCGGAAGCACCGACGACAGCTATCCCTCGTACACCGGTATGCCCGCGTTCTTCAAGTCGCAGGGCGGTTCTTCGTACTGCGGCGTGGGCTACAACGCGCCGTCCACGGTCGGCAACGGCGAGGCAATGGTCGGGTCGATGAAGGCCGCCCAGATTCCCGTGCCGTACACGAACTTCGGCATCGCGCCCGGGAACGCGAACTTCACCTCCATCGCGCTGTCGATCAAGCAGTCGGGGTGCAACATCCTGGGCAGCCAGATGACGCTCGGCGATACCCTCACCTTGATCACGGCGCTGAAGAACGCCAACGTCCCGCTCAAGGCCACCTTCATCCAGGGTGGATACGGACAGGACCTTCTCGACCAGCCCTCCTCGCTGTCCTCCGCCCAGGGCGTGGACATGGCCGCCGGCTACCAGCCGTCATCCCTGAACACGACCGCGACCCAGTCGCTGATGGCGGCTCTGAAGACGTACGCGGGCTGGACCAAGCCCTACCCGGCCGCAGGCATGGAATGGGGCTGGTTCACCGCCGACACGGCGATAGAGGGCCTGAAGGTAGCGGGCGCCAACCCCACCCAGCAAAGCTTCATCAGCAACCTGCGCAAGGTGACGAGCTTTGACCATGGGGGCCTCACCTGCCCGGTCAACTACGCGGTCTTCGGGGACACGAACCAGCAGTTCCCGGGAAACTGCACCTGGATGGTCAAGGTGGAAGGCTCGCAGTTCGTGTCGCTGACGGGGCCTTCGCCCATCAAGATCGTCACGATCCCCGGCACGAAGAACGGTTAGTGAAGTGATCCGCTGGCCGGGACCGGGCTTCCGCCTGCTCTCGGCCAGCGGCCCTCCGGCTCGACCGGGAGGACACCGGCGCGGGGCGCCGCATGGATGCCGGGGCGGGGAACTTAGGAGCGACACGTGATTGCCTTCATTCTTGCGGGACTCGTGCTCGGCGGGATCTATGCGATATCCGCGGCGAGCATCGTAGTGACCTACGTATCGGCCGGGGTACTCAACTTCGCCTTCGGTGCCATCGCGTTCTTCATCGCGCGGCTGTATTACTACCTCGTCGCACAGCACGGCTGGCCCGTTTACGCGGCGGCAATAGTCGCGATCGTGATCACCGGGCCACTGCTGGGCGTGGCGCTTTATTTCGCGCTCTTCCGCTTCCTGACCCAGGCCCAGGCGATCACGAAGGTGGTCGCGACCATCGGGCTCTCGGTCGCCATCCCGGCCGCGACCGAGCTCATCTTCGGAAACCAGGCCATCCTGACCTCACCCGGCCTGGCCCCGCTGCCCGTACACGTCTTCCACGTGGGCGGCGTGGCGATTACCCTTGACCAGGTCATTGCGTACTGCTGCGTCGTCGCGGTCCTGGCGGTCGGGACCTATGTCCTGCGCCGGACCTGGATCGGGCTGATGGTACGGGCGACGGTGGACTCCAGAGCCATGACGTCGCTGTCGGGCATCAGCCCGGCCCGGATCGCGGTCGGCGTATGGGCGGCCGGAACGTTCCTGGCCGGGCTGGCCGGCGTCCTCGCCGCCCCGGTCCTGAACGTCAGCTCGGTCAGCAACTACACGGTCATCACCGCGTCGGCGTTCGCCGCGGTCGTGGCGGCTAAGTTGCGCAGCCTGCCGATCGCCGTGGGCGTCGGGCTGATCATGGGCGTCGTGGGATCGCTGCTGCAGTACGCGCTGCCGCGTGTGTCCAGCCTGATCACCGGCGACATCATCGCGGCCATCCCGTTCGCGACGGTCCTGGTATTCCTTCTGTACTACACCTGGCGCAAGGCGGTATCCGACGAGAATCTCGGGGGAACTCTGGACCGGGCGATTTCTGTCCGCGCTGTCACGTCCTGGACATCAGGCGGGCCATCCGCAGGGCTAGGTGCAGAAGGCGGACTGCGGGGGCTCACCGCGAAGGCCCTCGCCCTCGTGCCGCAAAATCCGTTCGTCATCATCACGGCTATCCTGCCGCTGGTGTTGTCCGCTTACTGGGTCGGCCCGGTGGCGGAAGGAGTCGCACTCGCGATCATCTTCCTCTCCTTCACCCTGCTCACGGGAGAAGGCGGCATGATCTCGTTGTGCCAGATCAGTTTCGCCGGGATAGGCGGGCTGACCGCTGCCCAGGTCAACTCGACCTACCACCTTCCCGTGCTCCTGGGAGTCGTAATCGGCGGGCTGATCGCGTGCATCGGCGGCCTGATAGTCGGGCTGCTCACCGTTCGCATGGGGAACCTCTACGCGGCGCTCGCGACACTCACCTTCGGCCTGCTGCTTTCTTCGATCGTGTTCCAGCTCAACGTCTTCCTGCAATTCGGCGCGGGGGTCACCGTATCGCGGCCTTCCTTCGCCTCGTCAAACATAGCGCTGACGTATTTCACGCTCGCGATCTTCGTGGTTATCAGCCTCTTCATAGCGGCGATCCGCCGGTCGACGTCAGGGCTCGCGCTGACCGCAATCCGTTCGAGCGAGACCGGAGCCCGGTCCGCGGGAATCAGCGTGATTCGCATGAAAATCATGGTCTGGGCGATCGCCGCGGCGATCGCGGGCATCGGCGGCGGAATGTATGTGATCTACACCGGAGCCGCCCTTCCCCAGTCATTTGACACGATCATCGGGCTGACCTGGTTTGCGGTCGTGATAACAAACGGCCGCAGATCGAACAACGCGGCCCTGGCGGCCGGGCTGGCGTATGTGCTGATACCGCAGCTGTTCGCGACGTACCTGCCGACTTCCTGGGGCCCGCTGCCCACGCTGCTATTCGGCGCGGGGGCGGTGCTGCTGGCCCGCAACCCTGAGGGGATCATCACGATGAACGGCCGTCAGCTCGCAGCCCTGGCACGACGGTTGCCCGGGATCCATGGCCGGGAAAACCGGGCGGACGGCGGCCAGCCAGCGCTGGCGGCAACTCCGGAACTGGAGGACGTTCAGTGAGCGTGCTGCAGGAAGAGCGGCCGGATATTCTCTCCGGAACTCAGGTGTCTGTGAATTTCCGTGGCCTCAGGGCGCTGCAGAAGGTTGATATCCAGGTGCCCGAAGGGGCCATAGTCGGCCTGGTGGGACCGAACGGCGCGGGGAAGTCCACCCTGCTCGGAGTCCTGTCCGGAGACGTGATCGCCCAGCAGGGCGTCGTCCGGCTCGGCGGGAAGGACGTCTCGGGGCTCGCACCCGAGGCCAGGGTGCGACGCGGCCTGGCGCGCACCTTCCAGTTGCCGCAGCTATTCGACGAACTCACCGTCCGGGAGCACCTGACGCTGCCGTTGCGCCTGGCCGAGGCACCGTCCCGGGCCTGGAGCGATCCGGTCACGGGCCGCTTCCTGCAACGGGACCTCCCTGAGGACAAGGAGGTCAGTACGCTGCTGTCGAGCCTGGGGCTGGAGCATGTGGCCGATACGCCGGCCGGTGCGCTGCCGCTCGGACTTAGCCGTCTGGTGGAGATCGCGCGGGCCGCAGCCACGCATCCCAAGGTGATCCTGCTGGACGAGCCGTACTCTGGCCTGAACCCGGCCGAGTCACGGCTGCTGTCGCGGGCTCTGGCGAGCATCAACAAGACCGAGGACATCGCGCTGGTCCTGGTCGAGCATGACGTCGAGGTCGTGTTCGAGTTGTCCGAGCGCGTCTTCGTCCTGGACTTCGGCGAGCTCATCGCCGCGGGTAGCCCCGCAGAGATCCGCCACAATCAGGCGGTCCGTTCGGCCTATCTAGGCGATTTCGACCCCGACCCGGTGGAACCGGCAGAAGTTGATACGGCCGGTCCTGCCGCCGTGAGCGTCGTTGAGGCGAGTCCTGACCGGCCGCCCGCGCCAGAGGCCGGCGCCGCGATCCTGGACATCAGCGGCCTGTCCGTGAGGTACGCCGACGCCACGGCCTTGCACAAGGTCTCCTTCACGGTCGCGCTAGGGTCGGTGACCGCGTTGCTGGGCGCCAACGGGGCAGGAAAGAGTAGTCTCGCGCGTGCTGTCTGCGGCTTGGTGAGGGCGCAGTCAGGGCGGATCCGCTTCGACGGCGAAGACATCACCACTGCCTCGGCCGACCGGATCGGGCGGCTCGGCGTCGCCTACCTTCCCGAGGGCCGCGGCATATTCCGGTCCTTGACCGTGGACGAGAACTTGAGGGTGGCGCTGCGAGGCGTCCCCAAGGCGGAGCGCCCCGAGGCTATGGAGCGTGCGATCGCGCTGTTCCCGATCCTCGGCGAGCGGCGCCGCCAGAGCGCGGGTACGCTGTCCGGCGGCCAGCAGCAGATGCTGTCGCTCGCCCGGGTTCTCTCGCGCCAGCCGCGGCTGCTGATCGCGGACGAGATCTCCCTCGGCCTGGCCCCGCTGATCGTGGAGGATGTGTTCGACGGGCTCCAGCGCGTCATCGAGATGGGCGTTTCCGTCATCCTCATCGAGCAGTTCGTCCACCGTGCCCTGCAGATCGCCGACCAGTGCCATGTCTTGCGGCGCGGCCGTCTGGTGTGGAGCGGCGAGGCGTCCGAGGCGGGCGCTGAGATTGTCGAACACTACCTCGGCGGCGGTCCCGAGAGCGCGACGTCCCTCAGAACGCGATAACGCCGCGGAGGTTGACGCCCCGGTGCATGTCCTCGTACCCGGTGTTGATGTCGTCCAGCTTGTAGGTCCTGGTCACCAGCTCATCCAGCGGCAGCCGGCCGGCCCGGTAGAGCGCATAGATGCGATCGATATCGGCCAGCGGCCGGGTCAACCCCATGACCACGCCGATCAGGTTCTTCGCGGACATCGCGAATTCGACGAGGGGCAGCGCTACGGTGTTCTCGGTGACGGGCGCCACGGACGTCACCACGACGTTGC
>Ga0210408_10005088_pt1 | contig 11587 bp, 11 predicted proteins | sample IncBWH4MmetaG_FD_155471 | JGI IMG/M metagenome (GOLD analysis project Ga0210408, IMG submission 155471) | Forest soil microbial communities from Barre Woods Harvard Forest LTER site, Petersham, Massachusetts, United States - Inc-BW-H-4-M | ecosystem: Environmental > Terrestrial > Soil >... | reverse complement strand
CGCAGTTCCTGGATGCGGACCATGTTGCCCGCGGGATCGCGGAAGGCGCAGTCACGAATTCCGTAGGGCTGCTCGACCGGCTCCTGGACGACCTCGGCGTCGCTGGCCTGCAGCCGCTCGAACGTGCCGTCGAGGTCCTTGGTGGCCAGCAGGATCCAGCCGTATGTACCCTTGGCCATCATCTCGGCGATGGTGCGGCGCTCCTCCTCGGTGAAGCCGGGGCCGACGGCCGGCGGCGCCAGGAGGATGGACGTATCGGGCTGCCCGGCCGGGCCGACCGTGATCCAGCGCATCGTGCCCTGCCCGACATCGCTGCGGACCTCGAAGCCGAGGATGTCGCGATAGAAGGCCAGCGAAGCGTCCGGGTCGTCATGCGGGAGGGAGCTCGCGTGAATGGTGATGTCCATGCCCGTCAGGCTAGCTGCGGGTCGATGACCGGCGCTTCTTGATTCCTGACCGGCTTGGTTACCTGTTTCGCCACGCACGGTGGCATCCCCGCCGTCGCCTCAGCGGCCTGGCTCCGGTAGGTGCTGGGCGGCATGCCGACTAGTTCGGCGAAGCGGGTGCTGAAGGTGCCCAGCGACGCGCAGCCGACCGCGAAGCAGACCTCGGTGACGCTGAGGTCGCCACGGCGCAGCAGTGCCATCGCGCGCTCGATCCGCCGCGTCATCAGGTAGCTGTATGGCGACTCACCGTAGGCGAGCTTGAACTCGCGGCTGAGGTGCCCGGCCGACATATGAGCGCCGCGGGCCAGCGCCTCGACGTCTAGCGGCTGCGCGTACTCCCGGTCGATCCGGTCGCGGACCCGGCGCAGCCGCGCCAGGTCGCGCAGATGCTGCTCCGCGGCGGGTCTGCTGGTCACAGGCAAAATCGTACGTCGTGCCGCAATCGATGCCGAGCCCAATGCCGCGCTGGCCGCCGCCCCGGTGGCCAGGTATTTAGGCTGCGACGCCGGTTCCCGGTACCGTGCAGGACATGGGACCAGCTTGCAGAGGAGGATCTGGCCGTGAGTGATCGCATGCCTGAGCCGGAAAATGCCGGTGCCCAGCTTGGCAGTGAGCCTGACCTGTCGGCCACCGCTGAGTTCGCCAAACTGCGGGCCGTGATGCGCGCATCAGAGAAACACCGCGAAGGCGGAGTGGATCCCGAGCTTGAGGACACGGACGCAGATCCCGGCGCTGACACCTGAGCACAGCGAGGCGGCCGGTGAGCGAGGACCGTGAGCTGGACGTGGTGGTGTTCGGCGCCACGGGTTTCGTCGGGCGGCTGGTAGCCGGCTACCTGGCCGGCCACGCGCCCGGTGGCGTCCGCATCGGGCTAGCCGGGCGGTCCGGGCAGCGGCTGGCCGATGTCCGGACGGGGCTGGGCGCTGCCGCGTCGGCCTGGCCGCTGCTGGTCGCCGATTTGGCCGATCCGGCGTCGCTGGCGGCGATGGCCCGGGCGGCCCGGGTGGTGGTGAGCACGGTCGGCCCCTACCGCGCCCAGGGGCTGGCGCTGGTCCAGGCCTGCGCCGGGGCGGGCACCCACTACGCGGACCTGACCGGCGAGGTGCTGTTCATCCGGGACAGCATCGACCGCTGCCACGACGCCGCGGTGGCCGCGGGCGCGCGGATCGTGCACTGCTGCGGGTTCGACTCGGTTCCGTCGGATCTGGGGGTGCTGGGCCTGCATCAGGCGGCCCGCGCCGATGACGCCGGCGACCTGCAGGACACCACGCTGGTGGTGACGGCGCTCCGGGGCGGTGTCAGTGGCGGGACGCTGGCGTCGATGATGGGCGAGCAGGCCGAGGTGCGGGCCAGCGAGCAGCGCCGCCAGGTGGTCGCCGATCCCTATGCGCTCAGCCCTGATCGCGCCGCCGAACCCGACCTGGGCCACGAGCGCGACCCGGGCTGGGCCCGGTATGACGGCGGGCTGCGGGTGTGGACCGGCCCGTTCGCCATGGCCGGGATCAACACCCGCGTGGTGCGCCGCAGTAACGCGCTGCAAGGCTGGGCCTATGGCCGCCGGTTCCGCTACCGGGAGGTTACCGGGTTCGGCGCCAGCCCGGCCGCGCCGCTGCTCGCCACCGCCGTGAGCGCCGCGCTGAAGGCCGCCGGGGCCGGGCTGGCATTCGGGCCATCGCGGGCGATGCTGGCCCGGCTGCTGCCCGGGTCGGGCCAGGGCCCCGGCGAGCGCACCCGCCGCACGGGCTATTTCCGCATCCAGATTCATACCCGGACCTCGGCCGGGGCCCGGTACCTGGGCAAGGTCGAGGCCCAGGGCGACCCGGGATATGCCGCCACCTCGGTGATGCTCGGCCAAACCGCCTTGTGCCTCGCGCTGGACACCGACCAGCTGCCCGACCGCGCCGGCGTCCTGACCCCGGCCACCGCGATGGGTGCCGCGCTCGCCGCCCGCCTCAGGTCGGCGGGCCACACGCTGACCACCCGGCAGATCACTGAGTTACCCGGTAAGCTCTCGCATCCTGCTGGCCATCCTGGCGCTGGCCGGGTAGCGCTCGTGCCTTGACCAGGGTGCCGCGGCGGGCCGGAACCAGCACCCTCACGCCTGTCCGTCCGGGATCGGTCCTGCTCCGATCGCGAATCACCAGGATCCGGTGACGCCTCCTCACCTGTCTGGCGGCCAGGCTGGTAGTGGCCCGCCTCCCGGCAGGACATTTCAGCAGGCGATCGTCCTCAACAGCGACCCGGTTAACTGACCCGCCCGATCATCCGACGGAGAAACCAATGCGAGCAGCAGTAATTCGCCAATCTGGCGCCACGCCAGCCCTTGACCAGTTCGCCGATCCGCAGCCCGGCCAGGGCCTGTCGGTGGGCACCCTGGTCGCGGCGGCCCTGAATCCGCTCGATATCGCCATCGTGAACGGCCAGTTCCCGATTCGCCGGCTCCAGCCCCCCTACGTCGCTGGCTACGAGGCGGTCGTGCAGTTCGGCGACGGCACGCGCTGCTACCTGACCGGGCCGCCCGCTCCGTACGGCACGCTGGCCGAGCTGGTGCCGGTCCCGGATTCGGCCGGCTTCCCGGTCCCGGCCGGCGTTGACCCCGGCCTCGCCGCCGCCCTCGGGGTGGCTGGGCTGGTCGGATGGCTGGCGCTCGACTACCGCGGTCACCTCCAACCCGGTGAGACGGTGCTGGTCCTCGGGGCAGGCGGCTCGGCGGGCCAGCTGGCGATGCAATCCGCTCGGGTCCTGGGCGCCAGCCGGGTCGTCGGGGCCGCCCGCGGAAAGGCCCTCGAACAAGCCGCTGACCGCGGGGCCGACGCGGTCGTCGACCTCGCAGATGACCAGGCCATCGACGCTAGCCTGGCCGCCGCGGCGCCCGGCGGCTACGACGTGATCGTTGACTTTCTGTGGGGCGGTCTCGCCCCCCATGCGATGAACCACGCCAACGTAGGCGCCCGGTACGTCCAGGTCGGGAGCTCCGCCGGGCCCACGTCCACGATCGCCGCGGCCGCCATCCGCAACAAGCTGCTGACGCTCGTGGGGCACGGGCTGGCCGCCACGCCCGCCGAGGTGCGCCGTTCCGCCTACGCGCAACTGATGCATCACGCCATCGACGAGAAGTTCACCCTGGACCTGGAGCAAACATGGCTGGACGACATCAGCCAGACCTGGGAGCACCTCAAGACCGGGCCGTCACGCAAACTCGTGGTCACACCCTGAGCCCAGCCCATCGGAACAGCAACTACCCAGCCTGAGCAAGCGCTACTCACCCACTGGCTCCAGCACACGCCGTTCTGGCAGATCTCAGGTCAAGCCACCCGCACCCTCGCAGCGGCAGGTACCGGACGTTTCCGCGGAAGCGCCTTGTGAAATGGTGCACAAGGCGTCTCTGCGGAGATGTTGCAGATGTGGCGGGCGGGGCCATAGCGGTCCGGGTGGGCGCTCCGCCTGCTGTAAGGGTGGGCGCCCCGCGGAACCCGCTTGTGAAAGGCCGCACAAGCGCTTCCGCGGAAACGCCGCGGAGCTGCAGACGAGACGACGATCGAGGCTGGCGCCCTGTCCGCGGCATGAGTTACTAGCGCGTGTCTTCGCTCATCGAGATGATGCACGGACGTTGGGCGGCAGCGTGCCTCGGATCATGACGGGGGAATGCCCCAGTCTCACCCGGCAAGGTATCGTCAATCAGCGTCTGCACGGCGCCGAACCGACGGTCACGCGTTTCTGCCCGCGGCGGATTGACCCGGCTCCGCGGTCGGCATCCGCGCTCAAGTCGGCAACCACGCTCGCGGTAGCCGAATCCACGGATGCGGTTGGCGGTCCCGAACGTCGCTCATCGCGGCACGTGAGGATGTTGATCCTGGTCAGTCGGCATGCCGCAAAACCATTCGACATGGCCTCCCGTGGTCGGCATAGTCGCTGGATGGATATCCGCATCCAGTGCGTGTGCATTGACACCGATGATCCGGCGAGGACCGCGTCGTTCTGGCAATCGGCGCTCGGCTGGCGGCGCACGTCCGAGTCGGACGACGAGGTTGTCCTCGAGCCGCCTGAGGGGAGTCCCGAGGATGGCGTCGCCCCTGATCTGCTGTTCCTGAGGGTTCCCGAGGGCAAGGTCGTCAAGAACCGGCTGCACTTTGATCTGCGCCCCGGTGATCAGGCCGCAGAGGTCGCCCGACTGGAGGCGCTCGGCGCCCGCCGGGTCAGCATCGGCCAGGGCGAGGTCAGCTGGGTCGTCATGGCCGACCCGGATGGCAATGAGTTCGACGTGCTGAGGCCGCTCACCCCTGCCGAGCAGGCCGGAGACTGACCGGCAGCGTCCAGCCCGCACGCCCCGGGCCGGACGGCGCCACTAACCCCGATCCACCATGCCAGCCCGCACCCTCCGCGGCAGACGACTATTTAGGGCTAGATAGATTTACCTGTCCGCCACCGGCCATGTTTGGCACATCCCACTTACCTACTACTTGGTTACTGGCTGATGCTGTCGCTCTCGGCCTCGACGACCCGCAGGCCATCGACACCGAACAACGCAGAAGCGATATCGTCGGCCATGTACCCGCGGCTCTCTGGGTCATGGTGTCCTTAAGCAAGATCCATGATCTGAAGTGGCCGCGGGCATCTTGATCACTGCGCCATGCCGGTGCCCTCACCCGCCCGCCGTCCGGTTCCGTTCCCAGCAGGTCCGCCCGGTTAGGACGTAGCGGGTCGGCGGTGCCTGCTGGAGATCATGGGCAGTGGCTCAGACGGCGTGCGTGCGGGTGGCGCGCCAGCCCGATGCCAGTGCGGCCGCGGCGAGCGTGAGCAGGACGGTGAGCAGGATGAGCTGCAGTGGCCAGTACTGGCTAGCCGGGTGGTAGGGCACCGGCACGCCGGTGCCTGAGCCGAGGAGCCAGCTGCCGGCTGGCGCGGTAAAACGCGGCCCGGTCGTGTTGGTGACCGGTGTCAGAGCCTGCACTATCCACCGGGTGCCAAGGAGCAGGACGGCAAATCCGGCCACGGCCGCGCCGAGCGCGGGAAGGGTGCGCCGTAGCACGGCACCGAAGGCTACTCCCAGCGCGAAGGCGAGCGCGGCCTCGCCGGCCAGGGCCAGGTGGATGGAGGCGAACCATGACCAGCGCGAGCTTGTGGTGTCACCGGCGGTGAGCTGGTGCTGCAGCCAGGCGTTGGCTGCTCCGGCGACCAGGCCGGCCACGGCCAGGGCGGTGCCGAGAGCGGCGATCTTGGTGACGTACCAGCGGCGCCGTGACACGGACTGGGTCCAGGCCGCAAGGTGGGTGCGTTGCTCGACCTCCCTGGCGACCAGCGGCGCGCCGATCAGGGCGCCGATGAGCGCGAACGCAGCGGGCAGGCCGTCCTGGGAGAACAGGATCGCGAAGCTGAAGCGGGACGCGAAGGCGGCTTGCAGGCTGCCTGGGTACCGATTCTTGAGGGCGCCGCAGGTTGCGGGCGACCGGACGTGGAACGCGCCGCTATGAGCGTCGGGTGGCGGGCATCCGGCGGCTGCTAGCTGCCGGAGCCAGAGATGGTAACCCGCCAGCCAGTGCTCGGCGCTGAGCCCGTAGCTGACGATGAGGGCACACAGGGCCGTCACGGTGATGACGGTCCACAGGGCCTGGCCACGGTGCTGTCGCCAGATGAGGCAGATCATGCCAGGGCCTCCTCGGGGAGTGGGGCGGCATCGCGTTCGAGGTAGCCGAGCACGAGCTCATCAAAGGTGGGTGCCTCGTCTTGCAGGCCCGGACCCGCAAGGTGCGCGCCGTCGCAGCGCACCAGCGCGATGGTCCGGCCGGCCGTGCTGCGCTGGCTGATGACAGGCCAGCCGCCGCCGGGCCAGCCGTCCGGCCCGGAGATGACCCGGTGCTGCTGGCGCAGCTCGTCGATGTCGCCGGCCACCTGTACCTGCCCTGAGCGCAGCACGATCAGGTAGTCGCAGATGCGTTCCAGCTCCGCCACAGCGTGAGAGGAGTACAGCACGGTAGCGCCCGTCTCGGTGCAGGCCTCGAACATCGAGCCAAGGAATTCCCGCCGGGCCAGCGGGTCAAGGTTGGCCGTCGGCTCATCGAGCAGGAACAACTCCGGCTTCTTGGCCAGCACCAGGGTGAGAGCCACCTGGGCGCGCTCGCCGCCGGACAGGGTGCTGATCCGCGCCCGGGGCCGGATGCCGAGCCGCCGGATCCGCTGTGCGGCCATAGCCGCATCGAAGCCGCGGTTCAGGCACCGGCCTATCTCCAGGACATCGGCAACGCGAAGGCGCGGCCACAGCGGCGCGTCCTGGGCGACGAACCCGATCTTGTCCAGCCGCTGCGCCGGGGCGCCGCCAGCCGCCTCGACCGTTCCCGCGGTGGCCGGAAGCAGGCCCGCCGCCATGCTCATCAGCGTGGTCTTGCCGGAGCCGTTCGGGCCGACCAGCGCCACCACGCGCCCGGCTGGCACGTCCAGGTCGCAGTCACGCAGGCCCCAGATCTTGCGCCCGTAACGGTGCCCGAGGCCCGCGCACCGCAGCGCAGTGCTCATGCCACACCGCCGGCGGCGCGGCGGTCCGGACTGACCGCCGGCTCGTCGAGGGTAACCTCCAGGAGCATCCGGATCTGCTCCGAAGACAGCCCGTCCTGCCTCGCCCGGTCCACCCACCGGGCCAGCGAGCCCAGCAGCTTCGGCGCCACCGGCAGCGACGTCATCGGCGGTGAAGCCGCCACGAAGGTCCCTACGCCCTGCCGGCGTACCACCAGCCCCTGATGCTCCAGCTCGCTGAACGCCTTCACCACCGTGTTCGGATTGACCGACAGGGAGCCGACAACCTCATTCACGCTGGGCAACTGGTCACCGGGCTGCAGCCGGCCCAGCATGACATCCCGGCGCACCTGATGGACCAGCTGCCGGTAGATTGGCACACCCGACCCGGCATCGACACGGAACATGCTCGCCTCCCAGGCTGTCGGTCTATTACTATAGTAGTAGACCGACAGTGCTCGCGCAACTCAAGCGAGATCCGGCGGTCCGGCTCTGGCCGCAATGCCGCAGGCCGGGCTTCCTGTTCGACGACTGAGCACTCACCACCGTGATCGATCAGCGGCACATGAGTGCGTCTACGGACGCCTGAAAACCCGCGATGTCACACATACCCTCCCGCTCGGCATGGTGCCCTTTGGCCCCGATACCCGGTTACCCAACGCGGGCGCACACGACCAATAGGTCCTAGCCTGGGGCGGGTGCTGGAGGTGAGCGCGCACGTGGTCTTATTAGATCGTGGCGGCTGCAGTAGCGGCGGTCATCGCTGTAGCGGGGACACTACTTGGCTCTGCGCTGACCTACATGTTCCAGCTTAGAGCGTCGCAGCGAGCCGAAGCCGCAGCATTTCAACGAGAGCTCCGGGCGGAACGTACAAGCGCATACGGCGCATTCTTGTCCGCGCTCACCGAGTGGAAGAATGAGCAGATCAATTGGTATAGCCGCCGGGAAGATGACTCCGGCGGCGAAATAGTCCAAGCTGCTCGCATAGAGTCATACCGGCTCAAAGGTATAGCCCAGGCCGCCCTCTCCCGAGTCCAGCTCGTTGCCAGCAGTCAGGCACTCGTTATTGCCGCAGACCAGGCGTTCGAGCTGACGCGCCCTATTCACAGCGCCCGGGATGAAACTGACCTGGAAGAAAGAAAAGATCAAGCCATGAAAGCCGTGAACAGCTTCATCGCCTTGGCTGCAACCGACGTTCAATCTGCTGCTCTTGGCCCTCACTATCGTGCGCACCAGATTACCAGCGGTCTCGCCAGTCAAGGAAACCCTCAGCTGAACGACTCAGGACCCGGGGTCAACCCTGTCAAAGGGCCGCGGGCAACCTTATGTCAGGCCAATTTTTGCGATCGATGGAATCAATTTCTGGTATTGACCTGGCAAGGCAAGACTGCCGAAATGCCATTGAAGCACGGTTGAGAGTGACCGACCACGAATGGATAGGCCCGGATATAAGTAAGCTTCGAAGAGTCAGCGCCCGCTCATCAGCAGAACCGCGTCCGCCGGAAGTGTTACTCTGAATGCCCAGGAGCGTGTGTTGCGGGACTATTCGGTTATGGACCGCTGGCGGCCGTCGGCATCTACGGCATTGCGGCTAGTTACCGTGGTCCGGCTGCGGCTTGTTCGCCTGTTATTTCCGCATATCATCCCGGGAACTGGCCCGGTGTGTGAGCCTTTGCGAGGTGTGGAGGCTCAGGCTCAGGTGACGGGAGGCCTTGCGGCGCGGTGTGGGTGGCAATAAGTCTTCGGGTTTCCTGGTAGCGGGATTATCGACTCTGGCGCGTCTGGCCGGTATGGTCGATGATTCGACCATCAAGGTCCCTGTCACCGGGGGGGTGGCTGTTATGGCCAACCGTCTCATCGTCTGCTGCGATGGCACGTGGAACACTGCCGACCAGGTTATTTCCGGACATCCCAGCCCCACCAACGTCACCAAGCTTGCGCTGTCACTTGCTGGGGAGGATGCCGCAGGGGCCCGCCAGTGCGTCTACTACCATCCCGGCGTCGGTACCAGCCGCCGGGAGCGGCTGACCGGTGGCGCGTTCGGCGTCGGGTTGTCCAGCAATGTGCTCGACGCCTATCGCTTCCTCATCGATACCTATGAATCCGGCGACTGGCTGTACCTATTCGGGTTCAGCCGTGGTGCCTTCACCGCCCGCAGCCTGGCCGGCCTGATCCGCAACTCCGGTATCCTGCGCCGGGAAAACGCCGGCCGGATCGACCAGGCCTGGGCCCTGTACCGCAGCTCAGCCGACACGCCGAGAGGTGTCGCGGCGACGTTGTTCCGGCGCGCGTACTCATGCGAACCGCTCATCCAGTTCATCGGCGTATGGGACACGGTCGGCGCCCTTGGCATCCCGGCTCTGGGGCCCCGCTGGCTCAAACCGGTCGTGACGCGGATCAACCACCGCTGGGAGTTCCACGACACCAAGCTCAGCACCCGGGTCAAGGGCGCATTCCAGGCGCTGGCCATCGACGAGCAGCGGGCAGCATTCGCGCCGACGCTATGGCACCAGCAGCCCGGCGCCGACGGCCAGGAACTGAGGCAGGTGTGGTTCACCGGCGTGCACTGCGACATCGGCGGCGGCTACCCCGACACGTCCCTGTCGGACATTGCGTTGCTGTGGATGGCCGACCGGGCCCGGGAGTATGGCCTGACGTTCGTGCCCGGCGCCCTGAGCGCCGCCGGCCCCGCCCGGATGACCCCGGGCGAGAGCATCGACTTCAAGGTCGAACCCAACCCAATGACCAGCCCGCACCAGTCGTGGACGAAGTTCTACCGGCTCGTCAGGCCGCTGAACCGGCCGATCGGGACCGCCGAGGACGAGACCGGCCACCACCTCGACGGATGTGAGTACCTTGCCGTAAGCGCCAGGGAGCACTACGAGGCAACCTCCGGTTACCGGCCGCCCGGACTGGTCACGTACCTGTCGGATCCAGCCAGCGTGCACCTCGAGCCGGTACCAGGTAAAGCCTGGCCCTGAACCCGCCCAGCCAGCCCTCGCTGCCGCCGGATCCGAGCACGCAAAGATCGGGCTCTTCGCCGCCTGGCCGCAGCGCGAATCCCCTGGGGGCCTGGACAAACTGGCCTGAAGCCACCTGCCGACCCCTGCGGAAGCGCTATCGATGCGGCCGCCAGCGCCATAGCGATCCTGGCGGACGCTCTGTACGCGGCAGATGCGGATGGTTCCGCTGCGTCGGAGTGACGGCATCGCCCGGCCGTCGGCATGACCAAAGCATGCCGGATGCCCGCGGACTGGGTCGGTCAGTCATTGGCTGCGGAGAGCTGCGCTGCGGGGACCAGGACGGAGATCTCCCCGCCGAGCCGGGCTCCGGCGGACAGGCGGAGGTCGTCCCCGCTCCAGAACCGGCCAGGGTCATACCAGTTCGCCGGCCGCCGGGCGGGCAGCAGGCCCATGGCCTGGTAGGTGACGGCCACGACCTGGGCGCAGTAGGCGGTTTCGAGGGCGGCTTCGCGACCGCCCCGCCTGGTCGGCGGCAGCCGCCCGCGCAGCCACCCGGAGGCGACCCGGGCCGCGGACGGAAACGGCGTGCCGTCCAGCTGCGCGATGGTGCGCAGCAGCGCGTCTTCCATCGCGCGGCCGGCCGGGGGTTCCAGCTGGCGCAGCCAGGCCCGCTGACCGTACCTGGTGGCCCACAGCGTGACCGCCGCGCGCAGGTCATGCAACTGCGCGCCGCGATGGCGGCTGCCCGACCACAGGTCGGGCAGCGACCTGCCCAGCTCGGCATGCCACATCAGCGCAGGCAGGTCATCCAGGACCACGGACATGCCGACGTGGTTGACCGGGCTGTTCGTCGTCAGCTGGATAGCCCGGTCGGCCGCGGTATGCCCGCGGAACAGCCATACGTCACCGGTCCGGGTCAGGTCCAGGGCCTCATCCAGGCCGATGCGCACGCCAGGCACAGTCGTAGCCTAGGCAGATGCGCTGGTGGAAGATACTCGGCCTGGCAGCCTTCGCAAGCGTGGCGGCTGGCGGGATAGTGATCGCCCGGGACCAGCGGCGCCGCCGCGCTTACACCCCAGAGGAGATCCGGACACGGCTGCACGCCCGGCTCGCCGAGGCGTCCGCCACCCCGCTGGCTGCACCCGGAAACGCCGGGCCATAACACCCTCACGCGGAAGTCAAGGCCACACACGCAGCGGCATGAAAGTACGCCGCTGGGTGTATGCCAGCGTTGTGCCATGGGCATTCCTGGCATTGCCGTCCAGCCTACCGCGACGATAATTCCGAGTCAGCCGTCCGGTTCCTCGTCGAGTGGGTCAGTGATGGCGAGGCCGGGGCACGGAGTTATCTGGCCGGTCACGCAGAACCTGGGGGTGCAAGCTTGGTGGCCGCGCACGGTCATGATGTCATCGGTTACACCGCGATCGTGCGGGAGCCCGATTATGCCGGATTCCGCGGCCGCGGCATTCCGCTGATTCACCAGGTCGCCGTGGCCGGGCCCTTCCGCCGCCAGGGCGTGGCCACGCTGCTCACGGACGCGGCCGGGCATCTGGCCCGCGACCGGGACATCGCCACGCTGGGTATTACCGTCGGCCTGTCCGGCGAGTATGGCCCGGCTCAGCGCCTATACGGGCGGCGCGGCTATGTACCTGACGGCCGGGGCGCATGCCA
>Ga0210408_10005087_pt1 | contig 11590 bp, 11 predicted proteins | sample IncBWH4MmetaG_FD_155471 | JGI IMG/M metagenome (GOLD analysis project Ga0210408, IMG submission 155471) | Forest soil microbial communities from Barre Woods Harvard Forest LTER site, Petersham, Massachusetts, United States - Inc-BW-H-4-M | ecosystem: Environmental > Terrestrial > Soil >... | reverse complement strand
AGACCGGCGAAGTGGTCAAATATCCCATGCCCGACTCCAAGGCCCGCGATCCGCATACGCCGCTTTTCGCGCCCAACGGAAATCTCTACTTCACGTTGCAGGGCGCCAACATGGTGGGAAGGGTGAATCCGAAGACCGGCGAAGTAAAGCTGAACACTTCGCCCACGCCGAAATCGAATCCCTACGGCATGGTCATGACCTCGAAGGGCATTCCGTATTTCGTGGAGTTTGGCGCGCCCAAGATTGCCTGGATCGATCCGGATACGCTGGACATTCACGAAATCAATTTGCCGCATGAAGAGAGCCGGCCGCGGCGCGTGGCGATCACGCCGGACGACGTGATCTATTATTCCGATTACTCGCGCGGATTCCTGGGCCGCTACGACATCAAGACGGGAAAGATGACCGAATGGCCGTCGCCGAGCGGGCCGAAGTCGCAGCCTTATGGGATCACCATCGTGAACGGCATGGTGTGGTACAGCGAATCGAACAGCAAGCCGAATACGATCGTGCGGTTTGATCCCAAGACCGAGAAATTCCAGACCTGGGCGATTCCTTCGGGCGGAGGAGTGGTGCGGAATATGGTGCACACTCCGGATGGGAACCTGTGGATCGCGTGCAGCGGGATGAACCGCATCGGCGAGGTGATCGTAAATAAGGGCACGAAGGTGTCGCAGAAGAACTAGTGCTGGCCCTTTGACTCACAAGCCGCACTTGTCATTCTGAGGAGTCCGCCAAGGCGGACGACGAAGAATCTCTCTTTTCAGGTTCCGCCCAGAGAGATTCTTCGGTCGCCGCGGCGACCTCAGAATGACACCCCGGTCGTGCCAAACGGACAAACCTCAAATCATTACTAGGCCGCGGCGTATACCGAGCGTCACGGCTTCGGTGCGGCTGGCGGCGCCAAGTTTGCCCATGATCGAGGCTACGTGAAACTTGGCGGTGTGCTCGGAAATGTTCAGGCGGGAAGCGATTTCTTTGTTGCCGAGTCCTTCGGATAACAACTGCAAAACTTCGATCTCGCGCGGAGTCAGATGTTCGGTGAACGGCTCGGCGAGCTCAGGGGCGAGATCGGCTTCCCGAGGACGCAACATCGGCGCGGAGTCGACGTCCGCCGGATGGAATACGTACAGGCCCGCCGCCACCGCTTCGATTGCGCCAACGATTTCGGCTGGGGTGATGTTTCGCGGCAGAACGGCGCGCACGCCGGGCGGCAGCGCTTCGGCGATCCAGCGCGCCGGATGATCCGCGAGCAGCACGATCGGAACGCCGGCCGCATTCCAGTCTCCGGCATTGCCTCCTAAGGATTCAAAGGCAGCCTCGCCCTGGGAGTCCACAACCATTAGCACAACGCCGGGTTGAGGCTGGTCTTCATCTCCGGCGTTGCCTGCGGGGTTTCCCGCGCGGCCTTCGGCCCGCGCGTCGGGATCTCCGGCGGGGCCTTCGGTCGCCGCGTCGGGAGCGCTCTCGATCAGGCGAATCTGCGAACGATCACGGAGCAGGTCCGCGATCTCGGCGTACAAATCCGGCGAAGAGGCCTGAACCAAGACGTCGATCATTCTGATGCGCTTCGCTTGGGCTGACCCGCGCTTCGCTTAGGCCGCCACTGAATCGCTCACTCCCAACTGGACCGCGACGGTTCGGATCTTATTCGGATCGGCGCGCAGAAACTGCAACCGGAGAACGCGTCCTGAATTCGACATCAGCGCATCCTCGAGATCTTCGAGCGCGCTGAAGAATCGCCCTTCGGCGCCGACCAGAATATCGCCCGGAAGCAGCGAGGCGCGACTAGCCGCGCTCTCCGGCGCGAGTTCGAGAATCATCAGCCCCAGCCGCTCCGTTCCCGCCGCGGTGACGGGAAGGGGCCTGAGCGTGACGCCGAGAGGCTGCGGGTTTTCGCCGCGCAGGAGCCGGCTCACTTCGTTGCTGGGGACGGCGAGACCCAGCCGTCCCGCGACCATGGTATTCACGCCGACTACATTTCCCGACGCGTCGGCCAGCGGCCCGCCCGAATTGCCGGGGGCCAGCCGAACTCCGGCCTGAATCCATTTCCGGGGACCGAGGCCGGGCAACGGGCCGACGGCGTGAACGATCCCGGCGGTCAAGGCGCCCATGAAACCCAGGGGATTGCCGATGGCGATGACCAACTCGCCCGCGCGCAGGCGATTCGAATCGCCCAGCGGCGCGGCGGGCAAATCGGACGCGGGGACCCGCAAGATCGCGAGATCGTGCCGCGGATCGCGCGCAGCGATCTCGGCGGGAAACGATCTTCCATCCCATAGAGTGACGACCGACTTGCCGGGGCGAGCCACATGCGCATTGGTGACGATGGTTCCATCGGATTTGACAATGATACCCGAGCCATGACCTTGGCCTCCGCTGCTGATGTGGACCGTGGACCTGCGGAGGCGCTCGGCGACTTCACCGAATCCTGGAGGAAACATGATTACCGGCCTCTCTGCGGGCGCTCGCCCGCGACGATGCTCTTTTCGATGAGCGCGCCGGCGCGAATGAAGCGGGCGTTCACGGGCTTGCCAATTACGCCGGAAGCGCAGAATGACTGGAGGTCTTCGACCTTTTCGATGGGCGTGGAGTTTAGAGAAACGAGTAGATCTCCGAGCAGCACGCCGGCGTTTTCAGCCGGGCCGCCCTTTTCCACGTTCAGGATGAGAATGCCGGTGGTGTTTTGCAGCGCGAGCTTTGATTTCAGGTTTTCCGGAACGGCGACCGGATAGACGCCGATGCCGAGATAGCCCTGGGGCACGTAGCCTTTTTCCATCAACTCTTTCGTCACGCGAGTGACGTCCGCGGCGGGAATGGCCAGACCGGCGACACGGGAAAGGGCCGAGGTGGCGATTCCGAGCAAGTTGCCGCGAGCATTGACCACGGCTCCGCCGGAGGAGTTCGGATACAGCATGGCGTCCAGGCGAATGTACTGATCGAGGCGGCCTCCGCGCCAGGTGCGCCACGATCCGGAAGCTGCGCCGACGATTCCAAGACTGGCGTTCGCGCCGCTATCGGGCGAGCGGCCCACGACCAGCGCAAACTCGCCGAGCGCGGGTTTGTCGTGAGTGAAGCTCGCAGCGGGCGAGCCCAAACCCGCCACCTTAAGGGCGGCAATGTCGGCGCCGGGGTCGCGCCCAACGAGGGAGGCGCTGAGCGCCTTCCCGTCCGGAAGCGTCACGCGGATGTCCTCTTCCCGCGCGATGGTGTGATCGGCGGTGACCACGAGGTCGGGACCCCAATGCACGCCGCTCGAGGGAAAGTGCCGGCGGGCGTGAACCGCGACAACGGAAGGACTGATCCGTTGAACCAGGCTGGTTAATTCATTCGAAAAACTGCTGAGTACGGTTTCCATAAGTCTCCTTCGGGGTCATCTTGGCAAATTGCAAGGGACTTCACATCAGCCGAATGGCTAGGGCGCGGTGATATCGGCGGTGCGCTTTGGGTTGCGGTGTGATTTCAGAAAAGCCTCAGGTCTTCGCCTTCGCCTAGAAGGCAGGCTTCGGCGGACGACCTGAGCTACAACTGCAAAAGCAGATCCCTTGTCGCTGCGCTCCTCTTGATGACAGCTCGGTAACAGCTGACAGGGAAGTCGGAGCTACAAAACCGCAAAACTAGGGGCGGCCGGATCCGTATTTGCCATGGAAGATGCGCTGATCAACGTCTGGCCAAAACTCCTTGGCCATGTCAAAGAAGGCGTCGATTCCGAGCTGGAGGACCCATTTTTGTCCGGTTTTGCCCCAGGTGCGCTCAGGGCGCGGATAATAGAGATCGGAAATCGCTGCACCCGCTAAATTACCGACGACTTCAGAAGAATTGAAGGTGTTGTGTCCAGAATCCGTTCTGGTGATCAGGAGACGTGTGAGCGAATATCCTGTCCGATGCCAGAATTCCCCGCCGCTAGGGCCAAGAGTGTAGTAGCGCGGGTCCTGGCGCCTGGCTATGGGCACCAGGGCCTCGGTGAAGTAGTTACCGACAGCCTCATCAGTGAAGGTATGCCAAAAATAACGCCCATAAGCGGCGCCGCCGTGACCGAACTCGGGCGTTGCTTTTCCGGCCTGGCTGATTCCAGCGACGATGGCGGCAAGGGCAAATGATGAGTAATCGAAGCTGTCTTCTGTAGCGAGCCAAAGCTTTTGCCTGGGAGCGAGCGGGGGCAACTGCGTATTGGCGCTCACGGCCCGATAGTTTGGGATGACCCAGAGGATGCGCTTGGGCTGCTTGCCTTCCGCCTGCGAACCATTTTGGCGAGCCACGCCGGGGCGACCGGGCGTTTCCGGACCGGCTGGATCACTTCCAGATTGCGCCTGCGCCGAGGAAGGCAAAGCGCTTTCAAGCTGCCGTTCTTCTGGCGAGGTTTGAGCGTATGACGGAACTGCTAAGAAGGGGCTCAGCAGAAGGGTGAGGCAAACTGCTTTCATGAGTGGAAGATAAAGTGCCCGAAATTTGAGGATGCCGGGGGCCATAGACGCATTGGTCCTCTGCCCGCGGCGGCGCGGCTTCGTCTGATAGAATCTCCGACAGAAATCATCTGAAACCAGTTGGATGGCAACACGGCGCTAACGGTTGCGCTTCGTGGAAGTCGCGGGGTTCAAGTGAAGACACCGGCTACGCGCAGTATAGAACTCACGCAGGTTCTGGAGTGGAATGACGGCGAGACGCGGCACGTCGAAGACTATCTTGCCGGCGAAGAACCGTTGGAGATGCGATCCGGCCGGCAGCGGCTGGGCGTGACGCTGAGGACTCCTGGCAACGACGCTGAATTAGTGGCAGGTTTTCTCTTCACCGAAGGAATCATTTCGAAGCGCGAAGAAATCCTGGCGATGGAGGCCCCGGGCGATTCAGTCAGGCGCGGAGCCGCCACGAACAACATCGTCAGCCTCAAGCTGAAGCCGGGCGTGCGGCTCTCGGCGCTTGGCGGCCGCAGGTTTTCCGCGGGATCGGCCTGCGGGATTTGCGGCAAGGAGTCCATCGCGCAGGTGCGCCGCCGGGGAATACGCGCTCCGGATGCGAATTCGCGATTCGATGCGGAGATGCTTTGCCGGCTGCCGGAAAAGCTGCGCGCCACGCAAGCGATCTTCGGACGCACGGGCGGTTTGCACGCGGCGGCTCTTTTTCGCGGCGACGGCGAACTGGCCGTTTTGCGCGAGGACATCGGCAGACACAATGCCGTGGACAAAGTGGTCGGTTGGGCGCTGCTGCAGGGAAAGGTGCCGCTCGCGGGGCACGCGCTGCTGGTGAGCGGGCGCGGCGGATTCGAAATCGTGCAGAAGGCGCTCGCCGGCGGCATCCCGCTGGTTGCGAGCGTGTCGGCGCCTTCGAGCCTGGCCGTGCGTTTGGCGCGAGAGCTGGGTTTGACGCTGGTGGGGTTTCTGCGCGGGAGGCGTTTCATCATTTATTCGGGCGAGCAGCGATTGGCGTGACCCGGCGCAGTTTGTGCGAAAAGCGCCGTGATGGCCAGGGCGTTTTCGAACCCGACAACTCCGATCGTCAGGTGCTCCCCTCATTGTGTCGCCCCTGACGGGCTTCGGATTGTGGTGAAGTTTGCGTCCAAGAACCTGGAAAAAGCAGATCCCTCGTTATTCGCCCGCATAAGACATGCGGGCAAATTTCCTCGGGATGACAGCGTTAGTTTGCGGCTCGAGGAATTGCCGATTCGTAGGGCGTGCCCTAGTAGCGCCCGGTTCAAAGCGCAAGGCAACAATTGGGCACCCGCAAAACCAAAGCTCGGGCAGATGGACGGGGCGGGGCTTGCCGGGAGGGGGCAAAATGCGGACAATGCGGCAGCTGTGCAAACGCGTTCGGGAGGAGCCAATGAAAATCGCCCCAGGGAAAATTGCCCAAGCAAAAATTGGATGTCTGACGTCGTTGGTCCTGGCGGCCGCGGCGATCGTCCTGCAGGCAGGCCCGGCGCAAGCCGCCACACAAACCAAGTGGATCGACTACAAGCAAGGCGACACGGCGCTATCGGGCTACCTCATCTATGACGACGCTGTCCAAGGGCGCCGGCCCGGTGTATTGATGATCCATGACCGGTCCGGCTTCTCGGAGGGCACGCTCGCGGATGCCCGAATGATCGCCGGGCTCGGCTATGTGGTATTCGCCGAAGATATTTTCGGGAAGGGCGTGGTGCCCAAGGATGTTCCCGAGATGACCAAGCTGATTGGGATCTACGACAATGACCGTCCCCTGATGCGAGATCGCGCCGTGGCCGGGTTCGACGTCCTGAAGGCGCAACCGATGGTCGATCCAACGAAGCTTGTGGGGGTGGGCTACTGCTTTGGGGGGACCACCGGGGTCGAGCTCATTGAAACCGGCGTGCCGCTCCTCGGCTTCATCTCCGTGCACGGCGCATTCAACAACTTCACGGCGGAACGCGCCAAGAACATCAAGGGCCGGGTGCTGATCCTGCACGGCGCCGAGGATCCGGTGGCGCCGATGGAGCAAGTGAATATTTTGATCTCGCAGTTGCGCGCCGCCAAGGTGAACTTCGAACTCCAACTCTACAGCGGCGCCGCGCACGGCTTTACACATCCGCAGAATCCTTCGGAAGAGCGCGCCGATGCGGAATACAAAGTCGCCATGACGCGTTTTTTCAAGGATGTGTTGGCAACCCACCCTTAGAAGCGAAGGGTGGGGCACCCGTAAAAGCGAACCAGAGGCACAGGCAGGAATGCCTGTGCCACCCTCAGCCGCCGCTGGGCCCTCGCTCCAGCCCGAGCTATGGGTGTGTCGCCCCTCACGCCGCCCGGCATGCGCGTTTCCGCGCCTACCGGGTGGCTCCGGGGCTTAATGTTATCGCACCAGACGTTCCCAGGGCTTCCGCCACCCCAACACGCGCAAGATCGGCCCGTGTTGAGGGACCCCGGTTCCGCCCTGGGCTAATTTGTGCCGCCCCTGACGGGGCTTCAGCGGGTTGAGCGCGGGGGTGGGGCACCCGTAAAACCGAACCAGAGGCACAGGCAGAATGCCTGCGCCACGTGAAGACGGCGATGCGAAAAAGGCCCCAGGGCCGCCTCAAACCGGCGCGCCCTGGGCGACAGAGTTCTTCAGGGGCTAAAGCCCCGTAGGACTCCGGACCGGGAATGTCGGAGCTAAAGCTCCGACCCCCTATTCCGCGAGAGCCGGGTGCCGGCCTGAAGGCCCATCGGCTGATTGCGGTGACGTTTGCATCCGAGCCCCAGGGAAAAGCAGATCCCTCGTTATTTGCCCGCATGAAGACATGCGGGCAAATTTCCTCGGGATGACAGCGTTAAGCTGCGGCTGGGGAATTGCCCATTCTTGGGCCGTGCCCCATGGGCGCCCTGCTCAAAGCGCAAGGCAACCCACCCTTCGACTTTTTCTGACGCGCAAGCGGAGCTTGCGCTGGGACGCGAAGGATGGGGCACCCGTAAAAGCGCGATTCCTCGCGGGCTGCGATTCCGCACGCTGCGCTTGAGGAAGCGGAAAAGTTAATGCCCGCTCGGGCACCGACACTTGCCCGCCATGTCTCGCCACATTAGTCTGCCCTAAAGCGAATCCTGGCAATTTGAAGAACGAAAAACCAAGACTCTTGCGGAGGTTGATATGCCAACAATGCAGGCTCCCATGCCCACCATGCAGGCCCCGAACACGTTTGCCATGACGCGCTGTGAGCGTTGCGGAAGCATGCGCTCCACCGCGCGCGTCAGTTTTCACCGCAATGTCGGGATGCTCTTCATCCGCCGAACCTACAAACTGGAAGGGAATCTGTGCAAGAGCTGCATCCGCAAACATTTCGGAGAGTTCATGGCCAAAAATCTTTTGTTTGGCTGGTGGGGCACGCTTTCTTTGATCATCACGCCGATCTACGCCATACAGAATGTGGTGAGTTATGTGTCCGCAATGCGCGCTCTGCGCGGGGTGCCAGAGTAGAAAATCAGTCGCGAACGATCAGCAAGCGATCGGAGGCGACTGTTTTGACGCGCAAAAGCTCGACTTTGTTAGCCGGCGAAAGCTCATCCTGTTGGTAGACGTTTCGCCGGAGGAGGTAGACTTTTGCGCGCCCCATAGGGGCCCCAGTCGCAGGCTGCCGATACGGGCGGCGAAATTGTTTGCGGAGCTTGCGGTTCCACCACATCAGGGCGCCGGTAACGGCGGAGACGGCGGGAACGAGCCCCAGGACGGTCCAAAGCGCCTTGGTGAACCCGTTGAATCTGCCCAAATGAAGTTGCGCGATCAAAGATAGAAATGAAGTGCCAAGTTCGGTGGCGTGAACAGGGGCACCGAAGACTCCGGGAAAACAGAAGTAGATACCCGAGATTCCCCAAATCAGCACAAAGAACCAGCACCAAAAACCGAGGGCACTGTGCAAGTCCCAATTCAGCCGCGGGAATCTTGCTTTCCAACTGACCGTGGTGCTGCGCCTCCAATTTTTGATTCCTGGCCACCAGATCACGGCTCCCGTGAGGGAAATCAATGTAAGCAGGCACGAGCCGATGCCGTTCACAAGCCGGCCGTTCCATCCCGCCAGAAGATTGTCATGCAAATCGGCGAGCCATTCGACCATGCGTTCGATCGCCGAATGAGGATCGCCGAGGTCCGCGCCCGTGTAAGGATTGAAGAGGCGTTCGATTCGTTTGTGGCCGCGCTCCAAGACAATATCGTCGGGTTCGCCGGGTGCCTGCGCTTCACGCAGGTAATCTACTTCGTAGGTGGGGTAGGCTCGCTGCGCGCGCAGGGTCAATTCCTCCGAACTCATGCGGCGCCCAGACGCAGCGACAACTATTTTGCGCGCGGAATGCCGGGTAAGCTCGCGGCGATAGACGATCGCGCTGCCGGAGATGCTGATGGCCACGACGTAAAGGCCAACGCCCAAGCCAACCCACAAGTGGACCTGAAAAATGGCCCTGCGAATCCACATACGTTGCGGACGGTGAACCCAGCGTTGCCATGGGGTCGTTTTCGGTGCGGTGAATTGGGCAGACATAAATAAAAATGCCGCGTTCAAAACAACCGGCTGCGGGGGAAGCGGCGCTTCAAAAGACCGTCGATGCCCAAAGCGCGGCCCGCGGAGGATGAAACGAAGATCAGGTGCAGAAGGATGAGCACGCGGTTGTAGTTGACGGTTCCACCGCCGGCGGCGTAGGCGACAGAGAACAGAATATTGAAGTTGTAGAGGGCGCCGAAAAGCGAAGAGATCCTCACCAGACAGCCGACTAGCAGGGAGATTCCGATGGAGATTTCTCCGAAAGCAGAGAGATAACTGAACAAGTGCCCATGGGGGACCACAAATCCGGCGATGAAGGCGCGGTGCCACGCCAGGGGATCTTTTTGTATGCCGTTGAGCAATTGTTGCGGCAGGGCGCGGCCAGAGAGAAAGCGGCCGCTGATTTTTGGCCAGGCGACCAGAAGGAACAGAACACCGACTAGAATGCGCACCAGCGCGATGTAGCCGAGGTAAGTGTTCTGCTTGAAATTAGCGGCAAGGGACGGCGTCATATTCGATCCGGGTTTCAGGACGGCTACTCTCCGCGGCCGGTTCGAATCATCTTCCATCCTTCCGCGAGTCTTTTATCGACGTCCGCCTTGGTGAGCGCGGTGATGCCGCACGCGACGTTGTGAGCTTTGCACGCTGCCAGGATGGTTTGACGGGCCTGTTCGACTTCGGGAGAATCCTGCGGCACGCCAAGGTACTGGTGCAAATCACCTGCGGCGCCGATGAAGATGGCGCCGACGCCCGGCACGGCGGCAATCTCGTTGACGTTCTTTAGACCCTCCGCCGTTTCGATCATGGGGATGGCGAGCAGATCGCCTTCCGGGTTGAGGGGCCAAAGGTCGGCGTGCCGCTCGTACTCCGCCGCGGAGATGCCCCAGGCAAAGGTTGCGTTCCCCGGAGCGTAACCACGCAGGCCGAGAGGCCGCTGGTATTTCGATGTTCTCTGCTGCGGATAGCGCATGTACTGAACGAGGCGCATCATTTGTTCCTTGTTGTCCACGCCATTGAAGATGATGCCCATCAGACCCATATCCAGGGCCTGCTTGACGATCCAATCGTTGCTTTCGAGGTCGCGCCCGTAGGCCGGGAACCGGGCAAAAAGCGCGACCTTTGGCTGCGCATTGCCCTTCTTGAGGACAGCGGCTTTATCGACCATGCCGGCGATGCAATAGGCAAGACCATCGAGATTCAGCGGCCCGTGCTCCATATCGACGTAGGCGTAGTCGAAATCGATGCGGGCGAGCGAGTGGCAATTCTGGAGGGACATATCGTCGGTCTGGATACCGACGATGGACTGTCCGTGCGCCAGTCTCTCAACGGCGGGGTTGAGATGCAGCGGCGCCTGCTGGGCCGAGGCGATGGAGGCGGGCCCCAGAAGGAGAAGAACGAATGCGAGGAGCAGAGCCGCGCGTGCGATCAGAGTCTGACCGAGCGATCGCGGGGCGGAGCGCCGCAACGGCCTTGCCGCTAACAGACACGATGGAACAAGGGTAACTTTTGTCATGCGCTTGTCCTTTTCGGTGGTGTGACGAGAGTCTACCCCATGAGCTTGCGGGCCGGGAACCACGAATCAGCGATGCAGATGAAACTGCGCGCCCGGCCATGCCCACACTGTATTGACAGCGATTCCTCTGTGGAACTAGACTCCGCGCCGTTGCCCGCCGTGCCGCCAATAAAGAGGAGGAAATATGCGAACCATCGGTCTGGTGTTTGCGCTTCTGGTTGCCACCCTTGTGCCGGCAAAGCTGATGGCCCAGGGAAACGAGGACAAGCCGTTTCCGGCGCACAAAGTGATCGGCAACATCTACTACGTGGGAACGGACACGCATTCTTCTTTTCTGATTACGACTCCGGCGGGCCATATCCTGATCGACAGCACATATGAGAGCAACGTGCCGTGGATCCGCGATTCCGTCGAGAAACTGGGCTTCAAATTCACGGACATCAAAATTTTGCTGACCAGCCACGCGCACTCGGACCATTGCGAGGGAGATGCGTTGGTCAAACAGATGACTGGCGCCACGGTGATGATCATGGACCGGGACGTTCCCGCCACAGAGAAGATTCGGCCCGGAGGGAAGGCGCATCCGATCGACAGAGTTCTCCACCATCTGGATCGAGTGACGCTGGGCGGAGAGGTGCTAACGGCCCATCTCACTCCCGGCCACACCGAAGGCAATACCACGTGGACGCTGAAGGCCACGGAGGATGGCAAGACTTACGACGTGGTGTTTCCCGGCTCGATTGGCCCCAACGGGATGACCGCTGTGGTGAACAATAAAACCTATCCGCAGATCGCGGAGGACAGCCTCTTTATGTACAAGTATCTGCGCATTCTTCCGTGCGACGTGATGCTGGGGTCGCACACGCCCTTCTATCACATGCAAGAGAAGTACGCGAAAATCGGCAAAGGACCGAACCCCTTCATCGGCGGGCAGCAGGGCTGCCTGGCGGATATCGACGGATGGGAGCAGGGATTCAAGAAGAGGCTGGCAGAGGACCAGAAGAAAGCGTCCGCATCCGCCGCGCAGTGAGTTTCGCGAGCCGGAATCAGAGGAGCCGACGATGTTGAAAGATTGGTTTGGTATGGCGACGGCCTTCGTTGCGATGGCGATGTTTTCGTGCTTTGCA
>Ga0210408_10005086_pt1 | contig 11590 bp, 13 predicted proteins | sample IncBWH4MmetaG_FD_155471 | JGI IMG/M metagenome (GOLD analysis project Ga0210408, IMG submission 155471) | Forest soil microbial communities from Barre Woods Harvard Forest LTER site, Petersham, Massachusetts, United States - Inc-BW-H-4-M | ecosystem: Environmental > Terrestrial > Soil >... | reverse complement strand
ATCAGCGCATTGGGCTGACCGATGCTGCCGAAGCCGCCGATCAGCACGACCGCGCCGTGGCGGATCCCTGCCATCGCCTCGGCCATGCTTTGCACGATCTTGTTGATCATGGCTGTTTTGTCTGATCCGCTCGTCCCCGCGAAAGCGGGGACCCAGAACCGATTATATCCAGTCTCTCGTGCTCCTGGATTCGCGCTTACGCTTACGCGGGAATGAGCGCAGTGGGTCACCCGGCGTCGCGCATGCGCGCGCCGTCGGCGAAGGCGGGGATGAGCTCGCGCGCGAAGCGGCGCAGGCTTTCGTGTGCGAGCCCGCCGCCGTTGAGCAGCACATATTCGACGCCGAGCTTCCGCAGCTTTTCGAGCTTGAGCGCGATTTCGTCCGGCATGCCGTAGAGCGCCGCTTCCTCGCTCGCCTCGCGCGTATCTGAGAAGGCCATGATGCTCGCCTTGCTCTGCGTGCCGTCGGCCGCTTTCGACAGGGCGGCAAAATGGCGCTGCGCCGCCAGCCGCTGCTCGAGCGCGGCTTCCTTGTCGGCCTCGTCCTTGGCGACATAGAAGGCGCGCGCGACGCCGACGTCGAGCGGATCAAAAACACGGCCGCGTTTCTCGACCTCGGCCTTGAACCAGGCGACGCGCTCGCCGATGGCGTCGAGCGAGGCGAATTGATCGAGCAGAAGGTTGTAGCCACGCTCGGCCACCTGGCGGATCGAATTCGGGCTGCCGGCGGCCATCCACATCGGCGGATGCGGCTTTTGTGCGGTCGGCGGCTCGACGATGATGTCGGCGAAGTTCCAGTACTTGCCCTGATGCGAGAAGCGCTCTTTCGACGTCCAGGATTTGACCACGACGTCGAGGCATTCGTTGAAGCGCTCGTCGGCTTCTTCAATCGGGATGCAGAAGCCGTGGAATTCGTTGTGGCGATAGCCCTTGCCGACGCCGAAGTCGAACCGTCCGCCGGACAAAAGATCGATCGTGGCCGCCTGTTCGGCGAGCAGCACCGGGTTGTGCCAGGGCAGGACAACGACGGCGGTGCCAAGCCGCAGCGTGCGGGTTTTCGCTGCAAGCCAAGTCAACAAAGAGAGACTGGCGGAAACCTGCCCGGCGCCGGTGAAATGATGCTCGACCAGAAAGGTCGAGTGATAGCCGAGCGCCTCGGCTTCGATGTTGTAGTCGACGAATTGTTTGTAGCCGAGGCCTGAATCGACATCGGGCCCGCCGCGGCGCGCGGTGGCGCTGCCGAATAGACCAAAGCGCATCAACTGGCTCCACTGTTTCGCCGGCGACAATGTAGCCGGAAAGACGCCGGGAAGAACAAGTCATCAAAAGGTCGGAGGCGCACCGTCTGGCAGGGTCGGCAACATTGCCTAGTGGGCGACGTCTGTTCGAGGTGGGCTGGATGCTCGTCCAGCTGTGCCGGTGTGCGGGCCGGGAGGGCCTTATTTCGCACCCGCCGCGGCCCGCGCCAAAGCCGAAAGGGCGCCGGCGAGGCCGTTCACGGCCGTGGCGGCGGCGCCGTCGATTCCATGCCGTTTTGCGAGCCAATGCGGATCGTTGTAGGAGAGCCACGTTAGCCCGGCGGCATCCTGCCAGACCAGGACCTTGAGCGGCAGGTCGATGCCGATGGTCTGCACCGCTTGCATCAGCGGCGTGCCGCCTTTGGCGTTGCCGAAGATCAGAAGATCGGTCGGGCCGAGCGACAAGCCGACCGCAGTGGCGCCGGCCGCATGATCGACATGCGCAAATACGGTCAGGCCCTTGCCTTTGAGGTCGGCCTCAAGCCTGTCCATCGTCTCCTTCGGCCCGTGGCTGCTGCGTATGGTTATCAATCCGTCTGCGGCCATGGCGTGCGCTCTCCTATCGGCAGTCGTTGCTATCAACGCGATGAAACATCCGGCGTTCGAAACAACGAGATGGAAATAGCGTATCTAATGTACCAAAATTAAGTCGGAACGAATCTGTGGCACACTTTATGGGCGACATGAAACGCGCGCGTGCGGTCAAAACGGCCGGCCACTGGGACAGCGCCGGTGCGGTCGATCAGGTTTCGCTCGACGCACATGGGCGGCATCGCCGCCGCGTCGTTTTGACCGGCGAGCGGGGCACGACGTTTTTGCTCGACTTGCCGCAGGCGACCGCTTTGCGCGACGGCGATGGTCTCGTGCTCGACGACGGCGGCATTGTTCGCATCGTCGGCCGGCCGGAGGCGCTGATCGAAATCGCCGCCGCCGACAGCCACGAATTGGCGCGGCTTGCCTGGCACATCGGTAACCGGCATATCGACGTGCAGATCGTCGGCGATCGGCTGCGCATTCGCCGCGATCATGTGATCGAGGATATGTTGCGCGGGCTCGGCGCGCGGCTCGCTCCGGTTGACGCGCCATTCGATCCGGAGCAGGGCGCCTACGGCCAGCACACGCCCAGCCATGGGCATGGGCACGATCATGCGCATGCTCATGGTCACGAGCGTGACCACGATCATGGCTAGAGCGTTGGTCCGCTCGTCCCCGCGAAAGCGGGGACCCAGGCGGGAGAAGCCGCTGGATTCCCGCCTTCGCAGGAATGAGCGGCTGGAATCGAGCGCGCTTTATCGCCTCATGGCCTGGCTGTCGCCGGCCTACCCGGTCGGTGCGTTTTCCTATTCGAGCGGCATCGAATGGGCTGTCGAGGCCGGCGACATCAAGGACGCCGAAACGCTGCGGCAATGGCTTGCGGCGATGCTCGCCGAAGGCGGCGGCTTTTGCGATGCGGTTTTGTTTGTTCATGCGCACCGCGCCATCGCCAAGTCGGATGACGCAGCGCTGCGGGACGTTGCCGCGCTCGCGGCGGCGCTCGTTCCTTCGAAGGAGCGCTTCCTGGAAACGACCGCACAGGGGCGCGCGTTTCTCGACGCCACAAAGGCGGCGTGGCCTTGCCCGGCCCTGGTGCGCTTGCAAGATGCCTGGCCGGGCGCAGTGGCGTTGCCGGTTGCGGTCGCGGTTGCTTGCGCTGGGCACGACATCGCCTGCGAGCCGGCGCTTGGTGCCTTTCTGCAAGCGCTGACTGCCAATTGGATCTCGGCCGGCGTGCGGCTCATTCCGCTCGGCCAGACCGATGGCCAGCGCGTGCTCGCCGCGCTCGAAGCCACCGTCGCGGCAACGGCGGAGCGCGCGCTGGCGACGCCGTTGGACGAGATCGGCAGCGCGACGTTCCGCGCCGACCTCGCTACAATGTGGCACGAGACCCAATACACGCGCTTGTTCCGGTCTTAGCCGGCAAGCGTTCAGGCTGCTGTCTCGTCGGCTGCCGCACGATGTCGCGTCAGCTTGGCCGAAGCGGCCGGCTTTGCCTAGCCGGATGGCCCGCACTAAGTTCGGCGAGAAATTGGAGTTGGTTTCATGTCTTCCTCGTATCACGGTCCTTTACGGGTGGGGGTCGGCGGCCCGGTCGGCTCGGGCAAGACCGCACTGATGGACGCGCTGTGCAAGCGGCTGCGCGAGCGCTACGAGATCGCCGCCATCACCAACGACATCTACACCAAATGGGACGCCGAATATCTCGTTCGCTCGGGCGCGCTGGTGCCGGAGCGCATTGCCGGCGTCGAGACCGGTGGCTGCCCGCACACGGCGATCCGCGAGGACGCTTCCGCCAATCTCGCGGCCATCGCCGACATGCGACAGAAATTCCCGACGCTCGATCTGGTGCTGATCGAGTCGGGCGGGGACAATCTTGCCGCGACCTTTTCGCCGGAGCTGGCCGATCTGACGATCTACGTGATCGATGTCGCCGCCGGCGACAAGATTCCCTCCAAGGGCGGCCCCGGCATCACCCGCTCCGATCTTCTGGTGATCAACAAGATCGATCTCGCGCCTTATGTCGGCGCCTCGTTGGAAACCATGGAGCGCGAGTCGAAGCGCATGCGCGGCACGCGTCCGTTCGTTTTCACCAACCTGCGCGCCGGGGCGGGCGTTGACGAGATCGCGCGCTTCATCGAGGAGAAGGGCGGGCTGGGGGTGGGGTGAACATCCGCCCCCGCGAAGCGGGTGAGGGGGGACCGCGCGTCAGCGCGGTGGAGGGGGCTGGCTTGCTCTGTGCAAGCCGCCACTTGCCCCTTCCGGCTCGCTTTCGCTCGCCACCTCCCCCGTAAACGGGGGAGGAAATCACTGAGCTCTGCCCGTATGCTTCCTTGCCGCTTCCAGGTGGCCGTAACTCTGCACCGGTGCGCACATCAGGAAGCGATAGCCTTCGCTGACGACACGCTCGGCATTGCCCTGCTCGACGTGCGGATGGCCGACCACGACATTGTGCTTCTTGCAGGTGTCGACCACGCGCTTCATCCACTCGAGCACGACCTTGTGCTCGTATTGGCGCGGATAGCCGAGCTCCTGCGAGAGATCGCCTTCGCCGATCAGAATGGCGCCGACGCCCGGCACATTGGCGAGGATGTCGTCGAGATTTTCCACGCCGCGTGTGTCCTCGATTTGCAGGATGCAGAAAATCTCGCCCTGCGGATTGAGCGGCCACACGTCCGCCTTTTGGTAATATTCCTGCTGGGTCAGCCCCCAATAGCGCACCGCGGTCGTCGGGCCGTCGCCGCGGATGCCGGCTGGCTCATAGTGCGGCGCGGTCTTAAGCCGCGGATAACGGCAGGCGCCGACCGCATTGGCCGCTTCCTCGACCGTCGAGATGTGCGGGAACACGATACCGTAGCAGCCCATGTCGAGCGCCTGCTTCGCCTGCCACTGCGCCATTTCGACCCCGTTCACGGGCACGCGCGCGAGCGGGGTTACGGCCGGCGCGAGCGAGCCCGATTTGGCGATCTGTGCCCGCAGCAGCATGTATTGCAGGCAATCGCGCAACAGCCGGCCGTCCCAGGGCTGGTGTTCCATCTCGAACACGCAACCGTCGAATTTCGAGGTCGCCAGCGCCACCGCGCTCGAGACTTCGGCGGGCGAGAAACAGGTCAGCGCATGCTGCCCGGATTCGAGCGCGCGGATGATGCCGTTGAGGCGCGGAAGTTCAGCCATTCCCCAGTCTCCCGATCGAGCAGATACCGAATGCTATAGAAAAGCCGCCCCTGTTTGACAATCGCGCCCCGGCCCTTAAAGCATGATCCCGAAAAGTAGAAACCGGTTTTCGGGAAAGATCATGCCAAACAAAACGCTAGAGCGGGATGACGATTCGAAGATAAGGTCATTCCCGCTTTAGCATCGCCGGCCCAACCCCTTCAGCGCCTTACCTCGATGATCATCGATTGCCACGGCCACTACACCACCGAACCCAAAGACCTCCATCGCTTCCGCAAGGAGCAGACTGCAGCCGCCAACGCCAAGGATAAAGCGGCGTTGCCGTCGCGCGCTTCGCTGAAGATGTCCGACGACGAAATTCGCGAAAGCATCGAGCAAAACCAGCTCAAGCTGCAGCGCGAGCGCGGCACCGACCTGACCATCTTTTCGCCGCGCGCGTCCGGAATGGGCCATCATGTCGGCGACGAGAGCATCAGCCTTGAATGGTCGCAGATCTGCAACGACCTCATTCACCGCGTATGCACGCTCTATCCGAAGAACTTCATCGGTGTCTGCCAATTGCCGCAATCGCCGGGCGTGCCGCCGAAGAATTCGGCGGCCGAGCTCGAGCGCTGCGTCAAGGAGCTCGGCTTCATCGGCTGCAATCTCAACCCCGACCCCTCCGGCGGCTATTTCAATTCGCCGCCGTTGACCGACAAGTGGTGGTATCCGTTTTACGAGAAGATGGTCGAGCTCGACGTGCCGGCGATGATCCACGTGTCGGGCTGCTGCAATCCAGCCATGCACACGACCGGGTCGTATTATCTGAACGCCGACACGATGGCCTTCATGCAGCTCATCCTGTCCGATGTGTTCAAGGACTTTCCGACGCTCAAGCTGATCATTCCGCATGGCGGCGGCGCGGTGCCGTTCCACTGGGGCCGCTTCCGTGGGCTTGCGCTCAATAACGGCCGGCCGGAGCTCGACGAGGTCATCAAGAACAACATCTTCTTCGACACGTGTGTCTATCACCAGCCGGGCATCAACCTGCTGACCGAAGTTGTGCCGGTGGAGAATATTTTGTTCGCCTCCGAGATGGTCGGCGCCGTCAAAGGCGTCGATCCGAAGACCGGCTTCAACTTCGACGACACCAAGCGTTACATCGACAAGGCGCCGCGCTTGAGCGATGCCGATCGCGCGAAGATTTTCGAGGGGAATGCGCGCCGGGTCTATGGCCGCCTCGGGGCTGCGCTGAAGGCGGCGGGGTGAAGGCGGCTGGCATCCGCATCATGCCGTTCGCCCGTCCCCGCGAAGGAGGGACCCAACTGGTCGGTTGCGGCCAACGTCTTCTGCTGGATTCCCGCTTTCGCGGGAATGAGCGGATGGAATTGAGGCCTCGTTAAATTGGCAAAACTTCGGCGTAAGCGCGCAAAGGAAAAGCCCCAGCTCGTCAGGTTCGGTCACCGCGAGATCGAGACCCTCGGCTTGACCCAGGGTTTCTGGACGGATCTCTATCATCGGGCGATGACGGTCTACTGGCCGGTGTTTTTCGGCAGCGCCGCCGTGTTGTTTGTCACGCTCAACGCCGTGTTCGGTTTTCTGTACTGGCTCGGCCACGAGCCGATCGCCAATGCCGAAGGCAATGGGCCGCTCGCCTACTTTTATTTCTCCATCGAAACGTTGGCGACGGTCGGCTATGGCGACATGCATCCGCAGACCGATTATGGGCATCTGATCGCGACCGTCGAGATCTTCACCGGCATGTCGTTTCTCGCGGTGATGACCGGACTCATTTTCGCCCGCTTCTCGCGGCCGCGCGCCCGCTTTGTGTTCGCCGACACTGCCGTCATTACCCGGCACGAAGGGCGTCAGGCGCTGATGATCCGTACCGCCAATGCGCGCCACAACACGATCTCGCGGGCAAACGCGCGGCTCTGGCTTATTCGCGCCGAGCGCAGCAGGGAAGGCGACCAACTCCGCCGCTTTTACGAGCTCAAGCTCGATCGCAGCGAGCATCCGATGTTCGTGCTGAGCTGGATGCTGTTTCACATCATCGACAAGGACAGCCCGCTGTACGGGGCGACGGCGTCCGATCTCGAGGAAGGCGACGCGCTCTTCGTGCTCAATGTCGGCGGCCTCGACGACAGCTCCGCCCAGCAGCTCTATGCGCGCCACGTCTATTCCTGGCGCGATATCCGCTGGAACCATCGCTACAAGGACATCACCAGCGTCTCGCCGCAGGGGCGTTTTTTGCTCGACTACACCAAATTCAACGACGTCGTGGCGGAGGAGGAGTAACCACTGTCATTCCGGGCGCGCCACTTTGCGGCGCCCCGGAATGACGGCGCTGGTATCACCCGTGTGCCTTCTTGCACGGCCAGGGCGTTGGCCCATTTTGTTGGAAAGCACCGTTAGCCGAGTTGGTCCTAACAGGTTCCGGCTATGTAACCCCCCGGCGCGAGGAGCCGCCATGTCCATCCGCCCTGTCAAACGCATTGTTTCATCCAAGCCCACGATCGAGGGCGCGGGCGTGCATCTGCGCCGCGCTTTCGGTTTCGGCGACACCACCGAATTCGATCCTTTCCTGCTGCTGGACGATTTCCGCAACGACCGGCCGGACGAGTATCGCGCCGGCTTCCCGTGGCATCCGCATCGCGGCATCGAGACCATCACCTATGTGCTCGCCGGCAATGTCGAGCACGGTGACAGCCTCGGCAATCGCGGCAATCTCGGCGCCGGCGACGTGCAGTGGATGACCGCCGGACGCGGCATCCTGCATCAGGAAATGCCGCAGGGCGACGAGAAGGGCCGCATGCACGGCTTTCAGCTCTGGGCCAATCTGCCGTCGTCGCTGAAGATGACGGCACCGCGCTATCAGGACATCAAAGGCGCCGAAGTGCCGGAAGTGATCGACGACGACGGTACGCGCGTGCGCGTGGTGTGCGGCGATTTCTGGGGCAAGCGCGGCCCGGTCGAAGGTGTCGCCGCCGACCCGCGCTATCTCGACGTCTGGGTGCCGCCGGGCAAGCGCAAGACGCTGAAGGTCGAGGTCGAACGCCATGCCTTCGCTTACGTGTTCGAGGGCTCGGGTAATTTCCGCGCCGCGTCGCAACCCTTCGGCGTACTGACCGAAAAGACCGACGGCGTGAACGAGATCCTGGTGCGCGAGCAGACCGGCAACCGTTCGCTGGTGCTGTTCGACTCCGGCGACGAAATCTCCGTGCAGGCCGGCGACGAGGGCATCCGCTTCATCCTCGTGTCCGGCAAGCCGATCAAGGAGCCGGTCGCCTGGTACGGCCCGATCGTGATGAACTCGCAGGCCGAGCTGCAACAGGCCTTTACGGAGCTGAAGCAGGGCACGTTTATTCGGTAGCTCTCGGTGGCCGTTTTTCTCACGCGTCATGCCCGGTCTATGCGCCGGGCATCTCGTTTGTGATGGTACGGAGCATCTGGATCGAGATGGCCGGGACATAGGCGAGCGAAGCGACGCCGTTCTTTGAACGGCTGTGCCCGGCCATGACGGGGCGTGATATCTTCTACGCCGGCCGCGCAGCCGCAACGCGCCTGATCAGGCCGCGCTGCGGGTCATAACCAAGGACCGCGAGCAGAAAGAACAGCACGGTCGCGCCGGTCACGACCAGCGCGGCCACGACACTGATCTCGCCGTAAAGCGCAAAGCGGATCAGCTCCACCGCGTAGGTGAAGGGATTGCCGAGCGAGGCGTAGTAGAGAATCTCCGAGCCACCTTCGCGCAGCCGCCACAGCGGGTAGAGCGCCGACGAGAAGAAGAACATCGGGAACATCACGAAATTCATCGCGCCGGCGAAATTCTCCACCTGCCGGATATAGACCGACAGAAACAGCCAGAGCGCGCCCAGCATCAGCCCGGAAACGATCAGCGCCGGCAGCACGAAAAGCCAGCCGAGCGGATCGAAGGTGACGTCGAAGGCGATGCAGACCGCGAGAAACACGTAGCAAGTGATCACCGCCAGCGCCGTGCCGGCCAGAAGCTTGCAGGCGAGCAGAAGCCAGCGCGGCAGCGGGGCGGTGAGCAGAAGCCGCATCACGCCCATCTCGCGATCATAGACCATCGATAGCGACGATTGCATGCCGTGGAACAGAAGGATCATGCCGAGCAGGCCCGGCACGATATAGACCTGATAGGTGACGTAGGTCTTGTAAGGCGGAATGATCGAGACCCCGAACACGTTGTAGAAGCCGGCCGCGAACACGGCGAGCCAGATCAGCGGGCGGACCAGCGCTGACAACAGCCGGCCGCGCTGCTGCACAAATTTCAGCAACTCCCGCATGGTGACGGCGCGCAGCGCGCGCATGGTGTGGGCGAGGGGCATTCACTGACCTTCTATTCGTCATTGCCGGCGAAGCGAAGCAATCCACGATTTTCGGTCTGCTAGATTGCTTCGTCACTGGGCTCCTCGCAATGACATTGTTATTTACTCAAATGGCACGGCGACTCTTGCTCGTCGTCACCGAGTGTGTCGAGCGTGTTGGTGCGATGCAAAAAGCCCTCGACCGGCGCGTCGGCGACGACTTCGTAGGGCGCCGCCAGCAAGATCGCCTGCCGAACCTGATGGTCCCAGGGGCGCACGCTGACCGCCAGGCCTTTGGCGCCGTCGAAATTGCCGTCGCCCAGAATGAACGCGCGCTGCTTGGCGAAATCGGTGGATTCGGTTCGCAGCGACGATTGCACGATCACCCTGACCGCCATCCAGGCCGCCCAATCGGGGCCTTCCATGTGCCGACCGCCGGATTTCTTCTCGAAGCGTGAATTGACCTGCGGCGCGCCGTGCCGTTCCCAGGTCCAGTGCCACGCCACCGCGGGTGCGCGCGGGTCTTGAGAATGATGCGCTCGTAGGCGCGCACCGGAGCATAGCGCGGGTCGTTTTCGATCTCGACGAAGGCGATATTAATTTGCTGCTTTGCCGATGGCGCCTCCTGCGCCGATCCGGGAGCGATTGACCAAACAAGCGTGAGCGAGAAAAGAAATACGAGCGACGAGCTGCTCCCCTCCCGCTTGCGGACGGGGGCCAGGCGTGGGGGTGGCTTGTTGCCGCGAGAGAAATCCCGCGCGTCGCTGTCAGTGCCCTCACACCGCGGCAATGGAGATGGAAAATCTTGCAGTTGATCTATACCCTCTCTCAAAAGACTTCCGGGTGCGCCAGGATGCGTCGCTTGAAACCGTTACTTTCGATCTTACCGTTAGCGCTTTCGGCGTCCACCGCCATGGCTGTCGATTATCGGTGGACGTCAAGCTATGACCAAGGAACGCTCGAAGCAACTATCTGGAATCGCAACGCTTCGAACATCGTCATCTACTGCCCAAAGGGTCAAGAGGATACAACGCCGGGAATGTTTCTCGAAGTGAAGAGGATCAAGCCTCAGAGGGGCGAATCGGTGACCGTACAGATTGTCGTTGATGGCGACAGCTTCCCCTTCGAACTGAATGAGATCTAATTCACCGCAAGCTCTCGGGCTGAAAAATGGCGATTCTTTGCGCTTGTGGATGCGTTGGTGGCGAGCAAACAAAAGTCGTTCGTGGTGGAGTTTCCGAAATACGATACGTCGGAAACGTTTTCGCTTGTCGACGCGCGCAAGTCGCTCGGACAGGGGAAAAGCTCGATACTCAGTGGTTGCGGCGAAAACGAGCGGTAGCGGCTTTTCGCACGCGCGGGTTACTCGCTTGAGCGAGTTTGCACCCTAGCTAGTCATCGACCGCGATGCCATAAGGAATGCGGCCGACCGGCACAGAGATTTTTGCCTTGCGGGTCTTGGTGTCGATCACGGTGATGTCGTCGCCGAAGCCGTTGGCGACATAGAGCGTGTTCTCGTCGCGTGAAAGTGTGAGACCCCAGGCCCTTTTGCCGACCAGGATGTAGCCCACGACTTTGCGCGCCGGTACGTCGACCACCGCCACATGCGCGGCATGGCCAAGCGCCACGTAGGCCGTTTTGCCGTCCTTGGTCATGACGAGCCCAACCGGCGTAACGTCGGATTTGCGCATGCCCGGCGGCAGAAACGGTATCTTGCCGGTGATGACGAACGTGGCGCGATCGACGATATCGACCTCGCCGGCAAGCTCCGCGGTCACCCACAGTTCCCTGCCGTCCGGCGTCGCCGCGATCCGCCGCGGCCGCAAGCCGGCGACCACGTCGCGCACGATCTTGCCGCTGTCGGCTGCGACCTCGTGCAGCAGATCGCCGGCCTCGGATGTTACAAAAACCATCTTGCCGTCTTCGGAGACAAGCACGCCCTCCGGCTCCGCGCCGGTCGGCACCTCGTGCACGATCGTGTCGCGCTCCATGTCGATCACGGCGAGCGAGGAGCCCTCCTCCTGGGAGACGTAGAGGCGGCCGCGTTTCTCGTCGATGCCGAAGGCTTCGGGGCTTGGCCCGGTCTTGAGCCTGCCGACCACATCGAGCTTCGCCACGTCCACAATGTCGATCACGTCGTCGTCGCCGCAGGCGACGTAGAGCTTTGAATGATCCGCGTTGAAGTGCAGATCGCGCGGGCGGCGCGCGGTTTTGATCTCCTTGACTATCTTTTAGCTTGCCGGATCCATCACGACGATGTTGTTGGTCTTCTCAT
>Ga0210408_10005085_pt1 | contig 11590 bp, 8 predicted proteins | sample IncBWH4MmetaG_FD_155471 | JGI IMG/M metagenome (GOLD analysis project Ga0210408, IMG submission 155471) | Forest soil microbial communities from Barre Woods Harvard Forest LTER site, Petersham, Massachusetts, United States - Inc-BW-H-4-M | ecosystem: Environmental > Terrestrial > Soil >... | reverse complement strand
AGCGGCATGGCGTTTGCGACCTGGCAATGACGCCAGCAAGGAGAAAAACGCGGCGGCAAGTCCTCAGGATCGCAACGGCTGGCACGGCCGCGGCGCTCGCACACATGTCTCGCGGCGATGTTGCCGCATCCGAAGATTATCCCAGCAAGCCGATCAAATTGATCGTACCTGCGGCGCCTGGCGGTCCGACGGACGCCCCGGGGCGCTTGGCGTCGCAGGTATTGGCAGCCAAGCTGGGCCAGCCTGCTGTTGTCGAGAATCGACCGGGCGCGGGCGGCGCCATCGCCGCGCGTGTCGTCGCTTCCGCTCCCGCGGATGGCTACACGCTTCTGGTCGGCAACACCAGCACTCTCGCCGTCATCCCGGCGGTGTCCACAAGCGCCGGATACGATCCGGTCAAAGACTTTGTTCCGATCGTAAAACTTACCGAGGGATTTCTGATACTGGTGGTCCTCCCGTCTTCACCATGGAAGACAGTCGCGGAATTTGTAGAGGACAGCAAAGCGAACCCAACCAAGATCAATTATGCCCATACCGGGCCGGGTGGAATTCCCCATCTCGCTGGCGAGCTGTTCATGTTGCGAAGCGGTGCTCGATTGACCGGCGTGCCCTATCGCAGTGGCGGCGAATCGCTCACCGGCGTGCTAAGCGGCGCGGTTGAGGCGACCTTTGAAGGGGTGAGTATCCTCAGTCCATTGATCAACGAAGGCAAATTGCGGGCGTTGGGCGCGCAGACCAAAGAGCGCACGCCGTTGCTTCCCCAAGTTTCGACCATGGCCGAGCTTGGTTATCCGGATTGCGAGGCCAACACCTTCTACGGGCTTGCAGCTCCCGCCGGCACCCCTGAACCGATCGTGAAAAAGATCAGCGCGGTCATCAACGATGGGTTCATGACCCCGGATGTTCAGGCGATGATACGGAATCTCGCCAGCGAATCGAAACCGAATTCGCCCGTGGAGTTTGCAGCCTTTATTGCTGCTCAATATCGGAAATGGGTCGTGGTCGGCAACGCTGCCCACGTGAAGATAAATTGAGGCGATTGCCAAATATAAGGCACAGATCGAACGCGCCCAATAAATGAGCGCCCAAAGTATTTGCAGCTTGTTCTTGTTTTTCCCCGTCTCGGACGGCTGGTCAGCGCCCATATATTGCTGTATCGCGCCACCCCTAAATCGTCTGACCCTGGGCGATTTGCACACGCCGGTCCTGCCGCACTCCGAGACGTAGTACATGAAGATCCGCATTGGCTTCGAGCTCGTCTACGAGTTCGCCCAAAAGACTTCCGTGGTGATGATGCTCAACGTGCATCCATCGCGGGCGCCAGACCTCATCCAACCGGATCACATCCGGGTCACGCCGACGGTGCCGCTCACGCGTTATCGGGATGCGTTCGACAACATCTGCACCCGGCTCATTGCGCCGCAGGGCCAGCTCAGAGTCTTCACCGATGCTGTCATTGCCGACTCCGGTCTACCCGACCCGATCGAGCCGGCGGCACTCCAGCACGACGTGAGCGAATTGCCGCATGAGGCTCTGATGTTTCTGCTCGGGAGCCGATACTGCGAGACCGAGCACCTCATGAACGTTGCGTGGAGCAATTTCGCAGCCTCGCCCCCGGGCTGGGCACGCGTGCAGGCCATTTGCGATTTCGTGAATTCACACCTCCAGTTCGGCTATCCGCACGCGCACGCGAGCCGCACCGCCATGGGCGCCTTTGTGGAGCGCCGCGGGGTGTGTCGCGACTTTGCCCATCTCGCCGTCACCTTGTGCCGCTGCATGAACATTCCGGCACGCTATTGCACCGGTTATCTGGGCGACATCGGCGTCGTCCCCGATCCCGAGCCGATGGATTTCAGCGCCTGGTTCGAGGCCTATCTCGGCGGGCGCTGGTACACATTCGATGCGCGATACAACAAGCCTCGCATCGGCCGCATCGTCATAGCGCGCGGGCGCGACGCTGCCGACGTGGCGTTCAGCACCACCTTTGGGCCGAACACGCTGAAGCGATTCAGCGTAATCACCGATGAGGTGGCGAGCGAGCCGGTCCAACTCGAGGAACGCATGGTCGCGTAAGCTTGTTGCTACTGGATATCAAGCGAGCACCTGTCGCAGTCCCGACTCCGCTGAGACATATTTCCGCCCGGACGCGTTAGTATGCGAAGAAGCGCTGGGGAGTTGCGCGCTTTGGGGGCAAGGTTCGCCGTGTTTGCGACGAGCTTGGGATTCGGCTTCGTCCGAAAAAGTTTTCCTGTTGCGATCGCGCTCATTGCGCTCGCGAGCTCGCTCCAATCAGCTTCCGCTCAGGGAATCTTTGAGGCGCTGTTCGGGCGGCCGTGGAGCTCTGCACCGAGCGCCTATGCCGATCCATCCTCCCAGCTCAACCCGTTCGGTGGACGCGAGGCGCCGCGCTCGGAGCCGACGGGAACAGCCTATTGCGTGCGCCTCTGCGACGGCCGTTATTTTCCGATCCAACGACACGCCGGCCTAAGCCCGGCACAGGCGTGCAGCTCCTTCTGCCCCGCGAGCGCCACCAAGATCTACAGCGGCAGCACCATCGAGCATGCGACGGCGCCTGACGGCAAGCGCTACAGCGAGCTCGGCACTGCATTCACCTATCGGGACAAGCTGGTCCCGGGCTGCACCTGCAACGGCAAGGACGCATTCGGCCTGGTCACCACCCCGGTCGCAGATGACCCGACGCTGCGTCCCGGCGATATCGTTGCCACCAACACCGGGCTCATGGCCTATGACGGCGGCCCTGGCCGGCAGGCAAGCTTCACTCCGATCGAGTCCTATAACGGGCTTTCGTCCGATCTCCGGCGCCAGCTCACGGAAACCAAAATCGCGCCTGCAACGGAACGCGCCGCCCCTCCTCCACCGACCAAACAAGCCGATGCATCCCCGCGCCCCTCCAAGAGCAAACGAGTTCAGCTCGACAGATAATCCGCCACCTCTTCCGCCAGCGAGAGCGCGCAGGTGAGCCCGGGGGACTCGATGCCGAACATGTGCACCATGCGCTCAAGCCCATGCTGCTGTGGGCCCTGCAGCATGAAATCGGCAGCGGGCTCGCCCGCCCCCGTCAGCTTGGGCCGCATCCCGGCATAGTCTGGCGCAAGCGAATTGTCCGGCAGCTTCGGCCAGTACGCGCGGATGCCCTTATAGAAGGCGGCCGCCCGCGCGGGCGTGACGTCGTAGTTCTCCTCCTCGATCCATTCCACGTCCGGCCCGAAACGCATGCGGCCGGCGAGATCGAGCGTCACGTGCACGCCGAGCCCACCCGGCACGGGGACGGGATAGATGAGCCGCGAAAATACCGGCCTCCCAAGGAAGCCGAAGTAATTTCCCTTGGCGAGAACGAGCCGGGGCACGCGCTCCGGCGGATAGTCCTGCGTTGCGCGCGCAAGCGACTGTGCGCCCAGCCCGGCACAATTGACCACCCCGTCGAAAAACACCGACTGCGGGTCGTTCCCGCCGAAGCAGGCCCCCCATCCGCCGGGCGCCCGCAGCACGCGCTCGATGGGCGTGTTGAACGCCACCGCCCCGCCCTGGTCCTCGAGATCGCCAAGGAGCGCCAGCATGAACCTGTGACTGTCGATGATGCCGGTCTCCGGAGAGCGCAACGCCGCGACGCAGGCGAGCTCCGGCTCGAGCGCCTTTGCCGCTGCGCCATCGATGATCTCGATCCCTTCGACGCCGTTGAGCTGCGCCTGCTTGAGCAGCGTTTCCAGGCGGGCGACCTCGCTTGCGTTGGTCGCAACCACAAGCTTTCCGCATTTCCGGTGCGGGACGCCATGCGAGGCGCAGAAGTCGTAGAGCATGCGCCGGCCGCGCGGACAGTGATGCGCCCGCAACGAGCCGCTCGGATAATAGAGCCCGGCATGGATGACTTCGCTGTTGCGCGAGGATACTCCGGTGCCGATCGTACTGGCCGCTTCGGCGACGACCACCTCATGCCCGGCGATCGCCAGAGCGCGCGCGACCGCAAGCCCAACCACCCCGGCCCCGACCACGAGGATCTGCATTCGCCCCGCTCCGCTCACGTCTCGACCGGCAGTCCAACGTAATTCTCGGCGAGGGAGCGTCCGGCTGCCGGAGAGCTGGTGACATAGTCAAGCTCGGCAAGCTGGCGCTTGCGGTCGAAAGCGTTGTGAACGGGATCGAGATGAAACAGCTGCGTCATCCACCACGAGAAGCGCTGCGCCTTCCAGACGCGCCGCAGGCATGTCGCCGAATAGCGATCGAGCAGATCGCTGTTTCCGGAGTGGTAGAATTCGGCAATTGCACGCGACAGCACGACGACATCGGCAAGCGCGAGGTTCATGCCTTTGGCGCCAGTGGGCGGCTGGATATGCGCGGAGTCCCCGGCAAGGAACAGACGCCCATATTGCATCGGCTCCAGCACGAAGCTGCGCATCGCAGTAATTCCTTTCTGCAGCATTTCGCCTTCGGCGAGCACCCGGGTTCCGCCCAGGCGCGCGTGCAGCTCCTGCCAGATGCGTGCATCCGGCCAGTTCTCAATGTCGTCATCTGGCGCGCATTGCAGGTAAAGCCGTGCGAGCGTGGGCGAGCGCATGGTGTAAAGCGCAAAGCCGCGCTCGTGATAGGAATAGATCAGCTCGTGCTCGGGCGGGGGTGAGTGCGAGAGTATCCCGACCCAACCGAAGGGATATTCACGATCGAAGGCGGTGAGCGCACTCGCCGGAATGCTGGGCCGGCAGATGCCGTGGAAGCCGTCACAGCCGCCGATGAAATCGCAGAAGAGCTCCTGTTCCCGGCCGGAATGCCAAAACCGGATCTTGGGCGACTTGCTGCTGAAATCGTGCACGCTCACATCGGCTGCCTCGAACAGGATCTGTCCGCGATCCGCGAGCCGCCGCTCGATGAGATCCTTGACCACCTCCTGCTGCCCATAAACGGTGACACCTTTTCCCACGAGCTCGCGAAAGTTGATGTAGTGCAACGATCCTGCGAAGGCGAAATGCACGCCATTGTGGAACATGCCTTCGCGCAGCATGCGCGCGCCCGCGCCGGTTTCGACCAGAAGATCGCTCGCCCATTGCTCGAGAAGCCCGGCACGAATGCGGGTTTCAACATACTCGCGGCTGCGATTCTCCAGGACGACGGACTCGATACCGGCAAGATGCAGCAGATGCGAGAGCATCAGCCCCGCAGGGCCCGCCCCGACAATGCCGACCTGCGTGCGCATGCGCATTGCTTCTTACCCGATGGACGCAAGCGCTGCGGCGAGATCAGCGATGAGATCATCACTGTCCTCGATGCCGACCGACAGCCGGATGAGGGTATCGCCAATGCCGAGCTTGGCACGCACGTCCGCGGGCACCGAGGCGTGGGTCATCAGCGCCGGATGCTCGATGAGGCTTTCCACCCCGCCCAGGCTTTCAGCCAGCGCGAACAGGCGGCAGCGCTCGAGAAATCGCCGCGCATCCTCCAGCGTGCCTGCAAGCTCTGCGGAAATCATGCCGCCGAATGCGTGCATCTGTTTGCTTGCAAGCGCGTGCTGAGGATGGCTTGCAAGCCCGGGATAATACACCCGGCGGACCTTGGGCTGTTGCTCCAGCCACGATGCGATCTTGAGCGCAGACCCGCAATGGCGCTCCATGCGCAGGGCCAGAGTCTTCAGCCCGCGCAGCGCAAGGAACGAGTCGAACGGGCCCTGGATTGCGCCCACCGCATTCTGCAGGAACTGCATGCGCTCGCGCAGCTCGCTGTTGGTGCCGGCGACGGCGACGCCGCCTACCATATCGGAGTGGCCATTGAGATACTTGGTGGTGGAATGCACGACGAGGTCGAAGCCGTATTCGAGCGGACGCTGCACGTAAGGGCTGGCGAAGGTATTGTCGGCCACCGCCCAGATGCCGCGTGGTTTCGCCAGGGCCGCAACGCGCGCGAGATCGACAAGTTTCAGGAGCGGATTGGTCGGCGTTTCGATCCAGATGAGGCGCGTGTTCGGCCGAATAGCCGGCTCAATTACAGCGAGATCGGTGAGGTCAAGATAGGTGAATTCGAGCCCTGCGGAGCGCCGGCGCACACGCTCGAACAATCGCCGCGACCCGCCATAGAGATCGTCGACCGCAATGATGTGGGAGCCTGCGTCCAGGCAATCGAGCGTCGTGGCGATGGCAGCGATTCCGGAAGCAAAGGCGAACGCCGCCGTTCCGCCTTCAAGATCGGCGATGCAGCGCTCGAACGCCATGCGCGTCGGATTTTTGGTGCGGGCATAGTCGTAGCCCTTGTGCACGCCTGGCGATTGCTGGACGTAGGTGGACGTGGTGTAGATCGGCATCATGATCGCCCCGGTCGTGGGATCGGGCTCCTGCCCTGCGTGCACGCAGCGGGTGGCGAAATCGAGCTGGTTTCTTTGCATATCTATCGTGTGATCCTGAAATAGTTGATCAGGTCGAGGCGCGTGGCCACTCCGAGGAACTGATCGCCATCCATGACGATGGCGACATAGTCCTTGCGAAACAGCGGAGCGAGATCGGCAATCGGCGCATCTGCCGAGATCGTCTCGAGCCGCGTCACCATGACGTCCTTTACCGGCTGCGCAAACACCTTGTTGGAATCGCTCTCGGTGAGAAGCGCGCCGAGCGCATCGCTCTCGTCGACGAGGCCAACGACATGTCCGCTTTCGTCGACGACGGGAAGCTGCGAGACATCGGAAGACCGCATTCGCGCGAAAACGGTGCGAAGGGTGTCCTGGGGACGCACTACCACCGCCGTCCCCTCGCTGTAGCTGCTCACGACGACGTCGCGCACGGTGCCGTGCCCATGCTGATGGGTCCAACCTTCCTGCGCGAGGAAGGTGGGATTGAACACTTTGGAGAGATATTTCGCGCCGGAATCACAGACGAGACTGACGACGCGCTTGGGCAGCGTTTGCGCCCGAGCGTAGCGGAGCGCTGCCGCGAGCAGCGTGCCGGATGAGGAGCCGGCAAGTACCCCTTCTCTCAGAAGAAGCTGGCGCGCGGTTGCGAAGCTCTCCGCATCGGGGATCGAAAAGGCCTCGTGCACCAGGGTGAGATCAGCATTGGGCGGAACGAAGTCCTCGCCGATGCCTTCGACCGCCCAGCTTCCCGCTTGCCCCATGCTGCCGGTCTCGACCAGCGGCGCAAGCACCGATCCCTGCGGGTCTGCGAGGATCATCTGCGTCTGCGGCGAAGCCCGCCGCAGGAAACGCCCCACCCCGGTGAGGGTCCCGCCTGAGCCGACACCCACGACGACGGCATCCAGCTTGCCTTCCATTTGGCGCAGAATTTCCGGCCCGGTCGTTGTCTCGTGCGCGAGCGGATTGGCCGGATTGGCAAATTGGTTGATGAACACCGCGTTGGGAGTACGCTGCGTAACGGATTGCGCGAGATCCTGATAATAATCGGGATGTCCCTTGCCGACGTCGGAGCGCGTGATCACCACTTCCGCCCCCATCGCCTTCGCGTGCAGCACTTTTTCACGCGCCATCTTGTCCGGCACCACGAGGAGGGTTCGGTAGCCCTTGCGTCCGCCTACCAGCGCAAGTCCAAGCCCGGTATTGCCGGCGGTCGCCTCCACAATGGTGCCGCCCGGCTTCAACCTCCCCTCGGCTTCCGCCGCGTCGATCATGCTGCGAGCCGGGCGGTCCTTGATCGAGCCCGACGGATTTGCACTTTCGAGCTTGAGAAAAAGCCGACAAGGGCCGCAATCGATGCGGGTGACCTCGATGAGGGGCGTCGAGCCGATGAGATCGAGGATGGAGCTCATGCGCGGGCGGGGCGTCCAGGATTTGGGAAAAAAATCAGGCCTGTACACAACTTAGTGCAGTGCAACAGGATTGACTTTCCGCCTCTCGACACTATGTTCCGCGCAACCGGTTCGATCGTAAAGCGACCGTTCCTCCCCCGCGTAAGCCTGGACATAATCTTGCAATCCGGCGCGGCTAGGCTCTGGGATCGGTCTTGATTCTGAGGTTATATGCCCTTTTCCAAGCTCGGCCTATCCGCCAAAGTTCTCGCCGCAGTGAAAGCGGCAGGGTATTCCACCCCCACTCCCATCCAAGAACAAGCCATCCCCCACGTTTTCGCGCGGCGCGACGTGCTTGGCATTGCCCAAACCGGTACCGGCAAGACCGCAGCGTTCACCTTGCCGATGCTTACGATGCTCGAGCACGGGCGCGCCCGCGCCAGAATGCCACGCACGCTGATCCTGGAGCCGACGCGCGAGCTTGCGGCGCAGGTTCAGGAGAGCTTCGAAAAATATGGGGCTGGGCAGAAACTCAACGTCGCGCTGGTGATCGGCGGGGTTTCTTTTGATGATCAGGATGCCAAGCTCACCCGCGGCGTAGATGTGCTGATCGCCACGCCCGGCCGCCTGCTCGACCATTTCGAGCGGGGGCGGCTCCTCCTCACCGGGGTCGAGCTTCTGGTCATCGATGAGGCCGACCGCATGCTCGACATGGGCTTCATCCCCGACATCGAGCGTATCTGCAAGCTCGTGCCGTTTACCCGGCAGACGCTCTTTTTCACCGCCACCATGCCGCCGGAGATCAGGCGCATCACCGAGCAGTTCCTGCACAATCCGGTCAAGGTCGAGGTTTCGCGGCCGGCCACCACCGTTGCAGCGACAACGCAGCTCTTGGTCAAGACGGGGCGCGAGCCGCATGAAAAGCGCGACACGCTGCGCTCGCTCATTCGCTCCGCCCACGGGCTCACGAATGCGATCATCTTCTGCAATCGCAAGCGCGAGGTTGCGGCGCTGCATCGTTCCCTGGTGCGCCACGGATTTTCGGCCATAGCGCTGCATGGCGACATGGATCAAAGCTCGCGGACGGCGGCGCTCGATCAGTTTCGAAAAAACGAAGTGACCCTGCTGGTCGCCTCGGACGTTGCGGCGCGCGGGCTCGACATCCCGGCAGTCAGTCACATCTTCAACTTCGATGTGCCGCATCATGCCGACGATTACGTACATCGCATCGGCCGCACCGGTCGGGCCGGCAGGTCCGGCACCGCCATAACGGTCGTTACGCCGGCCGAGCAGAAGAGCGTCGTGGCTATCGAAAAGCTGATCGGACAATGCATCCCTTGGATGGAGCAGCCGGCCCGGGAGACGTCAGAGGAACGCTCCTCGTCTGGTCAGCAACGCAATGGCCGCACTCGGCGGCCGCGGCCCGAAACCAGACCCGAGCGCAAGCCGTCGCGGCGTGAGCCGGTCGCCACTGTAACGCGGCTCGACGAGGCCCGCTCCCGCCGTGCGCCCAAGGCTGCTGCTCATGTCAAGCCTCCCGTTCATGCCAAGCCAGCCGTTCATGACGGGCACGGCCATCTTCCGGCCTTTCTGCTCCGACCGGTCCGCATCAAGGCTTAAGCCCAAACCAGCAAATAATACCCGAATGACGGCCGACGCTCGTTAGGCCTTTGTCCCTCCATTGAGGTGAACCGGCCACTTCGAGGTATGTGGGTGCAAGCAGCCATGTGTCACCGTCATTGCCTCATTGTAGTTGAGAGTAATAGGGTGCTGTAGCCGAGTTCGAGCGGTCGCCGCGCCGCACCTGCGGCGGGTAAGGGGCAGAGATGCCGGGCGCCCAGTGATCCGCTTCGACACGCATGCCGAATTTCAGATCCAGCGGCGCGGCATTGCTAAACAATGGGTCGAGGACACAATCCTCAATCCTGATGAAACGGAGGCCAGGGGGAACCGGCGATCTTTCCTCAAGCGTCTGCCCGGACGCCATGTTATGCTGCGCGTTGTGATGGCGCGTAACGACCCGGAACACGTAATCACCGCCTATTTCGACAGGACAAAACCATGCGGATGAGAGTCGACCACGCGGCGGACGCGGTCTATCTGAACTTGACCGATCGACCCATCAAGGACAGCGAGGAAGTCGCCGACGGCATAGTCGTCGATTACGACGCCGACGGCCGGATCGTCGGCGTCGAAATACTCGACGCCGCCAAGCGGACCGATGACCCGAAGGTTCTCAAGCAGTTCAGTTTCGAGATCCCGACCGTCGGGTGACCCGAGATGGAATGGGTGGTGGAATTGCGCAAAAAGTATTGCAGCGGTACAAAGGACCCGCCCAGGCCCGCCGGTTCCACCGCGGCAGCTCCTGCCGCAGGTGCCCCGGCAGGCGACCGCGAGGCCTGCCTTAGCGACCCACCCGCCGGGCTCGAAGTCTACTTCCGATTGATCGTGTCGGCGGCGCTGCACGGCCCAAGACGTGAATGGCCGGGACAAGCCCAATGGGCCTCTAACGATAACGCGGCGCGTGTCCTGAATACATCATCTCCGCAGCGCACGTAAAGCTGGGCGAGTTTATCGAATGCGCTGCGTCTCTGCTGCCTTGCGCCGGGACACACTCCCCCTTTATCCAGGCTTGACTCGCTGTAGAACAAAACAGGAACAATATCGGAGCCGGCATGATTAGTGAAGCCAGAAGCGAAGCGAGCCGCAGGAACGGCCGCCGCAGCCGCGGTCCGAGAACGCCTGAGGGCAAGGCGCGCTCCTCGCGCAACGCCGTACGACACGGGCTGAGCCGCCCAGCGGGCCTTGATCCCGCGTCTTTGTGGACCAGATCGCTGCCCTGGCGCGCGCCATCGCAGGGCCTGCTGCGGGCACGGAGCGTTTCGCGATGGCCTATCGCGTTGCCGGGCATCGGGGCGAAACAGACTAATTCAGACTAATTCACTTTGATGTTGGCGGCGCGGATAACCTTTGCCCAGGTGTCGAGTTCGCTCCTGATCCGCTCCGCAAAATCGTGCGGCGTGCTGGCGACCGGCTCATAGCCAAGCGTCGCGAGGCTCTCGCGCATGGCCTGTTCTTTCATGACGACCGCGATCTCGTGGTTGAGCGTGGCGATGATCTCCTGCGGCGTACCCGCGGGGACCAGCGCGCCCACCCAACTCTCGCCCTCGATGTCAGGGTAGCCGATCTCCGCCATGGTCGGCACATCCGGGAGGATCTGCGAGCGTGCTTTGCCGGCGAGGGCGAGCGCGCGCAACTGCCCTTCCTTCACATGCGGCACAACGGGCGCGGGTGCCACGAAGCTCATGGGCACGTGGCCGGCGACCACCGCAGCGATGGCCGGCCCTCCGCCATTGAAGGGCACATGCACCAGATCGAGATTGAACTTCAGACGAAACTGCTCGGCGGTGAGGTGCGACTGCGTCCCAGCTCCCGCCGAAGCAAAGCTGTATTTGCCGGGGTTCGCTTTGATGAGTGCGATGAGCTCATCGACCGTCTTCGCCGGGACTGAAGGATTGACTGACAGCACCGCCGGCGACGTGACTGCAAGCGTGACAGGCTCGAAGTCCTTCTGCGGATCGTACGGAATTTTGTCGAACAGGCTCGGGTTGACCGTATAGGAGCTGTAGGCGCAAAGGACGGTGTAGCCGTCCGGCGCGGCCCTCGCGGCCTGGGCCATGCCGATATTGCCGGACGCACCGGTGATATTCTCGATGTAGAACTGCTTGCCCATGTGCTCGCTGAGCTTCTGCGCCAGCAGCCGTCCGAAGACATCGGTCAGTCCGCCTGGCGCATAGGCCACGATCACGCGCACCGGGCGTGAAGGATACGCTTGCGCCCAGGCTGCATCCGCGAA
>Ga0210408_10005082_pt1 | contig 11593 bp, 9 predicted proteins | sample IncBWH4MmetaG_FD_155471 | JGI IMG/M metagenome (GOLD analysis project Ga0210408, IMG submission 155471) | Forest soil microbial communities from Barre Woods Harvard Forest LTER site, Petersham, Massachusetts, United States - Inc-BW-H-4-M | ecosystem: Environmental > Terrestrial > Soil >... | reverse complement strand
AAATCAACCTCGGTTTCATGTGCTGTTATGGCGATCACGAACGGGTGAAAATTCTCAAGAAGCTCAAAGTTCGGGCGAACGGCCCGCACGGTCTCGGGTGCGTCGACCACCAGGATGTACATGTCATTTGCTTCGAGGATATCTGCGGACTGCGACTGAAGTCCCAGGGCCCCTGTCAGCCCAGTAGGGGCAGTGGCACACACCTTCGGGAACATAGCCGGGAAATCAATGGTAAGGAACTGGCCGTCTCTTCGAACCGTGACAGTTCCCCGAAATCTTGTCTCGAAGGTCACCGAATCGAGCTGAGGGTGTTGCAAATTGAGTAGAATGTGCGCCGTTGCCAGGGTCGCATGACCGCACAGCTTCACCTCGCAACGCGGGGTGAACCAGCGCAGTTCGTAACCGCGATCCCCGGATACCAGGAATGCGGTCGCCGAAAGATTATTTTCTGCAGCGACTTTGAGGAGCCGACCCTCATCTAACCACGAGTCTAAAAAGCAGACCGCCGCCGGATTACCCCGGAAGGGCTGTTCGGTGAAGGCATCGACGTGGAAAACAGGGATACGCACCCGATTGATTTTAATCGCGGCGCCGCAGTTTGCAATTTTTTGCAACCGCAGGAAGTTGGTTGCGAGTCATGGGTGAGCCATGTATAGTCTGAGGACTCTAGGGCGCAAATTCACCGTTCTGCGCGGCATTCGGGGTACGTCGCGACGCGTCCTGTTAGTCACTTCGTCATTCGATCCACGTTCGGGGAAACCACCTAGTTTCTGACCACTCGACCTGTCTGGAGGGCTGAATGCCAACCGCTCAGAGAGAATCCGTTGTCGATGCCACGCTGCTCGAGAGAATTTCTGACGCCCGTCGCAGGAGTGACGCGCTGTTTGAGATCGTGCAGACGGATGCGATGTACGATCGGCCGATTCCCGAGCGACACCGGATCATCTTCTACGTCGGCCACCTTGAGGCGTTCGATTGGAATCTGCTGCACGAGAACGTGTTTGGCCTGACAAGCTTCCATCCGGAGTTTGATCGGTTGTTCGCATTTGGTATCGATCCGGTCGGAGGAGGCTTGCCCACCGATCGGCCGTCAGACTGGCCCTCTCTCGATCGTGTTCGCGAGTACGTTCGCGAGATCCGCAATTCGCTCGACGACAAGCTGATGAGCAATACAGGGGGCCAGCGCGATGGCTTCGCTCTCGACACTCTGTTGAACGTTGCCATTGAGCACCGGCTAATGCATGTCGAGACGCTGGCGTACATGCTGCACCAGCTGTCTCTGGACCGAAAGATCCCGCAATCCGCCTCCTCTCATGTTCTTGCTTCCCCCATCACAGACTCCATGATCAAGATTCGTACCGGAACGGCGCAGCTTGGACTGAGGCGAGGAAGCGGCGTGTTTGGATGGGACAACGAATTCGAAGCTCATGCCGCCGATGTCTCAGCGTTCGAAATCGATCGATACATGGTCACGAACGGGCAGTTCCGCGAGTTCCTGGAGGATGGTGGCTACGAGAGGGGTGAGTTGTGGGGCGCCGCGGATTGGGAGTGGAGGAATGCTGGCGACATTTCTTCCCCGGTGTTCTGGCGTAAGGGTGATGGCGCCTGGCTCTACCGCACGATGTTCGACGAGATCGAATTGCGGATGGACTGGCCCGCTTATGTCAGCCATGCCGAAGCTTCCGCGTATGCGCGATGGGCAGGCAAGGCGCTGCCGACCGAAGAGCAGTGGCATCGCGCTGCCTACGGTTCTTCCGATGGCGGAGAGCGGTCTTACCCCTGGGGGAATGAAGCTCCGAGTCCGAGCCGCGGAAATTTCGATTTCGACAATTGGGATCCCGTGCCGGTGAACGCGCATCCGCGGGGCCAGAGCGCATTCGGTGTGGAAGGAATGTTGGGGAACGGTTGGGAGTGGACTTCCACCGTGTTCGGCCCTTTCGCGGGATTCGAGCCGTTCCCGTTTTATCGCGGCTATTCTGCAGATTTTTTCGATGGAAAGCACTTCGTCATGAAAGGCGGCTCTGCACGCACCGCCGCGTGCATGCTGCGGCCCTCGTTCCGCAACTGGTTCCAGCGACATTACCAGTATGTGTACGCGGGCTTTCGCTGTGTGAACGTCTGATCTGAATCGAGGAGTAAGACATGCTAGTTCATGCGATCCCTACCAACGTCAACTATGAGTTTGCAGCCGAAGTCCGGGACGGATTAACCCGCGCAGGGCAGAAGGAACTCCCCTCGAAATATTTGTACGACGACGTGGGGTCTGCGCTATTTGAGGTGATCAGCCATCTACCGGAGTATGGCCTGACGCGGGCCGATGAGAGGTTACTGCGCCGGCACGCCAACGAAATTGTGGACCTGGTTCAAGGCCCGGTCGCGGTCGCTGAACTCGGCAGCGGCAGCGGCCGGAAGACTCGCTGGCTGCTCCAAGCGTTCTGCCGCAAGCAGCGTGTTTCCTATTATCCCGTGGAAATTTCTCACTCGGCGCTGGTGCGGTGTGAGCGGGAACTGAGCGATCTCGACGCCATCAGTATTGTGGGGTTCGAACGTGAATATCTCGATGGCCTGTTGGAGGTGGCTGCTTATCGCAAGCCGGGGCAGTATCTATGTGTTCTATTTCTGGGGAGTACGATCGGGAACTTTGATCGCGCTGCCGGTGTGAACTTTCTATCTCAAGTCAGGTGCATCCTTCAGCCCGGAGACTCATTGCTGCTGGGTACGGATCTCGAGAAGTCCCATTCAGAGTTGATCAGGGCCTACGACGACGAACTTGGGGTGACGGCGGCATTCAACCTTAATTTACTGGGGCGGATTAATCGGGAGTTGGGAGCCGACTTCAACCTGGCTGAGTTTCAGCATGTGGCGCGCATCAATGAAAAGGAGCGCAGCGTGGAAATGCACCTGCTTTCCAAGCGCCGTCAGATCGTCAGCATTCCGGCGGCGGAGGTGGTGGTCGAGTTCCGCGAGGGTGAAACCATTTGGACGGAAAGCAGCCACAAGTACGCTGTCGAGGAGATCTGCGGGACGGCGCGGCAGGCGGGCTTCCGGTGCGAGGTCCAATGGATCGATGAGCAGTGGCCTTTTGCGGAGAACCTGCTCGTGGCCGAGTGAGACGCAAAAAGCGCTAACCACTAAGGCACGCGAAGGAAAATCCTCGGCACCTTTCCCTCAGCAGGACCTTGATCTGCGCCAGGCGTGGAGATTGATTGCACTCACGACCATGCAGAAGACGTTTGCGGGAATGAAGCCCAACTGTTCGGTGCGGAATCCGATGATGCACATGATCACGCTATTGACTCCGGCCAGAGCCCAACCTTCCCAACACCGGCGGCCCACGAGGATCGTTGAGGCGACGGTTAAGATACAAGAAAGATAATCAAGACGAAGCACGAATGAATGACCTCCAAACTCATTGTGAGTGAAAGAGACTCGGTTGTGGCATGATTGTGTCCTTTCGTCACATGACTGAGGTCACTTGACCAGAGGTGGAGATCATTCTGGAGGAGCCATGAAGAATCAATGCTCGCATCTTGACCAGATTAAAATTAAGAACACCGACATACATGTTTGCGAAGAGTGCCTCAAAATGGGCGATACGTGGGTTCATCTTCGGCTGTGTTTGACGTGCGGGCATGTGGGGTGTTGTGATTCATCCAAGAACAAGCACGCAACCAAACACTTCCGCAAGGTGCAACATCCGCTCATTCGCTCGATTGAGCCAGGTGAGTCGTGGATGTGGTGTTATGTAGATGAGATGGAACCTGGAGAAATCCGGTCGTGAGATGTTTCAGTCCTGCGCGAGACAGACTGCGCAGTGATCATGTGCGACTTTGCGACCAAAGCGGACTGTCTTGTATCTAAGGACAGTTACTGCGGCTTAGTTCATGAACCGGATTGCTGGACGCAAGGTGCTTCCCTCAGGGGCTTAAGCCCGCACGTTTTTCTGGCTCTGAGCGGCGCGACTGGAAGTCGCGCCCTTTCAAAACATTTTGTGAAACAAGTTCTAGTCTGAGGCTGGGCAGTCATGGCAAAACCCATTTTGCTAACGGTGGATGATGATCCCGATGTGCTGCGGGCGATCGAGCGGGATCTGCGAACGCAATATGGCGCTGAATATCGAGTGATCAGCAGCGATTCTCCCCTCGGAGCCCTCGATCTGCTGAAGGGGCTCAAGGTCCGCAACGATGGTGTCGCCTTGTTGTTAGCAGACCAGCGCATGCCCCACATGGACGGCGTCGGGTTTCTCCAAGCTGCCCGCCAATTGTTTCCCGATGCCAAGCGAGCGTTGCTTACGGCCTACGCCGACACGAATGCGGCGATCAGCGCCATCAACCAGGCGAATATCGACTATTTCTTCATGAAGCCATGGGATCCTCCGACAGAGCATCTTTATCCGCAGCTCGACGATCTGCTGGATGACTGGCAGGCTTCTTACCGGCCGGCATTTCAAGGAATTCGTGTGCTGGGGACGCGATGGTCTCCGCGATCCTATGAATTGCGCGATTTTCTGGCGCGAAGTCATGTTCCGTACCAATGGATCGATGTCGAACTGTCGGCAAATGACCCGGAAACCAAGCTTCTGCTGGAAGCGCTTGGGCCGGATGCGACCGAGCTCCCCATAGTTTTGTTCCCGGATGGCGCGAAGTTGCTGAATAGTGCTCCGGCGGAAGTCGCGCAAAAGGTTGGCTTTCGGACGCGCGCGGAAACGAGTTTCTACGATCTCGCCATTGTGGGCGGCGGGCCGGCAGGACTCGCAGCTGCTGTCTATGGGGCGTCTGAGGGGCTGCATACTGTGATCGTTGAGCGGGAAGCACCCGGTGGGCAAGCGGGCATGAGTTCGCGGATCGAAAACTATCTGGGATTTCCGAGTGGACTCAGCGGAGGCGATCTGGCGCGACGCGCGGTAGTGCAGGCGCGGCGTTTCGGTGTGGAGATTCTTGCGCCGCAGACCGTCGTGAATATGCGAACGGAGGGATCGTACCGCATCATCAAGCTCGCCGACGACAGCGAGATTTCCTGCCATGCGTTGATGATCGCCACCGGTGTGCAATGGCGGCGGCTAGAGGCTCCCGGCATTGATCGACTGCAAGGCGCCGGTGTGTATTACGGAGGCGGCACCACGGAAGCTCTGTCATGCAAGGGAGAGATAGTGTACGTCGTGGGAGGGGCGAATTCCGCCGGGCAGGCGGCCATGAATTTCTCGAAATATGCCGAGCGGGTGGTCATCCTTGTTCGCGGCGAATCGCTCTCGAGCACCATGTCGCAGTATTTGATCGATCAAATTAAAGAGACTCCGAATATTCAGCTGTGGACGCACGCCAGCGTTGCGGAGGTGCATGGCGATACGCATCTGGAGGAGGTCTCTGTGCTTTGTTCGGACACCAACAAAGTCGAGCGGGTGCCGGCCAGTTCCATGTTCATCTTCATCGGCGCCTTGCCGCGAACGGACTGGCTTGGGGAGACGGTCGAGCGCGATGATCGTGGGTTTATCCTTACCGGGCCGGACTTGATGCAAGGCGGAGAGCGTCCGAAGAAATGGACGCTCGATCGCGATCCATTCCTTCTTGAGACGAACGTTCCGGGTGTTTTCGCGGTGGGCGACGTGAGACATGGGTCGGTGAAGCGAGTGGCGTCCGGTGTTGGCGAAGGATCTGTGGCGGTTCAATTCATCCATCAGTATTTGAGCAAAGTCTAAATGGCCGAAACACTCGAACTGCTGCGGAAGAGTCCGGTGTTTGCCGATCTGCCTGAAGATCAAATGGACTGGTTCCTCAGCCAGTCGCAGGATGTCCAACTCAAGGCCGGAGGAGTTTACGCGCGGCAGGGAGATCCGGCTGACGCCATGTTTGTCCTGCTCGAGGGAGAGTTCCAGTGGCGCGGGGAATTTTCGGGCGAGACATTCGTGCGCGACCTGCACGCGGGCGAAGTAACCGGCGTTCTTCCCTTTTCCCGGATGAAGAACTACACCCTCAGCGGCCGGGCCACCAGTGACGCCCGCGTTTTGCGCTTTCCCCGATCACTGTTCCCGCAGCTGGTGCAGAGAATGCCCGAGCTGGCGACGCGGCTCGTGGGACTCATGTCCGATCGGATCCGTGAGGCCACGCGGTTCGAACAGCAACGGGACCGGCTTGCGGCTCTGGGAAAGCTTTCAGCCGGGCTGGCGCATGAGTTAAACAACCCGGCGTCGGCGGCGAAACGGGCAACCAGCCAGCTTCGGGACCTGTTGAAAAAAATTCGCGATGCTAGCCATGAACTTGGGCGGCGCGATCTCACGGCAGCCCAGAAGGTAGAAATCGAGAAGCTGGAATCGTCGTTGATGCAAACGGATGAGCATCCCCCGGATCCGCTCACAACCAGCGATCTTGAGGACCAGCTTGATTCATTACTGCGCAGCCATGGGCAGAATGATCTCTGGCAACTCGCCGCCGATCTTGCGCGCAGGAACTTCAAGCCCGAGTCACTGGAACATCTTTTTGAGGCTCTCGATGCCAGTACGGCGCGCGCTGCACTGGTACGAATTTCCACTTCGGTGGAAATCGCGGGATTGCTGAACGAAATTGAGAGCAGCACTTCGAGAATCTCCGATCTGGTGAAGGCCATCAAGGAATACACGTTCATGGACCAGTCACCGGTGCAGAACGTGGACATCGTGAAGACGCTGGAAAACACGCTGACGATTCTGAATCACAAACTCAAGAAGGGCGTGTCGGTGCAGCGTGATTATCAGAAGGTACCGTTGCTTGTGAATTCCTTCGGAAGTGAACTCAGCCAGGTCTGGACCAACATCATCGACAACGCAATCGACGCCATGGGCGGGAAGGGCGAGCTGCGAGTGCGCACCTATCGACAGGATGAGTGCGTCGTGGTCGAGATCGGCGACAATGGGCCGGGAATCCCTCCGGAAGTCGAACCGCGGATTTTCGAGCCATTCTTCACCACGAAAGGCGTGGGTGAGGGAACTGGCCTGGGCCTCGATACCGTGCAGCGGATCGTGAAGAAACATCGCGGTAGCATTCAGATTCATTCCAAGCCGGGCGACACGCGATTCCAGGTGTGGCTGCCGCTGGCGAATTCCAACTAGTTCGAGCAGTTGCGTTCCGGGCCCGGTTTCACCGCTTAATGGATCTGGAGGAGTTCGATGAACTCAACCACACTATTACTTGCATTTGGAATTGGTTTTGTCGCAGGATTGCGATCTCTCACCGCACCTGCAGTAGTGGCGTGGGCTGCCCGCCTGGGTTGGATCAATCTCCATAACTCTCCGCTGGCTTTCATGGGATCAAAGTGGACGGTGGTCATTTTCACGGTCCTGGCTGTGGTGGAATTCATCGGAGATCAGCTTCCTTCCACTCCGCCTCGAACCGGTGTGGTAGGTTTGTCGGCGAGGATCGTGACCGGGGCGCTGACCGGAGCGTGTCTTGCGGTGGCGGGAAATGCCGGCCTTTGGTGGGGCGCCATCGCTGGCATCGTAGGAGCGGTCGCGGGAGCGTACGGCGGCTATCATGTGCGGGTGGGGCTGGTTCGGTCGCTGCGAGTTCGCGATTTTGTCGTCGCACTTCCTGAGGATGCGATTGCGATTGGGTTAGGAGTGTTTCTGGCCTCCCGGTTATAGCCGCTGATCCCTCGAGCATGGACCCCAATTTGAGAACTGTTTGATGAATACTTCGCATTACGACGCAATTGTGATCGGCTCAGGACAAGGCGGCACACCGCTTTCGGTGGCCTTGGCCAACGCGGGAAAGCGCACAGCCCTGATCGAGCGAAAGCATGTGGGCGGCACCTGTATAAACGAGGGATGCACGCCGACGAAGACGATGGTGGCAAGCGGGCGCGTGGCCTATCTGGCGCGGCGCGCGGCCGACTACGGCGTGCATACGGGTCCGATCTCCATTGACCTTGAGAAGGTTCGGCAGCGCAAGCGCGACATCGTAGCGAGTTTCCGAGCTGGCAACGAAAGGGGCATTGCGAAGGCCCGGAATCTCGAACTGATCATGGGTGAGGCAAGTTTCAGTGGGCCAAAGACTCTCGAAGTCCGAACGAAGGATGCAGGACAGCGCACCGTTTCCGCGGATCGCATCTTCATCAACGCCGGCACCAGCGCCTCGCGGCCGAAGCTGGAAGGGCTCGGTCGGGTTCGCTTCCTCGATAACGAATCGATCATGGAACTAGGTGTGGTTCCGGATCACCTTCTCATCCTGGGCGGCGGATACATTGGGCTGGAGTTCGGACAACTGTTTCGCCGTTTCGGCAGTCGCTTGACGATCATTCAATCGGGCGGACAGTTGCTGACCCGCGAAGATCCCGACGTCGCGGAGGAAGTGACGAAGATCCTGCGGCAGGATGGCGTGGAGGTCGTGCTCAGTGCTAAGGCTATGCGCGTCGATCAGTCGGAGGACAAGATTCAGTTGCAAATCGAGGCCGGAGGCAAGGCAACGTCTTTCGTTGGTTCTCATTTGCTGGTTGCTACGGGACGCATCCCGAATTCTGACACCCTGAATCTTTCCGCTTCAGGTGTGAAAACCGACGAGCGTGGATTCATTCAAGTCAACGATCGGTTGGAAACTACCGCTGATGGAATCTATGCGCTGGGAGATATCAAGGGTGGACCGGCATTCACGCATATTTCGTACGACGACTTTCGGGTTATCCGAGCCAATCTGCTGGAAGGGAAAGCGGCATCCACCAAAGATCGCCAGGTGCCGTATTGTGTCTTCATCGATCCGCAATTGGGGCGCGTAGGGATAACGGAGAATGAAGCCCGCGCGCAAGGGCGCAACATTCGGGTCGCGAAACTACCAATGGCCTCCGTTGCCCGTGCCCTGGAAGTCGATGAGACGCGGGGCTTCATGAAAGCCGTCGTAGATGCCGATACGAATCAGATTCTCGGGGCGGCGGTGCTCGGCATCGAGGGTGGAGAAGTCATGTCGGTGCTGGAGACGGCGATGATGGGTAAGTTACCGTACACTGCGGTGCGGGACGGCACGTATGCTCATCCCACGTTGAGCGAATCGCTGAATAATCTCTTCATGGCCTTGGACGACATGTAGCGGTCGGTCTGGTTTAATATCATGTTCATCTTCCAAAAGGCCATCGCATCCGCATGAATGTTTACGTCATTGACGGGACGTACGAACTGTTTCGTCATTTCTTTGCTGTGCCGTCCTCGAAAAATGAGAGCGGACAGGAGATCGGAGCGGTTCGTGGCGTGCTCACCTCAGTCTTTTCCATGATCGAGGCGGGCGCGATCCACCTCGGAGTGGCCACCGATCACGTGGTGGAATCGTTCCGCAACAACCTTTACGCCGACTACAAAACGGCCGAGGGTGTTGCTCCCGAACTGCTTTCGCAGTTCCCCATACTGGAAGAAGCTCTCGAATCGATGGGCGTGATGGTATGGCCGATGACTTATTTTGAGGCAGACGATGCACTGGCTGCGGCGGCGGCCAAGGCTGCGGCCGACGCGCGGGTGAAGCAGGTTTTGATATGCACGCCAGATAAAGATCTTGCGCAATGTGTGGTGGGCGACCGCGTGGTGCAACTGGATCGCAGGCGCAACATCGTTCGCAGTGAGGCTGGAGTGGTAGAAAAGTTCGGAGTGAAGCCCGAATCGATACCGGATTACCTGGCCGTGACGGGCGACACCGCAGACGGATATCCCGGTATTGCGGGATGGGGAGCGAAGGCCGCGTCCCTCGTGCTGTCGAGGTATGGCCATCTCGAAAACATTCCGAAAGATTGGCTGCAGTGGGATCCCTTGATCCGCCGAGCGCGCCCGCTGGCCGAATCACTATTTACTGCTTGGGACGAGGCGTTGCTGTATCGTACGCTGGCCACTTTGCGGCTCGATGTTCCGGTATTTGACTCGGTCGACGATCTCAGGTGGAATGGGCCCCGCGACAATTTCGAGCAAACCTGTGAGCGCCTCAGAGCCAAAGACTTATATCGACGCGTTTCGGCCAAGGCGCAGTCTGGTGCTGCACCGGTACCACTCCGTTGATCGACGCATTCCCTGATACTTATGTTGCGAGGTGACGAAATGTTGAGAAAAGTGTGGGCGTCATCACTCGGGTTTCTTGTATTTCTCGCGGGCACTTTCCTGCTCGCCCAGATTCCGTCTCCGGCTTTGTTGGTGCTCGAGAAAAATGATAAGTCGATGGCGATCGTCGATCCCGGCACGTTGAAGGTCGTCGGGCGAGTTCCTGCCGGGGAGGATCCGCACGAGATCATAGCGTCCGACGACGGAAAGTATGCCTACATTTCAAACTACGGGGCCTTCCAGAATCCACAACATACGATCTCGATTGCGGACTTGTCTGCGCAGAAGGCTCTGCCAGCTGCAGACCTCGGTGCCTTGCGCGCCCCTCACGGATTGGAAATGGTGAACGGCAAGGTCTACTTCACGGCAGAGGGAAGCAAAGTGATCGGGCGCTATGATCCAGCCAACCACCAGGTAGATTGGACCCTGGGTATTGGGCAAAATCGCACTCATATGCTGGTCGTCAGCCGCGACGAAAGCCGAATTTTCACTGCGAACGTTAACTCCGACACGATCAGCATTCTTGATCGCGATAAGAACGGAGATGCTTCAGGGTGGATTCAAACCCCCATCCCCGTTGGCAAGGGGCCGGAGGGTTTCGACGTTTCTCCGGACGGCAAAGAGGTGTGGGCGGCCAATTCGCATGATGGAACCCTTTCCATCATCGACCTGGCGAGCAAGAAGGTGGTGCAGACTCTCGACCTGCATACCAAGTTCGCGAACCGGGTGAAGTTTTCGCCCGACGGAAAACTCGTTCTGATTTCTGATCTCGGCATGGGAGATCTGATCGTGCTCGACGCTTCGGCCCATAAAGAGATCAAGCGCCTGAATCTTGGACGCGGAGTTGCGGGCATCCTGATCGTGCCCGACGCCTCCCGCGCTTATGTCGCAGTAAGCACGGACGGCCAAGTTGCTGTGGTTGATCTGAAGACATTTTCAGTAACCGGCCGAATCACAACCGGCAAGGGTCCAGACGGGATGGCTTGGGCAGTGCGGAAGTAGATCGAATCGCGTGATAAACTTCTTAAGGCTGGGACGATTGCTCCCGGCTTTCGTTCACTCAACGGTAGGATTCAGCAGGCCCGTAGCTCAGTTGGTCTAGAGCGCTTCCTTGACACGGAAGAGGTCGATGGTTCGAATCCATTCGGGCCTACCATCATTTTCAATCACTTAGCATCCTCTGTGAAATTTCGGCGCAGTTTTCTACCTGTGATTTCCTACCTGTGTTCTTTGAGCGCGAACCGCCAACCTGTGGCGTAAAGCGCGTTGTCAGTTGTTTCTCCAAGTCCATGCAGTTCGGTGCAGCTTCGAACAGTTTATGACTCTGCCGCTCTAACCGTTGAGGTATAGGGCCGCCTTTAAGCTGAGTAACCACAGGTAACAGGTTATCAACGGTTTTGGGAAATCAGAAATCCTTATCGAGTCGCGTCACGGTAGTCGTCAGTTGGTTCCTTGTGTAAAGTGGCCGTAGAGCGACCATCTGATACCTAAGCGTAATCGAGCTGCTCTGGTCCATGAGCCCGCCGTCGGCAGAGCTTGTATCGGTATGCATGCGGC
>Ga0210408_10005081_pt1 | contig 11595 bp, 11 predicted proteins | sample IncBWH4MmetaG_FD_155471 | JGI IMG/M metagenome (GOLD analysis project Ga0210408, IMG submission 155471) | Forest soil microbial communities from Barre Woods Harvard Forest LTER site, Petersham, Massachusetts, United States - Inc-BW-H-4-M | ecosystem: Environmental > Terrestrial > Soil >... | reverse complement strand
TGGGGATGCTCTATTCCGTGGTGCGTGCAGGGTTTGCTGCGGGCACTTCTAATGACTTCGAGGCGATCACAGGTAGAAAACCTGTAGCCTTTGAGACATTCGCACGATCTGCCTTCGGTGTATGAAGAGAATCTCGTCTAACGATCCAAGGCTACAAATCACTCGATGTTGCTCGCAAGAGCTCGCATCCGGTATGACGATCTAGCACCGACCCATTACTTTAAGGAGCAGGAAATGAATCTGGCAACAGACTCTAAAGCCGAAATCAAATTGCAGGGGCAATCCAAAAGCGCGGCTCGACTGAAATGGGCTCGACAGTGGCACCTCTACCTTGGCACGCTCTTTGCGCCATCCATTATCTTTTTCTCTTTTACCGGATCACTCCAATTGTTCGGTCTGCACGAGAGCCATCCCGGTGATGCGTATCAGGCCCCACCATGGGTGCAGAAACTGGGCTCGATTCACAAGGACCAGGTACTTACGAAACAACACGGCCCGCCCCCCGGTTCAGCGGGCCAGCCAAACAGACCGCCCCAGGCGGATGAAGCGCATCCGCCACCGCAGCCGGGGCCGCCGCAACCGGAAGGTGGGCGCCGGAACGAGGAGCGGGGTCCAAACAAGCTCACCCTCGCTCTGAAGTGGTCCTTCCTGGCGACGGCGGTCGGGTTGATCTTCTCAACGCTTCTTGGCCTTTATATGGCTTTCAAATTCAATCGCAGTCGAGCGAATGTCTGGGGCATGCTGTTCCTCGTCACGGCGATACCGTTGGCACTCCTTCTCATGATGGTCTAGGAGAGGAAGATCGATGGCTCGAAACTATGCAAGAAAAGCGTCAACCGTCGGGTTCGCTGCAACTATATTCTTTGTTCTGACACAAGCAGTGGCAGCAACCTGCGACCGCGCCTGCCTTCTTGAGCAGGCGAAGCAGTTCAATGCCGCCATGCTTGGCCACACTCCCGATAGAATCCAGCTCGCGAATGGTGCACAGATACGCGAGAACACCAAGGCCATCGCACTTGGCGAGAGCCGCTGGATCGGCGTAACGAAGATATTGTCGGAAGGGGTCTACGCCGACCCGGTCCTGGGAAATGTGATCGAGCACGTTGCGGCGGAGACGACGGCTGGAAAGCCGGTGTACATTGGGACGCGGCTCAAGTTGGCTAATGGCAAGATCACCGAAGTCGAGATCAACTTCGACGATGGTCCAAGGGTGAACATCAAAAACCTCGTTCCTTACGACCCCATCTTCAACACCATCGTTCCGCCTGAGCAGCGTTCCACGCGCGAGCAGTTGGAGCGCATCATCACTTCATATTTCAAAGGACTGACAGATCATCAGCCGATTCAAGCGGACTATGATCCGCGCTGCGACCGATATCACAGCGGGAACCGTGTCACGCATAACCCAAGGAACGGAGTAGAAGACAGCAGCGGCGGCGACATCGGATGCTATGAGAGCAACCTCGGACCAAAGCCGTGGGGCCCCGCAACGGAAGTTCGCATCGGACTTATTGACCCGGAACGCGGCATCGTGATCGGCTACGCCATTCTTTACTACGGCGACAGCCCGCGCAGAATGCAGATCAACGAAGTCTTCAAAATCCTTGATGGGCGTCTTCGCATGGTGGACAACATCGGAATGATGGAAGACGGAATTACAACATCCGGCTTTACGCAATAATCAACTGTAGCCAAGGAGAAAAATTCGATGACACGTTCCCTCGGTCTTGCTCTGACGTCTACCGCGCTGCTTCTTGTGCCAAACTTTGCGGTATTCGCACAACAACCTACGCAACCTCCGCCCGTGGCCTCGGACGCCACAAAGCCTTCCCTTGTTGGCGAGGCACTGGCAGGCTACAACCAGACCAAGAAGATCATCGTTGCAGCCGCCGAGGTAATGCCGCCGGAGAACTTCTCCTTCAAGCCGACTCCGGAAATTCGCAGTTATGCGGAGTTGTTCACCCATGTTGCCCAGGTTCAGACTGGTCTGTGCGCCGTCGTCAGCGGTGGTTCATTTGAACGCAAACCTCCATCGACGGCAACCGGCAAAGATGAAGTCATCGCTGTGTTGAAGAAGTCGTTCGATGCTTGCGATGCTGCCTTCGCGACCGTAACCGACGCGAATGCCACGGAAGTCTCAGGCCAGGGATTCATGCGTGGCTCAAAGCTTGGAAACATCCAGAAGAACACCGCACACAACAATGAGATGTATGGTCAGATGGTGGTCTATCTCCGCCTCAAGGGGATTGTGCCTCCATCAACGGCCATGCGCGGTCGGATGTAACCACAATGACTCCCCTCACTCGCCGCGAATTTGTGAAAGCGGGCGCCGGCGTACCGCTGGCGCTCTCGACGTTTACGAGCACCGCACGGGCGGCGACTTCGCCTGAACGTTTTGACATCGTAGTGGCGGGAGCCGGGCACAATAGTCTGTTGTGTGCGGCCTATCTCGCCAAGGCCGGCTACAAGGTCGTGGTGCTGGAGGGTCAAGCAACGATTGGTGGCGGAGTCAAAACCGCGGAAGTCTGTCATCCCGGCTTTAAAGACGATCTATTCTCAAGCGCGCATGTCGGGTTTTCACAGAACCCGGTGATAAAGAATGATGAGCTGAAGCTTCGTGATTACGGTTACGGCGAATATATCGAATCCGATCCAGTGATGCACATCCCGTTCATCGATGGAGCGTCCATCACTATCTGGCGGGATCTTGACCGTACCTGTGAAACCATTGCGCGCATCTCTAAGAGGGACGCAAACACCTTTCGCAAAATGGTCGCCGAGTATAAAGCGTACTCGGCAGCCACGCGTGCCTTGGCCGAGGCTCAATCCAGCGCGGTCTCCAAGATTCCCATGGCTGGAGTTTGGAAACGCCGCTACGCCATGTCGGGATACCAGCTCGCTTGCGATCTATTTGAATCCAGCGAAATGAGACGCGCCTCTTTGATGTGCGGGCACCTGGGTTCGGTCCCTCCAAGCGATCCGGACACCGGCGGTCAGGCCTATTCACTTGTGAATTTCCACCTCTCTGGCCGCGTGCTTCCCAAAGGAGGTTCGGGAACGCTGACGGTTGCGCTCGGCCGCTTCATCGAAGCGCACGGAGGAGTGATCCTCACGAATAAACAGGTAACCGAATTAATCATCGAAGGAAACCGGTGCGGCGGAGTTCGCTGCGCCGATGGTGATACTTTCCACGCCGACAAGGCTGTGGTGTCGACCATTCATATCAAGCATCTGGTCGATATGGCCCCCAGTGCGCTCTGGGGCGAGGAGTTCCTTCAAGGCGTTGAACTGTTTCAACCAGAACACGCCATGATGAGCACGCACTACGCGATGACCGAGGCGCCAAAATATCCGCTACCAACTGGCGGATCAATCTCGACCGGCGAAGCGGTCATCTGTCCGCGGCTCGAGAAGTACCTGCTTCTTAATTACGAGAATGCCACCGGGGAACTCCATCTGGACGACCCTCCGGGGCTGCAGATTGTCTCACCCAGCGTCGTGGATCCGACGCGCGCGCCAGCGGGCTGCCACACCATCAAAATTGAGACCAACCTACCCTACAGCCTCAAGCAAGGACCCGAACAATGGGATGCGATCAAGGATCAGGTCGCGGATTCGCTGTTAAATCACTTTCGCAAATTTGCGCCGAATCTCACGCCGGACAAGATCATCGGAAAGTTCATCCAGAGCCCCCTGGACATTGAAAGAATGAATGCCGGCATGTGGCGTGGCAGTGCCCATGCAGGAGCCTCCAATTCGGCGCAGAACGGACAGATGCGACCGGTTCCTGGATGGGCCGAATACCGCATGCCCATTTCGGGTTTGTTTCAGACTGGAGCGTGCACTTCTCCCGGCGGCTCAGTCACTGGAGTTCCTGGCCGCAATGCAGCGGCCGTCATCCTCAAGGAGTTTGGCACCACCCTTGAAGAGGTTGTGAGGAAGGCGTGAGGAGAGTACATTTGGCGTCGCCTATTAGCAATGCGCCTCATCATAGCCGGTTACTTTACCGCAAAAAACTAGCTCATATTGATGGGAGATCTTGAATGGAATTTCAGGCTAGTCGCACAAGGCGGCAATTTCTATCACTAGCTGCGAAGACCGCGGGTGCTGCGATGGTGATGAGTCCGCGCTCAAGCTGGGCAGAGGACAATACAGATCCACGGGTCGCCGATATTGTCGCCAAAACAATCGGAATCGACACTCACAATCACGTCGACGTTCCGCTCACAGCAGCCGAAATGCCCGGGCCTGATATTGACTTGGCTGGCGAGATGAAGCGGTCAGGCCTCTCGGCTATCTGCATGACGTTTGCAACGGATTACCAACCCGGCGATGCTTACGATCGCTTCCTCAAAGGGCTGGCGTCGATGGATCGTCAACTAGAGCGCAACGGCATGAAGCGTTCCCTGACTGCCGACGATTTGCGAACAGCTCACAAGAACGGTCAGCCAACTGTAATCCAAGCGGTCGAGGGAGGCCACTTTCTTCAAGGTCATATCGAGCGCGTAGAAGAGGCCTATGGCCGCGGTTTACGACATCTCGGATTGCTTCACGACAGCGATGCAACGGTGCCGCTCGGCGATGTTTATACGAATCCGCCGCGTTATGGAGGATTAACAACGTTTGGAGCAGCCGTCATCAAGGAATGCAACCGGCTGGGCATTCTCATCGACCTTGCGCATGCCAACATGCAGACCACTGAAGCTGCTCTCAAAGTCACGACCCGGCAGGTGATCATCTCGCATACCGGCCTTGATACGCAGCTGGGAGCCGACCCGCGCATGGCGCAGATGATGCGCCCGAGGCTTATCAGCAAAGAGCAGGCCAAGATTCTCGCCGATGCGGGTGGCTTGGTCGGCATCTGGACGCATTTGGCTAACACTCCGCTGGAGTACGCGCGAAATATCCGGGCGCTCGTCGATGTCATCGGCGTCGATCATGTGTGCATCGGCACGGATACCAAGCTTACCCAGCCGAGCCCTCGCCCGCCGGGTCCCGGCGGCCCCCAGCAAGGCGCACCACGTCCGGGTCCCCGCGTTGGGGAACGTACCAACCTTGCATGGCAGGACCAAACGCAGGGCTTTTACTACGTTGTGGTCGATGCCATGTTGCAAACCGGGTTTAAGTCCGATGAGATCGCAAAAATCGGCGGGGGTAACTTCCTGCGCGCATTTGGCGACGCTCTTAGGAAGTAGGCACTGAAACAAATGGTGACATGACGCCAGAGGCGTCTATTTAGGTTCAGGAGGAGCCATCAAATGCGTTCAAGGATGTCGCGTTTTGTGCTGGCTGGTGTTGCATTGGGAGTTGTGGTGTTAACTGCCAGAATCTGGGGTCAGGTTGCAGAGCACCCAGTATTGCTTGCGCTTTCAAAGACCGATCACACGCTGTCGATCGTCGATCCAGTGACACTGAAGGTCATTGCCAAGATGCCGGTCGGGCCGGATCCGCACGAAGTGATAGCCTCAGCGGACGGAACGCGCGCATGGGTCTCCAATATGCTGAACAACCAGGGACACGAGTTGAATGTGCTTGACCTGGTGAACCACAAAGCGCTACCGAGCATCGATACAGCGCCCATGGTGGGTTTGCATGGCCTGGACTTCCAGGGCGGTAAGGTCTGGTTTACGGCGCAGGGAGCGAAGTCGATCGGCCGGCTGGATCCAGCGACGGGCAAGACGGAGTGGATCATGGGGACCGGGCAGGACTTCACACACTTGATCCGGGTGATGCCGGACGGACGGACAATTTTCGTATCGAACGCGCACTCTGCGAGCGTCAGCATCATCGAAAACCGTGAGATGCCGCCTGATCCGACACGCCCTGTTCCGGACGGACCGGCGCGGCGTGACTGGTTCGTGACGACAATTCCGACCTCGCTGGGCACGGAGGGATTCGATGTGTCGCCCGACTGGAACGAGTTGTGGACTGCTGCGGCGAGCGACGGCAAGCTCTGGATCATCGACACTCAGCAGCGGAAGGTGGCTGCAACGGTCGATGCAAGGCTTAACGGCGCCAATCGCCTCAAGTTCACGCCCGATGGCAAACGCGTGTTGATCTCTATCCTTTCAACGGGCGATCTGTTTGTGTATGACGCGGCTTCCCGCAAAGAGATCAAACGGGTGATCCTGGGCAAAGGGTGCGCTGGTATCTTGATGGATCCGGATGGCTCACGCGCATTCGTGGGCTGCACCGCAGCGAACTACATTGCAGTAGTGGATCTAAACACACTGACGGTCACGAGCCATTTAGATGTCGGCGGCGGACCGGACGGTCTTACGTGGGCTAAGCGACAATGATGAGTCACTGAAAGCGACGGTCAGTCACCTGAAGTGCATGAATCGTTTGAGAGGAGTGGGAGTCGCGGCAAGTCGATCCCCGCGTCTCTTAGTTCACTGAGGCCGTAATTGCGTTGCGTCTCATAGCGAAGAAAGAGTCCGCAGTTTGGTCCGTGGCCGCTTTGGCTGCTGACCTCCTCGCAACACTCGGCTTAGCCAACTAATGCCTCATATACAAGGTAAAACGCTGGAATTTAGCGCTAATACATCATATATTGGGTAAATGTTGACCCTTTCCTCGATGGGCGAGCAGATCGCCGCCAGGCGTAAAGCGCTAAGGATGAGCCAAGCCGCCCTGGCAAAAAAGGCGACTGTCGGCCACTCCACGCTCGATGCGCTTGAAAACAGCCGCATCGGTGAGCTGGGTTTCTCCAAGATCAGCAAGATACTCTCAGCCCTCGGTATGGAACTGAAGCTCCAGGAAATCAGCGCACAGCGCCCGACGTTGGAAGAACTCATGGAAGAGGATCGCGATGATCAAGGTCTGGACCGACGGCGCTGAGGCGGGACTGCTCGATCGTACCGGCGATCGCGGCAGCACTTTCCTATACCTGCCCGAGGTCATCGGCGCGCGCGCCGTCTCCGCAACGATGCCGGTGCGCCTTGCGTCGTGGGACGTACGCTTTGGACTTGCGCCCATTTTCGAGATGAACCTTCCCGAGGGCGTACTGCGCGAGCGGCTGCGGCTCGCCTTCGCCAAAGCCACAGGCACATTCGACGACTTTGATCTGCTCGGTATCGTCGGCCGCTCGCAGGTCGGCCGGATCCGCTGCACGGGCCAGAAGGAAACGCTGCATGAAGATGTGCCCTTCCAGTCTGTCGATGAGATCCTGGCGCGCCGGCGCGGAGGCGATCTGCTCCGCCACCTCATCGAGCGTTTCGCCTCCTTCTCCGGTATCAGCGGCGTCCAGCCCAAAGTCCTCATTCGGGATGAAAAAGCCTTCGTCGCCCATCATAAGGATGCGCACCTGTCGCAAAGTCACCGGGGTGCGACGCATATTGTGAAGTTCTGGGAGCCGAACGAATATCCGCAACTGGCGGCGAACGAATATTTCTGCCTGAAAGTTGCAGAGAAATGCGGCCTTGAAGTGCCCCCCTTTCGGCTTGCCGAGGATGCCGGTGCGCTGGTGGTTGACCGCTTTGATCTACGGCTGGACGGAACTTATCGCGGTTTTGAGGATTTCTGCGTCCTCAATGCCAGGCGCACCGACCAGAAATACAGCGGCAGCTACGAAACCTCGATCGTCAAGCGATTCCAGCAATTCGCAAATTCGCCGCACGTCCATGCCGATCTGGAAAAGCTCTTCACGCTCATCGCGCTCAACTGCGTTCTGCGCAATGGAGACGCGCACCTGAAGAACTTTGGGATGGTCTATGACGACGTGCGGGGCGAAGCACGCCTCGCTCCCGTCTATGACCTCGTGACAACTGCCGTCTACCTGCCCAAGGACAGTATGGCGCTGACCATAAACGGTAGCACCCGATGGCCGACCGCAAAGGAACTCCAGCGGTTTGGCGAAGCGCGCGCTGGCGGGGCGCCGGCGCACATAAGAGACATTCTGCAGCGCATCGCGGAGGCGATCCGCATGACCTCATATGATGTTCGAACCTACATAAAGGAACATCCGGCCTTCGTGGATATCGGCGAGCGCATGCTTCAGGAGTGGGAAAAGGGGATGGCGTTATCCCTCAAAAGTGCGTGAGGAGTATTTGCCGCGCAGTTACAAGCCCATCGACCCCGACTGACGCCACGGCTCATAGTGCCGACGGCACTTTCAGCTTCTGCCGCCACCGCCAGGGCACCTGCTCCCATCACGGCGGAGTCGCCAAGTGGCTGTGAGGCTGCTCCAATCTGAATGGGTTTAAACCACTTATGACACTAGGGCGCGCACCATGCGTCGGAAGCAGGAAACAATTGCGAAGATCAGAGAGCTGGCGCAATCTGTCGGTGTATCGATATAACTTCTTACTGCCATTCTCCATGGCGTGCCCCAGTTTATTGGCCGCTTATCTCCGCCAATGCGCGTTTCCAAGGCCTGAGGGTCTGGAAACGTGATTCGGCCGGGTGGCAACAGTCGACAGTTCTGACGCCGAATCTGAACAGCGATGAGGCTGCACGAAACGCTATCAGAGCGACTCGATCTGCTCTTTCAGGAGAGCGAGGTTCCGCTGCAGAAAGTCGTTGATCAACTCAAGTTCTTGCGTCTGGTAGCTCGATGCGAGCTTCATCGTTGCCGTCCCCAGTTTGTCGTAGAGAGGCCCCACGCGGCGCATGGCCTCCGGGACAGGCCGCACGAAGACCTTCCGCCGATCGCTCGCGTCCCGTTCTCGTTCCACCATGCCTGCCTTCTCAAGCCGATCGAGAATCCCGGTTACTGCGCCCGTGGTCAATCCAGTGGCTTTTCCCAGATCTCCAGCAGTTACCCTGTTTTCGCCAGCGCGCGAGATGAGGTCAAGGCATCGTGTATCGGTAGCATTCAGACCCAGCTTACGGGCGATAGCCTCATGAAAAAAAACCGTTTGAGTGCTGAGCTCACGTCCCAAATCCATGCCAACGCGCTTGAGAAGTTCATTTCGACTTCGAGTCACCTTAGATTTCACGCAAATACTCCTTGACCACTAAGTCTCTTAGATGATAAGGTACTTACTTGTTAAGGAATAATAACCGGTGATGCCTGCCCCTGGCAAGACCAAAAGCCTCATCGCCGGCCCCTGAGGTCCTCACGGTATGAAACCACATGTGCTCATCGTTGGCGGTGGCATCGCTGGCCCCGCCCTGGCGATTTTTCTGAACAAAGCGGGTATCGCTTCGACGGTATTCGAGGCATATTCGCAGGCAGAGGACATTGGCGGGGGGATGCAGATAGCCCCTAACGGCATGCGAGTGCTTCAGGAGATTGGCGTCGCGGAAGAGGTCATCGAACACGGCGTCGAGAGCGACGAATTCTCATTCGAGAATCAACAGGGTAAGGTGCTGGCGCGCGTGCCCAACGGCCCAGCGAGCATCTACGGAATCCCTGCTGTGGTGATTGCGAGATCAGTGGTCCATCGAGCGCTCGTTCGCGAAGCTGAACGGCGGGGTATCCCTATCCTCTACGAGAAGCGCCTTCACGATCTGAAATGCAATGCGTCCGTAGTGGTTGCAGAGTTCGATGATGGTTCTGCCGCAGAGGGCACGTTACTCATTGGCGCAGATGGAGTTCACTCGCGCACTCGCGAAGTCATCTTTCCAGATGGCCCACGGCCTTTCTATACAGGCCTGTTCACAGTCGGCGGGTTTGCCTCCCATCCGAGCTTGGTTCCTGCGAATCGCGCCGAGCTGCGCCGCATGCACATGATCTTCGGACGCGAGGGTTTCTTCGGTTATGGGCGCTTCAACAGACAACGACCGGATACTGTGATCTGGTGGAGTCACTTGTCGCGTGACGAGGATCCGCAGAAGCAAGAATACAGGTCATGGCCAACCGAGGCGCTACGACAGGAATTGCTTGTCCGCCATCAGGGTTGGCAGCAGCCCGTCACCACTATCCTCGAAACCGCTCCGGAGCTTCTCCGCGGTCCCGTTTACGACGTTCCGACGCTGCCAGCGTGGTCGAAGAATCGCGTCCTTCTGATCGGAGATGCTGCGCACGCCACCAGTCCACATGCGGGTCAGGGGGCCTCGCTGGCGCTTGAAGACGCAATGGTTATCGGCAAGTTGTTGCGCAATCCAGAAGCCGGTAATGAACAGGTGTTCGAGCAGTTCATGCGGGACCGGCGCAGCCGTGTCGAGCGAGTCATTGCCGAGGCCCGCAGGCGCGGCGATAGAAAAAGAACGCTCACGCCCACTGCTGCCTGGATCCGCGACCGTGTGATCTCGGCCTTGGCGCATGTTTTGGGCGCACGCATGAACCACTGGATGTACTCGTACAAGATCGCATGGGATGAATAGGGACTTGTCTTGATCAAGGGTTCCGATGTTTATCGAATTCAGCCAAGGAAAGGTCCACCATGAACATCTTTGCATCCTCAGATCTCGGGCGCGCGGACGCTCCAAACGCCACCGTCGGTTCCACAACACTAGTTCAGCGATTGATGCCGCCTGTCGCGCTGTTCTTTGTGGCTCCTCTGGTTGCGGAGTTCCTGTTGGGCAACATGTCCATCAACCACCTGGGTTTGATTGCGATTCTGGCGCCGCTCTATGGCGGCGGCGCGCTCCTCATCCGCGACTTTGTTCGCAGGACAGGGCGCGGATGGCCCAGCATCTTCGTCCTCGCGCTTGCGTTCGGAGTTCTGGAAGAAGCCTTCCTGATGCAGTCGCTCTTCAATCCGAACTTCCTCGGCCAAAACTTCCATTTGCTCGACACTGACTATTTGCCGGCTTTCGGAATCGGAGTTTGGTACACCATCTTTGTGCTCACGCTTCACACTGTATGGAGCATTTCCGTGCCCATTGCACTCGTCGAATCGCTGTTTCCGAAGCGCGCCGATTCCCCCTGGTTAGGCCGTGCGGGTTTCGCGATCGACGCCGTGGCGTTCGCCCTGGCATGTATTGCCATCGCTTCCTCCACCATAAGCAGAGACCCCGTTCATTTCTCAGCATCGCGTGCGCAGTTCACGTGGTCGGCAGCGATCGTCCTCGCATTGATTGCCGAAGCCTTCTGTGTGCCAAGGCGAGCCGACGCGAAGACAGTCGGCGCTGTATCTAATCCTTGGACTCTGGGGATCGGATCGTTCGCTTTTGCAACAACCTTTCTTGTCATCCCTCCGTCCTGGAGCTGGTGGACGGTCCTCGCATACCTAGCATTAGACATGACGGCCGTCTTGCTGGTCTTGAGATGGTCACGCCGCACGGGTTGGCGGGCGATCCACAAACTTGCACTCGCAGGTGGCGCCGCGATGGCTTACGCAATCCATGCTTTTATGGAGACGCCCTCAGTAGGCGATTCCGGCGCAATCACGCGCATCGGCAATCTCGTGTTCGCCTTCCTCGTCGCGAGTCTTCTTGTTGTTGGCGCCAGAAGGGTGAGAAACCTATCATCAACGGAATACTTCAAGGCCCAACGCAACTGACCGAGGACACCCTTTGAGTGACTGCAACCCAACTGAGATATGAGACCGGAACATTCGTTACACTTTGGACCGGGGACGTCCGTTTCAACTCCCTTGAGGTCTAAAGGCCTTGGATCGGTCTCTCTTGCTCTTGCACTTTGAAATATGCCGGCAGTCGAGGCCGTGGGAATGTGGTAATCCCGAAGGGATTTCCAAAGAGTGTGGG
>Ga0210408_10005079_pt1 | contig 11597 bp, 9 predicted proteins | sample IncBWH4MmetaG_FD_155471 | JGI IMG/M metagenome (GOLD analysis project Ga0210408, IMG submission 155471) | Forest soil microbial communities from Barre Woods Harvard Forest LTER site, Petersham, Massachusetts, United States - Inc-BW-H-4-M | ecosystem: Environmental > Terrestrial > Soil >... | reverse complement strand
TCAACAGCTATAGACCTTTTCATAAAAGTCCAGTCGGCCGAGTTCGGCAGCATTTAACCTATAAAGAACGAGTTTCGTCCTTCTCTTGCTTGCGGGCCAGCCATGCCTCTGCCTCGGCAGTCCCGCGAAATACACGAATCGCTCCGAAATTCCTTTCCGCAAAAACACTAAACATGTGCATCATGCCGAACATGGCGTCGCGATTCACAACTATGGCACACATTCCAAATTCCACCTTTGCGCGAATGGCGGCTACATGCCAATTGACGATCTTGAGTTGGTTGCTTTCAGGCGGCGAATCAGCCTCGCGGACATCGAGCATGACGTCCAGATGCCCGGCACAGGCCGGGTCATCTTCCAGCTTTGCGAAATGGTCCACCACGTCTTCCAAAGTGACAGCACCGCTACAGGTTGTGCGGATCAGCTTCCTGGTGGTGTCGATGATGTAAGTCACAGGCATTCAAGAGACCGAAGAGAAGCATGAGTCCGAGGGGTCTTGAGCGTAATTAGGATGTTAAGCTACGGCCCAACCCGTAACGAATGGTCAAGAATCAGAAGCGGCGAGCCAACGCCATGTAGACAAGACCAATCACGGAGATGGCGACCAAGGCGTAAGGCCACACTCGTGCGATCCACTTCATACGACACCTTCGAGGTGCGAATAGTTTCTCTGAGGTTGGGCTGGGCGCGAGAAGGTTCGTGATGTCCGTTACGAAATCCGAAATGGACCCTCCGGGCTTGTTCGCAATTGCGCAGCCGCTTGAATGGCGAGATGTTTCGCCAAGTATCGTCTGGTCGGCCGTTCAAACAATGAAGGCGAGCAGTCACCGACCCTCTAACCTAAAACCTTACTTCGAGGGAACCGTGCAGTCCTCTCACACGTACCTACTCAACTGAGAGGATTCGGATGAGAATGCATTGGTCTTTTAAGCTGAGCCTGATGTTGTTTTTGCTTTATCTCCCAGTTTTTGCCCAAGACGAGAAAGCTACCCTGGATGGCACGATTCGTCACGAAGACGCGGCGTTTTGGGACGCGTATAACCGCTGCGACGTCGCCCAAATGTCACAATTCTTCTGGCCTGATTTCGAGTTCTACCACGACAAGGGTGGACTCACGGTCGGACTCGATCCCTTCGTCGAGCTCTTGAAAACCGGCCTGTGCGGCAAACCGAACTTTCGGCTGCGGCGCGAAGCCATTCTCGACACAGTGAAGGTCTTCCCTCTTCAAAAGAACGGCGTGACCTACGGGGCTGTTCTCTCGGGCGAACATTATTTTTTCATCAACGACAGCGGCAAGCCCGAGTACCGCGATGGTGTGGCGAAGTTCTTCCACGTGTGGCTGCTGAAAGACGGCATGTGGAAGATGGCTCGGGCGGTCAGCTACGATCATCGCGACGCCCCCTACGAGAACACCCGAAAAGAAGTTACGATTCAACCCGATGCGCTCGAACACTATGCTGGCAAGTACGAGGCGCCGAAATCTGGCGCGGTAACAGTCACTCGCGCCGACAACCTCCTCATCCTGGTACTAGGAGGCGACAAGAAGTTTGTGCTACATCCCGAGTCAGAGGCCGTCTTTTTCACCGTCGATCGTGACCTGACGTTTGAGTTCGTGAAAACAGGGGCAACCGTCTCCAAGATCGTCGTCCGCGAACATGGTGCCGTTGTAGAAGAAGCAAGCCGGAGCAAATGAGGCGATTTCTTGCCAATCAGGTACAGGGGGCCTTGGAGTCCTCTTTGCCTCTGCGGAATATGCTGAAAAGAAAGCGTCCTACAATCGACTTTCTCGATTTTCTAGGTATTTTGTATCCCCCAAATTTTGGCTGTTGGGTGGAAGATGGAGTTTTTGAAGAGCCACAGGCCATTTCACTAACCAATGGCGGTGTTAGTACAAGGACTGAAATTAGACGGGACGCCGGGACCGTTCCAAACCTTCGCCGATGCGGTGGAGTTGGCGAAGGCGGGTAAGACGGAAGAGGCCAAAACTAAATTGCGCAGCATTCTGGGAGTTCCAAATCTGGAGACGCGCATACAGCTATGGGTCTGGTCAGCTTTGCGCGAACTCGGGAAGCAGCCGAATGCCAACCTACGCAAGGAGATTCTCGGTGTAGTCATCGAGGTACCCATGCGCGGAGCGTATGACACGTTGGCTGGTTATGAGGACGGCTCAGCGCGCTACATCAATTTCTCAGGTAAAGCCATTTTCTGGGATAAGCCTGAGGCCTCTATAAAGTTGCTGTGCGAACGTCTGATCGCCTCAACGATCCCGGAGAGTTCGGGAGCCGTACTGCGAAAAGATACTGTCCTTCCGAAGTCCGGAACGCAGGTTACGCTCCTCACCCGCTCAGGGATGTACGTGATAGCTGAACCCGCCACAGAGCATCATGTCTACCGGATCGGCCTTGATGCTTGAATTGATGAAGCGAGTAAAAGAGGGCGAGGCAAACAAATCGTGATCGGGTCGTTGTCGAAACCATGACACTGAAAACCGCAGTTGGCTGTCAAAGCACTGTCCGTATAGTGTGCGTTTCTCTAGCTGGTGCCGCCCCCGAGTTGCTGCTCTTTTTTGACACGTGCAAGGCTCAACTGCTCGATGGCTGATGCCATGCTGTTACGAGCATCCGTCGCATGGTCTTTCAAAAGATCATCTGTCTGGAGCGGTAGAACCTCGCCGAGGCACTCTTCCAAGCGTCCCACCAACCAGTCAATCAGTTGCATTGTACGGTCACCGTGCTGGACCGTGGGATCATCATCAGGAAACGCCATTCCCTATGTCCTCTCCTGCAACAATAGCACCGAGGCCTTATCTGTTGCCCAAGATTGCGCTACCGAGTCGCCGGGGGTGAGATCCGCTGTGAGGTCGCCGTCTGGATGCTCCAAACAAAAAAACGCCCAGCCACGCGGCTGGGCGTTTTTCCTCTCAAAAGAAAACTGGCGCTAGTTGCGGCGGCCGCTGCTCTTCTGATCGCTGGCAATCACGCCGTCTTTAATGTGAATTACACGATGTGCGTACTCGGCAATATCGTGCTCGTGCGTGACCAGGATGATCGTGTTCCCCTCGGACTGCAGACGATCAAACAGTGCCATGATTTCGACGCCAGTCTGCGAGTCAAGGTTTCCAGTGGGTTCGTCAGCCAGGATGATCGAGGGCTTGTTCACCAGAGCGCGCGCAATCGCGACACGCTGCCTCTGCCCGCCCGAGAGTTCGTTGGGCTTGTGGCTCATGCGAGATTCCATACCGACCGCGCTCAGGGCTCCCTTTGCTCTTTCCATCCGTTCCTCTGTCGGCACGCCCGCGTAGATCAGCGGCAACTCGACATTATGGAGGGCCGTAGCACGCGCCAGCAGGTTGAACGTCTGGAACACGAATCCGATTTCCTTGTTGCGAATCCGCGCCAGTTCATCGTCGTCGAGTTCGCTGACTAGTTGGCTGTTTAGCCAGTACTTGCCCTGCGAGGGAGTGTCCAGGCAACCGATCAGGTTCATCAGGGTTGATTTCCCCGACCCGGACGGTCCCATGATCGCCACATACTCGTTGCGCTGAATGCGCAGGTTCACTCCCCGCAGGGCGTGCACCTGCTGCTCCGACCCCATGTCGTACGTCTTCCAAAGATCTTCAGCCGCGATCATGCACGATTCCGGCGGCGTTACCGCCGTAGGATTCGGGACTGCGGTATTCGGCATACTGATGACTTCTGCGGTTGCCATGTTTTTCTCCTGGTCCGGTGCCACTCGACCTCTCCGATCTAGGCTGTGTTCTTTCTGTTTTGGGCTCCGATTTCTGAGACCTTACTGTTTCCTTTTGGACGCGCCAGCGCGGCTAACGTTATGAGGTTTCTTCTTCTTTCTTGGGCGCTCTGTTGTCGATCTTGACGCTGCTACCCGGGCGCAGGCTGCGCAGCACCTTATAGCTCCCGGTGATAACCTCGTCCCCTTCGTTCAGTCCCTCGAGCACCTCGATATCAGTCCTGCCCGTAATCCCGGTCGCGACCGGCACAAAGATCGCCTTCTTGTTGCGGATCACGAACACTCCCTGTAGCGCGTCATCAGTTTTTGATTTGGATGCAACATCCTTCACCGCGGGCGCCGCAGCATGAACCGATCCCGGGGTGTTATTCTGCTGATCCATCTGCTCCTTGGTTCGCATGGTCAAGGCCTGGATCGGTACCGAGAGCGCGTTGCTTCGAGTCGCGGTCGTAACCTTCGCCGTCGTCGACAGCCCGGGCCGCAAATCCGGCGGAGCGTCGGTCAACGTCACCACGACTTTGAAGTCCTTGGCCTCTTCGCTGGCTACGTTCTGCTGCGACGTCGAAACACCGCTGGAGCGCACGATCGCGTTGTCTCCGATCTCCGACACCTTGCCGTGAAAAATCTTCTTCGGGATGGCGTCGATCGTCACTTCGGCGGGTTGTCCAAGCCTCACGTTCACGATGTCAGTCTCATCGACCTTCACTTCGGCCGTGATGACGGACATATCGGCAAGCGTCATCAGCGTACTGCCCTGCGCGTTCTGAATGCCGATCACAACCGTTTCACCCTCGCGTACGGGCAGGTTCGTAATCACACCATCGAACGGCGCCGGATACGTGGTCTTCTGCAGCGCATCCGCATAGCGCGTCAGCATGGCCTTAGCCTGTGTGATGTGCCGGTCAGCCGAATCGTTCTGCGCTTTGGCCTGCGCTACCCGGGCCTCAGCCTGGGTTAACCCCGCATCCGCGGTCGCCCACGCGTTTTTCCGGCTGTCGAAATCCGACTTCGAAATCAGGCCGTCCTTGTACAGGCTCTGGGCGCGCTCCCAGTCCAGCTTGTTGCGCTCGCGGTCCGCCTGCGCCCGCAGCAGATCCGCCTGCGAGGTCTTAAGCGCCGCATCCGCCGCGACCGCATCCGTCTGCGCCGCCTGCAACGAAGCCTCGTTCGCATTCACATCGGCCGACGACTGTACGTTTTCCAGTTGCGCCAGCATCTGTCCCTTCTTTACGTGATCCCCCTCCTTCACATACAGGCGGGTGATCTTTCCGAACGCGTTTGCCCCGATGTTTACGTAAGTCTTCGGCTTAATTTCGCCCGAAGCGCTCACGATCGTCGAGAGATCCTGGCGCTGCGCTTTTCCGGTCTGCACGGTCGCCACGTTCTTGCTGCTCTGATGAACCGTGAAGCCGATGATGAGCGCCAGCACAACCAGCACCCCGACACCGATAGCGATTTTTTTCCAAGCTTTCATAGCTCCCGTCACATCCGGGAAACCTTTTTCCTGGTGTCAGATACGCGCCATAACGTTAATCTTCCAAGAAAAGCAACGATCCCCACCGGTCACGGTGACGGGCACACATCCTCTGTTACGTGCTTGTGCCAGAGAAAGTTCCCGATCAGATGAGTTTAGGAGTGCCGAGACCCGTTACGTGGGGAGTGTTACCGACTGCCCCCGGAACGCCCTATTATAGACCCGCAGTTCAAGAAGATGGCAGTGGTAACCGTAGCGCCGCCGTCCCCGGCGGCTGTGGCGAACGGGGCTGCTCGCCCGTCGTACCCAGAGGCCTTGATTTCCACCATGTTTAATTGTTCCCTCAGGCAACTCAGGCGCATTTCCACAGCTTCCTAGCTAACGCGGTACAAGGGCCTCAATTAGTTCTCTGGGCAAGACTTAACCTTGCTTTCCACAAGGTTTAGAGCCTAAAATAAGCAGACGACGGTTGTCTGGTAGGAGTCCCCTCATGTTCCGGCTTTCTGTTCAAAGAACCCTTCAAGTTGCGCTCATTTTAGTTTTGGGTTTTATGGCCTCGGTCGCCGTCGCCCAGGATCAGCCAAAAGATCCGCCAAAAGACCAGTCCAAAGATGAGCTTCAGCCAAGTCAACAGTCCGCCGACAAGGCTGCTACAGCGCAGGCGCAACCCGCGGATGCGGTTGATCCGCTAAAGCGTCCCCAGAACGAAAAACAGCGCAAGAAGAATGCGCAGGCCCTGAAGCACGAGCTGACGAAGACCTACAAGAAGTGGCTGGACGAAGACGTCGCCTACATCATCACGGACGAAGAGCGCGCCGCCTTTAAGCAGCTCTCCAACGACGAAGAGCGCGACAACTTCATCGAAGCTTTCTGGCAACGCCGCGATCCCACGCCCGACACCGAAGAGAACGAATATAAGGAAGAGCACTACCAGCGTATCGCCTACGCCAACGAGCACTTCGCCGCGGGTGTCCCAGGATGGAAGACGGACCGCGGCCGCATCTACATCGTGTTTGGCAAGCCTGACGAAATCGAATCTCATCCCTCCGGCGGTTCCTACGAGCGTCCGATGGAAGAAGGCGGCGGAGAGACTTCTACCTTTCCGTTTGAACAGTGGCGCTACCGCTACATCGAAGGCATCGGTCAGGAAGTCATCATCGAGTTTGTAGACACCTGCATGTGCGGCGAATACCACATGACGATGGATCGCTCGGAAAAAGATGCCTTGCTGATGACTCCGAACGCCGGACTGACCATGTGGGAACAGATGGGCATGTCCAACAAGGCCGCCCGTTTCAACGGCGGCGGACTCGAGCGCCTTGGCGCTGGTCCTGACAGTGCCTCGCTCCAGACCAAGCAGTTCGACCGGCTCGAACAGTTCGCCAAACTACAGCAGGCGCCCAAAATCAAGTTCACGGATCTGACCGAAGAGGTCAATTCTAAAGTCATCCTCAACCCCATGCCGTTCGATGTCCGCTCTGACTTCGTGAAAGTGACGAGCGACACCGTCCTGGTTCCCGTCACCATCCAGATGAGGAATCGCGACATCACCTTCGTCAACAAAGAAGGCGTGCAGCGCGGCACCGTCAATATCTACGGCAAGCTCTCCACGCTGACCAACAAGATTGTTCAGACGTTCGAAGACACCGTGCAGGTCGATGTGCCTGCCGAGTTGTTGCCGCGCACCGCCGAGAACGCCTCGGTCTACTGGAAGGCCATGCCGCTCCGCCCCGGCCACTACAAGCTTTACATCGCAGTGAAAGATGTGAACGGCGACCGCAAGGGCGTCTACAGCCGTAGCGTCACGGTTCCGGAATATTCCGAAGACAAGCTGGCGACCTCCAGCCTCATCGTTGCCGACCAGATGGAGAAGGTTCCGACAACGCAAATCGGCAGCGGCAGTTTTGTGATCGGCACCATGAAAGTCCGTCCGCGCGTCGGCACCGCCGACGGCAAGCCTGCCGTCTTCAAACGCGACCGTGATCCGAAGCTGAATTTCTGGATGCAGGTCTATAATCTCACTGTGGACGAGAAGACCCACAAGCCTTCCGCCACGTTCGAATATCAGATCACTAACATTGCCACCAATAAATCGGTGGTCGAGAAGCTTGAGAGCACCGACACGATGGGCAATGTCGGCGACCAGGTCACCTTGCAGAAGTCGATTGCGGCTGCTAACCTTCAGCCGGGCATTTACCGGATTCAGATTAAGGTCAACGATAACGTTTCGAAGCAGACCATTGATCCGTCCGCGATGTTTGCAGTAGAGTAACTCCCTGCATTCCCCCAGGGGGTGGGGCAAAGTTGAAGCTGAATAAGCTCGCAACTTGGGCATTTATTTTCGGGCTCTCGTTTCCTGCTCTGGCCGCAGATCGGCCAGGAGCGATCTCGGGATTCGTCCGCAATAACTCGGGCACTCCTCAGATGGGAGCCGTGGTTCAGATCCTCGGTGCTGCCAACCGCACGTTTACGGTCTTCACCGATGAAGCCGGCCACTATACAGCCACCGGCCTACTGCCCGGTTTCTATAGCCTGAGAGTCAGCGCTCCTTCTTTCTTGCCCGCGCTTCGCGAGAAAATCGGACTGCGTCCCGGCGGCAGCATCAATGTCAACATCACGCTCAGCACTCTTCTAGGCGCGATGCAACTCGGCCCCGTCCGCACTCTCCCCGATGACGACGATTGGAAATGGACTCTGCGTTCGGTCGCCAATCGACCCATTCTGCGCATATTCGACGATCCTGTTTCCGCGGAAAAACAGAATCATGATTTCAGCGGACAGGTCTCGTTCGTCGCCGGTTCTGCGGCCGCAGGTTACGGCACCGGTTCAGACATGAGCACCAGCTTCACCTTGGAGCGCTCCATCTTTTCCGACAGCACACTCGCCTTCAGCGGCAACGTGGCCTATGGCGTGAGCCTTCCCTCGGCAGTGGTGCGCGCGCGTTACTCGCGTCGCCTGCCCAATGGTTCCGAGCCAACCATGGCTCTGAGCGTGAGCCGTTTTGCTCCTTCCGATCCTAACCTGCACAATGCCGCGCTCCAGGCGCTGGCGCTTTCTGCGGGAGATGACCTCGTTCTTGGGGATGTCCTCGAACTCAAATTCGGCAGCGAACTCCAGACCGTCCAATTTCTCGGGCGCCTCAACGCATTTCGCCCCTACGCCTCGTTCGACATGCATCTTTCCCCGAACACCGTGGTCGAATACGATTACGCGACTTCGCGTCCCGATACGCGTACAGAAAAAGGATTCGATTCCGCCCCCGCTGATTTGAGCGAATCCAATCCCCGTGTCAGCCTTCTGAACTTCTCGACCAGGATCGAAAGTGCGCATCATCAAGAAGTCAGCCTCTCGCAGCGTGTGGGTAAGAACAATTTTCAGGTCGCGATGTTCTCCGATCGCATCACGGATCCAGCTCTGACTGGCGTAGGGAATGTGACGACGGTGAACGGATTCCTGCTTCCCGATCTGAGTTCCGGAACCTTCAGCTACGCCGGCCGCAATCTCGACACCAGCGGCGTCCGAGTCGTGTTGCAGCACAAGTTCTCCTCCGATCTGACGGCGACGCTCGACTACGCATTCGGCGGAGTGTTAGATCTCTCTCGTCCCGACGTTCCGCTTCAGCAGGCACAGCAGTGGATCACTACCCAACGCCGCCACGCCCTGGCTGCCAAATTGAGCGGCACAGTCGGACGCACGCACACCCGCTGGATCGCATCGTACCGCTGGATGAACGGCGCATCCTTGACTCCGGTGGACATGTTCAATGCCTCGCCCGGACACAGCGATCCTTACCTGAACGTCTTCATCCGCCAGCCCATTCCCACTCTGGGCGGCCACATGGAAGCTCTGATCGACATCCGCAACCTGCTAGCCCAGGGCTATGTGCCCGTGCTGGGCCAGGACGGTCAAACCGTCTATCTGGTAGATTCCGCCCGCTCCATCCGCGGCGGAGTAGCCTTCACCTTCTAAGCAGCCATCCCAAGAATAGTTCTAAAGAGGGCACGGCTTGCTCCGCGCCGTGCAGGCGCGCAAAAGGACGCGGGCTTCAACTGTAGCGCCGGCATCCTGCCGGCCCGCTCCCCGGATTCCGCCCACGATCCAAGAACTCTCTAGTTGACTCTTGCGCAGGTCTTTGATTAATGTTCTCCGCAGCTTTTTGTGGGGTTGGGGCAACGCATCCCTTTCACAGGCGAAGCATTGAAGTCTTCAGGGGTGCGGAATGAAAACATTCGTTCTTCACAAAGGAAATCAACTTCCCAAAAGAAGAGACCTTGCAAGAGGAACTTCTTCTTAGTGGATGCTATTTAGCGGATTAGTTCTACCGATTTTCATACGTTCCCTCGACCTCGCACCACGCTCTCATAGTGATTTTGAGAGGTAAGACGTTGAAAAATAGGAGTTCATGGAACTCCCGTCAGATTTGGACGCAGAAGTGCAACCTTTAGAGCAAACCAGTTCCCAGGTTTCTGCGGCTCCACGTCTGAGCCAACGTTTTCAGAAGACAAAATAAAAATTCGGATTTTGCCGGAGAGGCGATGATGAGACACCTGTTTTGGTCGACCCTCATGATGTTGCTCGTTGCTACCAGTCTGTTCAGCCAGACCTTCCGCGGTGCGATCAACGGCTCCGTTACCGATCCAGCCGGCGCCGTCGTGGCTGGCGCCACCGTGAAGGCTACGAATGTGGCTACGGGCGTTTCGCTCAACACAACCACGACGAGCGATGGTCAGTTCTCGTTCCAGGATTTGCCCCTCGGTTCCTATAAGATTTCGATCACAGCCGGCGGCTTCACTCCTGCCACGGTGGATAACGTGCCGGTCACAGCAGGATCCGTCTATACCTTGCCGGTGAAGATGAAGGTTGGATCGTCGACCACGACAGTAGAAGTGTCGGCTGAAGCTCTTGCGCTGGACACGACGACGGTGATGCAGAACACCATCATCCCCACCGAGCAAGTGCAAAACGTGCCCATGAACGGCCGAGACTTCACACAGTTTACCGCCATGGCTCCGGGCTACGCGGGTTACTCGGGAGCGCAGGCGTTTGGCTCGCTGAACGGCACGCGTGCCAACCAGATGAACTGGCAGCTTGATGGTGTGGACAACAACGACTTCTGGCACAACCTGGCAGCCGTCAACCAGGGCGGCGTATCGGGCATTGCAGGCACACTCATGCCGCTGGATGCGATCGATGAGTTCGCCGCGCAGACTCAATCCAATGCCGAAGCCGGACGCAACGCTGGCGGAATTGTTAACGTTGTTCTGAAGTCCGGCACTAACCAGATTCACGGCTCCGCATACTACTTCAATCGCAATACTTCCCTCGGAGCCGCTACCCCTTTCTTTAATCCCAGTACCCTTCCGGCCGGTGTATCACACAAGAAACCCCCACTTCGCAACGAGAACTACGGCTTCTCTCTCGGCGGGCCGATTGTGAAGGACAAGGCCTTCTGGTTTGTCGGCTTTGAGAAACAAAAATATACGATTGCGTTGTCCGGCCTGAACACCGAACCGTCCACGGCGTATCAGAATGCCGCCCTGGCATTGCTGTCGGGGACCAACACTCCCGAGAGTACGATCTCGCAAAACCTGATGGCGAATCTCTGGCCCAGCTTGATCAATCCCCTGGCTGCGCAGCCGAACAACTACTTTGCCACCAACCCTTCCACCGGGTACAGCTATAACGGGGTAGTCAAGGTCGATTACAACTTCAATATAAAGAACCACCTTTCCGCACGCTGGTTCGGTGGACAAGGGTCCCAGACCGCTCCCACCGGTGGGAGCGCCGCACTCGCCACTGCCAGTTCCAACCTGCCGTACTATTTTGAGCATGCACCGATCCACGTATATAACTACGCCGTCACGTTAAACTCTGTCCTCTCCCCACGCATGACAAACCAGGTGCTGGTCGGAGTCAATTACTTCAATCAGGTCTTCCGCGACGCGGTTGCGAGCTACGACACCCACAACAGCGCGCAACTGTTCTTGAGCCCGGACACACCTACAACGCCCAAATTTTTTGGCGCGCCCAATATCCGCATATCCGGCTTTGAGCAGGTCGGCATCACGCCCCCCGAGGGCCGCAATGACATCACCGGGATGATCGCCGACGTGCTTTCCTACAACACGGGCAAGCACCAATTCCGTTTTGGCGGGGAATATCGCCAAGCGCATCTCAATGAGTTTTACTTCTATCACTCGTTGGGCAAGTTCATTTTCGATGGAACACGGGGGCCGTGGGGCGCTGGGGGTTGTGTCGTGTCTGATGCTAAAGTTTGTGCATTGGCTGACTTTCTTGCAGGATATGTACAGAGTTCGGCGATTAACGTTGGTGACGCCGAGCGCAAGATTGTTCTTAACGCGCTAGACTTTTTTGG
>Ga0210408_10005078_pt1 | contig 11607 bp, 4 predicted proteins | sample IncBWH4MmetaG_FD_155471 | JGI IMG/M metagenome (GOLD analysis project Ga0210408, IMG submission 155471) | Forest soil microbial communities from Barre Woods Harvard Forest LTER site, Petersham, Massachusetts, United States - Inc-BW-H-4-M | ecosystem: Environmental > Terrestrial > Soil >... | reverse complement strand
GTGCCGGTGCAGCTTTACCAACCCAATTCCGGCGGCGCACAGACCCTCGAGTGCAACGGCAAGAACAATGTCTTCTGCCAGAACCAGATTGATCCGGTCGCGCAGAGAATCATGAGCATGTATCCAAATCCGAACTTAGGTGTTCCCGGCCAAACCTACAACAACTACCGAACTAATGTGGGCCGCGCGGACAACACCGTGCAGTGGGATCAGCGCGTTGACTGGAACTGGAGCCAGCGCGATCAGGCCTATGTGCGCTACAGCTACGCGCACGAGATCATTCAACATGCGCTGCCCCTGGGGCCTGTACTCGATGGAAGCGGCTTCGGCGGGCAGATGGACACGAATCTAGCGCAAAACTTCATGCTGAGCGAGACGCATACGTTTTCGCCCACGCTGGTGAACGAGTTTCGCTTCGGTTACAACTGGATCGCGTCGCAATACCATCAGCCCAACGCTAACAACTATAGCCTCGCAGTTTCGCTGGGTTTGGGTGGGATCCCGAACAATGGTCCCGGTCTGGGCGGGCTTCCTCTGGGCTATTTCGACGGCAGCATCGGCATCAACCAGTGGGGCTCAGTGGGAACCCAGGATGAAGCGCAGAATGTCTACCAGATCCTGGACAACGTAACGAAAACGGTGGGCAATCATTCGCTGAAGGCTGGAATCTCGTTCCAGGCGATTCGCGTTTTCGATCGCTATGCGGCCGCGCCAACAGGACAGTATTTCTTCAACGGGCAATTCACTTCGAAGGTGGGAAGCTCAATTCCGACGGGCGCCGGAACAGCGGACTTTCTTGCCGGCCAGATGCACCAGGCCGACATATGGACCAGCCCGAGGATCAACGATGCCCAGTGGTACGACGCGGGCTACGTGCAGGACGACTGGAAGCTGGCGCCGCGCCTTACGTTAAATCTTGGTCTTCGCTACGATCACTACGAGCCATACAAGGAGGTGGCCGGAAACCAGGCGAACTTTGTTGCTACAGGCAATCTTGGGATAGGCACCGGCACGGGGGCGTACGAGATGCCCAGCCGGTCGCGCAACCAGAATGTGGGAGCGCCTTTCCTTGCGGTGCTAGCCAAGGACAACGTAGCGCTCAACTATGTCGGGAACGAGCGCCTGGCGAATGGACAGAATACAAATTTTGCTCCGCGCATTGGTGTCTCGTTTGAGGCAACGCCGCGGACTGTGGTGCGTGGGGGGTTCGGGATGTTCTACGGCGGGTTGCAGAGCCAGGGCAACACCAACCTCGGCACCAACTTCCCTTGGGAGAACGACGTTTATCTTTATGCGCCTAACTGCGCATCGGGCAACTGCCCCTCGCTCGCCTCTGAAGGCATCGACCTGGAAAACGGCTTGACGGCGAAGACCAGCGTTGGGCTGCAGAACTTCGTTTCGAACCCTGGCCTGCATGCTATCGACCCGAATGTGAAGACGCCGTATACCATGAACTACAGCTTCTCGGTGCAACAGGCGATTACCACCAATCTTTCGTCAACCTTGAGTTATGTAGGCAACGTATCGCGGCATCTGTCGTTGTACTACGATCCGAATACGCTGCGCGGCTTGTTCGCTCCAGGCGTTTCCACGCAGCAGTACATGCCGTTCCCAGATCTTGGTGGAATCGGCACAATTCACTTCGGCGGCGTCAGCGACTACAACTCATTGCAAGCGAAGTTGGAGAAGAGAGCCTCCCATGGATTGAGTTATCTCGCGACTTACACCTGGGCGCACGCCCTCGACGACACAAGCGATGCGGGTGGTCTTTCGACGGCTGTCGGCGATCGCAATATGGCGCTCATCCCATACAACCAGGAGTACACCAACTCGCCCTACGATATCCGTCATCGCATTACGTTGAATGGCAACTACCAATTGCCGTTTGGTGCGGGCCGCGCGTTCCTCAACAAGTCCCGTTGGGAAGATGAGACTCTCGGCGGCTGGTCCACCAGCCTCACAGTCGCAGCGCAGACGGGCACCCCATTCACTGCATATCCGAGCATTGGCACTGCAAACGGCGGAAGTGCACGCGCGATTCTCGTGGGCAATCCATACGCACCAGGAGGATCGGCGGACAATCTCAACAATCCAAGCCTCACAACGTGCCCCGCACGAGTCAAGACGAGAGATAACTGGTACAACCCGTGTGCGTTCAAGAATCCGCTGCCGGGCAATTTGATTACGGGATCGAATGTCGTTACGGATGAGGCAAGCGCAATCGCCTTTCTGGGAGGGCGGTCGAACGAGATGTACGGTCCCGGATACTACGGAGTGAACATGTCGCTGTTCAAGAACTTCGCCACATTCCGCGAACAGAATCTGCAGTTCCGCGCGGATGCGTTCAATCTGTTGAATCATCCCACGTGGGGTAATCCTTCCAATCAGGGGATTGGCCCACAGGGCGGGCAAATCACGGGCACAAAGTTCTTCCAGAACAACACGCCCGATGCCCGCTTCCTTCAACTGTCGCTGAAATATAGCTTCTAGCTGCAGTGCCGGGAGAGGGAGGGGAACTGCATGATCTCCCTCTCCTGCCGCACGCCCTGGGCGATCGAAAACGTTAGTATTTTCTCTGCAGGATTCTCCACTCTCGGTTGTTCCTGGGGCAGTGAATGAAATTTCTTTGTTTGCTTTTCGAGTCAGCCACATTGTTGTGCGGGTTCGCTGTGTGCGAAGGTCAAGCGCTTTGGGCACGAACCCCGCAGGTGACTCGCACCGAAATCACGCTGCAGAACCAATACCTGAGGATTGACTATCACGCGCGGACCGGCAGAATGGATATTTTCTGGGGCGATGGCGCCAAACTCCTTGGAGTCGAGAGCGGCGCTCAACTGGCGGACGGCCGGTCTTTGGTCACTTCCGCCTATGGCACGCATGAATTCGTGGGCGAGCCTGGGAGCACTGGCCATGGCAGGGCCAAAAAGATCACGATTCGCAGCAGCGCTCCGGGAAGGCCTGTGCTTTTGCAACACATCACGATGCAGGACGACCAGCCGTGGATCTCTGTCCAGGCTGAGTTGGATCAGGACGCGAGCGCAATCGGCACAAGGCATTTCGATGCGGTCCTGCTAAAGGGTGCAGATGCGGTCCAAATCCCAAACGCAGCTCAGCTGCGTGCACTGCATGTTCCCTTCGACAATGACATGTGGTTTCGCTACAAGAGCGAACGTATCAGCGATCTCAGGGCCAACGAATCGTTCTCAAGCAACGAAGTCACCGTCATCTACGACAACGAGAGCCGTCATGCGATTGTGGCTGGCTCGATCACGCACGACCTTTGGAAGACGGCCATCGATCTACACGCAGAAGGCGGGCACATTACGGACTTCGATGTCTACGGCGGCATCTCCTCACCGAACGGAGTGCGCACTGATACACACGACACCGCACCGCACGGGATTGTCAGCGGCGCCCGCGTCCTTTCGCCACGTATCCTCATCGGCTCCTTCCCCGATTGGCGCGACGGCCTAGAGGTTTACGGAGCCGCGAACACCGCGGTGCAACCGCCCCTGCAATGGGCGGGCGGGATCCCGATGGGCTGGAACAGCTGGGCTGCCTACGGTGAGAAGATCAACTACGATCGATATCTTGGCGCCGCGGCCTATGTGTATCAGACCCTTCTTCCAGAAGGTTTCGAGCGCGACAAGGTTGTCTATATCAATCTCGATGCGTTCTGGTCAAAACTTGATGCCGTGCAACTTGCTGACGCCGTTACTACAATCAAGGCGATGCATGGCGCCGACGGTACGCGGCTAGAGGCAGGTATCTATTGGACGCCCTTTGCATACTGGTCCGACGATCTGGATGCTTGGGTTGAAGGCACCGGAATGAAGTACCGGTATCGAGACATTCTGCTCAAGGCGCCCAATGGATCATTGCTTCCCAAAGTCGACGGCGGCCGCCCGATCGATCCTTCCCATCCGGGTACGAAACAACGGACCAGCTATTTTCTGAAGCAATTTCAACAAATGGGCTTTTCCTATCTCAAGCTGGATTTCCTTTCGCACGGCGCGCTCGAAGGCAAACACTCCGATCCGTCTATCCAGACCGGCATTCAGGCATACAACGAAGGCATGAAGCAGGTTGTCGACGAGAACGGTAACCGCATGTTTCTCAGCCTCTCCATTGCTCCGCTATTTCCCTCCGGCTACGGTCATGCACGCCGGCTATCCTGCGACACGAAAGGCCATGTTGGCGGAGGCGACCAATCGACTGAGTACATGCTTAACTCGCTAACGTACGGTTGGTGGACGAACAAAAACCTCTACATCGCCGACCCTGATCACGTCGTGCTTGGCGAGAAGGCCGACCTGGGCGCCCGCGATGTCGAGGAAGGGAAAAGCCGCCTACTTTCAGCCATCATTACCAGCGGCATGATTCTCGACAGCAGCAGGCTTGCGGACGACGAGCAGGGACAAACGCTTGCCCGGGAGGTCTATGGCAATCGCAATCTGTTCGCCGTTGCGGCGCAGGGAGAGGCGTTTCGCCCCATCGAGGGAGACACCGGCGACAAGGCGGCCATCGCGTTTATCCGCCGCTCTGCTCATGGCTTCTACCTAGCTGTTTTCGATTACGACGAGAAGCAGCCGCAGACCGTCACACTGCCGCTTGGTCGTATTGATCCATCGTTTACCGCAGTCTCGGCTGTCGCTGTCATTAACGTCGCAACTGGTGAATCCAATGGGAGTGTCCGCGGCGCGATCAGCATTCAGTTGCAGCCTGCCGAATCGAGGCTTCTCGAACTTCGTCCCGAAAAATGAGCGCGAACGGATGTTGTCTCTTCTCCAAGGTTTGTCGAAAGGAAGGAATGTGTCCCTAACGCGGCGAGATTTTATCGAGGGAGCGCTGGCGCTCGGTGTCGCGACGAGAACAAGTTCGGCGCAACCGGGCTTGCCATCATCCACGGGCGATGAGCTGTGGTATGGCCGCCCAGCGGAGCGATGGCTCGAAGCCCTGCCCATAGGGAATGGCCGGCTCGGGGGGATGATATACGGCGGCATTCAGACGGAGCGCATCGCGCTTTCGGACTCGACCGCTTGGTCAGGCGCGCCGGCTACAGGCGAAGTCAACCCGGGTGCGCTAGAACACTTGACCGAGATTCGCCAGCTTTTCTTTGCGGGCCAATACGAGCAAGCGCAGGAGCTATGCGGAAAGTATCTGGTCGGCCATGCGAAGAACTTCGGCACCAACCTACCCTTGCCCGAACTGCAGCTTAATTTTGACAACCTGGAGAATGCCGAAGGGTATCGTCGTTCTCTCAATCTGGAGGAAGCTGTCGCAAGTGTGCGATTCCGTGCCGCTGGAGCCGATTTTGAACGGCACGTATTCGCATCGCACGCGAACCGGCTCCTCGTCATTCGGCTGACATGCAGCAATTCGGGACAAGTCGGTTTCCGCATGAGCTTCAGCAAGAGCACTATTCCAAGCACCGTAAAGACGGACGGCACAGACACACTCATACTCGATGGCCACGCTTGGGAACGCATGCATAGCACGGGCCACGACGGAGTCGCACTGCAAATTCGTGCAAAGGTCATCGCCGAAGGCGGGCGAAGCAGGTCGAGTCAAGACGCGATCGAGGTGAGCGGAGCCAATGCAGCAACAATCCTCGTCGGGATCGAGACCAGCTTTCGAATCGGAGATCCCGATGCAATTTGCCGTGAAGCAATTCAGGCTGCGGCACGAAAGGATTTCGTACAACTCCGTCGGGCGCACGTAGACGACTACCAGCCGCTCTATCGTCGAATGTCCATCGACCTGGGGACGAGCTCTCATGCGACCCGCAAACAGCCAACCGACACGCGGCGCAAGGCATTGGAGAACGGCACGGACGATCCCGAACTCCTGGCGCTGTTCTTTCAATACGGCCGATATCTGACAATCGCGGGATCACGCGCGGACTCTCCACTTCCTCTCGCTCTGCAGGGTATCTGGAACGATGGTCTTGCCAGCAGCATGGAATGGACAGACGACTTCCATCTAGACATCAACACCCAGCAAAATTACTGGCCCGCTGAGGCGTGTAATCTCGGTGAGTGTCAGACACCCCTGTTTGCTCTGATTGATCTGATGCGCGAGCACGGCCGCGAAACGGCAACGGAAATGTACGGTGCTCCAGGCTGGGTCGTTCATACCGTGACGAATCCCTGGGGCTACACGGCCCCCGGGAGCGTGGGCTGGGGAATCTTCGTTACAGCAGGCATCTGGATTTCGCTGCAGTTGTGGGATCACTGGACCTTCAGCGGCGATATCGAATTTCTACGGTCGCGCACATACCCCGTTTTGCGCGAGACGGCAGAATTCTTCGTGACCTATATGGTGCCTGAACCGAAGCACGGATGGCTGGTGACAGGCCCATCCGACTCACCGGAAAACTGGTATCTCACGCCATCGGGTCATCGCGCCTGCGAATCCATGGGCAACACCTGCGATCGTACGTTTGTTTATCAGCTCTACTCGATGTGCATCGAAGCGTCGCAGACGCTTGCCGTGGATGCCGACATGCGCCGGCGCCTCGAGCAGGCGCGGGCGAAACTACCGCCGTTCCAGGTTGGACGTCACGGACAACTCCAGGAATGGCTGGAGGATTTCGAAGACGCCGACCCCAACCATCGCCATACGTCGCACCTCGCAGGTCTCTATCCGCTGCATCAGATTTCGCCACGGGCCACGCCGGATCTCGCGCGAGCGGCGGAGGCAACGATTCAGCGCCGCATAAACGCTCCGAACTGGGAGCAAAGCGAGTGGGGCCGCGCAAATTTGGTTGCGTACTTCGCACGCTTGCTTAAAGGGGATGATGCGCACAAGTATCTGGTTAGCTTGCTTGCGAAAGCAGCAGACGCGAACCTTCTCACGTTCTCGAGCGGCGGTATCGCGGGAGCCGAACAAAGCATATTCGCGGTGGACGGGAATACAGCCGGGACAGCTGGGATTGCCGAGATGCTGCTGCAATCGCGGGGCGGAGAAGTTGAACTTTTGCCGGCACTTCCCGCTGCGTGGCCTAGCGGCTCGGTTCGCGGTCTTTGCGCGCGAGGCGGATACGTAGTTGACATTGTCTGGGATGGTGGCAAGCTCGAATCGGCGACGATTGCCAGCCGTCGCGGAGGAGCCATCGAAGTTCGCTATCGGGAGCGGCTCCTTAGATTTCATTTTCAGCCAGGTGAGAGCAAGCGCTTGCGTCTCGAGAGCTTTGCGCAAACTAAAGAGCAGGGGACTGCGGAAACGCTCCCACTGGGAAGAGAGCATGAGGACTGAGATGAGGCCGGATCATGAGAGGGCAAATTCTGCGGCGCTGTCTTTCTGGATTTTGCGAAACCTGCTTGCTCTTGGGCTGGCGGCGGCGCTTGCATTGCCCATGATTGCAGAGAAGCGAGTGACCGTCCCCGAAGAGATCGAGTGGACATGGGAGGTGCGGCCACCCCATCCCGACCCCCAACTACCGAACGTGTTGCTGCTCGGCGATTCGATATCACGCAACTACTTTCCTGAAGTACGAAAGAATCTGGCCGGCGTTGCGAATCTCTACCTAATGGCGTCCTCTATTTCGGTTGGCGATCCGCGCTTAGAACACCAGATTGCAGAGTTTGCGCAGACTGAAAAGGTTGGCTTCCGCGTTGTGCACTTCAACAACGGAATGCACGGGTGGGCCTATACCGAAGACCAATACAAGGCTGCGTTCCCTTCGTTCGTGCACGCGGTTCGTTTGCTTACCGACAAAGGAGGTGCTCTCATCTGGGCGAGTACCACACCCGTCCGGACGGACGCAGATAGCGGCGCTACCAATCCCCGCGTCGATGAACGAAATGCTTGCGCGTTAGCTTTCGTGAAAGCCGAAGGAATTCCGGTGGACGATCAGCACGCCCTGATGCTGCAACATCAGGATCTTTACCAGGATTCCGTGCACTTCAACCCCGTCGGTGCGACGATTCAGGGCGATCAAGCGGCTGCGATGATTCGGGCCGCACTCGGCATTGGATCTCAGCATTAGCAACAGGCGGCGGGACACCGACTGAAGCGAATTCGATCACAAAATGCAGGTGACATTACGAAACCTAGTTGTGCACTCCTTCAACCGGCGCTTGCATCTTCCGCACCATTGGTTAATGCGGCACGTGCAATTGTCACTTCCTCACTTCAAAATCACTCGATTAGCCAAGGAGTCCCTGCCATGACGACTCGGAGTTCTCAAAGTCGTAGTTCGGAAGTCCATCGAAGTGTTCACGCACAATCAGAACCTGATCACGCACTTCTTCGCGAAGAAAGGAAGAGAGATTGGTGCTCGAGCGGCATTGCGTTTGCGACGTGCCTTTTGTTTGCGTCCGCAGTGATTGCTCAGAGTAATTCGCTTGGGCGTTCGCCGTATTTAGGATGGAGCACGTTCAGCGAACAGACGCTCGATTCGAACTTCCTCACCCAAGGCAATATGATCGCCGAATCAGATGCACTCGCGTCCTCAGGATTGCAGGCGCACGGATTCCAATACATCAATATTGATTCGGGTTGGCAAGGGAGCTTCGATGCTAACGGTCGTCCAATTCCCAATCCCAGCACATTTCCCAACATCCAGGCGCTTATTGACCATATTCACAAGAATGGACAGAGGGCTGGCATCTACTGGATTCCGGGTGTTGAATATCCAGCCGTCGCCGCGAATTCTCCGATTCTGGGAACGCCGTATCACATCCAGGATATTCTCACGGTTCCGTACACGGCCGGAAATGCATTCGGGGGTTCGGGCACTTCGCCTTATCACTATAAGATCGATTACTCGAAGCCGGGCGCGCAGGAGTACACCAACTCCGTTGTTGCCCTGTTCGCATCGTGGGGCGTCGATCTGATCAAGCTTGACGGTGTGACACCGGGCTCCGATAGCTACGATCTGTCGATCGACAACCGCAATGATGTGGACGCCTGGTCGAATGCGATTACCGCGAGTGGCCGCCCCATCTGGCTCACTATTTCGTGGGATCTCGACGAGGACTACCTCAGCGTCTGGCAGCAGCATGCAAATGCGCGCCGAATCGATCAGGACGTGGAGTGCGAAGGTGATTGCTCAAAACTCACCAATTGGCCACGCATCTACGCGCGTTTTCGCGATCTGCCCGGTTGGGAGAATGCATCCGGCCGCAGCGTGGGTTGGAACGATCTTGATTCGCTGGAGGTGATCGACGGCGCCGCCGACGGGTTGACCAATGAGGAAAAACGATCAGCGATCGGCCTTTGGGCGCTGTCAAATGCGCCGCTTATTCTCGGTGGCGATCTTAGGGATATTGATGCGTTCGGCAAGCAACTCTTGACGAACGATGAGGTTCTGGCGGTAGATCAGACAGGGAAGCCGGCGAAACAGGTACTGGACGGTGATCTGGAGGTCTGGGTCAGCAAACTGGGTGATGGCACCTACTACGTCGGTATTTTCAATATGAACGCGACGGAGGTCCATGCCAATATTCCGTGGAATCTCATCGGGTTCCGGTATGCCGCGGAGGTTCGCGACTTGTGGGCGCATCGTGAAATTGAATCGTCGTCAAGCGGATTCGCAACCGTGCTGGGAGCGCATGCGTCGCGCCTGCTGCGAGTGCGCGGATTCGGAACGCCAGGTCCTTCACCATCGACCAGCTACGAAGCCGCCGCTGCCGTTCTGGGTGGTTCAGCCTCGATCGCAAACTGTCCTGCCTGTTCGGATGGCGTAAAGGTCGGCAACCTGGGTTTGGGCGCGAACAACACGGTGACCTTCAACAACGTGTCCGTGTCCAAAGCAGGCGAGTACCTGATGGAGGCGGACTCGATGACGATCGGGCTGCGATCCTACCTTTACAGTGTCAACGGCGGGCCCTATCAGACGCTTAATTGCAGCGGGGGAAGCTTCATGCTTCCTGCGAGCACCACTGTGCCCATCCATCTCGAGAAGGGAGTGAACACGATCGCGTTCGGGAGCCCGGTAAGCTATCCGCCCGATCTCGATCGTATCGTCATCAGCGGCAATGGCGATTTCCCAGCTCCCGCCACCACGACCTATGAGGCCGAAGTAGCGACGTTGAACGGGTCGGCCGCTGGTGTGTTCAGCAACTACTCGTCTGGATTGGCGAAGGCCGGAAACGTTGGTGGAGGCGCCGCTAACACCGTCACATTTTCGAATGTGACAGTTCACGCGGATGGAACCTATCAGTTGGAAGTCGATTACCAGACGAGCGGACCGCGATCATTCTTTATGAGTGTGAACGGTGGCACGGCGACGGAACTCGACCTGAATGGCGACACGTTCAACGATCCGACTCCGATCGTCATTCAGGTGAACCTGCATGCCGGTTCCAACACTATCGAATTCGGAAACCCTACAGGGTACGCCCCGGACCTGGATCGGATCGTTGTTGCGCCCTTGAGTCCATCTCCGGTCAATGATTAGCAGGATTGCGAGTCGTGATCAGCGGCAAGCGAGTGCTGCGCGGCGCTTCGCTTGCCGGGTGGACGCCAGACGTACCGAAACTGAAGGAGGAGTAGACGGACCCGAGGACAGTGGGAAAACTGAAGTGCTTTTACTGTCCTCGCCCGCACGCGCTTGTGACACAACGATAGACTCGCCCGGAGGTACATTGACCGTGGTCCAACTGACGGGCGTGCCTCCAGAAAACAGGCCATGTTCAGCGTGAACTAATCGTTCATTCACTTGAAGCTTATCGATCGTGCCCTCAAATACGGCTCTCCATCGGAGGATAGGCCCCTTGCGGTTGACGAAGCGCGTGCCCGGGCCGCCGAAGTGCGAGACATCAACAACGTTGCCTTTGATCCGCAGAGAGGCGACGGACAATTCGTCCGTTTTCGTCATCGGCTGAGGTAAGGTCTGGACGTCGTAGGCATCGCCCATTGCGGCCGGTTCGATTCCCATGGCACCAGAGACAAGAGCCGCTATGACCGCATAGGAAACTTCGGGATACTCGCGTCGGGGTTTGCCGCGCGCAGCCAAGTCGAGAAGCACCTGATATGCCGCTGGGGTTCGGCCATTGCGAAACAGGACGATGGGGACATAGCTTTCTTCTTCAATATTTATTGTCTTCCAATAGGCGGAGTCGGATACGTAATCGAGCGCGCCGTGCAGATGGCCGGGATCTTTGACGGCGTTGAAATAGAGGGCGAGTGTGTCTCCGGACCCGTATCCACGAAGGCTCTTTTGAATGACGCCATTGAAGTGCCCATGTTCCTGTGACCAGGCGATTTTCTCCAGGAGGTGTTGGATCGAGTTTGCGGTCGCCTGCAGCCGGACGGCGAGTTCCTTATCCTCGGGAGTAAGCGCGATCTCGCGATAGGAACGGATGGCGCGGTATTCGGCGGCGAGAAGATCCGCTCCGAAGATGAAATCCTTGGGGCCCTCGGTGTAACTAGGGATGCCGCGCGAGGCGACAAATTCGCCCTTGGCCTGGAGCTGATTGGCGATGCGCGGCCGCGTCAGGATCGTCTCTGGCTGAAGCTGCCACTGCGCGATGTAATCGGTGAGGGTTGCGCGAAAGAAGAGCTGCAAGCGCGGATCATTGCGGTAGGATTCGTCTCCGGTCCATCGCCACATGCGGACAATGGCGTCGAGCATGTCGAAGTTTGCGGGAAGATTGAACC
>Ga0210408_10005077_pt1 | contig 11608 bp, 8 predicted proteins | sample IncBWH4MmetaG_FD_155471 | JGI IMG/M metagenome (GOLD analysis project Ga0210408, IMG submission 155471) | Forest soil microbial communities from Barre Woods Harvard Forest LTER site, Petersham, Massachusetts, United States - Inc-BW-H-4-M | ecosystem: Environmental > Terrestrial > Soil >... | reverse complement strand
GACACACCATAGCCTCTATGATGATGAAGCTCAAGTAGGGGAGGCGGTTGCGAAACTTGAGGAATTCTTTGAACGGAATCTGTAGCGCTTAGTCGCCCGCATGGCTTCTAAACAAACAGAAAGGGCCGTCCATGAGCAAGCACGTCGCAATCTCACCCGAGGAAGCAGCAGATCGTCTCGCCATTCGAGAGCTCGTCGAAGCCTACGCGCACTGCGCCGATCGTCGCGATGCGAAAGGTCAGATGGCTCTCTTTACGCCGGACACGCACTTCGTCGTTTACATGAACGCCAACGATCCCAAGCCCTCGCAGGAGTTGCATTCGAGCGAGGCGCTCGCACCGGTTTTCGCGGACCTCAACAGGTATTCTGCAACCATGCACTTCGTCGGACAGGGCACGATCCTTACGCTGACCGGCAACCGGGCCACGGGGGAAGCCTACACGCTCGCGCATCACCTCACAGTCAATGGTGGAAGACGAAGCCTGATGATTGCCGCTCTCCGCTATGCGGACCAGTTCGTGAAGATTGACGGTGCCTGGCTGTTTGCCGAGCGCCTGCTCTACGTGGATTGGCTGGAGGAGCGTGCACTGTCATGAGCGTTCCCGCCAGCGGGATACGTCTGGTGATTGTCGGCGCGTCGGGAATGGTCGGCGGGTATGCCCTTCACTATGCGCTCGAAAACCGCTCCGTAGGTAATGTAACCTCGATCGGGCGCAGGAAGCTTGAAATCTCCGACTCCAAGCTGAGGGAAGTTCTCCATTCGGACTTCGCCGACTGCACAGCATTGACCGACGCGCTCTCGGGTCAGGATGCCGCGGTCTTTTGCCTGGGCGCTTATACGGGAGCAGTGTCTGACGCAGGACTCCGGAAGATAACCGTCGACTACGCGGTTGAATTCGCGCGAGTTTTGCACATCAGCAGCCCCGATGCGGCATTCTCATTCTTGAGCGGGACTGGCGCGGACCAGACGGGACGGAGCCGAGTGCCTTTTGCGCGCTACAAAGGACTGGCCGAAAAGGCGCTCCTCGCGATGGGATTCCCTCACGTTTACCTCTTTCGGCCCGCGTACATCTACCCCGTAGAGCCACGGCAAGAACCGAATTTCAGTTACCGCCTCTTGCGCGGGATCTATCCGGTGTTTCGGTTACTATTCCCCAATCAGGTGATTCGCGCCGACGACTTGGCGCGCGTCATGGTCGATGTCGCCATCTGCGGAACAGGGGAGCACCGAGGCCCGGTTTTCGAGAACGGGGAGATCCGAGCCATGGCCGAAGTGCTTCAACCTCTGCGGCGGTGATTCAGCGAGAGATCGTGGGCTCGAGCGGCATCCTCTCTCCCTTCTTCCGCCATCAGAGTGAGCCTTGCAAGAGCACCGCCCCCTACCGGCCTGAAGATCAACACTAGGGAGTGATTGCAGGGGCCTGCAACCATCCGAATTTGTTAGTCCTGCCTTTCAGTTTGACTCTGATTCGGTCCGTGGCTTAGACCGACGGGTGTTTAGGTGCCTTGGATTACTTCCGAGTTGCCGACGATCCGTCCAGAGCCTCGTTTTACATGTCCCACAAGTCCGTATGTTTGGTCGGGCCGGTACATCCGATGTTACCTCTCGTTCGATTCTTGCGGATCACAGAGTCGCCTTCTGCGAGCATTTTCGGGTTCCAATCAAATTCCCGCTATTTCTTAAGTTTACCGAGACCTCCGAATTTAGGATTTGGACGATCGCTTACTTGCCGTCTACCGAAAGCGCAAGTAAGACGTTTCCCGGCATTCCACCCCAGATCGCATATCCCGAATTTACGAAGAGCATCCCGTCGGCGATTGCAGGACCCGCTCCATCCAGCGAGCCGCCTCTTGCCTCAACGCCGTTGACGGTTCTGTAGGTGCCGACGGTGTCAAAGTCCCACAGAATCTTTCCATCACTGGCAGAGTAAGCACGCAGGTGTCCGTCAATCGAGCCCGAAAATGCCACCCCAGGAATGGCGCTCACGGCCGCCGATTGCGCGGGGCTGCACCTCTTCCTTTCACCGCACCCCGGCGGCGGCCTATACCAGACACGTTCACCCTTTTCGAGACTCAGAGCAAACATGCCGCCCCCTTGCTTGGGATCGACATCCGTGCCAAACGCATGCGGGACTGCGATGCGGCCGACATCAGACAGCGCCACGTAGATATTCGATCGGTCAACGGCAGAGCCCCATTGAATGGCGCCGCCGACGGTCCCTTTTCCAATACGCACCTGCCAGATTACTTCGCCATTCTTATCCGGATCGATGGCGTGAACCACTCCCGACTTTTGGCCGGCTACAAGTGCCCGCCGCCCATTCGTGAGGGTCACAAGAATTGGGGGAGAACCAAAGTCAAAATCTGGCCCATTGGACTCCGGGCAGTTGGTCTTGTCGGCCATGCGGCAAGCAGTGTTCCATACGTCGGAAGCTGTCATTTGCCGGGACCAAAGAATCTTTCCGGAGTCGAGATCCATCGCAAGGAATGCATCGCTGTTCATGGTGGACGGATAGCTGTAGTTGTCACCCGTGGTAGCGTACAGGAGGTTTTTTTGTTCGTCGATTGTCGGACTGCTCCAGATGGCCACGCCCGAAGGGCCCCACAGTTGGGTGCCACTCTTATTTTTCTTCGTGGGACGCGCTTCTTCACCGATCGTGTAAGTCTTCCAGATTAGTTTTCCTGTCGCGCCGTCCAAGGCCACCAGACTGCCGCGGAAACTGCAGCAGGGATAGTCGGTGGCGATCGCGGAAGCCTCTTCACTTGAGGAAACCGGCACATACAGACGGCCATGGTAAAACGATGGGGAACCAGTGATGCGGGCAGCGGGGTGGCTGTCCGCCTTCATCTTCCATAGCAGCTTTCCCGTTTCAGCGCTTACCGCGTAAACTGTGGCGCTGTTGTCACCAAAGAACGCCACGAAATCCCGCCCGGATTCCGTTTCGATGCGGCCGATGACTACCGCAGTACGCACGGATGCTGATGCTTCAAACCACCAATGCACGCACCCCGTTTCCGCACTGAGCGAATAGACCATTCCGCCCTGGCTTCCCACGAATACACGTCCGCCGGAAGTCGTTGGTTGGGCGCTTTCACCGTTGTCACCCGGAAAGCCGAAAGCCCACTTCAATTTCAGACGCGGCAATTCTGCCGCGAATCCCAGAGCGGTGTCCGTATAACGCGTGTTGGCGATGTTCGCGCCCCAGGCATTCCATTGCGGTCCCGTCGGCGATTCGGTGAAAACACCGGGCGCTCCAGCGCACATGGCCCGCGGCAGTGGAGATATTTGTAGGGCGTGACCTAGTGGTTTTTCGGTGACGAATTCGGCGATGGCACGTCGCTCTGCAGGCGAAAGGTGGCTTGCCATGGAGATCATGGCTCCGGATTCCAGAACCGAGAGAACCCGCTCCGGGGACATCGCTCTTAAAGTCTCACGAGTGGGCATACGCTCCGCGCGAGCATCATGGCATCCGGCACAGCTCTTTTTATAGAGAGTCGCTCCGTCTTGCGCAGAGAGGAGGGAGGCGCAAAACAAGAGTACGCAAGAACCTGCGACAAACCGCTGAAAGAGCTTCATGGGTTGGACCCGTAGCTGTTGGAACTCGCGGGTGAGCATCGTCGCAAAGTCTATCACGGGGATGGTCTTCTCAATAATTCGAGCACCCACCCGCTCGAGAATTGCTGGTTGCCCCGCGAGTACCCATTACCTTGCCCCATGGATGGCTCACGGCGAGAGCCGAAGAGCTTGACATCGAAGGAATGCTGTCGGGGCAGCTTCTAAGGCGTTCCGATCCGATCGTGGATCTTATGGGCGAATCGCCCTAAATTGACTGTCGGCACACAGCGTCAGCGATCCGCATTACGATTCCGCCCGAATAACGAGCAAACCGGAAACTATCGACACTTCCGCGTCTGCGTTGAGATCTAGGCTGGGGCTCACGTGGGCAAACACTGAATCCGTGTCGCCACCTACCAATTCGGATGGTTGCGGTGTTCTCAGAAGTTCTTGAAAGGAAAGAAATTTTGGTTGCGGGGGCTTGATTTGAACCGACGATCTCGACTGGGGCGATGCTCCTGCTCACGAAGCAGGCGCGCTGATTCTGCCCCCCGCTGTGGTGAGAGGCTTTCAAGAATGAATCCCATCTTGGCACACTGACTTTGGGTAACACGCAGGGTGAACCCCTAGTTGAGACAATCTGGATTGGCACACTTACCAGTTCATCGCGGATTTACACCTATCCGTTCTGCTAAGACTAGAGCCTTTGCCTCTCTTAGCTGGATCGTTGCCCGTTCAATAACCGCAGTATGGGCCCTGTGAAACATCCTTCGGCGTTGCGAGATCCGAACTCCTTTTCAAACTCGTCTGGCGAACGGTACGCCAGCGCCGAGTGTAAACGGCACCGATTGTAGTAGCGCTCGATGAACGTCCCAACCGTCTCAAGCAGATGGTCCAAGTCATAGTAGTCATTCGCATGGATCTCTTCGCGTTTTAAAGTCTTGAAAAAACTTTCGCAAGTCGCATTGTCGTGCGGATTCCCTGGCCGACTCATGCTCGGGGTCATCCTGTGATCTCGAAGCACTCGGAGGTAGTCGCCGGAAGCATATTGAATTCCCCGGTCGGAATGATGCACCACGCCGGGAGGTGGCTCGCGGTTCATAATCGCTTGTTCCAATGCGGTCAGCGGGAGCTTCGCGCGCAAGGTTCGATCAAGGGCCCAGACGACAACTTTGCGGGAGTACGCGTCCAGAATCACAGCCAAATAGACAAATTCTTTCCTCAAGCGAATGTAGGTTATGTCTGCAACCCACAATTGATTTGGCCCAGTGGTTTTTAAGCGACGAGCAAGGTTGAGGTGGATTTCTCCCTCTTCGGTCCAATCTGCTTCAAGAACGAGCTTGCGGTGCTGGGTTGCTAACAGATTGTCCGCACGCATCATCCGCGCTACCCGCTTGTGGTTCGCAATCATCCCGCGCCTTCTAAGTTCTGCCGTCACTCTCCGATAGCCGTAGTGACGCCTGTGCTTCAGAGCAATCTCCTGGATTGCGGAGCGGACGGTCATGTCCTCCTCCGCCTGTTCCTTGCCCTGCAGATAGCGGTAGAACCCGGCTTGGCTCACCTGTGCCACTTGACATTCGCTCGATGCTCAAGCTGCCTTGCAACGGCATCTCGGATCTGCTCGTAGATGCCTTCTCGCCAGGAGTATTGCCCTGCTGGCGTCGAGCTTCGACTTTTTGCAAGGCGTCTTTGAAAAAATCTACCTCAACAGTCTTCTCCGCCAGCAGCCGTTTGATTTTGTTCAGCTCCCTGCGAAGTACGGTTTCTCGAGAATTGAGAACCGGGGTGTCGCTTTCCGCTTGTCTGTGACAGCTTTTCCAGATCGTCCCGCCATTTGTACAGTAATTTCCGATTGACGCCGACTCTTCGAGATAACTTTAAAATGTTGTCGCAGGCGTTCATCCGTTTTACTATTCGCCGCCGGAATTTCTCGCCGTATCGCTCCCCTTTTTTCCTTTCCACTTTGCAGTCCTCCCTTGCAAAGTGTGCCAATGAAAACTGTCTCAGAATAAGGGTTCACTCCACGTCATGAAAATGCGAAGGAATGGATTTTGGAACCGGGAGAAATGCTTTAGAATGAATGTGACTCGTACTGTGGGCGTGTAGCTCAGCTGGGAGAGCACCTGCTTTGCAAGCAGGGGGTCGCAGGTTCGAACCCTGTCACGTCCACCAAAATCCCTTTAATACGCGGAATTCAATGAGCGCTCCTATCGGCTGTGACTTGCGGCTTACCGCCACTTAACCCTGCGGCGATCGTCTTACCCTTGCGAGTGAAACTCGATAGTGACTCAGTTTCCGCTTAATGCGTTAGTCAGGCGCGGAGTAAACTCAAATACTTGGGGGATGTCTCCAACTCAGTGCCACGCTCCTAACGGATTCGTATTCTGGTAGGGCCTTCGGTATCAAGATGCAGCCCCAAAGCCGTGTTCCGAATCTTCCATATTTTGAAATCTCCAGACCAGCGACACGAAAGACGTTACCCTCAGTTTCCGCAACTGTCGTTATTTCATTCCTTCGAATGGACTTCTCACGATTTGGGTAAACAGCCCTAATACAATCATCTGAGACCACCAAGGTGTATGGATAATTCCTCCCAACCTCCCAAAGGTCGGCTAGCAGAGCGGCAACAACGCTACTGACAATCGCTAAAACGAAGTTTGCCAACTTAAAGTGTTCTCCAGAGTGCGCATTCCACTGAATAGCCAATATTTCGGCGGCAATAATGGGTGCCGCTATGGTCAGAATTCTCTTTGGCATTTGCTTGCTGCCATATCCAGCCATCTCGGACGTGACGGTATAGGACTTCATGCTCCAGTCTTTCTACTCCGGGATAGTCACAAATCTCTATCAATCCGCACCGTAGGGCGTAAACGACAGCTAGTCGAGTTATCGGAAACCAACCCACCACGTCAAAATGAGTCACTTCCTGAAACGCTCATTTATTGCTGTCATAGGTCCGCGTCCGGTAGGATTTCGGGAACGCACAGGTGGGAGGCCGACAGCGAGTAGCTTGACCTCAGCTGAGATTCAAGAGCATATGCGAGAGTACGTAACGTAAGTCTTCTCGACCGTTCGTCTGAGGAAAGGCCTGTCCATCGGTTTCCCAGGAGAGCAACATCTGCTAGCCTTGGCGCGAAGAGTCTGAGCCGCCTTTTTTTGCGACCAGCACTTCCCGCACCTTGGACGCCAGTTCTTCCGGACTGAATGGCTTCTCGATGAACGCCGTTCCAGGGACAAGCATATCGAGATCCATGACGATGTCTTCCGTATGGGCCGACATATAAAGGATTTTGATTCCGGTGCGCAGGGCTGCCAGACGCCCACCCAGTTCGCGTCCCTTCATTCCCGGCATGATTACATCGGTGAGCACCAAGTCGATGGTTTCTGGGTGCTTCCCCACGAATTCAATGGCTTCCGCGCCGCTCCTTGCTTCCTTTACGGTATAACCTTTTATGGTTAGAAACTCGCGTGTCATGCGGCGAACCGCATCGTCATCCTCGACGACCAGAATCGTTTCCTCGCCTTCCGAAGCCTTGGGCAACTCTTCCGACGGTTCAACCGTCTGAACGGTTTCTGCTGCTCGCGGCAGAAAAATCTGGATCGTTGTTCCCTCTCCGGGATTGCTCGATACGGTGATACTGCCTCCGCTTTGATTAATCGTTCCATAAACAGTGGAAAGCCCCAGCCCGGTTCCCTTGTTCCTATCTTTCGTGCTGAAGAAGGGATCGAACATACGAGCCTGAGTATCCTTGTCCATTCCGCTTCCTGTATCGCGGACTGTCAGGACTACATGCGGGCCCGGACGAACTCCCGGGTAAAGATGCACCCACGCCTCGTCCAGTTCAGTGTTCGCGGTTGTGATTGTCAAATCGCCGCCGTTCGGCATGGCGTCGCGGGCGTTAAATACCAGATTCATGATGACTTGTTCGATTTGCGCGGCGTCTGACTTCACCAATCCAAGATGGGGATCGAGATTGATAACCAGGTGAATGTCTTCGCCAAGGATAGGCGGCAGCAGTTCCGCCATCTGGTTAATCATTGTATTGAGATCCAGCACTCGCAATTGAAGCATCTGGTTCCGGCTAAAAGCGAGCAGTTGTCGGGTTAAAGAGGACGCTCGGTCCGCCGTCTTCACAATCTCGTTCAGCCCTCGATACAACGGGTCGTCGGAATCAACGCGATTCATCGAAAGTGCCGCGTGCCCGCGGATAATCATGAGCAGGTTATTGAAGTTGTGAGCCACGCCCCCTGCCAACCGTCCGACTGCCTCCATTTTCTGCGCTTGACGAAGTGTTTCTTCGGTTTGCTTGCGATTCGCAATCTCCCGGTTGAGCTCCTTGTTGGTTGCTTCCACTTGCCGGGCCTGAATTTGCGCAGATTCGGCCATGAACACGGCGAATCCCAATAGGCCAGCCAGAAGGAAGCCTCCGACGGATGTTATACGAGGAAGCGGAGATCGGGCATACGCCAGTGTTTCTGCTTTCGGCCAGACTTGCACGCGCCAGGAGATCTGTCGAAATTCGATATCCGCAGCCTCGGCCCAGGGGCTTTCTCCCTGCGCTTCGGCCCCTGCTCGACGATAGATTTCCTTGCTCCCGTCGTAGGCTGCAATCCAATAGTCCTGCGCCACGTTCCGCAGAATGGAGTCAAAGAGATCCTTATTGGCCGATACACCAACGAGAAAGCCGTCAAGCTTTTCCTCCGGAAATACAGGAACGCATACCAGCAGACCCTCCTCGCCATGTTGCAAATTAACGGTGTGCGTTACGGTGACGCGACCAGTGTCGGCAGCGGCCCGAAGCGCCAAACGCGTTCGCGGGTCCGACCACAAATCTGCTCCCGCGCTTCCTTCACTCTCCCCCCGGGGCGACACCCACCGCCTCTTAAATGTTGGGTCAATCCACGCAATCTCCTGGTAGACAGGGTATCGGCTCATCACCAGGGAGGCGTCGGATTCCAAATCCGCATTATTGTCCTTGCTATGGACCTGCCAGCGCTCACCCAAAAGCTCGAGCGGCAGAATGCGTTCACTCAACTCTGATTCAATTTTATTTTTGACAAACAATGCCTGCGCTTTGGTCGCAGTTTGAATGTCGACGCCCTGTTTTGTAATCAAGCGTTGCCATAGCATCAGCACGCCAACGACCGTGCCGAGGCCAACAATCATTGGCAACAATAACCGATCGATGAATCTCCTATTCACCAGTCCCCTCGAAAACTCTGCCGGGCAAGCACCCGGGCGAATCGCCGCCTCTCCTTCCTACCACAAGTGGTAGTCGAATGACCAGCACGGCCAGGATTTGGGTAATCCATCAGTTTGATTTGTACAGCATCGGAACACTGCCCGCCCAAAATTCGGGCTGCCTCAACAAAACCAACGCGTTTGCGCGTTACGCATTTGTGGAGGACTGCCCGTTCCGTTCACGGTGAACCGTGCTCTTCGGGACGGACAGGGCACGCTTCCGTCGAACTGAGACACTACCCAGGATTTGGTCCCATTACCCTCCAGTTGTTGGCTACTTTGGGTGGCCAGGTGCAAGGCCGTTGCGGCGGTCTGGAAGAAGGGGGTTACTTTACAAAGTCCGACGCCAAATCAAGGTTATAGAATGCACAGCTGCTGAACGTGGCGTGAGGCGATGCAAAATTGGGACGAGCCTGAATTTCCGATGGAGGCTGTTTCATGAGGGGCTCATGCCGGGGCCTCTATCACTCCGGCAGGATTTCTGTAACTTATTGTTGTTGCTAGCTTTACATAGAGAACTGTGAAGGTTCGAACCTCCAGCGGTTGGGCCACTTTTGCCATCAACAAGAAGCATACGGATTATCCATTAGTCTTTATTGGACACATATACCGCTAGTACTATTGCCAGGTCGGGCAAGTGCTTGTTCTCATGGCAACGTGACGCCAAACAGCCTAGCGGGGACCCTGCCCACACCCTTCGAACCGTCTTTTTGGGTGCGTGTCCGAAAGATCGAAAGGCGGCAGTGGTGGCTGTGGGCCTCGGCTTTTATCATTACACTCCTATTAACCGTAGGAGTGGGCTCTTTCTCCTACCTGCTGGATCAATCCGACCCCACATTTTCGTATACGCTTCGGGAATCCATTCGCGGCTTGGTTGGATTGGTGTTTCTGTTCAACTTGTACACGATCTACCAGCAGATCCAAATTCATCGCATTCGGAGGCAACTGAGCAATCAGGAACAGATGTTTCGTTTGATCACGGAAAATGCCGAGGATTTGATCACCGTCGTGGATCGCAAAGGCGAGCGCCTCTACGACAGTCCTGGTTACACCAGACTTGGATATTCCCGCCAAGAGCTCGCGGGAGGGCCCGTGCCGGAGCAAGTCCATCCCGACGACCGTGAAGCGCTCATCGCTGCGAGAACGGAAACATTTGAAACCGGTGTGGGCCCGCGGGTGGTATACCGGTTTCGTCGAAAGGACGGGGAGTGGCGCACCATGGAGTCCACGCGCAGCCCGGTGCGGAACGACCTAGGCGAGATAGAGAATGTCGTGATTGTCAGCCGCGATATTACTGAGCGCAAACAGGCCGAAGAACTCCTACGACGGCGCGACGAGCAGCTCCGCCAGGCTCAAAAAATGGAAGCCGTGGGGCGCTTGTCCGGAGGGATCGCTCACGATTTCAATAATTTGTTAGGCGTCATCATTGGCTATAGCGAGTCCATTGAGTACCGGTTAGCTCCCAATGACCCGATTCGCAAAAGCGCCGAGGAAATCCGAAAAGCAGGCGAGCGCGCCGCCTCTTTGACCCACCAGTTGCTGGCTTTTAGCCGCCAGCAGATCTTGCAACCACAGATCCTCGATCTCAATGCACTGGTCACCGATATGGGAAAAATGCTACGGCGAGTGATCGGTATGCATATCGAGCTGACCACGAAACTTCCTACGGACTTGGGGCAGGTCAAGGCGGAACAGAGTCAAATTGAGCAAGTGATCGTAAACCTTGTCGTCAACGCCCGGGATGCAATGCCAGAGGGCGGCAAACTGTTGATTGAGACTTCGAATTTGGAGGTCAACGAGGCCCTTGCGAGCAGCATGCCTTTCCTTCAACCGGGCCCGTACGTACTCCTCACTGTTACGGACACAGGTATTGGTATGCAACCGGAAACCCAGCGGCACATTTTCGAGCCATTCTTCACGACCAAAGGGCCCGGAAAGGGAACAGGTTTGGGGCTCGCGACGGTGTACGGCGTTGTGAAGCAGAGCGGTGGCGGCGTGACCGTCGATTCCGAACTGGGAAAAGGTTCCACATTCAAAATCTTTCTGCCCCAAACTCACGAATCCACCGTGGCGCCCACTCCAGATAAACCTTCTGCGAAGCGCTCAATGGGAACAGGAACTATCCTACTGGTGGATGATGAAGAAGCACTCTTGAAACTCACGTCCGAACGCTTGACCGAATGCGGGTACACGGTTCTTGCTGCGCGCGATGGGATTCATGCTCTTGAGATTGCGCGTTCTTTCAGCGGGTCGATCCATCTCCTCTTGACAGACATCATGATGCCCAGAATGGGTGGATTGGCGTTGGCCCGATCCATGTCCGAATTGCGGCCTGCAATCCGCGTCGTTTTCATGACTGGCCACGCGGAGCGTGAAGGCTCCGAACGTGAAGCTTTGCGATCCTGCGCGGAATCGATCCAGAAACCGTTCAGCAACGAACAGTTGATCCGCGTGGTAGGACAAATTTTGGAAACCACTCCCCAGATGCAAGGTCAGGATTGACCGGCCTCCTCGTCTCTCTGCTGGTTACCTAGTACGACAGAAACGAAAGAAGATAATGTTGTTTTCTTTCTTGCCGGCGTGCTAATGATTTGCCGCGCGGCCCGGATTCTCTCGGACCGCATGTGCCGGGACGCGCTCCCGGTGAAGCGAGCCTCTTGGCGAGGAGAAAGGTAGTCTATTGCGCCGGGCTTCCTGGAAGGATGGAATTGGTAGCGCTTTGGCCATGAAAAGAGAGTCCATCTTTCGAGCGGTCAATTTCTCCGTCAATGTTTTTTTAATTTCTTCCCTATTGTTGAGCTTGCTCGGCT
>Ga0210408_10005076_pt1 | contig 11610 bp, 9 predicted proteins | sample IncBWH4MmetaG_FD_155471 | JGI IMG/M metagenome (GOLD analysis project Ga0210408, IMG submission 155471) | Forest soil microbial communities from Barre Woods Harvard Forest LTER site, Petersham, Massachusetts, United States - Inc-BW-H-4-M | ecosystem: Environmental > Terrestrial > Soil >... | reverse complement strand
TGTGCGGGTAGCCGGCACGGCGCCGAGCCTGCTCGCCGCACCGCTCCTCACCCCCGATGCGGACCCGAAGACCTGGCTCGAGCGCGCGCTCATCGATCTGCCGCAGACACGCATCCGCCAGGTGGATGAGAAGCCCGCCGCGGCGCCGTCGTTCAGCGCCACGCGCGACAAGAAGGAGCAGCCCGACTTCACCGTGGCGCCTATCCCGAAGGGCCGTCAGCTGACCAGCGCCAGCGCGGCGGACTCGATCGCGGCGTCCCTGGCTGCACTCACGCTCGAGGACGTACACAAGGCGGCGGCGGCGGACGCCCGGCCGGCACGCGCGGTGTTCCGCACCTTCGACGGCCTCGAGCTCGAAGTCACCGGCCGCAAGGACGGCAGCCGTGCGCTCATCACGCTCGCCGCGCGCGCGACCACCAAGGACGCCGAGGCCGAAGCGCACGCACTCGACACGCGGCTCACCGGCTGGGAGTTTGAGATTCCGGACTACAAGTACGGCGCGATCTTCCGCACACTGGACGAGCTGCTGCAGCCCCCACCCGCGAAACCCGCGCCGAAGAAGCCCGCCGCAAGCAAGCCGGCGCCCAAGCCTTCGGCCGGCGGCGCTGCCAAGCCCGAAGCGAAGTAGCGCGCCCCCCGGGCGCGGCACGCGCGGCCCGCAGCGGCGCCCGCTCAGGGCTTTACCTGGGCGAGGATCCCGAGCGGGCGCCCTTCCGGATCGTTGAAGTGCGCCAGCCACTCCTCGGTGCCGTCGGCGTGCCGATGAATCAGGTGCGGCACCTCGCCAAACTCGACGCCGCGTGCCCGCAGCGTGTCGTAGGCGCAGCGGATGTCCGCGACGCGCAGATAGAGAATCGACTCGGGGCCCGGCTTGTCGGTGGCGCTCAGGTAGAGGCGCGTGCCGCCGCAGTCGAAGAACGCGAACGAGCCGAACGTGTAGAGGTGCGTGAGTCCCAGCGTCCCGCCGTACCAGGCCTCGGACTCCTTGATGTCGCGCACCGTGCGTGAGATCTGCGCCAGCGCCCCGAGATTCAACGTCGTCATGGATTTCTCCTTGGCCGCGAGCGCGCTGCCGCGCGGCTCGCGAAACCAGCGACGCAGCGCCTGGCGGTTCGCGACCCCGAGCTTCGTCACCGCGTTCGCCACGTGATACTTGACGGCGTCGAGGCTGATGCCGCGGCGCGCGGCGATCTCGCGGTTGCTCATCCCGTGCTGGATGGCATGCACCACGCGCCATTCGGTGGGCGTCAGCACATCATCGTGCTTCGGCCGTCCCCTGCCTCTCATGCCCGCCATTCATACAATGTTACGGGACCCGGGTACTGATTTACCCTCCCCCGCCTTACGCGGTCTTCCGTGCTAGGCGGATCCCGGCTGCGGGCGTAGAATTTTTTCGTGCCGCCGTGTGCGGCAATCCGCCCAGGGCGCACAGCGCCTCAAGGAGGGAACATGAGCGCCGTCATCCTCGCGGTGTTCGACGAATTCTCGGCCGCCGAGCGCGTGCGCACGCGCCTGGTGAGCGATGGTTTCCCCACCGACCGCGTCGAGCTCACGGCCTCCTGCGAGCCCGGCCGCGCGGGATTGCACCCCGCGGGAGCAGCGTACGACCGGTTCGTGGCGTACTTCCGCACGCTGCTCAATGAGGAGGACGAGCGTCCGTTCGTGGAGGGACTCGCCAGGCGCGTCGAGGACGGTGCCGCCACGATCACGGTGCACCCGCGCGGCGCCATCGAGACCGAGCGCGCCGCCGAGATCCTCGAGGGCGAAGGAGCAGCGGAGGTCGTGGGCCACGATCTCCAGAATCAATCCTTCGAGCACGCCGCCTCGCGTGGCGACGGCTATTGGGTGCGCCACTTCATGCTCGACAACCCGACGGGTGCCGACTGCATCTACTGCCGGCTGTTCCCCGGGCACAAGCACTGAGGCAGGCGGCGCCCGGGCGCCGTCTGCCTCTCCGCGCCTACTGCCTCTCGAGCGTGTACGTAGTCGTCTGCCCGTGAGCCAGGTCCTTGTCTTCCCCACTGATCGTCTTGCCGTCCGCGGCGACCGCGAGTCGGACTTCGTCGGTCGCCTTGCCCAGGCGGTGATCGGTCTCGAGCACCGTGTGTGCGTCAACCCTCTTGAGCGTCACGGTCGTGTGGCTCGGATCACCGCTAATCGGGTACTCCTTGCCGTCAAATTTGGCGTCGTAGCTCTGGCCATTCCAGTGCATGCTGAAGCCATCTGCCGTCATTGCGTACGTGACGATGAGCAGCGCCTCGTTCCCACCGGTGAGCGCCTCCGGCTGCCAGGAGCCCGAGATCGCGTGCGACCCCGGTTGCCCGGCTGCTACGCGCTTCGAGGTGAACGAGCCGGTCGCGGCCTTGGTGCCCGTGTGGTCCGTAAACTTGCCACGGATCGACGCCCCATCGGCGGCTACTTCGTCGGTCTCCTCGAACGTCACCTTGCCCGCCAGCCGATTCATGATCTCGACTGACGTCGGACTCAGCACTTTGACCGCGACCGAGTCGTGATACGGGTTTCCCTTGGTCTCGTGAAACTCGCCATCCGCCTTGACCGTGTACGGCGGATCGCAGCTCGCGCAGGTGTACTCGCCGTTCACGAGCTGGGTCACATTCGGCTTTCCGGTCGTCTGCATCGAATCAGCCTTGGTCTTCCACGTGCCGTCGAACGTGCTGCTGCCCGCGAAGACCACCGCGGGCGCCAGCAGCAGAGCTGTTAGCGGGATTCTCATATTGCTTCCCCGTTTGTTGGAGTAGTGGCTCGGCGCGCCGTCATGACGCTCCGGGAGCCGCGGAGTGTATGCCCCGCACCATGCTCTTCCAACAGCAACGTCAGAGGCCAAGTGGTGCGCCGCGGCAATCGCCTGCCGCTGGCAACGAGTGGTACCGTCTCCCCATGGGAGGGACCGTGTACGTCGGTGGCTGCCTGTGCGGCGCGGTGCGCTATGAGATCACGGGAGCCGTCAGCAATCCGTGCTTCTGCCACTGTGCGAGCTGCCGCCGCGCGACCGGCGCGCCTACGGTGCCCTGGGGCACGTTCGCCCGCGATGCCATGCGCCTCACGCGCGGGCGTCTCACCGAGTACCGCTCCTCGCCCCAGGTGTGGCGCGGCTTCTGCGCACGCTGCGGCACCTCGCTCACCTACCGCCACGAGGCGCGCGCCGCGGAGATCGACGTGACTCTCGCGACGCTCGACGATCCGACGCGCCTCGCGCCGCTGATGCACGTGTGGGTGAAGGATCGGCTGCCGTGGGTGTCGATCGGCGACTCCCTGCCGCAGCTCCCCGCCGGCACCATAGCCACCTGAGCGCGGCTAGCGCGACTAGCGCGTCTTCGCCAGCAGCGCGAGGGACACGCCGGCGAGCACCGCGGCCGGCAGCCAGGCGAGCAGCACAGGATTCAGGGCGAAGACGACCGTGCTGCTCTCGATCAGGCGCTGCATCAGGAAGAAGACGATGCCTAACCCTAACCCGAGCAGCATGCGCGTGCCGGCCCCGGTGGAGCGCAGAGGGCCGAGCGCGAACGGGATGGCGAGCAGCGCGCAGAAGGCGACGGCCACGGTGCGCGCGATGCGCGACCAGAACGCAAACACGTACTCGCGCGCATCGAGCGCGTTGCTGCGGTAGTAGGTGATCAGGCGCCACAGCGCCCCGATCGTGAGCTGATCCGGATCCTGGACGGCGAGACCGAGGAAGCCGGCGGTCACGTTCGATTCGATGATGCGCTCGGCGGGCGGCGTGGAGCTCACCGTGTCGCCGGAGAAACGCGACTCCGCATAGTCGGTGAGCAGCCACTTGCGGGTGGAGCCGGCGGTGGCGCTGCGCGCGTGGCCCAGGGCGAGCAGCTGATGCTGCGGCGACAGCTCGAAGATCTGCATGCCGCCGAACTGGCGCTGGCCGGACTGGCCGGCGACGTTGAAGATCAGATCGCCGTCGCGCACCCAGGCGCCGCTGCCGGTGCCGAAGCTCACGTTGCTCAGCTTACTGAATGCCTTCTGCTCGCGCGCCACCTGCTGCAGCGGCGGCCCGAGAAACTCCCCGAGCACCAGCTCGACCCCGATGAGCAGCCCCGCCGCAATCAGCGTCATGCCGGCGAGGCGCGCCACCGATACACCGGTTGCCCGCACCACCGTGAGCTCGCTGCCGCGCGCCAGGGCGCCTAAGCCGAGCAGCGTGCCGATCAGCACGGTGATCGGCAGCAGCTCGTAAGCCTGCTGCGGAAGATTGAGCAGCGTGTACCAGAGCGCGCTCCACGCCGTGTAATGGCCGATGCCGATGTCGTCCAGCTGGTCGATGAGGACCCATAGTCCCCCGAGCATCAGGAACACGCCCGTCACCAGCAGCACCGCGCTGAGGATGGTGCGCACCACATAGCGGTCGAGCACGCTCACAGGCGCCGCACCCGGTAGCGCAGCCGGTTCGCGAGCCCGGGACCCACGATGACCGCGAGCGTCAGCAGCGCCACGACCCCATGCGTCCACCACAGGCCGAGCGTCGCCGGCACCGCGCCGCGGGCAATCCACACCTTGCCGGCCGACACGAGATTGAGATAGATGAAGTAAATCACGACCGCCAGCCAGACACGTGCGTAGCGTCCCTGGCGGGGCTTGAGCCGCGCGAGCGGCACGGCGAGCAGCGCCAGTACCATGCAGGTGAGCGGCATGGCGATGCGCCATTCGAGCTCCGCCTCCTCGGGCAGCGCGCGCGAGCCGATGAGCTCCGCCGTGGGACGCGCCTCGAGCGCCGTGACCACATCTCCCGACTGCGCGATGCGCATCGGCACGATGTGCTCGGCGAAGCGCAGCATGCGGAACTGCGTGCTGCCCGGCACGCCCTCGAAACGCTCGCCGTCATAGAGGGTGAGGATGTGCGTCAGCCCGTCGGGCGTGACCTCGCGGCGCGCGCGCTGCGCGAGCGCTACTTCGACCACCGGCCCGCGATTGCGCTCTACGAATACGTTACTCAGCGTGCCGTCCGCGTTGACCTCCTGGGCGTACACCACGGCGCTGCCGCCGCCGAAGCTGCGGAATTTGCCGGGCGCGATCGGCGCAAACTGGCCGGCGCGCAGCGCCTCGTTACGCAGGCTGAGCGCGCGCACCGTGGCCGCCGGCGCCAGCATCAGGGTGAGCCACGCGAGCGCTGCGGTGAGCAGCGCCGCCAGAAAGGCCACCGGCAGATAGATGTTCGCCGGCCCCGCCCCGCAGGCGAGCGCCGCCGCCATCTCGCTGTCGTGATACAGCCGCCCGAAGGCGAGCACCACCCCGAGCAGCAGCCCCACTGGCAGCAGCACCCACAGGTACTGCAGGGCCCCGAGGCCGATCAGCTCCAGCACGACGTTTTGCGGGTACTGGTTGGCCGCGGCGCGCTCGAGCACCCCGACCACCTGATTGGCGAGCAGTATGACGAGCAGCACGGCGGTGACCACCAGCCACGCCGCCGCCACTTCCCGCAGAATGTACCTTCCGAGAATGGTGCCCAAAACTACTCCGCCGACCCTTGCCGGAAACCCGGCAGGCTCTTGGGTTACACTTGCCGGCACTTGCACCGTCGCAGCACATCGCGCGCTGAACAACACCAACGGAGCGAAGCGCCCAGGAGCCGCGACTAAGGTAAATCAGTCGCTCGCACGCCTCAACGGCAAGGGGATTAGCGGATGGAATTTGAGGTTTGGACCAAGGGCCCGGCGGCGCTCGCCGTCGACTGCCTGGTCGTGGGTGTGTTCGAGGAAGCCGAGCTCGGCGCCGAGGCGCGCGCGGTGGATGCGGCCTGCGGCGGACGGCTGCAGCGCCTGCTCACGCGCGGGGACTTCGCCGGCCGCGCCGGCGAGACGCTCCTCATCACCGAAGTCACCGAGCTGCCGGCACGGCGTGTGCTGCTGGTCGGGCTCGGTGCGCGGGCGCAGCTGACGCGCCGCAGCTGGCGGCGCGCCCTGGGTAGCGCGGTCGCGGCCCTGAGCCGTACCCGCATCGCGAGCGTCGGCCTCGCGCTCGAGCGCCCCGCGGCGCGCGAGCTCGACGACTACTACTTTGGGCGCACGGTCGCGGAAATTGCCGGGGCCACGCTCTACCGCATCAACGATCTGAAGACCGGCAAGAAGCCGCCCGCGCCGGCCCTGAAGAAGGTGGTCGCGGGACCGGTACGCAAGGCCGACGCCGCCGCGCGCGGCCTCAAGCACGGCGCCGCCATCGCCGGCGCCGCCGCCGTGCAACGCGACCTCGCCAACCTGCCGGCCAACGTCTGCACCCCGACTTTTCTCGCCGAGGAGGCGCGCGCCCTCGCCCGGCGGCAGAAATCGCTCAGCGTGAAGGTGCTGGACGAGACGGCGATCCGCCGCGAGAAAATGGGTTGCCTGCTCGCCGTTTCGCAGGGCAGCCGGCAGCCGCCGCGCTTCATCGTGCTCGAGTACCGCGGCGGCAAGTCGGCCCCGGCCCCGGTGGTGCTGGTGGGCAAGGGGGTGACCTTCGATACCGGCGGCATCTCGCTCAAGGATCCGCCGGCCATGGACGAGATGAAATTTGACATGAGTGGCGCCGCGGCGGTCATCGCCTGCCTCACGCTGGCGGCGGAGCTGCGGCTGCCCCTGCATGTCGTCGGCCTCATCGCCGCAGTAGAGAACATGCCGGACGGCAAGGCGGTGAAGCCCGGCGACATCGCCACCAGCGCCTCGGGCCAGACCGTCGAGATACTCAACACCGACGCCGAGGGGCGGCTGATCCTGTGCGATGCCCTGCACTACGCGCGCCGCTTCCGCCCGGCCGCGGTGGTCGACATCGCCACTCTCACCGGGGCGTGCGTGGTGGCGCTCGGCCATCATCACTCGGGGCTCCTGGGCAACGACGACGCGCTCATCAGGCAGCTGCTCGAGGCCGGGGTACGTGCCGAGGATCGCTGCTGGCAGCTGCCGCTCACCGAGGAGTATTTCGACCAGCTCAAGAGCAACTTCGCCGACTTCGCCAATGTGGGCGGCCGCGACGGCGGCGCGATCACAGCGGCGAGCTTTCTCGGCAAGTTCACTCAGGGCATGCCCTGGGCGCACCTGGACGTCGCCGGCACGGCCTACCAGGGTGGGGCGCAGAAGGGCAGCACCGGGCGGCCGACGCCGCTGCTCGCCGACTTCCTCATCGAGCGCGCCGAACGCTGACGCTCCACTCGCGGGCGGGACCGACACGGGAGCGGGCGGCGTGCACCCGCGGCGCGGCTGCGGCGCGGCCGCTACAGCTATAATCGTGTGACTTTTCCGTCGGTTTCCGTTGCATTCCATGGACAAGGTGTACGCGCCGCAGGACATCGAGCGGCGTATCTACGAGCGCTGGGAGTCGCACGGCTGGTTCGCGCCGCGCGGCCAGGGTGCGCCCTACTGCATCATGATCCCGCCGCCCAACGTGACGGGAACGCTGCACATGGGACACGCGTTCCAGCACACGCTGATGGACGCGCTCACGCGCTATCACCGCATGCGCGGCGAGGACGCGCTCTGGCAGCCCGGCACCGATCACGCCGGTATCGCCACCCAGATGGTGGTGGAGCGGCAGCTCAACGCCGAGGGACGCGGGCGCACGGACCTCGGACGCGCGGCGTTCATCGAGCGGGTGTGGCAGTGGCGGGCGCAGTCCGGCGGCACGATCGCCGGGCAGATGCGCCGCCTCGGCGATTCGGTCGACTGGTCGCGCGATCGCTTCACCCTGGATCCGGGACTGACGCGCGCGGTCGTCGAGGTGTTCGTGCGGCTGCACGAGGAAGGCCTCATCTACCGCGGCAAGCGTCTGGTCAACTGGGATCCAGTGCTGCTCACGGCGCTCTCCGACCTCGAGGTGCAGTCGCAGGAGGAGGAAGGGCTGCTCTGGCACCTGCGCTACCCGCTCGAGGACGGCAGCGGTCACGTGGTGGTCGCCACCACGCGCCCGGAGACCATGCTGGGAGACGTCGCAGTCGCGGTGCACCCGGACGATGAGCGCTATCGTCACCTGGTGGGGCGCAAAGTCCTGCTGCCGCTCGCCGGGCGCGCCATTCCGATGATCGCCGATCTCTACGTCGATCCGAACTTCGGCTCGGGCTGTGTGAAGATAACCCCGGCGCACGATTTCAACGACTACGAGGTCGGCCAGCGGCACGGCTTGCCGCTCATCAACGTCTTCACCGAGCGCGCCGCCATGAACGATGCGGTGCCGGAACGCTTCCGCGGGCTCGACCGCTTCGAGGCGCGCACGCGTGTCGTGGCGGAGCTCGAGGCCGGCGGCCTCGTGAAGCGCGTCGAGAAACACCGGCTCGTGATCCCGCGCGGCGACCGCAGCGGCGCGGTGCTCGAGCCCTGGCTCACCGATCAGTGGTACGTGAAAATCGCGCCGCTCGCGCAGCCGGCGCTCACCGCCGTCGAGGAAGGTCGTACCCGCTTCGTGCCGGAGAGCTGGGCGCGCACCTATTTCGAGTGGATGCGCAACATCAAGGACTGGTGCGTGAGCCGCCAGCTGTGGTGGGGACACCGCATCCCGGCCTGGTACGACGCTGCGGGCAACATCTACGTCGGGCGCGACGAGGCCGAAGTGCGCGCGCGCCACCGGCTCGATGCGCAGCTCGCGCTGCGCCAGGACGAGGACGTGCTCGATACCTGGTTCTCCTCCGCCCTGTGGCCTTTCTCGACGCTCGGCTGGCCCGAGCGGACCGATCCCCTGCGGCGCTTCTACCCGGGGAGCGTGCTCGTGACCGGCTTCGACATCATCTTCTTCTGGGTCGCGCGCATGATGATGATGGGGCTCAAGTTCATGGGAGACGTGCCGTTCCGCGACGTCTATATCACCGGCCTGATCCGTGACGAGCACGGCGACAAGATGTCGAAGTCCAAGGGCAACGTGATCGATCCTCTCGACATCGTCGACGGCATATCGCTCGAGGCGCTGGTCGAGAAGCGCACCAGCGGCCTGATGCAGCCGAAGCTCGCCGGCGCCATCGAGAAGGCGACGCGCCGTCAGTACCCGGCCGGGATTGCCGCGCACGGCACCGACGCGCTGCGCTTTACCTTCGCGGCGCTGGCTTCGCCGAGCCGCGACCTGCGCTTCGATCTGGGGCGGGTCGCCGGCTACCGCAATTTCTGCAACAAGCTGTGGAACGCGGCGCGCTTCGTCACGCTGGCGGTCGGCGAGCAGCCGCCCGCGCCGGCCGGCACGCCCGCGGAGCTGTCGGTCGCCGACCGCTGGATCCGCGCACGCTTCGGCCGCGCGCTGGCGGCAGTCGAGCAGGCGCTGCGCGATTACCGCTTCGACTTCGCCGCCTCGGCGCTCTACGAGTTCACCTGGTACGACTTCTGTGACTGGTACCTCGAGCTCACCAAGCCCGTGCTGCAGTCGGCCGAAGTCGCGCCCGCCGCCCGCGCCGGCACCCTGCGGACACTGACCGTCATTCTCGAGGCCCTGCAGCGTGCCTTGCATCCCCTCATGCCGTTCATCACCGAGGAGATCTGGCAGCGCGCCGCCCCGCTGGCCGGAGTGGCGGGCGAGACCGTCATGCTGCAGCCCTACCCGGCCGCCGCCGAGTTCCCGCCCGACGAGGCAGCGGAGCGCGAGGCCGCCTGGATCCAGGCGGTGGTGCTCGGTGTGCGGCAGATCCGCGGCGAGATGAACATAAGTCCCGCGCGGCGCATTCCGCTGCTGCTGCGCGATGCCAGCGCGCAGGACCGCGAATGGAGCGTGCGCCACCGTCCGTACCTCGAGCGCCTCGCCGGTCTCGAGAGCGTGACGCTGCTCGAGGCGGGGGCGACCGCCCCACAGTCGGCCATCGCGCTGGTCGGCACGCTCGCGCTGCTCGTGCCGATGGCGGGCCTGATCGATGCGCCCGCGGAGATCGAGCGTCTCACCAAGCTGATCGCCAAGGCGCAGAAGGATCTGACGGTCGTGCGCGCGCGCCTGGCGGGCGAGAGCTTCGTCGCCAACGCGCCGGCGGCGGTGGTGGCGGGCGAGCGCGAGCGCCTCGGCGAGCTCGAGCGCACCGTGGCGGGCCTCAATGCGCAGCTCGAGCGCGTCCGCGGACTTTAGCGACCCGTGAGCACCGCAGCCGACATTCCCGCCGACGCCGACGCATTGCGCGCGGTGCTCGCGACACTCGAGACCATCATCCTCGGCAAGCCGCGGCAGATCCGCCTGTGCCTCGCCTGCCTGCTGGCGCGCGGCCATCTGCTGATCGAGGATGTGCCCGGGGTGGGCAAGACCACGCTCGCACACGCGCTCGCCCATGTGCTGGGGCTCGCCTGGCAGCGCGTGCAGTTCACCAGCGATCTGCTGCCGGCAGACATCATCGGGGTGTCGATCTTCGACCGCGCGCACCAGCGCTTCGAATTCCGCCGCGGCCCGATCTTCACGCAGCTGCTGCTCGCGGACGAGGTCAACCGCGCGAGCCCGCGCACCCAGAGCGCGCTGCTCGAGGCGATGGAGGAGCGCCAGGTGAGCGCCGACGGCACGACTTACCGCCTGCCGGACATCTTCTTCGTGGTCGCGACCCAGAACCCGCACGAGCAGCTCGGCACCTTCGCCCTGCCCGAGTCGCAGCTCGACCGCTTCCTCATGCGCGTGACGCTCGGCTATCCGGACGCCGCGCACGAGCGCGAGCTGCTGCGCGGCGGCGAGCGGCGCGACCTGTTGCCGCAGATCCCGCCGGCGCTCACCCCCGACGGAGTGCTGCGTGTGCAGCGCGCGGTGAGCGCGGTGCACGTCGCGGATGCGCTCCTCGACTACGGCCAGGCACTGATCGCCTGCACGCGCGAGCGCAGCGATCTGAAGCTCGGCCTCTCGCCGCGTGCCGGACAGGGACTGCTGCGTGCGGCCCAGGCTTGGGCCTATCTCGCCGGGCGCGCCGCGGTGCTGCCCGAGGACCTGCAGGCGGTGCTGCCCGGGGTGGTCGCGCACCGGCTGGAGCGCCGCGAGCCCGGCGGCGGCGCCGACGGGGAGCTCATCGGCGGCGAGATCCTGCGCGCCGTACCGGTCCCGCTCTAGACAGATGAGAGTTGCGTTGCGCGCGTTGGCGCAAAGACGCATGGCCGCCTGGGTGCGGCGCCGCCAGGGACCGGACGTGCTGCCCGCGACGCTCGCGCGCCGGCGGCTTTACATCCTCCCGACACGCGCGGGTCTCGCCTTCGGGTTCCTGTGGATCCTGATGCTGCTCGCGGGACTCAACTACGGCAACAGCCTCGCGCTCTTCTTCACCTTCCTGCTGGCCGGCTTCGCGCTCGTCGCGATGCATGAGTGCCACCGCAACCTCCTCGGCCTGACGCTCGTGTCGGTCGACGCACCGGCACTCTTTGCCGGTAGTGCGGGTGTCCTCGAGCTCGTGCTCCAGAACCCCGCGCCGCGCACCCGGCCCGGTGTGCAGGCCGCGATCGACGATGGGCCGCTCGCGGGCGTCGGCCTGCCGCCTCGCGCTCGCGCGCGCCTTACGCTGCCGCTCGCACCGGCGCGCCGCGGCATCCTGCGCATCGACCGGCTGCGCCTGACGAGCTGGCATCCCTTCGGGCTGTTTCGCACCTGGACCTGGGTGCATCTGCCGATCGAGGTGCTGGTGTATCCGCAGCCTTGCGGCTCGCTGCCGCGGCCCATCACGAGCGGTCACGCCGCGGGGGTGAGCTC
>Ga0210408_10005073_pt1 | contig 11611 bp, 15 predicted proteins | sample IncBWH4MmetaG_FD_155471 | JGI IMG/M metagenome (GOLD analysis project Ga0210408, IMG submission 155471) | Forest soil microbial communities from Barre Woods Harvard Forest LTER site, Petersham, Massachusetts, United States - Inc-BW-H-4-M | ecosystem: Environmental > Terrestrial > Soil >... | reverse complement strand
GCACGGCCCGGTAAGTCACGCCGGCAATTGATCTGCAAGACGTGCCGTCGCCGTGCGGTGATGTTGCGCATCGATCTCAAAACCGATATAGCGCCGGCCGAGTTCTTTTGCCGCTGCGAGTGTGGAGCCGGAGCCGGCGAACGGGTCGAGCACGATGCCGTCGGCGGAGCAGAATGCGGAAATTATGGGCTTCAACGCTTCAATCGGCTTTTGGGTAGGATGCAATTTTTGCCGGTGTATCGAAACTCGATCACATCCGAGATGGGTTCGGCGGGGGGCGTCACGTCGCCTTTGGCGAGGAGGTAAGCGGCTTCGTGCTCGTACCGCAAAAAACGAGCGGATGAAGCGTACCGCGCGCTTTTTGCGCGTAGCACCCGGCCCGAAGAGACACGCCCAAGCGTTACATCAAAAAAATTCGTGCGGCTCTCAATTTAAGTGCAGAGGTTCGGACTGGGTGGAGCGGATTTCGATTTAACGGGGTGAAGTCTGGTGACTGTCCGCTCAACCGGGTTGATGTGGACGACAGGCACGTCGGACGCAATGGCGTATGCGACGATGTCGGCGGTCCCGCCCTTTCCCTTGGCGGGCTTCGCGTCCCAGACAGCAATCATTACATCCGACAACTCCACAACACGGCGGCCGGCGGCCATATATGCATCCTCATCCGTACCGGACGTCTGGAGCACTTCGACGGTTGCTTGGCTGACCAAGCGGCGATAGGCCTGCAAATCTTCTGCCGCAAACGTCCGCTCGATGCCAGCGAACGGCAACACGGCGTGCACTGTAGCACCTCGCGCGATTCCCAGTCGCGCAACGAGTTGGTCGGCCCCGACCGCCAGTGAGGTGACCACGACGACCGGCGCAGCGGCAGCGTCCAGTTCGCAGCCAACGATTTCTTCCACCCATGGCCACGCCTCCGGGTCCTGAAGCTGCTGGTGACCGGTGATTCCGAGCCTCATTTCATAGGCTCCTATATCTTGTCATTGACCACAAGCCACCAATACTCGCGCCCTCGGGGCGTGAGCTCGACGGTCTCGTTGCGCCGGGCCGCCCAATAGAGCTGCAGCTTAGGGTCAGACGGTTTGAGCAACCCCGCGTCCCGGTAAGACTTGAACAACTGGGCGATCGCGACCTTCTCCTGGTTCACCGGCTCCTTCACGTTGCCGTGCTCGTCTTCGGGCTCGTACTCCGGGTCGAGCCGATACTGGTAATCGGCCTTTGGAAAATGCGTTGCGAGCTGCCGTAGGAGCAGCCGGCCGATCAACGGCTCGCACTCACGCACGGTAAGGACATCAGTCGCGTTCGTCTTATACACGGGACGCTGGTCCCAGGCCGTGAACCGCCGACTTACATAGGCGTAGAGCGCGGAGTCCGTCACGAAACCCATGTGGTCTGCGGCACCTCCTTCAAGGGCGTCGAGTAGCGCGCCTGTGAATAGGCCGTGGCCGCCGGCTTCGATGGCCCCTTCGGTCGCGCGCGACGCGGCGATGACCGTCATGTTCTCACGGAGCGTTGCCAAGGGGCTCTTGCCGCCGTCTTTGTTCATCGTGGTCGGGTTGGCGATGGCACCACTGTGGCAGCAGTCGAGGATGAGCAAGATGTGACTTGCCGCCGACTGGATCGCGAGATCCACCACCTCCTGCATCGGGATACCCCAGTCGTCCTTCGTTGCGTCGGTGGTGCAGAGCAGCCCTCCCGTCTTGCTGAGGAAACCGTGCCCGGAGAAGTACAGCAGAACCTCGCCGTCGAAGTTGAATAATTCATTTAGCGCCGCGCGCAACTTCGGCCGCGTGATGGGGCAGCCGTCCTCCATTTGATCGAGCAATAGAATGCAGTCAAAGTTTTTGTCGCCGTCCTTGTGACGCGAGAGGACCTGAGCCAGCGCCTTCGCATCGGCTACGCAAGCCTTGAGGTCATTGCCCCCGCCGTAGGTGTTGATCCCAACGATCAGTGCTCTTCGAGCCACGACTGCTCCCTCCTTTCAGTTAAAGCGAATTGATGAAGCTCGCTATCTTGCCCCAGATCCAGCGAGTGCATCGCTTTGGCATCGGTGGCCGCAGCTGTGCAGCGGCAACCTTGGGCACGCGGCGTCCAGCCCGACCAAGCGAGCAATTCGGCTCATGTTCACAGCTTTTCGATGAAAGACTTTAGATTCGGCCAACTCCATACGTTGATCCGTTTATCCTTCAAGAGGGCAGGAAGCGCTGGACGATCCTCGTTGACATACATGAGCATCACCGGCTTTTTCTCGTCGTAAGCACATTGGATCTCCCAGAGCTGGCCGTCGGCTTTGGGGGTGTTCTTCGAGATTAGGCCGATGACACCGTCACAACCCTGAATACGAATCCGGCAGTTCGTTTTCCATTTCTCGTCCCATGGTTCCTGGACCGACATGTCGGTGAACTCGAATGGAGATTTGTCGAGCTTCGCCTGTCCGACAAGAAAATCGCGGAAGGTCTTATCCTCTACAGCGAATGCAACAAAAACGCGCTTACTCATATATGCTCCTTACGGTTATGGCTTTCACCTTATTAGGATTCAGGGCGGCCTGAAGCTGGATAACTTTACGCCGGCCGCATCATCATCGGAGAGGGGTGTGCGCCTAACCCCGCAGGGTTGCCGAAATTCGGCTGTTCCGCTTTTTCTCCCTAACACGAAACGCTTTCGTTTTCAAGCTGGAGACGCCTATGTTGCGACACTCTCCGGTACCCGAATGGGCAGAGACGGTTTCGGCTCCGGGCGCGAACGCGGCGGGGCAGGGGTCTCGGGTTTCTACAAAATGTTCCATTTTGTCGAGAGTGTTGACGAAAGAGATCGGATGTCCACCTACTGCTCACCCGGTGGACCTATTTCGGGACTACAATTTTTCTTGATCGAATGCCGGCTGCAACAGTTCAAGGATTTTTGCATATTGATAGAACCCGCCTAAAGTCTTCGGAGATCCAAGCCGGATCAGCTCTAAATACCACCCATCGGCCCGCCACGTAACCGTATTCCGAGGACCCCCACTTCCAGAGCTTGATCTTCGTGGGATTGATTGGGTGATCGGTGGTGGCGAGTCTGGTCCTGGCGCTCGTCCGATTCAGGCTTCTTGGGTGCACGATATTCGCGACCAATGCCTTTAATAGGGAGTCGCATTTTTCTTTAAACAAATGGGGCGGCGTATTCAAGAAACGGAACGGCCGCCAACTCGAAGGGTGTACCTGGGATCAGATGCCCAGCGCGCCGGCGTGACCCTTTGGGACGTGCCGCCACCTGCCTGGTCGGGAAGCGGGAAGCGGTCAGGGAGGGCGGAAGTGGACCGTAAAATCTCGCCCGCACTATTAAATCCGCTTATCCTTTTCACCAGGACGGATGAACAAGCTCACGGCACGAGGGGTGTTTATCTCCTATTCCCGCAGCGGTGGCGAAGCTTTTGCTCAACGGCTTCGTATGCGGTTGGAGAGGGAAGGAATCCCGCTTTGGCAGGATCGTGTCGGACTGGAAGGCGGGCGCGACTGGTGGCTGCAAATCACCGAAGCGCTCAATAAAGTGGAGTACATGGTCCTGGTTATGACGCCCAATGCCCTGTGCTCGCCAATCATCCGCAAAGAATGGCGCTATGCCAGGCAGCAAGGTGTGTGTGTTTATCCGGTCAAGGGCGTGGCCGATGCGAAGTTTGATTATGCCAGCGGAGAGGTCGCTAGAAAGAAACAATGAAAGCAGCAATCGTGCACTCGTTCGAGAGGCCGCCGGGCGTTGGGGATGTGCCGAAGCCTACGCCAGGCACCGGAGAAATTGTCGTCAGAATAGAGGCTAGGCTAGCTGCGATCATTTTTTCAGTCCGGTTAGCCTTATTAGGTCTTATCGCAGCTTGCCTTGTGTAGCCCCGATTTGGCCCATTACCGGAGAGAAACCCCGGCATCTTTTCTTTAAATTCTGCCGATTCCCTGAAACTCGGGGTTTCTGACGCCTTTGTAATTGATGAAGCCCAACTGGAATCTAAGATGAGAACACAAAGCCGACTTCAGAAAATATCGACCGCAATAAGCTTGTTCAGCATGGCCATGAGCTTCTCGGTTTTAGGTCTCATGATTGTCGTGAACCAACACGATGGCGGTGCGTCGATCCCCGGCGGAATTTTTGGTATTTTGCTGGGCGCGACATTCCTGATTGCAGCATGTCTGCATTTGAAGCGTTTTCAGGGCGGATTTCAGCTAGAGGAAGTTCCAGCCGACGAAATCGTTTCTGAAATGCAACAAGCTGCCGAAGCAATGTGCGGTTTCTGAAACCATGAATGATGTTTCCGATCTCATCACGGATTAAGCCACTCTTGAAAATGGGCATCGAGCCGTTCCAGCATCTCTTTGTCCTCCACCAGCTCACCTAGCCCGATACTTCTCCCGGAGGTGCCGTTTGCAGGTCTCGGCCGTTTGTTTCTGCCGGTTTTTGGTGCCGAGTCCCATGGCCAATTGTACCGGGTTTCTGGGAGTTCGGAGCACCGCGCTGTTTGGGCCATCCGGCGATCGATTCACGCCGATTCCGGCACTTTCCAGAGTTGTTACATGCCTCACGGCTCGAGAACTCCTTTGACGATCTTGCCAGAATGCATCTCCTCGAACGCTTCCCGCCATTCTGTCAGGGGAGACACGCGATTTAGCACCTGGTCGAGATTCAAGTGACCAGACGCGAGAAGACCGATAACCTTCTCCCATATTGGCCAATTGTGCGAGAAGCTGCCCTGCAATGTCACCGCTTTCTGAACCAATTGATCCAAGGAAAAGTTTAGCGGTTGCGGGCCCCAGCCGACCTTGGTGATTTGCCCAGCCGGACGCACGATGTCCAGCGCGAGTTTGAGGGTCGCGGCGACTCCCGCGGCATCAATCACCAGGTCTATCCCATAGCCGTCACCGAAGTTCTTTACCCATTCGGGTATGTTCTCGCCTTGCGCTCCCAGCACGGTGTCGGCCCCAAGGCTCCGGGCGACTTCCAGCCGTTTGGCATCGACAGGAATACCAATCACCACGATATGGCCGGCGCCTGCGATCTTTGCCAGCATCGCGCACAGAAGGCCGATCGGCCCCGGTCCAATGATAGCCACGCTGTCGCCTGGCCGAACGTGGGAGTTAACGCACGTTGCGTTGTAGGCGACGCAACACGGCTCGGTCAGCGCGGCCTTTTCGAAGGAAAGCTGATCCGGAATGTGATGCAGGCAGCGTTCCGGGACTCTTACAAAACGGGTCATCGCGCCGTTCACTCCATATCCGAAGCCGAGCCGATTGGGGTCGAGATTGTAAAGCCCTTGCCGGAAAAAAGGCGACGCTTCGTCGATCACAGCAGCCGTTTCGCTAACAACACGATCCCCTTCTTTGAAGCCGCGGACACTTCGCCCTGCCTTTGCAATTGTACCGCTGAATTCATGTCCGAGTACAACCGGATAGTTCACTTTCCAGCTATGCTTGCCTGTAAACTGGTGAAGGTCGCTCCCGCAAATCCCAACGGCTTGCACAGCGAACAGAACATCGCTCTCTCCGATTTCGGGCACCGGAATTTCGCACAACTCGACACTGAACGGTTCCGGCGCAAAGTTGAGCACTGCAGGCATTTTCTCATTCATAAGTCTCTTCCTGTCTTTATTTACTTGCCGACCGGGATGTCCCCGTAGGCATGCACTTTTTCACAGATCATTCGCAGCGTGCTTTCCAGATCGCCTTCCGCCCTCTTGAAGCTGTCGGCGTCGATAGTCAACGGAGCACCCAGCACCACCAGTGGCGCGCCATACTCCGGCGTTCGCATCGCCTGCTCGATCGACAGACCACCGACGGCCTGGACGGGAATTCGCACCGTCTGCACGACCTCGCGCAGTTGATCCAACGGACTGGGACACGTGCCGCCGCTTGCGACAATGCCCCGACGTTGATCGTACCCGATGTGGTGGATGACAAAGTCGCAGCCGAGATCTTCAAGTCTCTTTGCAGCTGTCACTATGTCTGAAGCAGCAAGGTTGTCACCCATTACCTTGACGTCGAAATCCTTGCCCGCCTTGACTACAACTTTGATCGTTTCGGCGTGGGCTCTTTCCATCACAACCACATGAGTAGCGCCTGCCTTCGCCATCATCTCAGCTTCCAGCCAGCCACCGTCCATCGTCTTGAGGTCAGCTACGATGGGAACATCGCGAAATTCTTTGCGTAAAGCACGCACCCCATTCATGCCCTCGGCGATGATCAACGGCGTCCCGACTTCCAGCCAGTCGACACCCGCCCGAATGGCTACTTGAGCCGTTTCGATGGCTTCGGGTATGTTAGTAATATCTAGTGATATCTGAACAATGGTTTTCACGGGATTTGTAGGGTACGATGGTTAATCCAGGAACAACCTGGAATTGAATTGAGCCTTGGACAAGTGGAGATGTTTGGGCTTACAACCCCATACCCGAAAGCCGAACGTTGCTACACTTGGAGCTACGTTGAGAATGGCGAGAATCAATACGTTGCCGTCTTGGAAATCCCGCAGACCGCGGTGAAGGTGGCTATCGCGTCAAAGGCAACGCCCAGCTGGTGAGTTATCCGAAAGAAGGGTAAGATATAAAAATCTAATGCGACTTCTCATCACCAACGACGATGGCATCGACAGTGCGTTGCTTCACGCATTGGTCGGCACATTGCGCGCCGCCGGCCACGATCCCAATTTTTCTTCCAGTTGCCACCAGGCGATCCGGTCGGGTTCTTTGATCGGGTCAAGGGGTTTGAGGTCTTCAGCAAATAGGTTTGAGCAGCAAATTACCGAAAGGGCAGAGAGAGCGAGATGCGACGTTTGTATGGTAAATATAAGGGTTGGTTACGCGGGGTATAATAAATGACGCTTAGCAGCGAATGGTTGGGAAAATGCGTAATCGAGCGCCGGCCCGAGAACGACTATTGCCTTTCTCCAGAGCGGCGAGGTGGAGATTAGGGGTTAGAATTTGTAAAGAGAAGTGGCGTCCTTGTTGTTGCGTAACAGGTCGTTTTCGCAACGACTTGTTGGACAACCATGCCCCGCTGATGAAACCTATAATTTGTTCAGAGGCTTCGGACAAAGATGGCGTCAGCGCAAGTTCCAGGAGATTGGCTTGCGTCATGGATTTTCATTCGGCGAGTTTGCGCGCCGTCATGTCGATGCCTGCGCTGATGACGCACGCTTCTCCATCCACGAGGATTCGTCTGGCGTTGAAAAAATAATGATGCTGACTTCCATAGAAGATGGACATGGCTGGCGTTCCGCCGAGATTGGCGAGCAGACTATAACCCTTATTTTCGATCAGCCGCAGCCGAAGTAAACCTTACTGGCGTTCGGATGCTTCAGCTTATCGTCAACCCAGAGATCCGCAAAGGTTCAGACTTGGATAACACTTCCGCATCAATATCGGAGGCTCCCTCCTTGAACACGCGCTGGATAGCGTTTCGGGCCGTCGATTTGTATTCCTCCACGAAGAAATCCAGCGGCTTCATTTGCGCGATCTCTTCGGTCGAATATCCCGAAATGGTCTCAAGGTTGAAGTTCCACCGAAGAAGCTTACCATCCCGATTGAACAGACAAAATGTCCCAGGCAGGCTGGCAATCGCCAAATCCAGAAAGGCTCGCTCTTTCGCCAATCTTTCCTCGCTTTGTCTGCGTTCGCTTAAGTCGCGATGTATGAGTCCGATCGCAATAAACACGATCACGGCGGAAAAAGCGCTGCCTATGACCAAACGAGGACGTAAAGCCAGCGCCACATAAAACTCGTTTTGTTTTATGCGAAATATCCCGGAGCTGACTTCCGAATGTTCGCCTATCTTCAATTTCGGCGAATCGTCTCGCTTCCTTTCTAAACGGGGCTCGATTGTAGCGAGCGGTTCACCGCACTCAGGACCGCTTTGATCGAGGCGAACTCGATATTGGTATCGATTCCGGCCCCAAAATACGTACGCCCGCGGGAAGTCTGTATCTGGATGTAACTGATCGCGCGCGCCTTCGCTCCAGTGTCCAAAGAATGCTCGGAATATTTCAGCAGCTCAAACGGCGGCAAACCGGATTCATGGAGCGCATGGACGAACGCGTCGATTGGGCCGTTGCCTTTGCCGACTAGAATCCGTTTGGTTCCATTAACCATGAGGTGGGCCTGGCAGGTCACTTCATGGGCTCTCTCCATGGTCTGAAAATCAACAAGGGCCACGGGAGCATTTCGATCGATGTATTCCCGTCGAAACGCCTCATGAATTTCCTCAGGCATGAGCTCGGTCTTTTTGGCATCGGCGAGATCGTTGATGATCCTGCCAATCTCTTTCTGCATGAGTTTAGGTAGCTGATAACCGAATTCGTGCTCCAACACATAAGCAACACCGCCTTTGCCCGACTGCGAGTTGATCCGGATGATCGCCTTATAACTGCGGCCGATGTCGCCGGGATCGATAGGGATGTAGAGAACATCCCACAGGGCATCGGGTCTTTGGGCAGCCCACGACTTCTTGATCGCGTCTTGATGCGAACCGCTGAACGCGGTGAAAACCAATTCTCCGGCATAAGGTTGGCGAGGAGACACCTCCATATGGGTGCACCGTTCATAGATATCGCGGATACGATTAATATCGCTGAAATCGAGGCCGGGATGAATGCCATGAGAATACATGTTCAGCGCCACGGTCACGAGGTCGACATTGCCGGTGCGCTCGCCGTTTCCGAAGAGCGTTCCTTCGACCCGTTCGGCGCCGGCCAATAGCCCGAGTTCCGTCGCCGCGATCCCGGTTCCGCGATCGTTGTGAGTATGCAGAGAGATCACGGTGCTATCTCGCCGCGTGAGATGCCGGCACATCCATTCGATCTGATCCGCATGCACATTTGGCGTCGTGTACTCCACGGTCTCCGGAAGATTGATAATGATCTTGTCCTCGACCGTTGGTTGCCAGACGTCAGTGACCGCTTCACAGATCTCCAAGGCGAAATCGAGCTCCGTACTGGTGAAACTCTCCGGAGAATATTGAAAACGCACATTCGTACCGGTGGATGTCAAAGGCTCGGTGTACTCCTTAACCCACTCGGTTCCGCGGGTAGCGATCTTCACAATGTCTGCCCGTTCAGCCTCAAAGACGTATCGGCGCTGGGCCGGCGACGTTGAATTGTAAAGATGGAAAAGAACGTTTCGCGCACCTTTCAGAGCTTCGCAGCTGCGCGCGACAAGTTCTTCCCGGCACTGACAGAGTATCTGGATTGTGACATCCGGAGGAATGCGTCCCTCGTCAATGAGACGGCGGCAAAAGTCGAATTCGATCTGGGAAGCGGAAGGAAATCCGACCTCGATCTCTTTAAAGCCGATCTTAGCCAGCAAGTCAAAAAATCCGAGTTTTTCCTCGACGTCCATCGGTTGGGCAAGGGCCTGATTGCCGTCGCGGAGGTCGACGCTACACCAGATTGGGGCTCGCTCGATGATTCGATCGGGCCATTTTCGGTCAGGCAGAAATACCGGTTGAAGAGGACTATATTTCGCACTGGGCGTAGAATGCATAAATGAGATTTTTCAATAAAATTATGTGGTATGCGGTAGCCGAAACCAGCTGGGCCGGAGCTGCCGCCACCGCAGACGATTCCAACCGAGCAAGAACTAGAGCGTGAGAGAGAGAAGAAAAATTGGGGCGCCACTCCCGAGAAGGAGTAGTTCGAGACTGAGAGAATGGAATCCCCGGCGCATAACGTAAAGATCCCTACGCGGAATCTCGAATGGCGTCAACGAGGAAATCGGAAAACGATTGCCAATGTCAATTGCAAGCAACTGCAGGGTGTCCATGGCTGCAATATCGCGAATACCCGCATGGAGGATTTTGCTTGCAACGCCCATGGCTAAAACTTGGTTTTAACTCGGTGCTGGAGCCTACGTTGCCGATGTGACGTCACAGGAAGAAAGGAGCCGGAGCTTCGGAATTCTTGGTGCAATGTTTGGACTCGGCTTTATTTGTGGCAGCCATCGATTTCTACGATCGGCGAGTACGGTATCCTCATCCATGACGAGATTGAGCTCGAACGGCAGGTCTGAAGTTTGCGGGAAATTGGAAGCGCCCTAAGCTTTCACAATGCAAAATCCTTGAAATGGGTGGTAGGCGGCATTCAGTCAGGTGCGACTAAAGTCCCTCGCCGTGTTATGCACCTCGCCAACTTCGTGCCCAGTGCCAACCCGCACTTGGTCCATTGTCGGGTTATCATTCATACTTCTATAGCGGCGTAGCCCCATCAGATTTCAAATACAAGGCAAGATCAGGGAGACAAGACTTTCTCCCCGTCGAGCCCCAGGGCGGTCTCTCCTTCCTCTTTCTCCTAGGCGAACCCAGGTTCGCCTAAAACCACTCCTTTAGCTTGTCTGGCTGATGCCAGATCCATTCCGAACCCACGGTCGTCCTTCGGTGCAAGAGTGCCGTCTGCGGCTTAAACGGCCTCCTCCCAACGCTTCGCGTCGGTGCCCTCCATTTAAAATCCTCGACCGCGTTTCGCGCTCTTGCTCCTACGGCCTCTTTCCGTGGGTCGCTTTGCTTTGCTTCGCTTTCGGCCAAAAAATATGGCACACCATATTTTTCAGCTCGAAACCGAACTTCAAAATATTCCCGAAGCTGCTCCCAAAGCCTCGCGGAGCTTCTCCGTCTCCGAAAAGCTAGAGCGTTACGGTTCATCTGCCTTATCCGGCGTGGAGCATTTGCGGCTGTTAGTTGGCAAAGATTCGATTGCAGACGCGTTGCTGCGGCATTTCGGTTCTCTTAAGGCGTTGTCTCGCGCCTCGTTTAAAGAACTGCGTCAATTCCTTCCAAAAGGCAAAGCAGAGGCGGTCATGGCAGCTCTCTCAATCTCCGATGTTGCTGACACCGAACATGCTTTATCGGCTCCCCTGACTAACGCTGAGGCGATTTACCGCGCCAATCTTGATATGAAAGGGTTTCACCAAGAGGTTGTGCGTGTCGTTTTGTTAGATGTCCAGCACCGTTGCATTACGAAGGTAGATATTTCGAAGGGAACCGTGAATGAATCCCTCGCTCATCCTCGCGAGATTTTTCGACCTGCAATCACCCATGCGGCTTACGGGTTCGTATTGGTACACAACCACCCATCAGGGGTTGCAAGTCCTTCTGAAGCGGATCTACAGCTCACTAAGCGCTTGGTATCCGCCGCTGGAATTCTTCAAATCAATTTTCTGGATCACGTTATTGTCGGGCAGGCTATGGGCGGTGGAAAGAGTTTCTTCAGTTTCCAGGAAGCAGGACTTCTGTAATCGTGATGCTTGAACGACCGTGCGGCGGCGGCCGTCCCCGTTGATGTTCGCTAGTGTCGATCTGCACTTAAATCGTAGACTGCGCTCCCAGGTAATCCACGATTTAAATGGGACTGGAAAGAATCTGGGGGTTCATGCCGCCGCGGCCTGCTCCAGCGATGAATCTGTGGGCGACCACCCGGTGTATTTACCCAGTTCGCCGTTGATCAGCGCACAGCGCGCGTGGAGCAACATTTGCGCACCGCTTTTGGTCCAGCGCATATGCTGTTTCTTTTCCATCCGCCAGTCCACCAGCTGGTCGACAGTCGACTCCACCAGCGCTGTCGATATGCGATGGCCCTCACGATATTCCCTGCCGTAGTCGCT
>Ga0210408_10005072_pt1 | contig 11614 bp, 26 predicted proteins | sample IncBWH4MmetaG_FD_155471 | JGI IMG/M metagenome (GOLD analysis project Ga0210408, IMG submission 155471) | Forest soil microbial communities from Barre Woods Harvard Forest LTER site, Petersham, Massachusetts, United States - Inc-BW-H-4-M | ecosystem: Environmental > Terrestrial > Soil >... | reverse complement strand
CATGCTGCGCTTCTCCTTCTGATGCTTGAGGCCGTCACCACGGACCTCGTTTCACCATCAGCCTGAAGCGCAGCACCCAAAATCTTCAGCTATCCACAAGCTGGGCCGGGCCGATTACCCCATCTTTCGGAGGGAAGCAGACATCAAGTGGCAATTGCTCGCAACTGGCAACGCCTTCCTGGATCGCGATGGATCCGCGGTGGCCGTCCGGTGGCATTGGAACTTCCCTCGTTTGCCCGGGTTGAGATCGCGGGACCGACTGCGCCCTCTACACGCAGCCGGTTCTGAGTACGAGCTGCATGCCTGGCCCGGTGTTTCAGCGCCGGGCCTTCTCTTTGCGCTGTGATTGCGAGCAAATGCGGCTTTACATCTGTCGGCAAAGCACTCATTATGTCGACAGTTGATTGCTCGAAGGGGGAATTTGCGAATGAATCCGGTGATCCAGTTGCGGCCCTCACGATCTGAAAAGCCGACAGTTCGTGGAGGTCGGGCCAAGAACGCTGATTATCGGCAGCGCGAGTACCTGACGGAAAGCGAGATCGACAAGCTGGTCGCCGCCGCGGGTGACAGCCGCAATCCGGTCCGCGATCGGCTGCTGATCTTAATGGCGTTCCGGCATGCGCTGCGGGTTAGTGAACTGGTTGGACTGCGCTGGCAGCAAATCCACCTTGAAACCGCGACCATCCACATTACCCGCGCCAAGAACGGTACGCCTGGCAACCACGGTTTGCAGGGTGACGAGCTGCGGCTGTTGCGGGCGCTTCGTCGGGAGCATCCGCACTCAGATTTCGTATTTCTCTCCGAGCGTAAGGCGCCGCTGTCGGTAGACGGTGCTCAGAAGCTCATAGAACGGCTTGGCGAGGCCGCTAAGCTGCCATTCCCGATCCATGCTCACATGCTGCGACATGCTGCTGGCTACGCCCTGGCGGCTCGTGGGGTCGATACAAGGACGCTGCAAGCCTTCATGGGGCATCGCTCGATCGCGAACACGGTTGTCTACACGGCGGTAGCTGACAAGCGGATCCGCAACATCTGGGGCAAATGAATGTCGATCAGATTTCTGCGTCCGCTACGCCGAGCCTCGCCCTGCGTGCTTCGCGGAGTATATTGGGCAGCGGCGAGGCCAATAAGAGGGTAACCAGAATCCAGGGGACGAGGAAATAAAGGAGCATGGCGCCGTCTCGCTGCGTTCGCCGATTTTCGATAATGAGGCTGACGATAGATGAGTCGCAGTCCGCCGGCTGAACCAAAACTGCAACACTGGAAAAATTAGGATAGCCACATGACACCCAGCTGTCGCCGGATCGGTTCAAGGACTTCTGGCGCTGATGTGGATGTGACCGGCTGATTGAGATGCAGGGCAATGGCTGCTCGATTGGGGGATGTCCTTTATTGGCTCGGATGCATCCTGGCAGTGTTGTTTCTCCCATTGCCGCTCCTCGCATTGATTGACTTTCTTAATGGTCACCCACAGGCGGTCGCCCACCCCGATTACTTGATTGAGGTGGCCATTGCATCTTGGCTGACCGGACGAACGCTTCGATACATTCTCGCCGGCACCTAATTACGGAGGCGCTGAACGCTATCAGCGGAGATCACCGACCGCATGAAACCGGCTGGCCGGGGTGAATAGGGGAATTACGACCAGTCGGTCTTCCTCGGTCTTATGGAAGGAATTGCGAGACCGAGAGGCAGGAAATGAGCAACTTTGCGATTTAGGCTCGGAAGCCTCATGGTCGCCAAGGCCGCACAGGCACCCAAGCTCAGGCATCCGATCAAAAGAACAAACCTCACGTCGTTCTCCTGCCAATGACTGGAGTCAGCTTGTCGTGCAGGTTCGACGGATCAAGTCAGAACCGGGAGTAATGCACGATGTTTACAATCCCGGCCGGCGTCCCCTTTCGAAACCGGCTGGCCGGGTTGGGTTGGGCATTACGACCAGTCGGTCCTCCTCGGTCTCGAGGATGGAATTGCGAGACCAAGGGTCATCAGCATGACGATCTCCTCTCGGTCGTGGCCGAGAGGATCATCTGAACGGAATCAACGTCGGCAGACCGCCGCTTCGTTACGCAGCCTCTCTAGAAACAAGGATTGGCTTGACGCGCATACCTTTTTCTCATTCGGGAACATCATCGCGATCAACGCGACCGACTTCGAAATTAGGACGTGAGCAAAGGTGAGCAACGTACCGCCGTTGGATGTGGTCGGCTGCAATGGAAGAGATCCGCCAACTGATTGCCCCTGACGCGGCCTTTCATATGATAACGAATGCGATAAGACGAACACAACAAGGCTACCGAACATCATGAAAATGCAGCGAAGGCACACCGCTCCGCCGCTGAACACCACGGCAGGGGCGATCATGCCAAGGGCAAAGAACATGCTCAGAGTGCCAAGCAGTCTCTCAGACCGCTAATCAACATAGCAATCAAACTCACTCGAAGGGCCCGCAACAGAAGTAATTGAACAGAGGTCCGGTTAAATCAACCGGCCCTTTTTGCTATGCTCTACTTTACCCGTCGTCCTTTGAAGAACCCTGCATTGGTCGTGTTCTGTTTAATATTAGCCGTGTCGCCCTGTTCTGCGATACTCACTTCGCCCTTTTTCTTCGACGTGTCCTTGCTGACTTCGGTATTGTCACCGGTGCCCTTGTGGCTTCGATTGGCAGGCGGCACGGGTGGCATTTCGTTGTGGCGCGACATTCTTGTTTCCTTTCGAAAACAATTCACAGCGTCGGAATCTGTCTTACCTATTCACGCCGGTAGTCGGAGTATCCGCCGGGTTCTCTTTTCCTCCCGATTTTGGAATGACGGTCTCTTTCATCGTTGTGGATGGCATGTTCGGCTTGTAGTTAGCGTCTGCGTTTTCAGCCCTAATCGCTTTGCAGTCGAGTGAATAGACCATTTCACCTTTCCCCGTTTGACCTATCGGAGGGCAATCACGAAGAGCATCGTTATTTTGTGCAAATGCCGGTGACGACAGAAACAGTATTGCGGTTGCCAATCTGTACATAATTCTCTCCCAAAAACGATTGTTCGCGAGCACAACAGACGCCGACGCGACTGGTTCCGATCCGCGCTCCACACCGGGGAAAAACTTGTCCAAAGCCGGAACGGACCTCGTTCCTCGCGTGTTCCTCAGCCATACGAATCGCGAGTGGATTTGCGCCATGCCATTAAACACGCAGCGCCGCCAAGCTAAGATTTTCCGCTTGGTGGCGCAGTACGTTCAGCGGCCTGCCTTAGAGGCTACTCAGCAGCCTTGATCGGTCGGAGACGGCTTGGCGCCCTGGGCCTGCTGTGCGGCTGTGGGCTGGCCTTGCATCTGTTTCTGAACATCCTGGGACGAGGATGCTACGTCACCGGTCGCGCGGTTCATCGTGAAACGAAGAAACGTAAGCCCAGCAGCGGGTAAGGCGCGCACAATGCGGTTTTGACACCGAGCCGATTTCCTCATTCCGAGCTCTCAGGAACTTTAAGGCACCGGATAAGTTGGCCGATGGGCGGGATCTTTGCGAGCGAGACGATGATCCGCCCGATATGCGCAGCCTTGGCGATTAGTTGTTTGTCTGCATCGGCATTCGCCGAAACTTGTGTTGCCTCTCGTTATGGTTACAGCGGCAGCCGAACTGCATCAGGCGAACGGATGGACCCAAACGCGATGACCGCAGCGCATCGTACTAAGCCATTCGGCTCTCACGTCACGGTTACCTCGCACTCTAGCGGTCAAAGTGTCACGGTGCGGATAAATGACCGCGGTCCGTTCGTGAAAGGCCGTTGTATAGACTTATCTACTGGCGCCGCGCGTGTGCTTGGGATAGCCGGGACCGCAATGGTCTCCCTCCGCTGATATAGCGATTGAACTCCAGTGGGACACACAGCGAGGAGCGAATACATGATACACGATCGGGTGGCGCGCCCGCCGAAAGTCCGCAAGACGAGCGGGCGAGATTTCGCAAGGCTGGCGACTTCCGCCATAATCCGCGCGGCGGCGTGAGCTGTTAAATCAAGTCAGACTTTTCTTTGGCAACACCTCCCCCGGGGAAAGCAATTCCACCGCTCATCTGCTTGGATTGCTCTGTTGCTATACCAAACTGATTTCGCAGAAATTCGGTTTGTAGTTGCATCACTTCGCTTATGTCCTTGGCATTCATTAATTTGCGCGCATGTTCAAAGGCTGCCTTCAGGTTCTTCTCGGTGATTGCAAGTGTCTGTTGTGCTGCGTCATTCATCGGACTCGGGACCGCAGCGACGGATTTACTTGCCGACTCCATAAATGACGAAATTGCTCTTTCAGCTTGGTCGACGCTCTTTACTGCGAAGTCGCGCACTTGTGGGGGCACTTCCATTGTCATTTTGGGGTCTGACATGTCACTCTCCCCTTCGGGCTCATAACCGCGAACGTACCAGGTTGAGGGCTGTGCGCCCTCTCTCAGAGTAATGATCTAATAAACGAGCGATAGTGGTGCGGCGATCCAGCAGTTGCGTCTCTTTCGGCGCGATTCGAAAGAGATGACGACTACGGCAGCAGCGCTGTCTTGAAGTTGCGTCGCGACCAGCCACGTTAGCTTAGCCGATGGGACGCGTGGGACCTATCGACATCACGGTAGGTAACGTCGGCGCGCCTCGGCGCATCGCAACGTTCCACCACGCGACGGCTGCGCGTCGCACTCGCGCGGGTTGACGGCGAAGCAATTAGGCAGGAACGAGTTATCCAGCATGCCCAAAATCAAACCGACTACCGGCCCAATGAGAACGCAGCCCGTGGCGCGCGCTTGGAGTCTGACGACTCCAATGATGCCCACGGTCGGAAAAGTGACGAAGACACCACAACCAGAGCAAATGCCAACAAGGACGGAAGCAGCTCGCACCGCGAAGGCGAGAAGCACGCGGCGCGCTTCCTTGCGGAAACAGCGGGAAGCTCTGAAGGGATAAATCCGTTGTAACTAACTTCGGGAGTCGATTTCCCGATCCAGATTGTGAAGGTATGACAGCCCTTCCACCGTCAGGCGGTGTTCGTCTTTTTCGCCCTCAATGTACTTCTTCATCAGATGCTCGGAGAGCCGTTTACGGGCTCCCTTCGTCTCGGAACGGTCTGCGAGAGCGCTGTATATGCTCAGCGCGCGGTCGACGGCTGGAATATTCATTGGATCGTTTCTCGGGGCGGTTTGAATGCTGAATAAACAAAGGCTCAGTGTCCCGGATGGTTCCGCAAAGATACTTTTATCTGGAGCCTTAGTTGCAGGTGCGGAGTCTGGATTGGCAGCGCACGCGTCGCGTCGATTGGGCCGGTACATGCAGCCCGCAAATCTCGGACTCACCAGCGGCCACGCTGAGTCAAGGCGGGCTATCTAATGAAAGAGGCGGCCTAACTTGGCCGCGGCCGTCGTCCTCGCCTTCGCGAGACCATCGCGGTCCACACAGCGAGAATGACAATAGCAATTGCGGCTATGCCAAGAGCGCCAGGACAACTGTGAGCGTATGAAGCATCGGTGTCCTAACTGGAGGTGGCCGACTAAGTTACAAACGAGCACTGGGCACGCTGCGCTGACGAGGCCGCCGGCTCCAGTGATGGCTAAGCCCGCTGGGTTGAGTCAGCGGGCCTTTTTCGCCGGGCGCGCCAGGCAGTTGATGGTGCCCTTCGCGACAATGATTTTGGGCGTGACCGATGCAACCGGCCGCACAAATCTAGCGGCCCACCGCTGCTCGAAGCGTCTTTGCAGGTGAAGAGGAATCGTGCTCATGGCCAAAGCTCCGCGTTCGTGGTTGCCGCGGTCTCGTGGCCTCAACGCGCTTGGTCGCTTAAAGGTCCGCACGTAATCAGTTGCTTGCGATTCTCACCGCTTTTCCAGTCTCATTGGTAAGGCCGTAGTCCTCACCTTGCGGTCCCCAGAGGGATTTACTTTTCCCTCTTGCATCCCCACATACTAACTATGACTCACTGGCAAGCATCCATCAGGCGCGCACCACCGAAGAGGAAGGCTGAGCTGCGCCAGATGCTGACCGAGGCTGTTCGCAACGCGCAACGCAGCGCGGATCACCGGCCTAAGCACTCGCCGAAGGCCGAAAAGATCGCGGCTAGGGCGGCCGACGTCGATTAGATCATCTTATCAGGACGTTTCGGTGTAGCAGCATCGCGACAGCCCGAGCCGTGGCTTGCTGGCCATGACTTGAAGTCACCAAATTGAACGAGCGACCCATTGAAAGAAGGACGCTATGGAAGAATTCATACACCGCGAAAACCTGATCATCTTCAAAAGGCGACTCGCTGAAGCCAAAAATGATGCCCAGCGGCAAATGCTTTTGAAGCTGCTGGCTGAGGAAGAGGCGAAAGGCGGCCGCTCACAGCCCGGCGCCCCGTCATGACTGAATCAAGAGCGACCTGCGCAGCCGAAGGAACTTCGATCATCAGGTGGGAATAGGGAAGCTGCCTCCAGGCGTGTTTGCGTTGGGAAAATGTCCTCTTGAAAAATAGTTCCAACCGCATCTTCAATTTAAGAGTTTAATTGTGAACTTATCAACGGTTCGCGGTTTGATTTCTCGGAGAATCCACGTGAACCGCATACTCAAGTCCGTCATTTTTATTATCGCTGCTGTTTATATTGGAGTAGACGCGGTCTTTTTAACCGTTGCAACGCCTGTTGCGGATTGGGTCAGCAAGCAGAGAATATTGGAGGGGTTGAGAGCATGGATAGCTTCGCTGCGTCCTTACCCAACTCTAGCTTTGTTTATGGTCCCTCTTATCGCTCTTGAGCCGCTCAAGCCTGTCGCAGCCTATCTTGTAGCTACAGGCCACGTCAGAGTTGCCCTAACGACGTTTGTGGTTGGTGAGATTCTGAAGCTCGTGATTTTGGAGCGTCTCTTTGCAATTAGCCGCGATAAGTTGATGTTGATCCCCGCATTTGGTTGCACTTATCGGAGGTTGTGTCAGATCAGCAATTGGCTAGAAGCAACAGACGCATGGCAAGCAGCGCGGCGTTGGAGCAAAGTCGCGCAATACGCTGCCCGGAGCTATGTCGCGCCGAGAACAGCGCGATCACGAGGGCAAAAACCCCAGTCCCAACTCGTGAAATTTTGATGATTGAGCAATATTGACCACGGGCTACCAAGTCTGAAGCCCATTATGACTCCATCACCGCGCCGTATCGGCACCTACCGGTGACTGAGAGTTCGGTAACGCTCCCGCCTGATCCCAAGGCGAGTATCATGATCATCCTGCGACCAATTTGCCCCGCGTGCCAAACAAGAACCATGCTGGCCCGCATCACACCCGGTCCCTCTGGCCTTGACATCCGGACACTCGAATGCCCCGCGTGCGATCGCGTTCTTCAGCGCGTGGTGGAACTGGTTGACCCGATGAAATCCCGTGAAACAGCGGGCTGGCTCAGGGGCGAACTGCGAGCGCCACAGTGGGGTCACCGCAGTTGGCGGCCTCTGTCATTTCCCTTCAATCGGAGAAGGGAGAGGGGCGTCGATCCCTCATACATTCGATGAGAGGCTGAGCGCAGAAAGACCCTTAACCGAGACAAGCGAGGTGAGAGATGAGGTGCATGATAACTCTGAAGGACGGCGGTGCGATGGAAAGAGCCATGGGGGCTCTGGCGAAATACACCGCAGGGGGCGAGCCCGTCGCCCCTGAAGGACATCCAAGAGAGTGGAGCCGCTGGCTTCTTGAGATCAACTCGGCAGAATTCGAGGCGATCCACGACAACGTCGATGATGATGACATCGTTGATATGAAGCTCTTCAACGAGCTGGCAAGCTCCTGAAGCGTGGAGTATTTGGCCTGACTCAGGTCTGGAAATGGCAGGAAACCGACATGGCGGTGCATTCGCCACATGTCCGCTATCGAGGGACAACTAGTAACAGAGCACAGGAATACTTTAGGTACATGGCATGAAGATTCGTGTCGGATTCGAGATGATTTACGACTTTCCGCAGCCGACACCCTTGATCGCCTTGGTTGGCACGCATTTTACGCGGGCATCCGACATCCTCGTGCCCGACTACCTGACCATCAGCCCTTCCGTGCCAATCACGCCCTATCGCGACGGCTTCGGCAACTGGTGCAGCCGGATCGTCGCGCCCGCCGGCCACGTGCGCCTTGCGGCCGATGGGACGGTTCGCGATAGTGGTCTGCCCGACGTGATCGTGCCAGCCGCCGCGCAGCACGCGGTCGAGGATCTGCCGGCGGAGGTGATCGTCTATCTGCTCGGCAGCCGCTACTGCGAAACCGACCGGCTTTCCGATATTGCGTGGAAGCTGTTTGAGAAAACAACGCCGGGCTGGGCACGGGTCCAGGCGATTTGCGATTTCGTCCACAACCACATCGTGTTCGGTTACGAACACGCGCGATCGACCATGACGGCATGGGAAGCGTTCAACGAGCGTAAGGGCGTCTGCCGCGATTACGCCCACCTTGCCGTCGCGTTCTGCCGCTGCATGAACATCCCCGCGCGATATTGTACCGGCTATCTCGGTGATATCGGCATGCCGCCTCCCTATGCCGCAGGGGATTTCGCCGGCTGGTTTGAGGCCTATATCGGCGGCCACTGGTACACGTTCGATGCGCGCAACAACACTCCGCGCATCGGCCGTGTCCTGATCGCCCAAGGCCGCGACGCCGCCGACGTTCCAATTACCCAGACTTTCGGGCCAAACACCCTGGTCAGCTTCAAAGTCTGGACCGATGAGGTGATCTAGACGGTTCGGCTTGCGGTAACTTCTGCCTGTTCTGGCTTTGGAATCGTCAACCGGGTTGATTAGTCTCGCTATTTGGCGAAGAGCCTGCTACGTCTCCGACATCACCGCGCTTCCCCGGCCGCTATCGGTGACTGAGAGTATTGTGCTCCCGCCTCACCCAACAAAGGGCGGTCACATGTCCGTTGCCCACAGATTCAATCTTCGTGAGTGGCTTGTTCCTCCGGTGCTGTTGCCGGTCTTTCTCGCCCTGCTGATCGCTGTCGCGGTCATTATTCATTGGTAGCCAGCCTCAGTCGACTGCGGCGACGGGAATCCCGGGCGCTTAACAGAAGGCAGGAGTCGGAGAGGCAAATACGGCAATCATCAGGAACGCATACGGAATTCCGGCCATGTTCGTTGGTACAGAGGAGATTCGATGAAAAAGATTGTGGCCGTTTTGGCGCTTTGCGGATACGCGCACGGTGCTCTAGCCGCTGGACCAGACTGTCGCACGATCGAAAGTACAGGCGAGCGACTTGCCTGTTACGATGCGGCGTCCCCTCCTAAGAAGGACAAGCCGGCGGCCGTTGAAAGCGAAACATCGCGAGCTGCATACAAAGACCCGTTGATTGCGGAAGATGCCCGGATCGCAGCGAAGCTGAAGAATATCTGTCGCGGTTGTTGAGGTTTGCGACAAAGCACGCTCGGGAGTGAGCGACCGACACAGAGGGCGGCCGAAAAGAGCGCCGCCATGCGCCGCTGCTGTTTTGCAATATCAGCATGTCCCGATCGAAGTTAATCGGAAATGCGCGGAGACTTCCAACGAAAAGGCCCGGCATGTTCAAATCTCAGCAGTATCGTGCAGAAGCAGCCGAGTACGGCGAACTGGTCAAGGATTCGGCTGGCCCCGACGAAGGCCGCAAATTTCGGGAACTGCAGGACCGTCTCATCTCGCTTGCGGATAACGAGCAGAGGTTGGCGGACAATTATGACAAAGCAGTACTCGTTGCAGAGCAGGACCGATCTCGCGGCGCTGTCCTTGCGGGCGAGGAAGAACACGTTCTGCGGTGCCTTGGCGCGGCCGTCATCATGCAATGGAACACTTTGCCGACGACGTTGCAGCGGGAGATCTTCGACACCGCTGGATCGGTCGGCAAGTTACTGGAGACGGAGGCACTCCGCGGGCAGATCGCCCGATTTCTTCACAAGCACAAGAATGATGCCGGTTGCAACAAACGCTGACCGAAGGCGCGCCTCGCGATGCGAGATTGAACGCCGCGGCTTTGTCGCGATGGACAATGAGGCGCAGTTCGCGGATCGATCGAGGTCGATACTCAACCCGGCGAATTTACCGAATTCAGGGTCATTCTTCCGCGCAAAGCCGCCCTCAGCAAAGCCAGGGTAAAATCATGAGCTTCCTTGTTCTCGTTTGTTGACGACGAGCCCGATGTCGAGATGCTGTTTCGCCAGCAATTCAGGCGCGACCTTCGCGGGGGGTTTTAGATTGCAAGCTTTCGGGGTGCAGAGCGTTGGAAGCTTGCAATTTCATTTTCAAGATTCCCTCGAATCGCCGGGCATGATTCCGTGGTTGCATCGGAGGGGACGATGCGACCGAAGAAGCCGAAGACACCGGGGGAAGGCGATCTGTTTCGTGCCAGGCTCGACCAGATCATCAACATGTTCGTGCGGAATCGAACGGCCCTCCGGATGCGGTGGGCCGCCCGCCGTTAGCTATTGTTTCATTGCTGGTGCGCCCGGAAGCACGGCCGCCACACCTTCCGGGTTGATGTTGAAGGCCAAGAATATCAACGGCTCGTTGCCTGGGTTTCCCCATTGGTGCACGAGAGCGTACGGTTCATAGATCAGGGAACCTGGTCCCCTTGCTTCCGTCTTACCGTCGACCGTGTTCGCTCCGGTGCCGGAAATCACATAGTACAGAGCCGCTCCTGACCGATGGTGTGGCGAGTTGGCGGGCATCTGCGCCGGAAATGTGACTCGTGTGAGATTGAGATCATAACCGCTTGGCTTCAGGTCGGGGATCGGATTCGCAGTGCGATATAGCTCTCTCACGGCTGCAGGTGCCGTCTCCACAGGCCGCCCCAAGTCCACGGCGGGCACAAGGAAGAAGTGGAGAAAAGTTGACGGCCCTCCGCTACCCGCCGTCAGCACCGCCGTCTCTCCGCCGGCGATAAACAGCCCCTCTCCGGCGTTGAGCATTTTGGTCTTGCCACCGAGCGAGACCTCGGTCGATCCTGACATCTGGTAGAGGATTCCGTTGGCCGCCGAGACGTCGCTCTTCTCGTCCGGCTGGAGAGTGACGCTCACAGCTTTGAAATGGAGCGGCACGTCGGTGACGGTCGGCAGTTTGGTCGCGGCGACCACAGTTCGCGTAATTGCCGGTGGAGCGGGGGTGGTTTGCGCGGTCCCGGGGGCGGGAAGCGCCATCGCGCCGAGCAACAGTAGTCCGGTTGTCCTGAACCGCATGATTGCCTCCCAGGTTCGACGGATAATCGGAGAACCTTAGGCTTTCCGTGCGCCTCTTGGAATGGCAGGCGATGGCTGTCAGCGCGGGCCGCCATAGAGCCGGTCCAGCTTTTTTCAGGAGCTAGAATAAAGTTCTATTCTATTGGGACCTCAGGTTTGCCGGCGCATGCAGTGTCCTCCACTCCTCGTCATTCTCGCATATGGCTGGCGCTCTAATGACGCGGTGGACGTAAGGTTCGCCTCGAGCTTGGCCTCAGGCCTGCCATGCCCGCGACCCAGAAGGCTATTAGCCGCCGCTACGCGGGCCGCCGGCGGCGCTTTCGGGACTGCTCTTCCAGCGCTCGCCAAATGGCGCCTGACCGCACCCCCAGAAACAAGACGGTCGAAGCTTGGGCGTCGCAAGTGCTGAATGAAAATTGACATACCGCCGCTGTGGGTCAGGTGCGTCG
>Ga0210408_10005071_pt1 | contig 11619 bp, 5 predicted proteins | sample IncBWH4MmetaG_FD_155471 | JGI IMG/M metagenome (GOLD analysis project Ga0210408, IMG submission 155471) | Forest soil microbial communities from Barre Woods Harvard Forest LTER site, Petersham, Massachusetts, United States - Inc-BW-H-4-M | ecosystem: Environmental > Terrestrial > Soil >... | reverse complement strand
TATCAGCCGCAAGCAATACGATCACGCGATGGACCTGCTCCGCTCCGCGGGCGAGGATGGCGGCCGGTTCGTGACCGGCGGCGGGCGCCCTGACGGCCTGGACACCGGCTTCTACATCGCGCCGACGATTATCGCCGACGTCTCCCCCGACTCACGGGTGGCGCGGGAGGAGATCTTCGCGCCGGTGATGGTGGTCTTGACCTACACCAGCGAGGAGGAGGCGCTGCAGATCGTCAACGGCACCGAATACGGGCTGAACGACGCCGTCTACAGCGCCGACACCGACCGGGCGCTGGCGATCGCGCGACGGCTGCAAAGCGGCAACGTCAACATCAACAACGGCCAGTATGCCGACCCGGCATTTCCGTTCGGCGGCGTTAAGCAGTCTGGATACGGCGTGGAGCTGGGACCCGAGGGGCTGGATTCCTACTTCGAAACCCACGTAATCTACCTTGACGCCGACATATTGCACGGCCTGGCCTGAAGCTTCTGCCCGGCGACGAGGATCTCGTTCGGGTACGACTGGCCCTCAGAGCTTGCGCCGCCAGGTTTCCCGGATGGTGTAGTAACGGTCAATGGTGAATACTTCCCAGCTCGGACGGCGCCCCACCCGGCTGACCGACCGGCGCACCGAATGTGGCGTCCTTGACCAGTTCATCGACGCTGTGCGTTCAGGAGAGAGCCGGGTGCTCGTCCTGCGCGGCGAACCTGGGGTGGGCAAGTCCGCGCTGCTGGACTACGTAGCCGAGCAGGCGTGGGGATGCCGGGTGGAGCGCACCGCCGGTGTGCAGTCCGAGATGGAACTGGCCTTCGCCGGGTTGCATCAGCTGTGCGCACCGGCATTCGACCAGCTAGAGGGTCTCCCGGTGCCGCAGCGGGACGCACTGCGGACCGCGTTCGGCCTGAGCGCCGGCCCGGTGCCGGATCGGTTCCTGGTGGGCCTGGCGGTGCTGGGCTTGCTTTCCGAGGCGGCCATAGAGCGGCCGCTGATCTGCCTGGTGGACGACGAGCAGTGGCTTGACCGGGCCTCGGCGCAGGTCCTCGGGTTCGTGGCTCGGCGGCTGGCCGCCGACCCGGTCGGCCTGATCTTCGCAGCCCGGGTTCCGGGTGAAGAACTGGCCGGGCTGCCGGAGCTGGCGGTCGAGGGCCTGCCGGAGGACGATGCGCGGGCGCTGCTCGACTCGGCGCTGGGCGGGCCGGTGGATACCCGGGTCAGGGACCTGATCGTGGCCGAGACGCGGGGCAACCCGCTGGCGTTGCTCGAGCTGCCGCGGGGACTGACGCCCGCGCAGCTGGCAGGCGGGTTCGGCCTGCCCGGCGCCGGGACGCTGGAGGCCCGGGTCGAGGATAATTTCCGGCGGCAACTCGACGCCCTTCCTATGCCGACCCGGCGGCTGCTTCAGCTGGCGGCCGCGGATCCGTCCGGCGATTCCTCGCTGGTGTCGCGAGCTGCCGAGCGACTGGGGATTCCGATCCAGGCCGCGGTGCCGGCCGTGGCGGCTGGGCTGGTGCAATTCGGGGCGCAGGCGCGGTTCCGGCATCCGCTGGTGCGCTCGGTGGCCTACCAGTCGGCGTCGGCTGCGGAAAGACAAGAAGTGCACCACGCCCTGGCGGAGGTCACTGATGCGTTGAAGGACCCGGACCGCCGCGCCTGGCACCGGGCTCAGGCCGCTCAGGGTCCGGACGAAGACATCGCCGCAGAGCTCGAGCACTCGGCCGGCCGGGCGCAGGCGCGAGCGGGCCTGGCCGCTGCCGCTGCGTTCCTGGAGCACGCGACGACGCTGACGCCCGATCCGGCGCAACGAGCCCGGCGGGCGCTGGCTGCGGCGCAGGCGAAGGCTCAGGCGGGCGCGTCCGATGCGGCGCTGGACCTGCTGGCCATGGCCGAGGCCGGACCCCTCAACGAGCTTCAACGTGCTCGGGCCGACCTGGTGCGGGCCCAGGTCGCGTTCGCCAAACGCCGCGGTAGCGATGCTGCGCCGCTATTGCTGAAGGCGGCCAAGCGACTCGAGCCGATCGACGCCGACCTGGCCCGGGCGACCTACATGGACGCGCTGGTCGCCGCGCTCCTGACCGGCCGCCTGGCGACGCCGGACGGTTCCCTGCTGGACGTGGCACGGGCGGCGAGCGCGGCGCCGTTGCCGCTGCACGCGCCGCGCGTAGCCGATCTCCTCCTCGATGGCCTGGCCGCGGCCTTCAGCCGGGGGTACGCGGTAGGAGCGCCTATCATGCGCAGGGCGCTGCAGGCCTTCACCGGCGACATGCCCGCAGATCCAGAACTGCGCTGGCTGTCGCTGGCGTACGGTGCTGCCTTGTACATCTGGGATGACGATCGCTGCGAGTTGCTCTCGGACCGGTACCTCCAGCAAGCCCGCGCGGCCGGGGCGCTCAGCGAGCTCCCCATGGCCCTCATGACCCGTGTCCACGTCCTAGCCTTCGCCGGCGAGCTGACCGGCGCGGCGTGGCTGGCCGAGGAGATGCAGGCGGCCGTCGAGGCGACGGGGAGCAATCTGGGGCCATACGGCGCCCTCAGCGTCGCCGCGTTGCGCGGCAACGTAGCCGACGTGTCCAGGCTGATCGAAGCCACCCTGAGGGATGCCTCACGGCGAGGCGAAGGGCTGGCGGTCTCGGCCGCCGAGTGGGCCAACGCGGTGCTGAACAACGGCCTCGGCCGTTATCAGGACGCGCTGACCGCGGCCCAGCGGGCCACCGAATACAGCGGGGGGGTGGGCTTCTCGAACCGGGCCCTGGTCGAGCTGATCGAGGCGGCCGTACGGAACGGGGAGACCGAGACGGCCGCCGGCGCATACGAGCGGCTGGCCGAGATGACCAGGGCCAGCGGCACCGACTGGGGGCTGGGAGTCCAGGCGCGGTCGCAGGCGCTGCTGAGCGAAGGGGAAGCGGCCGAGCGGCTGTACCAAGAGGCGATCGCACGCCTGGGCCGGACCCGCATTCGCTTGGACCTGGCTCGCGCTCATCTGCTGTACGGGGAGTGGCTGCGTCGCGAGCGCCGCCGCGGCGAGGCGCGGGCGCAGTTGCGCACTGCTCACCACATGCTGGAGGGGATGGGCGTCGGGGCGTTCGCCGAGCGAGCCTATCGCGAGCTGGAAGTCACGGGCGAAACCGCCCGCAAGCGTCCCAGTCGGCCTACCCGGGCGCATCCCGGTCAACCCAGTGCCGCGCTGACGGCCCAAGAGGCTCAGGTCGCGCGGCTGGCCCGTGAGGGCCTGTCCAACTCCGAGATCGGCGCCCGGCTGTTCATCAGCGCGCGCACGGTCCAGCACCACCTGACCACCGTCTTCACCAAGCTCGGCATCACCTCCCGGGGCCAGCTCCACCGCGTCCTTTCCAGCGACCTGGAGCGTGCCCCGGGACTTTAGCCGCCGGCGGAGGCGCTGCCCGGCGCAGCGAGTTCTGCTTTTGGTAGACTGCCCCCCGCCTGCGATGGCGCGGCGGAACGGCTGGCTGGATGATCGAGGATTCCCGGGCTCGTCGAACGGCGGAGCTGACGGACCGGCTCGACGAACGCGGCGTGCTTGACCGGCTTGTCGACGCGGTGCGCGCGGGTGAGAGTCGGGTTCTGGTGCTGCGCGGCGAGCCGGGGATCGGCAAGACCGCGCTGCTGGACTACGTGGGCGGAGGGGCCACGAGTTCGGGATGCCGAGTAGTGCGTGCCATAGGCGTACAGTCGGAGATGGAGCTGGCCTTCGCTGGGTTGCATCAGCTGCTGGCGCCGATGCTGAGGTCTGTGGCGGGCCTGCCGGTGCCGCAGCGGGATGCGCTGCGGACGGCGTTCGGTATCAGCTCGGGGCTGGCGCCGGACCGGTTCCTGGTGGGCCTGGCGGTGCTGGGGCTGGTGGCGGAGGCGGCCGGGGACCGGCCGCTGGTCTGCCTGGTCGATGACGCGCAGTGGCTGGACCGGGCTTCGGCGCAGGTGCTGGGGTTCGTGGCGCGGCGGCTGGCGGCCGAGCCGGTCGCCGTGGTGTTCGCGGCGCGGGTCCCGGGTGAGGAGCTGGCCGGGCTGCCGGAGCTGGTGGTGGATGGCCTGCCAGAGGATGACGCGCGGGCGCTGCTGGACCCGGCGCTGACCGGATCGCTGGATGCGCGGGTGCGGGATCAGATCGTGGCCGAGGCGCGGGGCAACCCGCTGGCGTTGCTGGAGCTGCCGCGGGGGCTTTCGGCCGCGGAGCTGGCGGGCGGGTTCGGGCTGCCCGACGCGGTGCCGCTGGCGGGCCGGATCGAGGAGAGCTTCCGGCGGCGGCTTGATCTCCTGCCCTCCCAGACCCGGCAGTTGCTGCTACTGGCGGCGGCCGATCCGTCCGGCGACGCGTCGCTGATCTGGCGGGCGGCTGGGCGGCTGGGCATCCCGGTTCAGGCGGCGGCGCCAGGGATGGAAGCAGGGCTCGTGGAGTTCGGCGCGAGGGTGCGGTTTCGGCATCCGCTGGTCCGCTCGGCGGCCTACCGGTCGGCGTCGCTGCCGGAACGGCGTGAGGTGCACACGGCGCTGGCCGAGGCCACCGATCCGGCGGCCGACGCGGACCGGCGGGCTTGGCACCGGGCCGCGGCCGCGGCCGGTCCGAATGAGGAGGTGGCGGCGGAGCTGGAGCGTTCGGCGGGGCGGGCGCAGGCGCGGGGCGGCCTGGCCGCGGCCGCGGCGTTCTTGGAGCGCTCGGCCGCGCTGACGCCCGATACGGCGGTCCGGGCCGGGCGCACGCTGGCCGCGGCCCAGGCTCACCTGCGGGACGGCGCGTTCGGCAAGGCCATGGAATTCCTGGCCATGGCGGAGGCCGGACGGCTGGATGAGCTCCAAAGTGCCCGGGCGGACCTGCTGCACGGGCAGGTCGCCTTCGCCTCAGGCCTAGCCGGCGATGCTCCTCCGCTGCTGCTGAAGGCGGCCCGGCGGCTCGAGCCGCTCGACCTAGACCTGGCCCGCGAGACCTACCTGGACGCCTGGCACGCGGCATCGTTCGCCGGGTATCTGGCAGGCGCGGGTGGACTACTGGAGGTTTCGCGAGCGGTCAGGGCTCTGCCCCCGCCCTCGGCTCTGCCGCGGCCGATCGATCTGTTGCTGGACAGCCTTGCGCTGTTGGTCACTGACGGACCGGCCGTCGCTGCGCCCGCATTGCGGCAGGCAACGCGGGTCTTTGCTGACGCAGAGATTCCCGTAGAACAGCTACTGCGGTGGGGCTGGATGTCCAGGGTTGCGGACCAGGTTCCGTGGGATCACGATGGCTGGCGCGTGACCGCGCGGCAGGTCCAGCTCGCCCGTGAGACCGGAGCGCTCGACCAGCTTCCGTTCCTGCTGAACATAGCCGCCATGGATGCCGTGCAGAGCGGTGACTTCGCGGCCGCCGCTCTCGTAATCGCGGAGGTCGATGCGATCTGCGAGGCGACCGGGTCGCGCGTCGCGCCCTTTGCCGCCATGATGCTGGCGTCGTTCCAGGGCCGGGAGGCCGAGCTCGCCACGCTGATCGAGGCGACCATCGGGCAGGCCACAGCCAGCGGGCAGGGATCGGCGGTGACGTGGGCGCACTGGTTGACCGCGATCCTATGCAACAGCCTGGGCAGGTACGAGGAGGCATTGGCGGGCGCCCGGCAAGCCAGTGAGCACCCGCAGCCCCATGTCTCCTTGTGGGCATTGCCCGAGCTGATCGAGGCTGCCGCGCACACCGGGAGTACGCGCATCGCCAGAGGCGCGCTTGATCGGCTAACCGAAAGGACCCGAATCGGAGGAACCGAGGGCGGACTGGGGATCGAGGCGCGGTGCCGCGCGCTGCTGAGCGAAGGAGAATCAGCCGAGGGCGGCTACCGCGAGGCGATCGACCGGCTCGACCGCACGCGGATGCGTCCCGAGCTGGCCCGCACCCATCTGCTCTACGGGGAGTGGCTGCGCCGAGAGGGCCGCCGCGGCGAGGCTCGGGAACAGCTGCGGAGGGCCCACGACATGCTGGACGAATTGGGCATGGAGGCGTTCGCCGCGCGGGCCCAGCGTGAGCTACAGGCCACTGGCGACACCGCGACCAAGCGCACCGCCCCGGCCGCCCGCGCTGGCGCCGCCGGAACCCTGGAAGCGCTGACGGCTCAGGAAGCCCATATCGCGCGGCTCGCCCGGGACGGCCTGTCCAACCCGGAGATCGCCGCCCGGCTGTTCCTGTCCTCGCGGACGGTTCAGTACCACCTGAGCAAGGTGTTCGCCAAGCTGGGCATCAGCTCCCGTGGACAGCTCCACACGGTCCTGCCCAACGACAGCGATCTCGTTCGGGGAGATACACCCTCCGCTATCCGGGCAGGTTGCTGAGCCAGCGGTATCTACCTAGCGAGGTCTGGAGACCGGGATTCGCAGTCGCCTTGCGAGCCGCCGGTGTCCTGAACTGTGGGAGCGGTCACCGAGTGCGGGGGCTGTCGTCCGTTCAGTGCCGTCCCGGCGTCGGCTCGCGGAGCCGGCGAGCGGAGCGCTGACCGGCCGATGAACGCGATCGTGAGCACGCCGAGCAGCATGATGACCGTGACGAGCAGCAGCGCGTCCCGAAAGCTGCCGGTGACGTCCTCGGCGAATCCCGTGACGTAGGACCCAGCGAAGCCGCTAGAGCTGCCCACCGAGTTGATCAGAGCGAGACCAGCGGCCGCCGCGGGTCCGCTCAGGCGCAGCGGCGGCAGGCGCCAGAACTGCGGTATGGCCGAGTAGATGCCAGCAATCGCTACGCACACGGCCGACACGAAGATCACCACGTTGGACGCATACGCGGCGACTGCCATCGCCAGGGCCGCGACCCCAGCGGGGACTATCGTGGCCGTCGCGGGAGTTCGCCGCCGGGCCAGCCGGGCCCAGGCGATCATCCCAGCCGCCGCAATCAGTTGCGGAATGATGGTGATCAGCACCGCCTGGTTGTTGTGGAGGCTGTGCTGAACCACGGTGATCATCTTCGGGAGAAAGAACGCCAACGGGGAGAGCCCGAAGACGATGGCGAAGTAGGCAAAGGCCAGCGCCCAGACGTGCCGGTCCCTGAGTGGAGCCCGGGCCAACGTCAAGGTGACGGCCTGCGCCGAGGCCGCGTCGCGGTCGAGTTCGGCATGCAGCATCTCCCGTTCCGAGCTGGTGAGCCAGGACGCCTCCTGCGGCTTGTCGGTCAGGGTGAACCAGACCGGCACCGCGAGGAGCAGGCTCAGGGTTCCTTCGGTCAGGAAGACCGACCGCCAGCCCGCCAGCCCAAACACAAGCCCGTAGTGGCCGAGCAGGAAGCTCGCAAGAAGGGCACCGGTGATGGCGGAGACCGGGATCACCAGGAAGAAGTACGACAAGGCCTTGGACTGCTGTGACCGGGGCATCCAGTAGGTGAGGTAGAGCAGGATTCCGGCCAGAAGGCCGCCTTCGGCGAAGCCGAGCAGAGCCCGCGCGAGATACAGTGTCGCGGGGTTGTCCACGGCTGCGGTCGCCGCCGTGATCAATCCCCAGGTGATGAGGATGCATGTGATCCATTTGCGTGCTCCTACCCGGTACTGGATGAGGTTGCCGGGAATCTCGGCCAGGGTGTAGCCGAGGAAGAAGATGCCGGCTGCGAATCCCATTCCAGCGGCGCTGAGGCCAAGATCCTTGGACAGCGGCACCCCCACATAACCAAGGTTGACACGGTCGATGTAACTGCACAGGTACGCGATGCTCAGGATGGGAATAAGCCGCCAGAAAATCTTTCGCCACAACCCGGTGGCGGAAGGGTCGGGGTGGTCAGACGCCGGACCGTGGCCGGCGGTCAAGGTAAGGGGTTGCGCGCTGTGCGATGTGCAGCGCCTTCGCTCCAGCTCCATCGCGTTCTCCAGGTGATCCGGTGAGTTTCCCGCCGCACTAGGGCCTGCGGGAGGATGGCGGGAGCAGGCCGAGGGCGCGGGCCCGCTCGACGGCCTCGGTGCGGCTGCTCGCGCCGAGCTTCTGGTACAGGTGCCGTTGATGCGTCTTGACGGTGTTGGTCGACAGGTAAAGCTCGTTGGCGATCTCCCGCGTGGACAGGTGGCTCGGCAGGTAGCGCAGCACCCGGGCCTCGCAGCGGGTCAGTGCCTCGCAGGGGAGGGCAGGCTCCGCGGGCGGCGCCATCGGGCCGCTCGCCTGGGCCAGCAGGTCTACGACCTCGGAGATCGAGGCCGCGGGCGCGGCCGGAAGCTGGGCCCAGTGCTCGGGCAGCCCGGGCGTGTGTGGGGTGAGGAACGGGAGCAGCAGCTGGTCGGCTTCGGCGAGATCGAGGGCGCGCTCCAAGGCGGGCCTTACGGCGGCCGGATCGTCGAGCACGTCGCGGGAGATCGCTCCCAGCAAGAATGCCGCCGCCACCCAGACGCGGTGGACCCATGGGACGGAGCCGTCGAGCACGGGCGTGAGTGCGGCCGCCGTAGCCTGCAGCTCGTGCGGGGCCGGCTGTGACCCGGCGAAGACCTCACGGAGGTGTCCGCTGGTGCGCTCGCCGACGGAACGCGCCCGCCTGGTAGCTTTCCCCCGTACTCCCGATGCGGAGTCGCTGATCATCGCGGTCATGTCATTGCCTCATCTACGGTTGACTTGCGCCTGGATATCGCGCCTCATGAGCCTGCTCCCTGCTCATTTCGCCCGGTATCTGTGATCGATCCTGGACCAGGACCCCCGCTGCGTGCATCCGTGCGGGCCACTGCAATGGCACGGCAGCACGGTGCCCGGCTTTAAGTGGGAACACTGAACCTCAGCTCACGTTGGTCGGCCGCGATGGGAAGTTGCGCCCGGGAAGTGATCCCGAGTTTCGGGAAGGCCCGGTACAGATGCGATTCGACGGTCCGATGAGACAGGTACAGGCGTCGCCCGATCTCCCGGTTGGACAGGCCCGCGGCGGCCATCTGCACGATCTGCAGCTCCTGCGTGGTGAGAACATCCAGCGTGCCGCGCTCTCTTCGGCGGCTGGTCTCGCCGGCGGCCCGCAGCTCCTGACGGGCCCGCTCACCCCACGGGGTTACGCCGAGCGCGTCAAAGGAATCCCGGGCTGCCCGTAGCGGTACACGCGATTCGCCGGTGCGCCGGCGGCGCCGCAGCCACTCCCCGAACGCCAGTTGCAGCCGGGCCCGCAAGAATGGCCACCGGACAATATCCTCGTCATCGGCCGCGTCCCGGAAGGCAGCCTCGGCGTCCTCGTCGTCGGCGAGCAGGGCCCTGGCGTACCGCAGCGTGGCATACAGCCAGGGCGAAGGGGTCTGCTTGGCCACCGGTTCGACCTGGCCCATGAGGGCGCGGGCCTCGTCGCGGTGACCGCTGTGCGCAGCGGCTTCGGCCAGGTCGCCGATGCAGATGCTAACGAACAAGTGGTGATGAGCGGGATCGCCGGGCTCATACACCCGGCGCAGCTGATCGTAGGCTTCGTCGTGCCGGCCCCGGCCAAGCGCCGACAGACAGCGGGCGTATTGCACGAGGGCGAGATTGATCGCAGCGCCCAGCGGCAACGCTGCCCGTTCGATTCTGGTGGCCAGATTCTCGGCCGCCGCGTCGTCGCCGCGGAGCGCCGCGATATGTGCCTGTGCCGTCCAGGCCTGCATCTCCCATAGCGGCTGAGCGGTCTCGGTCGCCAGCCTGGCCCCTTCTTCGGCCGACATCAGAGCGGCCGGGTAGTCGGCGATCACGATCGCCGACCACGACTGGATCGGCAGGACCTGGGCGAGTACACCCAGCCGACCCTGTTCGCGCAGCCGCGCCGCTGCCGCCCCGTACAGGGAAAAGGCCTGGTCGAACGCACCGGTGGCGGTAGCTGCGGCAGCCAGAAGCCGCAGGATTCCGGGCTCGTCGGGTGGCTCAAGCGTGGCCAGGTGGCGAAGAACCACGGCGCCGCGTTCCAGCGGCGCCACGTTGGCCTGAATAAAGAGAATCCGCGGGTCGTCCGGGGCGATCCCGGCCTGGTCGGCGGCGTCGAGCACCTCCGCCGCCGGCTCCCCGGTCAGGCCAGCCCAACGGCACCGGACGGCCGCGGCCGACAGTAGGCCCAGGGCAAGATCGTGGTCGCCTTCGGCGGTCATCGCCCTGGCGGTTTCCACCAAGACATGCACCGGGGCCGGATCCCGGGCCGAGCCGCCGCGGAAGGCGTCTGAAAGCCACAGTGCCCGAGCCCGCTCGCGCGGCCCGAGTTCGAGACTGTCCACCTCCCGCAGCAGCCGCCGCACCATCTCGCTGCGGCCCAGCTCGCTGGCCACCTCGGCCGCCCTCAGCAGCAGCACCCCACGTCGGCGCGGGTCCACGGTCAGTGCAGCGGCCCTCTCATAGCCGGCCACCGCGGTGACCAGGCCCCCGCGCCTGCGGGCACGGTCAGCCGCTTCCTCCAGCTCCGCGGCAACCATCGCGCCGCGGCCCACCGCCGCCGCGGCCCGGTGCCACACCCGGCGGTCAGCATCGGCGGCCAGCACCTCGGCCAGCGCCGCGTGCGCGGCGTGGCGCTCGGCGACGGTCGCCGCCTGGTACATCGCCGAACGGACCAGCGGATGACGGAACCGCAGCCCTGGACCATCGACCTCAATCAGGCCCGCTCCGACCGCCGGGTCCAGATCCCCCACCACCGGGCGCACGCCGGCTACGATCTCTGCGGCGTTCATGATCTCCTCCAGGACACCGCTGTCGTCGGCGGCCGCCACCAGCAGCAGCGTGCGCGTGGCCGCGCACAGGTCCGCCGCCCGGGTGGCGAACGCGCGCTCGAGCCGCACAGTGAGCGGCAGGTGCCGCGGCAGCACGGCCTGCCCGCCACGCAGGCTGGAGCTCAGCGCCGCCGGGAGTTCCAGGAGAGCCAGCGGATTCCCTTCGGCCTCCGCTACCAGCCGCTCCCGCACCGCAGGCGCCAGCTGCGGGAAGCGCGCATCCAGCAGGTCTCGGGCGGCCCGGTCGGCCAGGCCCTCTACACGCAGCTCGGGCAATCCCGCCGTGACCAGCGGGCAGTCATGCCCGTCCCGTACCGACGCCAGCACGACGATCGGATCCCACTGCACCCGGCGCGCCACGAACGCCAGCACATCGGCGGAGGACCGGTCCAGCCACTGCGCATCGTCCGCGATCAGCACCACCGGCGCACGGCCAGCCACCTCGCTCAGCAACTCCAGCGCCGCCAGGGCGATCAGGAACAGGTCGGGAACCGCGGCGTCGGTCATGGCGAACGCGGCCTGTATCGCGTTGCGCTGCGGAAGAGGAAGGTTGTCCGCCTGCGCCAGCACCGGCCGCAAGAGCTGGTGCAGGGCCGCGAACGGCAGGTTCATCTCAGACTGCACACCTGCGGTGCGTAGCACCGGCAGGCCGCGGTCCGCCGCCATCTCGGCCGCGGCCATCAGCAACGCCGACTTCCCGACGCCAGGCTCCCCCGCCACCACCAGCGCACCGCCGCGGTCACGGATGCCTTCGAGCAGGCCGGCGACCACATCCCTTTCGCGGTCACGGCCGACCAACCGCACCCCGGTCATACGCTGCCCCGAAGCCACATCTGGAAGGACGTGCTCGGCCAGGTGATCACGGTGCCGCTCCGAGATGCCGTAGTCGTAATCATTGGTGAGTGTCTTCTGTGATTGTTATCTGGCGAGGACGTCACTCATATCCGCCAGGTGCACAGTGGGACTGGCTAGTGGCTGCTTCTGTGGCCGCTGGCT
>Ga0210408_10005070_pt1 | contig 11619 bp, 31 predicted proteins | sample IncBWH4MmetaG_FD_155471 | JGI IMG/M metagenome (GOLD analysis project Ga0210408, IMG submission 155471) | Forest soil microbial communities from Barre Woods Harvard Forest LTER site, Petersham, Massachusetts, United States - Inc-BW-H-4-M | ecosystem: Environmental > Terrestrial > Soil >... | reverse complement strand
GGGGGTGCCCAGCTCAGTGGTGCCGACCTCAGGGGTGCCGACCTCGGGGGTGCCGACCTCGGGGGTGCCAACCTCGGGGGTGCCGACCTCAGGGGTGCCGACCTCAGGGGTGCCGACCTCGGGGGTGCCAACCTCGGGGGTGCCAACCTCGGGGGTGCCAAAAACGCGGAACTGGCTATTGCAAAAACTCGGATTCTTCCAGAAGGCCAGTTGATCGGCTGGAAAAAGTGCCAGAAAGGCGTGATCGTAAAACTGTCCATCCCATCTGAGGCTAAACGAAGTCATGCGTTCGGTAGGAAATGCCGTGCTGAATTCGCGGACGTGCTGGAAATCATCGGCGCGAAAGAAGGTCGGTCGGAACACAATCCCGATTTCGTCTATCGTGCTGGGGAAAGAGTCAACCCTTCGGAATGGTGCGATGATTTCAATCAGGAATGTGCGGGTGGGATTCATTTTTATATTACCGAATTGGAGGCGCAGAACCACTCATGAACCCGCGCCGACTCATGCGCCGGAACGCGCTACGCTACCGGATGTCGTTCCTTGAGGCCGTGCGGTGCCTGCTCATGGACGATCCCGCCGTGGTGCTGCATGAGCTGCAGGCGCACAACTACCTCTTAAACGCAAAGACGTGGCGGGATATGGCCAAGCGAAAAGGGGTGACAAAAACGCCCTGATCGAAATACTCACCCCCATCACGCCCCGTAGCCTCACCGCTGCGGGGCTTTGTTTGACCTGTTGCAGTAAAGCCCGGCGACAACCACGGCCACAAGGGCGACGGCATAGAGTGTCTTTTCACTTCACGCGCCTCCGAAACCTACATCCCAGCCACTTTGATGGCGTGTCACCTCGGGAAAGCCTGACCCGCCTCCATATGTTTGGAAGAAAAGATGCGTCCACTTCATCCCCGCGCTTGATCTCCTCATTCCGCTTGAGCAGCCGGTATTTTGGTTTTGGTTTCATATTTCAGGCGTGGCGGGTTGGGGCTTGTCGTGAATCTCAATTCCGAAATGACAATAGCGCGTTCCTGTGTAATCGGTTTCCATCATCGGGTCGTGCTCATTGGCACCGTCTGGAATCCCCCACGTGTTGTCCTTGTGTTGCGCGTAAAGCTCATTTGCACGGCGGGTCGCGGCGACGACTAAATCAGCGGCCTTTTGTTCGGAATAGAACGCGGCAACCAGCCATTCGCAGTGATCGCTGTATTCGCCAGTTGAGCCTTGAACGACATATATTTTGGGTTTCTCGCTCATAAATCTTTCGGTGGGGTTGTTTTTTGATGGACTCTTTTTATTCCGTAACGGTAGCTCTCTTCTCCGCTTTGGGGGTGTTTACCCAGCGACAATCGCCAGAGCTTTCCGGTCAACCAAAGTGAATGCAGGTCAATCAGCACCTCCATTCCCCGCTTGGATGCATCCTTGGAATGGAATTCCTCCTCCATGGCTTGAAACATCAACCAATGCTCAGAGGCGGGGCCGTTTTCAATTAGTCGATTGATAAGCCAAATTAAATCGCGGCCTTTTAATCGCTCCCTAGCCCGCTGAACCTGTTCGCGCCGCGCCGCCTTTCGGTCCTCGAGAATTTCTTTTTCGATTTCTGGAAAGAGACTTTTCACGCAGCCGCCTTTCCAGTTGATTGTTCTCTGATCGCAAACTTGGTGAACAACATCCGCCAATCGCTCCCCGGCCAGCCTTCCTTGTCGTACCGGTTGAAGAAGGCTTCGGCCAGCGCGTACGGATTCGGCATGTCCGAGCGGAGAGCGAAGTTGACGACTTCATGCGCGGATTCAGGACGGGCGATGACGAGGTGGGGTCTCATTTCTTCTTTGAATTACGCTTTTTGTTTTTGGGCTTCCTGTCTCCGAAAATCATCGACAACACCAGGAACAAAACGAAAAGGAAAAGAATCGCTGAAACAATAACCGCAACACCGGTCATCCAGAATGCGTCTTCACCGGATGTTCCGTGGGCGTGATATGGCATGATTGCGAACATCATCTCCCCCTCAGCGCGTAGTCCATGGCCTCGACGGTCATTTCATGTTTCATTTGGTGATTATTCCTTTGAGACACACAACCGTTGGATACGGTCAATCTCAGCGGCGATCAATGCGCCAGCCACAACAAGCTGCCGAACTCGGCCACCTTCACGTTTTGTTTTCTCGACCAATCCCCAATCGTGGTCTGGGTCGGAGTGGTCTAAAATAAGATGAACTGCCACTGGTGGCATATCCAACTCGGTGTGTTGGTCATCATGCTCAGCCGTCCAGCCTTTGGACTCATGTGTCGATCGCTCGTCCGCGATTAGTTCAATTCCTGTTTTCATTGTGCTGCCTTTTGTATTTCCTGAGTGCTTCTGAGTTTTCCGCACGGAACCGTTCTAGAGCCGCCCGTTCACGTTCCGGGTCGGCCTGTACCACCGCACGCTTCACCGGCCCTTGGGGCTTGAAAGCATCCGCCTTCAACTTGTGCGCCAGCTTGGCCACGATCAAATCCTCCTTGAACCGGATGGGGTCCAGGAGGTTGCTCAACTTCAACGCCCCGAGGTTGCGCTTCTCTTTCTTGATCTCGCGCAACAAGAACCGCACGACGGTTTCAAGATTCTGTTCCGTAAACCCAGCCTTGAAGAACTCATACCACCATCTTTGCTCGGCCATGTTCGGGGCCATCGAGCCAATGCAAACCGCATCGTCCCCGAACACTTCCAGCAAGCCACGGCAATAGCTCTCCTGCGCGGCGATGATGCGGTGTTCCATGGTCATGCCGTGGCTGTCTTAACCATTATGGCCTAGGCAGTTGAAAGGCCACAGTCCAGAGCGCGTTGTCCTGCTCGTTGGTGGGCCTCTCGGGCAGCATGTCGTGCAACACCTGCAACTGGTCGGCAGCGCGACGGAGGCGTTCAATCAGATCGCGCAGGACCGCTTTCCCAGACTGGCGTGAGCCGCAACAATCCTGAGTTTTGAGAGGTGAGGGGGTTTTAATGTTTTCGTCCATTTAGTTTAGGTGTTGGTTGTTTGAATCAAAGCATCGCGGAAGCGTCCATGGCGAGATGTAGACGTTGGGCTTATTAAGCCCAACTTGCACACGAAACGCGCCACATATCCGGCACCAGAGCACCGCGTGATTGGACCAGTCACCTTGCAAGATGTCAGCCGTTACGTTTGATTCTGGATGGTCGCATTTCATATTGGCTGATTCAATTGGTTCCAGAGCGAGGGAGAGAAGCACAATACCACCAAAACCAGTTTGGTAGCACTGTGCCTCTTGGCGAGTCATCGTTTCCGTCGCTCGGTCGAGTTGGCACGATCACAGTCTTCAACGCCAGGTGCCTTATCGCGTTGGCGGTATAGCCCGCTGGACTGCGCCTTTCAGGGCTTGGCAAATGGAGCCGCCCTGACATGTTCTGTTGGGAGGTTGTTTCTGTTCGACCCAACGCCTGAATCTTCCGAGGGCGGAATAGATCGCTGCCCAAGGTTGACTGCGGTTCGATTTGATGGGCCGAAAAAGAAAGCCCGCTCAAGGTGGAAAACCCGCGAGACGGGGTTCCGGGGTGTCCCGGACTTGAGCGGGCAAAGTAACAACCGCATCGACCATCTCGCCAGATTCCACTCCGGCATCGAACGCCCCCAATATGGGGTACATCCCCCATAGTTTCAAGTCCTATTTTCAAAATATTTCAAGAGGTGGTGCGTGGCCTTGTCTTGAGCACTGGCGCGGCCAGCGGGATGCCGTGTTTTTCCCGATACTTATTTCTGGCTCGGTCACGGTTCGCAGCGATTGCTTCATCGGCACTCTTGTACTTCGGAATCGGTCCACGGCCTCCAAGTGCAACATCCATCGGAACACCCCATAACCGGAACCTATTTTTCAACCTGCACAGAACACACCTGTCTGAGCTTAAGATTGGAAGGGCACCACAGCCCACGCACAATCCTTTCGCCTTCTTCGCCAACTGCCATTTTCGTTGTCTGCTCATAAAATCATACGGTAAATCCCCACCGGTAAACACCGTATTTTGGTGGGCAAAAAAGGGGTCATGGATTCACACGTTGTTCACAGTTGGTCTGTTGTCTTCATTCACGGGGTTGATTGGAAAAGACCGGGTTTGACAGTGCGGAAGTAGGCTTCAATGCGCTGGTCGGCGGTGGCTTGGACTAGCAATATTTCAGCTGTAATTCCATCTTCCCACTCTACATTTTCACGTTTTACAATCTTTTCCAAGTCCTCAAGCCAGTCTATTTCAATTGCTAATCCGTGAATCTTCTTCTCCAACAAGCTCGCCACGTAGAGCCATTCGCGGTCGGTAATCCATATACTACTGTCAATCCATGCAGGTTGTTCTACTGCACCATATTTGCGTATCTCAATCTCCTCCGGCAACTCCCTACACGCCAAAAGCCTGAGTTCGGATGTGTTCATCTTAGATGAGCGTGAATTATAAGATAGCATTCTTTACACAGGTGTACTTTAAGACACAAGTTGCTTTCGTTAGGAGGCCCAAATAAAAGTGCTCCAGTTCCATTTGGAAATGGCTTGCAACAGCATTTGCATTCAATTTGATTTACTGGTTGCTTTTGCATGAATTCGGCTGTGGATGGTGGGGTGGTCATACTACAGCGTAGGATTTATGAGCCAGTAGAATCTGTGTCACGTATCTAGTATCCTTCCATCTAATCACGCGACGTTTCTTTACGCCCCTACTCACCTTCTTTTGGTTTTCGGGGCGGGTCAGCTTCTTTGTTAAAGGACTGTCTCCAGTGCTACTCATTTGTCATCGCCTCCTTTCTGAGATTCTGTTTTTCCTATATCCATTGTTTCAGGTCTTTGAAATGGTGGTAATGGTATCGCGAGAACCTGTGGTGCTATATCCATTTTACCTTTCGTTAAAAGCCATGCCGCAATACGACCCTGCATAGCTTTCGCACCGTTAGCAAATGCTTCTTGTTCGCTCACTTCCCACCTTCCTTTCTCGCTTCGATGATCTGTTTTCGCAATGCGTCTCTCTCATCAATCACACGTTGCACCAACAGGCTGACATTCTCTTTAATATCAAACATATCTTTACCTGAAAGCCCGGGAGCGACTCGATCTATAATGTCGTCAATCACGGTCTTGTACGCTTCAGCTTGCGATTTATACTCTTGTGCTTCTTTATTCATATCATTTTCCTCGTTGTTCGATGATCTCCACCAGCACTTGAGCTTGCTGGAGTGGGGTGGAGTTGATGCAATCCCAATAACGAGAGCTATCAATATGGTTCATCAAGGCTTCCTCAAAAAGGATGCGTTCATTCTGCGTCAACCTCTCCCGCAACTCCGCCACGAGGTTGTGGTCGAGGGGTGGTGGGTATGGATATTCATTGCCATCCGGTCCTTGATACGGACTGTATCCTTGTTTGTATTTTGGAAGCCACCCCAACAGCTTCAAGCATCGGTGGTGGAGGGATTGTTTAGTTTCCATTTTTGTTCTTGCTCCAAAGTTCTCGGTCCATCTCGAAACAATCCTGGCAAAGATAGAGGTTCATCAGCACGGCCCACCGGTCCTTGGCAACCCACCTTTCGCCGCATTTGCAGCATGTGGACTGGTAGGGCAATCGTTCGGGGTCTGGTTCAAGCACCTCTTGATGCTTGGCGTTGCCATTGCGCGGTCCACAGCATTGCTCATATGCGTAACCCTGCCCGTCATTGTTGTCAGTCCAGCCGATTGATTTCATTGGCCAAATATGATTTCCTTACCCGTCCTTGCGTTCCATTTCACGTCGCAATACGGGCAGGTGATCGTGGTTTCGTCAGACAGACTTGGGGAAATGTCCGGCGTACTGTTTTGCGCTTTGACTTCTGGTGGCGTTTTAATCCAGTTGAATGGAGCGGCGCAGAATGGGCAGCAATCATCATATTCTTTGTAGCTTGGCTCGCTCATTCTTGTTTCCTGATTTCTTCATTCATCTCCCGATGCTGGGTGCATTTAGTCCCTTCGTGCGGAAATCTCACGTCGTCAAAAATGTCGCACCATCCCTGCCATGCAATATTTCGAGGAAGCGGAAGGTTGGCGTGTCCAAACGGTTTCCAGTGTTCACACGTTTTGCACGTCCAAGGACTTTGGATCACTGTAATCATAGCTCATCCTCCAGCCTGTCCCGTCGATTGTCGGGGTGCGGTTCATCCGTTCCTTTGGCAATCGCGTTCCAGAGATACAGCGAAACCGAGCAGATGATGATGGCGAATAGGAGGTAGATCATTTGGACGCCAGTCCTCCTATAAAAACCTTGGCCTCGTTCAATGAATGCACCACGGCGACAGCATGTCCGCATAAATTCCATTGCATCATGCGCCCAGCCTGGTCCCGTGTCTGCTTCTGCCCGCGCCGCTTGACCTCCATGGCGAACGCCCGGCCCATGTACCCGCCGATGAAGTCCGGCTCAGGATATTCGGTGGTCGCCGGAACGTCCGTCCTATGCCAGCAATAGGTGCAGGATACGCCAAGAGATTTTAGATAGGTCTTGATCTGCTCTTGGATGCCACCGGCTCCGACCTCGCGCTGGTCGAGCTTTTCAAATACGAAGCCTTTCGACTCCATTTCCGTAGCCAGCCCGCGATCATGCGCCTTGGCCAGCTTGCGGGCGGCGGATTGCGCCATTTTCAATTCGTGCGCGGTCAGTTGGGATTGCGTCATCCTTGGCATCTCACGTCTCCTTATGACTTTGGGGTGTGTTGTACCACTCGATAAACTGCTTAAACACGTGCCTGGGAACTGTGATGCTTGCGGTGCACGGTTTTCCTTTTTCGTGCTCAGTGAAAATCGCCGCCCCGTCGTGCTGTATCAGCATGTCATACCTTCCGACACTTTTGTGACTGCGTTGCAATGAGCACACGTCTGCGCTGCATTTCACGTCTGCCGGGCTGATCGGTTGTTTCACGTCTCCTTCTGGCTTGGTTGGTTGAGTTTCATGCCGAGAACAATTCCGCAAAGCGCGGACTGGACTACGGCTATGGTCTGACTGTGCAACGTGAACGACATCACAATTCCAACAGTTAACAGCCCGAGCCAGCGGTAGTGCATTCTGCGTCGTCGTCGTGAAGTCATATCGTTTGAGTGGGTTGGTTCCAAATTGATCGCGGGGTGGTCATACGTTGATCGCCTCCCTCTTCGGCCCAAGCCGGACGGTGGATTTAACGACACGTTTCGCCGTCACCCCGGCCACTTTGGTTCCGGCGTCCAGCAGCGTTTCGATCTCCTTCAATCGCGCCTCGATCTTGACGCAAAACGGATGCGCCCTTGCCAAGTCCCAAATGTTGGTGACGGTGATCTCCCACGGCTGGCGAACGCTCTGACCTTCGACCCGGTTGGATTCGACCTTGGGAATGTCCTTGGCGGCTTGGTCTGCCGCCGTGTTCGCCGCATCCATCGCCTCCATGGTCTTGGACTCGGACAACGCACGCTGGCGGTCAATGTCCGCCTGTAATGCCGCCGCCCTGGCCCGCTCCGCTTCGCTGGTGGCCTTTGCCGCCGCTTCCGCCGCCGCTTTAGCCTCCGCGTCAAGTCGCGCCTTCTCCATCGCCTCCGCACGCGCAATCCGCATCAATTCCGCGCGTCGTTCGTTCTCGACACGTTCAGCTTCCAAACGCGCCGCCGCTTCCGCCGCCTGAATGCGCTTGATCTCAGCCTGCTGGAAATCACCGACCAGCGTTGCGATACGGATTTCCTCATCTTTGAGTTCGGCCACGAATGACGCCGCCGCCTTGTCGATGGCTTTGCCGAATTCGAGAATTGGTTCCTTAGCGGCCTTGCGGGCGTCCTCGGCGTCTTTGAGAATACGGCGCAAGTCCTTTTGAGCGGCCACGGCGGATTCTTGTTCTCCAGAATTCCGCACCGCGCCAATGAGTGCGGAGGATTCCAGGGCGTTCGCCTTGATCGTCAGGGCGACTTCGGTGAAGATCGCGACACGCTTGGAATCGTCGCGGATGATTAGGGCTTGGTCGTTCATGGCCTGTGAAGTGATTGGACGAAATTCCAGAGCGCATTATCCTGCTCGTTGGTGGGCCTCTCGGGCAGCATGTCATGCAACACCTGCAACTGATCGGCAGCGCGACGGTGGCGTTCAATCAGATCGCGCAGGACCGCTTTCCCAGACTGGCGTGAGCCGCAACAATCCTGCGGGGATATTGGAGATGGGGTTTTGATGGTGTCAAGGTTCATTGTTTTGAGTATTTGAATCCGCCGCCTTTGATGTGGGTATGGAAGTGACTGCCGATGGACGGTGCGCTCATTAAGGCGGCATGTTGTGCGGCGTTGACGCCGTGATAATGGTAGACGCCTCCATGCTTGAACTCAACTGCCAGCGTGTTTGTCTCTGGATCATGGCCGATGGAGATGATTTGGGAGGAATTTACGTATTGTCGTTTCATGCTTCCCCCTTCGCCATTTTGAGGCCGTTGAGCAGTCCGGTTTGAGCCTTGAGCAGGCGCACGGCGACGGCCTTGGGAACGTCATCAAAGCACGTCAGCCCATCCTGAATGTTGCCAGATTCGACGCCCCACTTGTTGAAGTGATCGAAGGTGAAGCCCTTGATGATGACGAGCGCGGCAAGTTCATCTTGCGGCGATTTCGCAACGCCAGGCTCGGGCGCAAGCCCTGCCGCCGCTTCCGCCTTCGCGTCCTCTGGTGGACTTGTGCGCGGAGTGGGCGTCTCGGGCGCCGGTTCCGGTTCGCCGCCGCTGATCTCGAATTGTGGCACTGTCGCCACCAGCGAGCGTGGCGTGATGTCAATGGCCGGTGCGTCATCATCCGCCTCCGTCGCGTCCCGGAATTCAGCGGAGAGCGGAAGCCACTTCGACAGCCGGCGGAATGCGGTCTTCTTTGCCATCTCACGGAAATCCGAAACCCACGGCCCGCTCTGACCGGCGCGGGAACGTCCCCGGACGCTCTCGACTTCGTTGACCGAAAGCACTTCGCACTTTTCCGTCCCGTCCTTGAACCGGCAGATTGCGTAAGCGGCGTACATCTCGCCACGGTCTTTTCGGAAATCAACGACGTGCTTTTTGATTTGGCCAAGGTCGTACTCGAAAACGTCGTTCTCGCAAACGACATCGGCGTGCAGGTTGGACACCACGCCCGATCTCATGGCCAATTCGGCCAGTCCCTTGTAGTCAACGATCAAAGTGCATTCGACCGTGTTCTGCTTCCGATTCTCGAAAGGAATCAAATGCGCCCGCCGTCCATCCGGCTCAAGCCCGAACGCCGACAGGCTCAGGAGGCAGTTGAACAGCGATTCCTGCGTGCATTGCATCAGCTTTGGCGTCCGGGTCATCGCCGTCAGCGCAACTCGGATGAACCGCTCCGGCTTCAGGTGCTTGGGCAGCGCACGCGCGACAGCCTCCTTGAAAGCCTGCCCTTCCAGAATTCCTTGAATCGTTTTCTTGGGCGAAGGTTTCGCCACCGCCTGCGTGTCATTCATGGTGTTTTCAGTATTTTGTTAACCGCAAAGAGAATCGCCAGCCTGTGCGCCGATGGGGAGGGAGCGTTCGTCGTTGGGCGCGTGGAAGGCTGGCGAAATTGTACCCCCGTTTCCGGGGGTGCGGTGCGTTTGGGTTCTCCCTCTACTGGCCATTCTAGTCCGCCCTGCGCTTGCAAACGCTGACCAGATACCGCACCGCTAGGAAGTTCTTGAAAAGGGTTGGGCGCGGAAGGAGACGGGTGTTGGCTCCCGTCAGCGTGGGGCATCACGTCCTTGTCCGCGCCCAAAGTGGAATTCCTGACCTCGTACGCCGCCCAACAAAGCATGAAGACGTGCGCGAGGATGATGATGGTTAGGGGGTAGATCATACCGGAAAGTTCTCCATCATTCGCGCCCGCTTGTGCGCCTTCATTTCGGCCTTGTTTGACCAAGGCTTTGGTTCAAGTCGGTGAATAGACCCGGCGATTTTGTGACGGACGTATTCCTTCGGATTGAGTGGTTTTGGCGGCGTCGGGCGAATCATGGCGAGCACTATGGATTGCGGGCCAAAACCAAAGATTCCGAGTTCCGCCCGTCGTTCCACAGCCTTCGCCAGTCGGGCGTCGCAATCTTCCAACCTCGCGACATCCATCCGCGCCTTCACATCCGCACCCGTTTCCTCTGTCCACGGATGCTGGGCGTAAAGCTGGCCCTTTGTGTGACGGCATTGGGACACGCCGCGAGGCTTGCGCCGTGTTGGCTTCGTGTGTGACCGCATGAATCTCCGGAGTGCGCTCACTTGACGACCTCCACGAATTCGACGATGCCAATTTTACCGGATGATTTTATCGTCTCCGCTTCCCCTTTGGACATCGGATGGCTAAACGACCTTCTTCCTTCTTGGTAGGAATACTCCACAACCCAAATCCGCCGAGCCTCTGCTTTGATCCGGCATTTATTCGGGTTTCCGCAAAACGCAATATCATGTGTCGAATCAAGATCAATCCAGCTATTATCAGCGGTTAGCACCTGAATCACTTTTCCATCCGCCAAGGCTTGCACCAGCGGCATGAAGTCTTTTGCGTTATCTTTTGTCACACAACCTCCCGTTTCACTTCCACCGGGCCGCTGACCGCGATCTCATGCTCGATCATCTCGGGGTGGAGTTTGCGCCAATGTTTCTGCACGTTGCCGATGGTGAACATTGCTCCACCAAAAGTGCGACGGCCTTTCATGGCCTCAACAATGTCTGGATGGAATGGAAAGTTTGTGGTTAGAAAACCATTCTCATCAACCCAGCAAAATTGATCACCGCCAGCATAGATTCGCGCACCGCTGGTTTCAGCGACGAAGGCGCACAAGGCACAACCTTTCACGTCGCCATAATCAAACACCCTCTCCGGCGGTTGCGCAAAAAGCCATGCTTCAAATCTTTCGGGGTTAAGGATTTCGGGATTTAGTGTTTTCATAATCATTTCAATTTCCAAACACTCACCTTCCGGCCATTCGCTTGCGCTCTGGCTGATTTCCGATGACCAACGTATTCAATGCTCCCAGCCTTCTTGAGCTTGGCGATGAGAACCCCGTACCAGTTCTTGTTGGCGGGCGGTGGCAGGAGCGGGTGAAGATCATCCGTAGTGAATTCCAACCCGCCGCGCATCACCCGTTGCACCACTGGTGCGGATTCTTCGCACCACGAGCGTTTAAGCAGGTCGAGTTGTGTGGTCATTTCCGTTTAAGTTTAGGAGCGGTGAGCGTTGCGCCTTCCCTCACGACCACGGAGCCAGACTTCACCAGAGCCGGAGCGGTGAGCGTTGCGCCTTCCCTCACGTCCACGTAGTCAGACTTCACCAGAGCCGGAGCGGTGAGCGTTGCGCCTTCCCTCACGACCACGGAGCCAGACACCTCGGCCAGAGCCGGAGCGGTGAGCGTTGCACCTTCCCTCACGTCCACGTAGTCAGACTTCACCAGAGCCGGAGCGGTGAGCGTTGCACCTTCCCTCACGACCACGTAGCCAGACACCTCGGCCAGAGCCGGAGCGGTGAGCGTTGCACCTTCCCTCACGACCACGTAGCCAGACTTCACCAGAGCCGGAGCGGTTAGCGTTGCACCTTCCCTCACGTCCACGTAGCCAGACACCTCGGCCAGAGCCGGAGCGGTGAGCGTTGCACCTTCCCTCACGTCCACG
>Ga0210408_10005069_pt1 | contig 11619 bp, 12 predicted proteins | sample IncBWH4MmetaG_FD_155471 | JGI IMG/M metagenome (GOLD analysis project Ga0210408, IMG submission 155471) | Forest soil microbial communities from Barre Woods Harvard Forest LTER site, Petersham, Massachusetts, United States - Inc-BW-H-4-M | ecosystem: Environmental > Terrestrial > Soil >... | reverse complement strand
TGTCGGTCTCCGTGCGATCAAGTCTAAAAAATGGCTTAGGCCGGGGCAGCTCACCAAGAATGCTAAAGCTTAACACGCATTCTGCCACGTCCATGACCCGGTTGTGTGCTAACCATTGTGAAGACTTCCGCCGGAACCAATCCGCCCCGCGGCGGCTTATCGTTATCAAACCGGGAGACTGCCATGAAAATCGCAAAGATCATGTTGGCTGGTACGACCGTGCTCACCTTCGTCGGCTCAGTAGCTCTGGCTGAACAGCCGCTGACGGGAAGGATTACCAAACTCGACCGGATCAACGGCACGGTCGCAATCCAGCAGACGCAGAGCGGCACCGTCGGGGCCAATGCCGGTGCCCCTGCCGAAGAGTTCAAAGTCCAGGACGGCGTGTCGCTCGAGCCCTGGCACGCCGGCGACCGGGTCTCCTTTTCCGCCACCGAAACCGGTGGGGTGAAGACGATCACGAAACTTCAGAAGCCGTAGACGTCGGAAGATGAAGACTGCCCTGAAGCTGGCTATCGTCTGCGTAGCCACAACGATCTCGATTGCGGCTTCGAGCGAAGCCGCATTTGCGCGCGGCGGCGCGCCAAGCATCATGGATTCGCCGGGTTACCAGCGCCGGCTTCAGGAATCGAGGCAGCAATTGCCGCAAGCCAGCGCTAGTCTGTCATCCGTTCACCGACACAAGTCGAGACACAGACATCACTGAATCGGTGTCCGCCCCCGCCCCGCTTCCCAGGTGCGGGCGGGCTCTCGCGTCAGCGCTAGGCTCGGCGTCAGTTTGTCAGGCTATGCCGCAAGCTTCCGATTGATGGCATTTCATCGGTCGGATTCAAGTAGCGGTTCAACTCGTATGCGGCAATGAACGAGAGCAAGACGCCCAGCATCAATGCCAATCCTGTTGCGACGAAAAACTCCCGCTTTCCGGATGATCCACTCGACATGACAACTCACTCGTTTGGCCCCCCGCGCGGCCATCAAAGATGATTCGAGGGTTGGCCGATATAAAATCTTTGGTTGCAGCATTGCTCGCTGCAATATGTTGGGCGGCACGCGGTCGAATGGTAAGCTGATGCTTCTCGGCCCGGAAGACGCAGGGCAGGTGCGACTTCCGCGATGAAAGCGCCTTTTGGGCTAAAGCGACTTTTAGGCTAAAGCGACTTGGCACCGTGCGGCAGCGTTTCGGCCAGCGGCGCATTCCGCTGCAGGTCGAGATCGACATAACCATTGCTGTCGATCCATTCGTGCGGGCAGAAGTTCAGCGATATCGGATTGATGCTGTAGCCGTCGCGCTGGATCGCCTCGCGGGTGCCGGTGAGCCCGATCCAGACGTTCTCTCCCATCTCGGCATCGAAAACCATGGCCGCAAACACGGCAGTATCGTTTTTCATGATGAAAATCCGTTGTTGCTTGGTACCAACAATGGATAGGCGATACACAAGATGACCTAGGCACGACCAAGGCTGCTGTCCGGCTCACATGAGGCGGAAGTTGGTGTCCATTGTGCCATCGCCAATTCATTGGCACCCGGCCGACATCGCCGCCACGACGCATGCGGGCTTTGCGCGGCCCGCCGCCCGCCGCCGCCTTTTTGACGTTGTTCGACCATAACCCTGCTTGAAGGGTTAAAGGTTGGGAGGCGGGATTTGTTCAACTTCACGCGCGGTCTATTCGCACTCGGCGTCCTTTCGCTGCTGACTTCAGGTGCGGCGCACGCGCAAAATCTCGATCAGGGCAAATCGGGCACCAAGCTGTTTGCCGATAGTTGCACGACTTGCCATCGCAGTGCCCGCGGCCTTGCCAAGGGCCGCTTCAGCCTCACGCTCTATTTGTTCCTGCAAAATCACTATGCCAGCAATTCGAGCTCGGCCTGGGCCCTCACCTCCTATCTGGAGTCCGTCGATGATGCGCCGCGCGGCAAGTCGCGGACCACCGCGGCGAAGCCGCAGCCCTCCGCCGTCCGCGCATCGCGCTCGTCGCCGCGTCCGCCGATGCCGGTGCCGGAACGGTAATCGATGCGGGACGAATCGAATGATTCGGCAGGAGGCATTGGACAACTCAAGCCGCATTGTCATCCAAATTTCCGAATAGCTTGCGCGCGCATTAATATTGGCAAGTGATTCGGCGGATGGTCGCGGTCCGCGAAGGGTATCGTGATGGCATTCTTCAAGCGTGAGTTGAGCCCGATCGAGCGCTTCGAGAGTGCGCTGAAGGACAAGCAGGCGGCGCGGCAGAAACTGGCCGAGCGCTCCAGCGCAACCGAAACCGAACTTGTAGAAAAGCGCAGTGTGGCCGAGCGGCTGGCGGTGGCGGGTGCTGCCAACGCCAAGCTTGACCGGGCCGAGGCCAAGTTGCGCGCCGTCGACGAGCTAGCCAAGGCACTGCGCACCGAATTGGCGGAACTCGACGATCAGATCGTCTCGACCGAGCGCGCGCTCGCCGACGCCAAGGCGCAGCGCGAGCGCGACGTTACCGCTGACGGCATCGAGGCGATGGCGGTGGCGATCGAGCAGGCAGCCCCGGGATTTGGTGCCGGCGCCGCCGCGCTGGTGGCCGCCGTCACCAACAACGCGGCGTCGATGCCGGAAGCAACCAGGTTCTCCGCCAACGTCGATGCGGTACGCCGCGAGGTGCTCTCGGCCGCGGAATTGATCTGCTGGGAGTTGCGATCCGCGGCGGTTCGCACCCGCGCCGGCAACGCCAACGTCACCTTCGGCGCGGCGCCCGAGCCGGAGCGGCCGCCGTCTCCGGAAATCGAGCGGCAGATGATCTACACGCTCAATCCGCTGCTTTGGCGGGAGGGCAGCGAGGTGCGCCGGGTTGCCGCCTTCGTCAAGGTCGGGCTGCCAAAGGGGTTGCTGCCGGTCGCGCTGCGGCATCAGCACGTCGATTATCTCAACGCCCGCCGTGTGCAGACACTGATGCATGTGCATGGCAGCGAAGGGGCAAGTCAGGATCCCCTTCCCGATGATCCGCAGCTCGTCGATCTCGATGCGCTTGCGGCCGAGGAGACGACGAGCGCGCAAGCCGACGTCGCCTGACGCGTGACGTACTTAAAATTGCTCACTCACCTCGACCGCGTCTTGGCGCTTTCCTCGACGTCGTCGCCGCCGAAATCACCACGCGCCGAATCTCGCTGCCCGTTCGACCGTTGCCGATCGCCGGAGCCGTCCTACATTAATCAGAACTAGCGCTTTAAGAAACGGCAGGTTGCGTGGTGAACGTCTACAAGGTTCGAGAGGCCAAGCGCGAGGAGCAACGTGAACTGACGCGTCTCTGTGTGCGTGCGACCATGCATGCCGGATACGACGAAGCGTTCATCGACCGCTCGATGCCGGCACTTACGATCACCCTGCCCTTGATCAGTGCGGGTTGCGTCCACGTCGCACAAGAACCTTCCGGCGAGGTCGCCGGCGTCGTTGCGGTCACGACGACCATGCTGCAAGGAGTAGCGCTGCTCTACGGCATTTTTGTCGATCCGGAGCACTGGAAACGCGGCATCGGTCGCGTGCTGTTCAGGGCGGCGATAGCTCGCGCAAGAGAGATCAAGGCAGGCGCTCTCATGATCTATGCCGAGCCTTCGGCGGAAGGGTTTTATCGGCGGATGGGAACCATCAGGATCGGTGAAGGGCCGTTCGTCTATTCGCCGGAAGTCATCCTGCCGCAGCTGTTGTACATCATTCCTCGCGAGACCTGACGCGCCTCATATCGGCCTGGCGAATTGCCCAGAATTGTACCCTTCTCGCCGCATTTTACGGGTAGTTCGGCTTGGAGAGACCTATTTTGAGCATGATCTTTTCGGAGAACCGGTTTCACCCCGAAGTGGGGCAAGGCTTTTCCGGATCATGCCGAGAGGGGGAACCCGCATGAAAAAGACAATCGCGTTCGCTGCCTTGGCATTCTCGCTTATCTCTTCGACGGCGATGGCGGACGAACATCGTGGCGGCGACGCTGCGCTCGGGGCGCTCTCCGGTGCGGTGGTATTCGGGCCTATCGGCGCCGTAGCAGGCGCGGTCGTGGGTTACACCGCCGGACCATCGATTGCGCATTCGTGGGGCTTTAGGCGATCAAGCTACGCGCGCGAGCGACGCAGAGCCGCAAGGCAGGAGGTGGCCACCCCAGCTCCTGTTGAATCACAGCCTGTGCCGAACAGGCCGGCCACGCCGCCGCCACCGGCACCGACCTCGCAAGCGGCGCCGCCGCCTGTTCCCAAGACAGCATCCACCGCTCCGCCGGTTCAGGGCCTGGAGTGATAAGGCTCGCCCTGGTTTTGGCGTGACAACAAGATGTGCGGTCGGTTCGTGGCACCTGTCTGCGGCAGCGCAATGAACGAAGCCAGGATTGATTTGCACGAAGACTGATTTGCCCGACGGGCAAATCGGCGGCGGTTGGCGATTTGCTGTCCAGCCCCATTTGCAAAAATATTTCACTTAACCCGTCGGGCAAATCACTCCTACAACTTCCGCCGTCTCGCCCGAGAGAGGGACGTTGGCCATCGTCACGAACGTTGGGAGCGGGATGCGGTGGACGCGGCAGTGTCGCAAGACGAGCGAAGCTTCTGCGGACGGCGAAGTCGTGTGGTCCTGACGCCCCGACGCTGGCGTCAAGTTTCGCGGGATGATCCGCGAGGCGACGGTGGCAAAACAGCCCGGTCACGGGGGAGAGCACGAAATAAGTCGTAGCACCATCGCGCAGGGAGTGCCGGACTGTTTCGGCGTACCTGTGGTGACTTGCTCGTGTGCATTTTTCATTTGCACGCGAGGCTGCGGGTGCGGCAAGCACCCGGCATTCCCTGCGCCCTGTTTTCGAGGGTCACGCTTTCCGCACAGCTTGCGCGCTACCGCCGCGAGGATGCGAAGACGCGTCTGCTGTTTGACAACTGAATCCGAACCGTCATCACCCGCGAGACCGTAGGGTGGGCAAAGCGCAAGCGTGCCCACCATTTTCGTCCGGCAATAAAGGTGGGCACGGCGCAAGCGCGCCTTTGCCCACCCTACGAAACTGCATTCTGCGATTTCAATACGGCGGCGGCTTCCTCGCCCGCTGCGCTTTTGCCGCTTCCATCCACCACGCAAGATCATCGGCAAATCGTGGAAAGGCCCGCGCCAGCGCCATGCCGCCCTCGCCGATCGGCTTGCCGTCGGCTGACAGGGTTTGCGCAATGGGCCCGGCCCCGATCGTGCTTGAAATCACCACCATGCCCATCTCGGAAAGCGTGCCGTGCCAGGCGGTGGCGGCGCGCGCGCCGGCGAACCTCCCGGCCGAATAGCTCGCAATCGCGGCGGGACGCCAGAACCACTCCTCGAGAAAATGATCGGTGAGATTCTTCAGCCCCGGCTGGACGCCCCAATTATATTCACCGGTGATAAAGACAAAGCCGTCGGCCCCGCGGATTTGGCCTGCGAGTTTTTCCAGCACCGCGGGCGCCGCCCCTTTCGGATATTCCTTGTACATCCGGTCCAGCATCGGCAGGCCGACCGCCTTGGCGTCGATCAGTTCGACATCGTCGCCGCGCCCGCGCAAGCCTTCGACGACGAACTGGGCCAGCCGAATCCCCAGGCGGTCGGAGCGATAAGAGCCGTAGAAGACGAGAATGCGGTGAGCCATGGCATCCGCACCCTATCACGCCCGGACGGCATCGCGGAGCGGACGGGCCCGGCATTTGCCGAAAATTAAGCAAGGCTCTGCACGCAATCGCCGCGGCAAAAAAATCGCCACAATCCTTTTTAGGAAATCAAGTTCGTTTCAAAAAGGAGAGCCCAATATGCGGATCAGAAACGCAGTCTTCTTTGGTTCGATGGTCGCGGCGACTGTGTTGGCGGCGCCCGTGCTGGCAAAAAATTCCGATACCCAGAAAACCGAAGAGAGCCCGGCTTCACCGCCCTGCCATGCCTACCAGCAAGCGCCCGACGGAACATGGACGCCGCTGCCATGCCAGGGGGCAGGCTCAACAGCGCAAACGCCGCACAAGCCCTCGGCGCGAAGCGGGACCGACGAGAGCTCGTCGACCAAAACCCGATGAGGTGACCACGGCGCCCATCAGTTGGCGAGCCACGCGGCTGGCCGAGACCGGCAAGCTCACCCCACGCCTCGGCCCCGGTCGCTTCACGCTGGAGGGCATCGCCGACGCTTACGCCGCCGTCAGAAATCAGCCGGCTGCGGGCAAGATTGTGATCGATATCGATTGAGGACTGCGCGATGCGGAGCGGACGCGTGATGCGCCCGCTCCTTATCGAATAAGCCCCGCGAGGCGCGGCAGGGTCAGGCTGATCGCGGGGATACAGATGATCAGGAGAAGGCCTGCAAACAGCGCCAGCATGTACGGCACATAGGTGCGGAAGTGCTGGGCGACGTTGAGGTCTGCAAAGCGCAGCGTCATCAACAGCCCCACCCCCATCGGCGGCAGGAACAGGCCGATGCCGACGGCGGCGGTCTGCACGATGTTGAAATGGATGGGATCGATGCCCATCGCTTCCGAGATCGGAAACACCACGGGGATCAGCACAACCGCCGCCGGCAAGCCCTCGAGCACCATGCCGAACAGGCAGCTCATCGCGGCGGTGCCGATCAGGAACAACCAGGGGTGATTTTTCAAGGGTGCCAGCATCTGGCCGAGCAGTTGCGGCACCCCGCTGACGCCCATCAGATATTGGTAAACTGAGGCGACCGCCAACAAGAACACCACCGCAGCCGTCAGGATCGCGCTGTCATAGGCGATCTGGCCCATCTCGCGCCACGAAACGTTGCGGTAGTAAAGTTTGGCGGCGAGGAAGGCATAGCCCGCGACCACTGCGCCGGCTTCGGTCGCGGTGATGATGCCGAGGATGAAGCCGGCGAGGATGACGAATGGCACCACCATCGGCACCGCGGCGTGCAGCAGCGCATGGCCGAGGCGTTTTAAGCTCGGCCTGGTATCGACCGGCCAGTCGTTCTGCCGCGCGCGGATGTAGACCACACCCATCAGGCAGACCATGATGACGAGCGCAGGTACGAAACCGGCGACGAACAGCGCGACCGCCGAGGTGTTGGTCACCTGCGCCATCACGATCATGAAGATCGCGGGTGGCACCAGCATGCCCATCGCGGTACCGGCGGCGATCAGCGAAGCCGAGTCGCGGCGGTCATAGCCGGCGCTGGTGAGCGGCGGCATCAGCGCTGAGCCGAGCGCCGAGACCTCCGCCATTTTCGATCCGCAGATATCGGAAAAGAAATACGCGACCACGATCACCGACATCCCGAGCCCGCCCTTGACCCAGCCGATCAGCGCACGCGCGAGCTCGACCAGCGCATGGCTCATGCCGCAGCGCTCCATCAAATTGCCGGCGAACACGAAGGCGGGGATGGCGAGCAGCACCCAGCTTTGCGAGCCCGACACCAGCGCCGAGGAAAGCTGCTGCATCGGATAGCCGCCGATCCAAAGGCCCGCGATGCCGGCGACGCCGAGCGCGAACACAATCGGCATCGACAGCAGGATCAGCACCACAAAGATGATTGCAACGATCGAAAGCAGCATGAAGGGGTCCGCCTCAGTGCCGCGGCGCGGCCGTCGGCCGCCGTTCTATCATCACGGCAAAGCCGTAGATCGATATCAGGATGCCGCCAACCACTGCGGAGGCATAAAGCCAGGCGAGATTGATTTGCAGGCCCGGCGTCGTCAGCGTCCGGTTGAGCAGGCACAGTTTCAGACCATACCACGCCACCAAGAGGCCCATGGCCGTGATCAGTGCGTGGTTGAAGCGGTGGATCCAGAGTTGGGCGCGCTTCGGCAGGCGATGTACGAACACCGCGAGCGTGAAATGCGAGCGCGACTGGATGCCGATCGCCGCCCCGATCAGCGTCAGCCACGCTAGCGAGAGCTCGCCCACCTCCTCGACCCAGGTGAACGGCACCGGGTCGACGTCGAGCCAGTCGGTGATGGCGCCGACGAAATAACGCAGAATCACGCCGACCAGGAGGTTGACGATGGCAAGGATGATCAGCGCCGTGACCGCCAATTTCGGGACGGCTGCAAAATACCGCTGCATGCGCAAAGCGATACTGGCTTTAAGCCTTGAACCCTTCGATCTCGTCCCAAAGCGCGCCGAACTGGCTCTTGTAGGCCGGCCAGATCTTCTGCTGCGCCACTTTGCGGAATTCGTCGACCTTGGCTTCGACGACGGTCATGCCGAGCGGCTCTAGCTCCGATTTGGCTTTGGCGAAATTGTCGACCGACTCGGTCGCCTCTCGAATCTTTTCCTGCGCGGCGCGCGAAAGATCCATCATCAGCTTCTGCTGGTCGGATGACAGCGAGTTCCAGATTTCGAGATTCATCACCGCATTGGTCGGGCCGTAATTATGATAGGTCAGCGAGGCGTATTTCGAGACCTCATAGATCTTCAGCGCCTTCATGTTCACGATCGGCAGGTCGCCGCCGTCGATGACGCCCTGCTTGGCCGCGGTGATGACTTCGCCCCACGCCATCGGAACCGCATTGCCGCCCAGCCCGTTGATGGTATCGCCGAATATCTTGGCCTGCTGCACCCGGATCTTGGCGCCGCGGAGGTCCTTTGGTTCGACGATCGGCTTCTTCGAAGTCCAGAAATGCCGAAAACCGTAGTCGAAATAGCAGAGCACCTTGAGCTTGTAATTGTCCTGGATCTGCTTTGAGAGCTTGTCGCCGATCGCCCCGTTCAGCATGGCGTAGGCCGAGGCGTAATCCTTCACCAGATACGGCACCAGCAGCGCGCCCATTTCCGGAAATACTGTTGCCGCAGCGCCCGCGGGGCTTCCCATCGCGACGCTTCCCGACTTGACCGCGTTCATGATCTCGAGCTCCTGCGGGATCAGGGTCTTGCCGAAGAACTGTACGTCGAGCGCGCCTTTCGATTGCGCCGTCGCTTCCTTCGCCATCCAGTCGAAGGCGACCGCGGCCGATTCCGGAATGGCATTGATGTGCGCGAACACGAGTTTCTTCGGTTGCGCCTGAGCGAAGGCGGGCGCGCGGCCGGTGGCAAGAATGCCGGCCATGCCGGCACCGGCAGTTAGCAGCGCGCGGCGGTTGAGCGTGATGCGGCTCACGGGAGCGGACATGGGCTGATCCTCCAAAGCTGGCTTTTCTTTTTATGGGCCTTCTTTTGGGCAGCCGTTGCCAGCAGACGCCAGCCCATCCGAGGGCCAAGCTTACAGCATCACGGCTCCGGTTCCAGAGGGCCATTTGAGAAAAGGAGCTCTCCCCGGTCGTCAGCTTCGCAAGCCCGGCGCCTCCTGCCCGGTGCGCGCGACATATTCGGTGTAGCCGCCGCCATATTGGTGGATGCCTTCGGGCGTCAGCTCCAGCACCCGGTTGGACAGCGCCGCCAGGAAATGCCGGTCATGCGAGACGAACAGCATGGTGCCTTCGTACTCCGACAACGCCGTGATCAGCATCTCCTTGGTCGCCATGTCCAGATGGTTGGTGGGCTCGTCCAGCACCAGAAAATTTGGCGGATCGAACAGCATTTTCGCCATCACCAGCCGCGCCTTCTCGCCGCCCGACAGCACCCGGCACCTCTTCTCGACATCGTCGCCGGAGAAGCCGAAGCAGCCGGCGAGCGCGCGAAGCGAGCCTTGGCCGGCCAGCGGAAACGCATCTTCCAGCGACTGGAACACGGTACGTTCGCCTTCGAGCAGATCCATGGCGTGCTGGGCGAAGTACCCCATCTTCACGCTGCCGCCGACCGCCACCGTGCCGTCGTCCGGCTCGGTCGAGCCCGCGACCAGCTTCAGAAGCGTCGACTTCCCGGCGCCGTTGACACCCATGACGCACCAACGCTCGCGGCGACGCACCTGAAAATCGAGCCCGTCATAGATGCGCCTTGCGCCATAACCCTTGTTCACGCGCTTCAGGCTCACCACGTCCTCGCCGGAGCGCGGCGCCGGCAGAAACTCGAAAACCACGGTCTGGCGGCGCTTGGGCGGTTCGACGCGCTCGATCTTTTCTAGTTTCTTGACCCGGCTTTGCACTTGGGCTGCGTGCGAGGCGCGCGCCTTGAAACGCTCGATGAACTTGATCTCCTTGGCCAGCATCGCCTGCTGGCGCTCGAACTGGGCCTGCTGCTGCTTTTCGTTCAGCGCGCGCTGCTGCTCGTAGAATTCATAGTTGCCGGAATAGGTCGTAAGCTGACCGCCGTCGATCTCCACCACCTTGTTGACAATGCGATTCATGAGCTCGCGATCGTGCGAAGTCATCAAGAGCGCACCTTCGTAAGCTTTCAGGAATTGCTCGAGCCAGATCAGGCTTTCGAGATCGAGATGGTTGCTCGGCTCGTCCAGCAGCATGGCGTCGGGACGCATCAGGAGAATGCGCGCCAGCGCCACGCGCATCTTCCAGCCGCCGGACAGCGCGCCGACATCGCCGTCCATCATCTCCTGACTGAAGCTCAGACCAGCGAGGACTTCGCGGGCCCGGGTCTCCAGGGCGTAGCCGTCGAGCTCCTCGAAGCGTGCCTGGACCTCGCCGTAGCGGGCAATGATCGCGTCCATGTCGTCGGCCCGCGCAGGATCGGCCATCGCAACCTCGAGCTCCTTCAGCTCGATTGCGACCGCACTCACCGCGCCCGCGCCGTCCATCACCTCGGCGACCGCGCTGCGGCCCGACATCTCGCCGACATCCTGACTGAAGTAACCGATGGTGACACCGCGATCGACCGCGACCTGGCCCTCGTCGGGCTGGTCTTCGCCGGTGATCATCCGGAACAGCGTGGTCTTGCCGGCGCCGTTTGGGCCGACCAGGCCCGCCTTCTCGCCCTTTTGGAGCGCCGCGGACGCCTCGATGAAGAGAATCTGGTGGCCATGTTGTTTGCTGACATTGTCGAGACGGATCATTGGCGCCTTGGATGGGAGGAGAGTCGGAAGAATTTGCGCCGTCTCTAAGCCATGTTGCGGGCTTGCGGAAGCCCGCGCAACGCAGGACGGCTGGCGGAGCGCGCAAAGCGCGCGCCCGATGACAGATTGGCGACACTCTAGGAACTGAACCGGGCCCGGTAGTCCTGCGGCGTGGCGGCGAGCACGCGGAGGAAGCTGCGGCGCATGGTCTCTTCCGAGCCGAACCCGCAACGCTGCGAGATCCGCTTCACCGGCAGCCGCGACTCCGACAACAGCCGGCGCGCCGCCTCCACCCTCAGCCGCTCGACCGCGCGCGCCGGCGTCAACCCGGTCGCCTCCAGATAGTGACGGCTGAAACTGCGTTCGCTCATCCCGGCCTGCCTGGCGAGAAGCGGAAGTGAAATTTCGTCGGAGAGATGCTTGTTGATCCAGTCATGCAGCGCGCCGAACTGGTCTTCCGCCGATTGCAGGGACAGCGCCGCGCTAAATTGTGCCTGCCCGCCGGGACGCTTGAGGAAGACCACCAGATAGCGCGCCACCGAAAGCGCCGCGGTTCGGCCGAGATCCTGCTCCACCAGCGCCAGTGCCAGATCGATACCGGCGGTCACGCCGGCCGAGGTCCAGACCGGGCCGTCGCGCACGAAGATCGGATCGGACTCGACGCGCACGGCGGGAAAACGCCGGGCAAGCTCGGCGCAAACCGACCAGTGGGTGGCCGCACGTCGTCCGTCCAACACGTTTGAAGCGGCCAGCAGGAATGCGCCGGTGCAAATCGAAGCG
>Ga0210408_10005066_pt1 | contig 11621 bp, 9 predicted proteins | sample IncBWH4MmetaG_FD_155471 | JGI IMG/M metagenome (GOLD analysis project Ga0210408, IMG submission 155471) | Forest soil microbial communities from Barre Woods Harvard Forest LTER site, Petersham, Massachusetts, United States - Inc-BW-H-4-M | ecosystem: Environmental > Terrestrial > Soil >... | reverse complement strand
CGAAGCGCACCGCGGCGCCCTCCGCGTCGCCGCGGATGCGGGCGAACTCGCTCCACGCGGTCGGCGCTCCGGAGGACTCGGTGAACCACACGTCCTGGGTGAGGTAGGAGGCGCTCAGCATGCCCCCCTCGCCGATGACCGTCATCTCGCGACGCTTCTCGGGCGTCAGCCAGTTGACGTCGAGCAGTCCCTGCGGGCCGTCCTCGCCGAAGCGCAACAGGCAGGAGATCATGTCCTCCTGGCTGGGGTGCACGCAGCGGCTGCCTTCGGCGTAGATGCTGGTGATGTCGCGACCGAGGACGAACTGCATGAGGTCCAGGTCATGAGTGGCGAGGTCGATCGCCACGCCGGTGTCCTGGATGCGCGCGGGCAGCGGCCCGACGCGCGTCGCGTGGGCGCGGAACACGCGCCCGATGCGCCCCTCTTGGATCAGCTCGGCGAGCTTGCCGACGGCGGGGTTGAAGCGCTCGACGTGGCCGACCATCAGCTTCAGGTGCGCGCCGCGCGCGGCGGCGGCCATCCGCAGTCCCTCCTCCAGCGCGGTCGCGATCGGCTTCTCGACGAACACGTGCTTCCCCGCGGCGAGCGCGTCGAGCGCGATGCGGGCGTGCTGCTCGGACGGAGTGCAGATGCACACGGCGTCGACGTCGGCGCGCTCCAGCAGCCAGCGGTAGTCGCCGACCCAGTCGATCGGTCGCCGCCCGATGCGCGTGCGCGCGAGCGCCTCGTCGGGCTCGGCGACGGCGACAAGGCGGCCCGCCGCGACACGCTCCCACGTCTCGACGTGATATGCGCCCATGCGCCCGGCCCCGATCAGCCCGATGCCCAGCTCCTCGATCATGCCGCGACCTCCGCGACGGCGCCGGCGAGCGCCGCGTACTCGTCCTGCGCGGTCCTCGACCGAAGGTATGTGACGAGGACCTCCGCGATCCGCCGGGCGGCGTTGCCGTCGCCGAAGATCGAGGGTCGCTCGACGGGCGGCGTGCGACGCAGCGCGGCGGCGAACGCGTCGGGGTCGACGCCGACGAGCGTGTTCCAGCCGGCCCGCACGGTGTCCGTCCACTCGGTCTCCTCGCGCAGCGTGATGCAGGGCACGCCCCACAGGTACGCCTCACGTTGGACCCCGCCCGAATCCGTCGCGATCGCGCTCGCGCCGCGCTCGAGCTCGAGCATGCGCGTGTACGGGACGGGGTCCAGCAGCTGCACCGACGACGGCGCCCGCAGCCCCCACTCGTCCATCCGCGCGCGGGTGCGGGGGTGCAGCGGCATGAGCACCGGCAGCGGCGAGCGCTCCAGGCAGCTCAGCACCGCCGCCAGGCGCTCGGGGCTGTCGGTGTTGTAGTTGCGGTGCACCGTCGCGAGCACGTACTCGCCGTCCGCGACCGGCGGCACATGTGCCCGCCAGCTCTCCAGTGTGTCGCACAGCGGATCTCCGGTCACGTGCACCTCGCCCTGCACGCCCTCGGCCAGGAGGTTCTCGCGGGCGCCGGCCGTCGGTGCGCACAGGACCTGTGCGAGCCGGTCGGTCTCCACGCGGTTGTGCTCCTCGGGCATGTCCTCGCGATGCGAGCGCAGTCCCGCCTCGACGTGCACGAGCGGCACGCCCGCCGCCACGGCCGCGCGTGCGCCCGAGAGCGTGGCGTTGGTGTCCCCCCGGACGAGCACCGCATCGGGGCGCTCGCTCGCGATCAGCTCTTCCAGCCGCGCCTGTGCGAGATCGAGCTGCTCCTCGCGCGCACGCGAGCCGACCCCGAGGTTGTGGTGGGGACGCGGCAGGCGGGTCGCCAGGATCTGGCTCTCGGACATCGCCTCGTCGTAGTGCTGGCCGGTGTGCACCAGGATCTCCTGCGCGCACGCCGCCAGCGCCGCGCACACGGGCGCGGCCTGGATGATCTCCGGGCGGGCCCCGATCACCGACAGTATGCGCGGGCGCTCGATCGTGCTCAGCTTCATCTCAGCCGGCTCCATCTCAGGCCGCCGCCCGGTCGTCGAGCACGGGCAGCGCCAGCGGCTTGCCGCCCGCGCGCAGCGAGGCCTCGGCGAGCTCGATGGCCGCGACGATCTCGATCCCGAGCGCCAGGTTCGAGCGGGGCTCCTCGCCGGTGCGGATCGCGTGCGCGAAGTCTTCCAGCTCCAGGCGCAGCGGCTCCTGGGGTTCGACGCGTGGGATCACCACGTCGCCGGTGCGGTAGATCAGCTGGTGCTCGCCGAAGTTGGCGGGCGTGGGCGGCAGCATGTCCATCCCGCGGTCGTAGATCCGCACCGGTTCGTCGGAGGCGATGTCGTCGTACTGGACCATCCGCTGGCTGCCGACGACGATCATCTGGCGGAGCTTGCGCGGCGCCAGCCAGGAGATCTGCACGTTCGCGGCCTGGCCGCCGGCGAACGTGAGCGTCATGAACGCCGTCTCGGGCACGCCCCGGCGCAGCACGCTGCTGCCCGACACCGCGACCTCGACGATCGGCTGCTCCAGCCAGTACAGGAGGATCGACAGGTCGTGCGGGGCGAGGTCGCAGACGACGCCGTCGCCGTTGTACTTGCCGAGGTTCATGCGCGAGGAGGTGACGAAGTGCACGTCCCCGACCACGCCGTCGCGGATCAGGTCGCGCACGGTGTTGACGGCCGGGCTGTAGATGAACGTGTGGCCTGGCATCAGCAGGCGTTCGTTCGCCGCGGCGAGCTCGGCGAGCTCGCAGGCGTCCCGCAGGCGCGTCGCCAGCGGCTTCTCGACGAGCACGTGCTTGCCGGCCTGCAGCGCGCGCTTGGCCAGGCTGTGGTGGGTTTGGGGCGGGGTCGCGATCACGACCGCCTCGATCGTGGGATCGACCAGCAGCGCGTCCAGCTCGCGCACCGCGCGGGCGTCGGGGTGGCGCCGGCCGAACAGGCGCAGGTTGGCGTGGTCGAGATCGCACAGGCCGGCCAGCCGCAGCTGCGGGCATTCGGCGATGTTGCGCACGAGGTTGGGACCCCAGTAGCCGTAACCGACGACGGCGGTCCCGAGCGGCAGCTCGCGCCGCACGATGCGTTCGCGCCCGGCGAGCTCCGCGAGCGCGGCCGTATCGCCGCCGCCGTTGGTGGTGGCGCTGCCGTTGGTCCACTGCCCGCTCATCGCTCAGGCCACCCCCTGGCGGCCGAGCACGACGGGCACGGTCTTGGCGAGGATGCGCAGGTCTCCCAGCAGCGAGCGTCCCCGCGCGTACTCGAGATCGAACAGCACCATTTCCTCATACGTGCGCTCGTTGCGACCGCTCACCTGCCACAGACCCGTGAGCCCGGGCTTGACGTCGAATCGCCGCAGATAGTCCTCGGGGTACATCTCGACCTCGTACGGGATCACCGGACGGGGACCGACGAGCGCCATCTGGCCGCGCAGCACGTTGAGCAGCTGCGGCAGCTCGTCCAGGCTCCAGGAGCGCAGGACGCGCCCGACGCGAGTGACGCGGTCGTCGACCGACAGCTTGTACAACCGGCCGCGCTCGGGCGTGCGGTCATCGCCGATCAGCGCCTGCACGTACTCGCGATGCGGCGTCGCGTCGGCGTCGCTGCGCATCGTGCGGAACTTGAGCATCGTGAACTCCCGCCGCCCGCGCCCCACCCGGCGCTGGCGGAACAGCGCGGGACCGCCGGTGTCGAGCCTGATCGCGAGCGCGAGCGCGATCAGCAGCGGCGCCAGCGCCAGCAGCACCGTGCCGGCGACGAGCACGTCCAGCAGCCGCCGTACGCCGTCCGCGACCAGGCGCTGCGCGCGTGCGCGCGGGCGCTCGGCCGCCGGCCTGGCTCGGGCGCCCGACCGCTCGACGCCCGCGACGGGCTCGGGGCGATCCAGTGCTACTACGTCGATCGCCAGTCCCTTGCCCGATTGTGTGGGAGCGAGGCTCATATGCTCAAATCAACGCGCCGGTATTGGTGCGTCTTTTGTGAATCCCGCGACGGCGCCGGCGACCCGCTCGAGCTCGGCCTCGCTCATCCCCGGAAAGATCGGCAGCGAGCAGATCCGCTCGGCCAGCGTCTCGCTCACCGGCAGGCTGCCCGGGTGCAGGCCGAGACCGGCGTAGGCCCTCGTGCGGTGAATCGGCACGGGGTAGTGAATCGCGCTGGCGACACCCGCTCGCGCGAGGTGCTCGCGCAGCGCGTCGCGCTCTGAGCAGCGCACCACGAACAGGTGGTGCACGTCATCGCCGTGGGGTGGGGGGGCGCACACCGGGTCGACCGCGCGCGGGCCGGCGCCCGCCGCCCCGCCCGCTCGTCTCAGGCGCGCGTGCAGCTGCCCCCCGAGCCGGCGGCGCTCGTCGTTCCAGCCGTCAAGGCGCGCCAGCTTGCGTCGCAGCACCGCCGCCTGCAGCGCGTCCAGGCGCGCCGTCGTGCCGATCGCGCGGTGGTGGTAGCGCGGGCGCTCGCCGTGGGCGCGCAGCAGCCGCACGCGGTCGGCGAGCTCGGGGATCGCCGTCACGACCGCGCCGCCGTCGCCCCACGCGCCGAGGTTCTTGGCCGGGTAGAAGCTGAAGCAGCCGAGCGCGCCGATCGTGCCGACCCGCCGGCCGCGGTAGCGCGCGCCGTGTGCCTGGCAGGCGTCCTCGAGCACGTGCACGCCCGCTTCGCGTGCGAGCTCGACGATCGGATCGAGCTCCACCGTCGCCCCGTACAGGTGCACGGGGATCACGCAGCGCACGCGCGGACCCAGCGCGCCGGCGACGTGCTCGGCGGTGATGAGATGGGACTCGGGATCGACGTCCACGACGCGCGGCACGGCGCCGACCGCGCTGACGGCCTCGGCCGTCGCGATGAACGAGTTGGCCGGCACGATCACCTCGTCCCCCGGCCCGATTGCAAGCGCGCGCAGCGCCAGCGCCAGCGCCTCGGTGCCCGAGGACACGCCCACCGCGAAGTCGGTCTCGCAGTAGGAGGCGAACTCCTCCTCGAACGCCTCCACGTGCCGTCCGAGCGTGAACGCGCCGTGCTCGGCGACTTCGCGCACCGCCCCCATCAGCTCCTCCAGCAGCTCCGGATCGGCGCAGTCCATGCGCGTGAACGGGACCTGCGCGGGGCGCGGGGGGGCCCGCACCGTGCTTGCCTCGGAGCCGGCCGTGCGCAGGGCGCCGTCTGTCGCGGTTGCGCCGGACATCGCGCTCAGGCGGCGACGGTGGACGGTGCGGAGTTCAGGCGCCGCAGTTCCTGCTGCAGCGCTTTGCGACCACGGTGGTGCAGGCCGTGGATTGAGCTCTCCGAACGACCCATCCGTATCGCGATCTCCGGCGGCGTGAGGCCGATCACGTGGCGCATCACCACGACGTCGCGCTGCTCTTCGGGCAGCGTGTCCAGCGCGGCGTGCAGGCTGCGAGCGCGGTCGAGCGCGTCCTCGTCGACGTGCGTGTCCGCCCCGTAGGGCTCTTCGGTCGGGGTCGCGCGCCGGCGGCGCAGGTGGTCGAGCGCCGCGTTGCGCGCGAGCCGCAACAGCCAGGCCGAGAACGGAACGCCGCGGTCGTCGTACTTGCAGATCACGGTTATCAGCTTCATGAACACGTGCTGCGTGAGGTCTTCGGCCTCCTTGTCGTCGCGCACGATGCTGCGGACGTAGCCGTAGATGTTGTCCGAGTAGCGCACGTACAGCAGCCGCAACGCGTCGCGATCGCCCTCCTTCGCGCGGGCGATCGCCAGGCGCACCTGGCGCATCCCCTCGGGCGACTCATCGAGGGTTGTGCGGCAACGAAACCCCGCCTGTCCATCCTTGGCATCAGCGCTACGGAGCACGGAACGTCCCCCCATGTTTGGCATTTGACTTGCGAGGGCATAATCAGGAGTCCGGACCCTTTCCACAATGGCCCGATCTGCGCGACCTGCGTTCAGCCGCTGAACGCAGCGCTCCGACGCGCGTCCGGTGTGCACGGTCGCCCCGAGGGGCGATCAGAGCGCCGGTCCGAACGCCCGCTCGGCCTGCGCGGCCACATGCCGTGCGATCGCCAGCGAGGACGTCGCCGCCGGCGAGGGAGTGTTGCGCACGTGCAGCGCGCGCGGGGTCGCGGAGAACACGAAGTCGTCGATCAGCCGCCCATCGCGTCCGAGCGCCTGGGCGCGCACCCCGGCGAACGCGCCCTCCACGTCTCGCGGTTCCAGCTCGGGCACGTACCGCGCGGCGGCGCGCACGAGCGCGCCGGGAAGCGTGGCATGGCGCAGCTCGGTCAGCCCCGTGCGCCACCAGTGGCTCATCATCCGCCACGTCCCCGGCCAGGCGAGCGTGTCGCGCAGGTCCTCTCCGCGCACCCGCCCGAGCGCGTACGCGTCGCGGGCGCCCGCCAGCAGCGCCGTCGGTCCGAGGAGCACCTCGCCGTCGATGCGCCGCGTCAGGTGCACGCCCAGGAACGGCAGCGACGGGTCGGGCACGGGATAGATCAGCGCGCGCACGAGTCCCCTGCGCGCGGGCGTGAGCCGCAGATAGGCGCCGCGGAACGGCACGATCCGGGGGTCGGGATCGGCGCCCGCCGCCACGGCCAGCCGGTCCGACCACGCGCCCGCGCACACGATCGCGTGGCGCGCCTCACTCGCCCCCTGCGCGTGCACGATGCGCAGCGTCCTGCCCCCGGCCTCCATGCTCCGCACCCCGCACCCGGTGGCGATCGCGCCGCCCGCATCGAGCACGTCGTGGGCGTAGGCGCGCGCGAGCGCCCCGAACTCCACGATTCCCGTGCTCGGCACGTGCAGCCCGGCGATCCCGCGCGCGTGCGGCTCGATCGCCTCGATCCCGCGCGCGTCGATCTGCCGCACGCCCGGCACCCCGTTGGCCAGTGCGCGGCGGCGCAGCTCCTCCAACCGGCCCAGCTCGCCCGGGTCGGTGGCGAGGATCACCTTTCCGCACGCCTCCACGGCGATGGCGCGCTCCTCGCAGTAGGCGTATAGCTCGCGCGCCCCCTCCACGCACAGTCGTGCCCGCAGCGAGCCGGGCGTGTAGTACACGCCCGCGTGCACCACGCCCGAGTTGTGCGTGCTCTGATGCGTGCCCAGCTCGGGCTCGCGCTCGAGCACGCACACCGACGCGCGCGGATGGCGCCGTGTCAGCTCGCGTGCCACCGCCAGCCCCACGATCCCGCCGCCCACGACCGCGATGTCGCACCGCGATGGCGCCCGCGTGAGCGACGGCTGACCATCTCCGGGGGACATGCGGGCAACTGTAATGCGCCACTCGTGCGGGGCGGATGCTGTTCCGGTGGCGCATGCGCCACCGGCGGGGGCGCGCATGCGCGCCCCCGGCACGAGCCGCATGCGGCTCGTGCGCCGACCGGCGCATGCGCCGGTCGGCGGGTCTGCACATGTGCAGACCCGAACGACCCTCTCCCGCTCGGAGCGCCCTACCCGACGTACCCCGGCCCGCCGCGGGCGGTCGCCGCGGCCGCGTCCAGCAGCCCCGCTCCGTACAGGCCCGCATCGCCCGGATCTCCCAGCTTGCGTGCCGTCGCGCGCAGCCGGTGGATGACTTGGGCCACGGTCGGGCGGCGCCCGAGCACGCGCGCCGCGAGCATCAGCGCGACGGTCGCCGCCACGTGCGGCGCCGCCATCGAGGTGCCCTCGTACCCGCCCGGAAATCCGAACCGACGGGGCGAGGATCCGGTGAACGTCATCTGCAGCACGTCCCTGCCCGGCGGGTCCTGCGGGCGACAGTTCGGGTCGCCGGGGAGATCCGCGTCGGTGCCGCCCCCGGGCGCCACGAGCGTCAGTCCCCGACCGTCGTTGGAGTAGCCGGCCAGACACCCGTGCTCGGTGCTCGCCCCCACCGCGATCACGTGCGGCGCCCTGGCCGGATAGGCGATCGCGGCGTGCCCCTCGTTGCCCGCCGCCGCGACGACGACCACGTTCTTGCGGTAGGCATAGCGCAGCGCCGCCATCAGCTGCGGGATGTCGCGCGCCGTCACGTCGCTGGAGAACTCCAGGCTCAGGTTGATCACCCGCGCGCCGTGCCGCACCGCGTAGCGCACGCCTTCGGCGATCGTCGACGCGTCCCCTTCGCCTTCGCGGTTGAGCACCCGTATGGGCATGATCCGCGCCGCGAACGCCAGCCCCGTCAGCCCGTACCGGTTGTCGGTGGACTCGGCGATCGTGCCCGCGACGAACGTCCCGTGGCCGTTGCGGTCGTTCGCGTAGGGACTGCGGTTGACGAAGTCATACCCTCCCACGAACCCCCACCGGCTGAACTCCGGCGAGCGCCGGTACGGCCCCCTGTTCATATACGCCACCCCCGTGTCGAGCACCGCCACGATCACGCCTTTTCCCCCCGGAGCGCCATCCCCGGCGACGTTCGCCCACGCCTGCGGCGCCTGCACCCCGAACGGCCCCGCGAAGTTCCACTGCGCCTGCACCCAGTCCCCGGGCGCGCCGCCGCCCATCCCGGGGACGCCGGTGTCGTTCGGGATCAGCCCGCCCGCCGCGTGGGCCCAGTATTCGGCGCCCGCCTGTGCCGCCATCGCCGCCGTGAGCACCACCGCGATCGCCACCGCCGCCCCGACGACGACCGCGATCCGCCGGGCGCCCGCGCCCGCCCGCCGCCGCCCGCCGGCGGGATCGCACGCCGGCGCGCTCTCCGGCGCTCTGCTATGGCCTCTGCTCGGCTGCATGGTCCCCTTGCGTAATCATCCTTCAATGACCCGACTCACCGGCAGGCCGGCGACGGTGGCGAGCACGATGCGCCGGCACTCTCGCAGAGCACGCGGCCGCCATGCCCTATGAACACCCCGCAGCCCCCCGACTACCGCCCCAACGAGGAGCACCGCGACGCGTGGTTCATGCGCCTGGCCCTGCGCGAGGCCCAGCGCGCGCTCACCCACGACGACGTCCCGATCGGAGCGGTGCTCGTGCACGGGGGAGAGGTCCTCGCCGCCGCCCACAACGAGCGCGAGCTGCGCGCCGACCCGACGGCCCACGCCGAGATCCTCGCGCTGCGCGAGGCCTCCCGCGCCCTGGGCTCCTGGCGGCTGCTCGACTGCACCCTGTACATAACCCTGGAGCCGTGCGCGATGTGCGCCGGAGCGATCGTCCTCGCGCGCGTGGACCGCGTCGTCTTCGGCGCCACCGACCCCAAGGCGGGCGCCGCCGGCAGCGTCCTGGACGTGCTCGCAGAGCCCCGGCTGAACCATCGCCCCGAGGTCCTCGCCGGGGTGCTGGCGCCCGATTGCGGCCAGCTGTTGAGCGCGTTCTTCGCCTCGCGGCGCTAGGACTGTCCTACAGGTCGAGCAGTTTCCTTCACAAGATCGGGATCCCTCGCCGGGCTATGTTCTTATGTGCTCATCACTCCCCATCGTGGGGTCGGGCACGCTACCGGTAGGTGATCTGCACTTCCACGAGGTATGCCCTTCGCGCTTCGTGTGCGGTGGCGTCGATGTCGATCGCTGCCTTGACCGTGCGGCCTGACCGCAGGGCGCCCCGCACCGCGGCGAAAGCACCGGGGGAGAGCGAGAGCTGTATGCGTATGGCGTGGTTCGCGGCGAGCGTCACCCGCACGCTGCCCAGTCTGAGATGACGGTGGTGGCTGGTCAAGCTCAGGTGGCCGTGGGCCAGCAGCGAGCACGCCTCGTTGCACCCCACCGTCGCATACACGCCGTGGTGGCGGCGCATGTCCTGGCGACGCGCCACCGAGGCAACGAGTTGCAGAACCGTCGCCGCGGCCGGTACGGTGGACTGCGGTGAAGCGGTGGGGGATGGGGTCGGCGGCGGCGTTGACGCCGGCGCGGGCGGTGCGTATCCGGGCGGGTTGGATGCGGGGCCGGGCGCGGGATGGGTTGGCAGGATCAGCGGCGGCCTGGGCGGCTGGTTGAAGTCGAAGTCGTTGATCAGATCTCCGGGCACGAGGTTTTCGCGGACCGTCGGGCGCGGATCCGGCCGCCCGTCGCTCGCCGGGTCCAGGCGCTGTCCGCCAAGGAAGTCATCCTCTATGAACTTCAAGTAGGCATCGTGGCTCAGCGTCTGATGGTCTATGTAGCCGGCCTTTGCGTAGGGGCTGATGACGAGTCCCGGGACGCGGAAGCCATAACCGTTCGCGTCGACCTGCGGCGGGACGACATGATCGTAGAAACCGCCCCAGTCATCCCAGGAGAGGAAGATCGCGGTACTTTCCCAGCATCTGCTGTTGCCGATCGCGTCGATCAGCGACGTCACATACGCCTGGCCGGCTGAGACGAGCGACGTCGGATGCTCGGAAACCTGCCCGGCCGGGTCGATCCAGGAGACATGGGGCAGCCCGCAGCTCGAGGTGTTTCCGACCGCGGTGTAGAAGTTGCTCAGCGACTGCACGTTGCCGAGCTCACCGTCGCTCTGCACGTCCGTGAAGTACGGGAGCGGATTCCAGATGTTCGGCGTCTTGTAGTTCTGCGGCACGCTCGTGCAGGTCACCGAGCTGTCAACCTCACAGTCGGGCTCGCTGCCCTTGAGCACGTAATAGCCCCAGCTCACACCGTGCGCGTGCAGCAGATAGGTGATGTCCGTCCACGGCAGCGGGTTCGACGCGGAGTACGGCGGGTCCGGGTTCGGTGGCCCGTTGAGGTTGCTCGTGCACGTCGCGACGTTGGTGTAGTCCGCGCACGTCGCCGACCAGCCCGAGACCTGGAACAGGTGCTGCGGCCAGCTCCATGACGAGCTCGGCTCGAACATCGCATCCTGGAGCACGAAGTTCTGCGCGTAAGCCCAGTAGTTGGGGATCTCCCGCGCGTCGTGGTAGCCCATCACGTCGATGCACTGACTCGCCGCCGAGCCCTGTTCGGTACAGGGGCTGCAGTTCGGGTTCGTCCCGACGCATTTGGATCCACTCTCGGCGCGACCCACGAATCCGTTCATCAGCCCACCGTTGAAGTCGGCGACATAGTCGCTCGCGCCGTGCGGACCGCCATAGTTCTTATCGGCCGCATCATGAAACGGCGCGACGCAACCGCCGTTCAACGGGTCCGGAACACAAACGCCCGAGGGAATGCCGTTGGCGCCCGGGTAGGTGCCGAAGTAGTGATCGAACGTGCGGTTCTCCTGCATGATCACCACCACGTGCTGGATGTTGTGGATGCCATCGATCGGCGCCGCTCCCGCACCCCGAGCGCCCACGAGCGAGAAGGCCGCCGCGATCGCCGCGACAGCCGCCAAAGACGCCCCACTCACCCTCCTGGCCCGCCGCATCCAACCGTCCTTTCACGAACGCCAATGGTCTTCTCAGCTGTCGGCCCGTCCAATGAAACACCCCGACAACGAGCCAGTTGCGCAGTCGACCGGCGTGCAGCCGCTCAAACCGCCTGAAGCCGCCCGATCCGCACCGGGACAGGCGCGCCGGGCGCATGCCGGGCGCCACGACGCGGACCCGACACCGGCGGGTGGACAGGTGGGCTCATCCAGGTTCGGCGAGCGGGCATCGCGCTGCAGGAGCGAGCGGGTTCAGCTGTGTCTTGCGGGAGACTTATTGTTCTGCTCTTGACAAGCCATGTGGTTTGGTGTTATGTTCTTGCGTGTTCATGGCTTCCTGTTGTGGGGGGTCGGGCATTGATAGGTCGGGTTTGGGTCGGTTCCAGGACCGGGTTCAGGCGCTTGTGAGGGATGTTGTAGGGGAGAGGGCCGGATCGTATGAAGAGGGGCAGTGTTTGCATGAGTTCGTTGGGGACAGG
>Ga0210408_10005064_pt1 | contig 11625 bp, 11 predicted proteins | sample IncBWH4MmetaG_FD_155471 | JGI IMG/M metagenome (GOLD analysis project Ga0210408, IMG submission 155471) | Forest soil microbial communities from Barre Woods Harvard Forest LTER site, Petersham, Massachusetts, United States - Inc-BW-H-4-M | ecosystem: Environmental > Terrestrial > Soil >... | reverse complement strand
GATCGAGTTTGCCCTCACGTAGCTGGGCACGGAGCTTTTCGCGAGTCCGTTGCGTTTGCTCGCGCTGCTGAGCCAGCTCCGCCTCGCTGGTGCCTTGTGCAGGAGGCGAGGAAGGCGGCAGGAGGAGGTCGAGGACGCGTTCTTCGGCGGTCTGCTCCGCGCGGTCCGCAACTTCGTCGAGTTTTTCCTCACGCACCATGTCGATCGAGGTTTCCACCAGGTCGCGCACCATGGATTCCACGTCGCGGCCGACGTAGCCGACTTCTGTGTACTTGGAGGCTTCCACTTTAACGAACGGGCAACCCGCGAGACGGGCGAGGCGGCGTGCGATTTCGGTTTTGCCGACGCCCGTCGGGCCGATCATCAAAATATTTTTCGGCAGAACATCTTCTGCAATTTCGGGTGGAAGCTTCTGGCGGCGCACGCGGTTGCGTAGGGCCACAGCGACCGCGCGCTTGGCGGCGTTCTGTCCGACGATGTATTTATCCAGCTCCGCGACAATTTCGCGCGGGGTCATGTCGTCGAGGGCGGGAAGAAGCTCCTCGGCTTCTTCAGGCGCAGCCCCGTTGCCGCCGGGCGCGAAAATTATTTCTTTTTCAGACTTACTTGGCATGAATCCTTCTGTTCCAGTTCCGTGACGTCCAATCGTTCCATCTTACCTAAGATGCGAGAAGAACGCCCATCAGTTCAACTTTTCCGAATATGAGGTTCCATCCTGCCGCTGCTAACGCTTTTCCGCGGTGGGCTGCAATGACGCGTCACTCGTCTACGGTCGATCAACAAGCCACCGGCTCCCAGCAAACTTTATAGCTCTTCCACGGTGAAGTTCGCGTTAGTGTAAATGCAAATCTCACTGGCGATACGCATCGCTTCCATGGCCAAATCCTTGGCGCTGAGCTTGGAATGTTTAAGCAGGGCCCGCGCGGCAGCCAACGCGTAGCTGCCCCCGGAGCCTATGGCGCAGAGTCCATCATCCGGCTCGATCACGTCGCCGTTCCCGGAGAGCAAAAACGTGGCCTTGGTATCGGCGACGATCAGCAATGCTTCCAGGTGACGCAACGCCCGGTCTTTGCGCCATTCCTTGGCCAGCTCGACGGCCGCTTTTTGCAGATTACCGGAATGCTCTTGTAGCTTGCCCTCGAAGCGCTCGAAGAGAGAGATAGCATCGGCGGTTGAGCCCGCAAAGCCGGCAATGACTTTGTCGTTGTAGAGACGGCGCGTCTTGCGCGCCGTGTGCTTCATGACGTGATCGCCCATGGTCACCTGACCATCAGCAATGAGCACGGCTTTATTATCCTTGCGCACCAAGAGCACAGTTGTGCCATGCATCAGTGCGCTTTGGGGGCGATTGTGCATTCGGCCATTATACCGCATCCATCCGTGCGCTGGAGGCGTCCGGCGAGTGCGTTTTCTGAATCTGCCGATTTCTACGCCCCAAAATTAACAGTGCGATAAAGGGGCTTCACTTTTCGGGCATAGGGCGCAACGTCGCCCCCTCGTCCCAGGAGGGTCTGGCGTATTCTGATATGAAGAGAGCTGTTGCTGGATGAATGCATCGAATAACCGCGCGTGGAGGTCGCAATTATGCCGATGAAAATCATGGTAGTCGACGAGGATGAAGCAAGCCTGAAACTCGTAAGGTCGCTCGCGGTTCCGCTCGATCATATAGTGATAACGTTTCAAGACACCGAGGAGGCCGGCCAACGCGCGGAGAACCAGCGTTTCGATGTGTTCTTCGTGGGGATGGCTATGCCTCAACCGGACGGGCTGGGGATGCTCCGGCGAATCCGGAACTCACCGCTGAACGCTGAGTCTACCATCATCATGCTGAGCAGCACGGATGACATCCCTATGCTGCGGAACGCCTTTCGCGAAGGCGCCAACTTTTTTTTTCAAAAACCCATTACTTCGGGGCGAATTCTTCCCTTTCTGGCTTCGCTGGCGTCCCCTGGCTGGAAGACCAAAGTACGAGCGGCTAGATTACCGTTGTTCACCGACGTGACCTGTGTGCGGCATGACGAAGAGCTGGTGGTGCGCAGCATGAACGTCAGCGAGTCAGGAATGCTATTGCAAACTACGGCCGACCTGCGGCACGGGGAGGAAGTCTCGTTAGAGTTCAACATCGCCGAGGTACAAGCCCAGGTGAAGGTGAAGACTCGTATAGTTAGAAACGATGGAAGGGGGCAGGCGGGCGTACAATTTATCGACCTTGCACCGGAACATCAAAATGCCATTCAACTTTATGTCATGGGGCGTTTGACGCCGCGTACATCAGAGGAACGGCAAGGCACGCGGAGCATTTGGCTCGGGCAGGGATTTCGGCCCTAGCCCGGGCGTGTTTCTTGGCCGGTGCTCAAGGAGCGCGGCTCTCTCCGCCGCACTCCCTTAGCCGCGTTTGGCAATTGCAGGGCTGCTAGTAGATGAGTTCGCGATCGGAGATCGTTTTGTACGGGAACGACGTGTTCATTTTTGTGGTCCAGCAACTATCGAACTGGATGGTGGCGTTGCCTCCGCCGTTCCAGGCTACGACCGGCGGTCCAGGGGCATGGTTTGTGCCCATGGGGATCAGGGTGGTGTAGCTGGTGTCGGTGTACATGTTGGCAACGAACAGCGCGCCGTCGAGGGTGCCATTGCCGCCGCCATTCTTTACAACGTTTCCCTTGCCGATGACCAGAATGATTCCGTTGAACCCGGGGTTTCCGCTAAGCGTCAGTGTGCCGGTGACTAAGAGAATCCCTGCGCCGCTACCGCCGCCGCCCATCGTAAAATCGCCATTTACGACGTTGATCACCGGGTTTGTCGTGGTGCCCATACTCGCGGGTGTTGCAGGCGATGTATAAACGTTAGGTCCCGCGGCAGCCGTGATGCTCTGCACCAGGGCCTGCAGGCCATCGACGGTAGCCAGCGCGCTCATTTGGCTGCTCTGGTTGACCACGCTGGGCGAACCCCCAGTACCGGTGTAGGAACCAGGCCGATTCAGTTGCCCGGTAATGGTAGTCTGCGAACTTGCGTCAAAAGCGGCGATCGCCGGTTGGTTGATCGGGTTGCCAGCGCAGCCGCTGTGCGCATCGTTGCCCGTCACACCGAAGGCAGCCGAGTTTGGATTGTTCGAGAAATTCGGGTTTGCGCCGTCAAACGTCAAGGCGCCCGGCATCGGAGGCATCCCTATCGTAGTGGTTTCAAATTGAACTACACGCCTAGAGCCAGTAGACGTGACGGCCATAGCGGTCAGCTCGTAGACTTGATAGAGAGTTTGAGCGGCCGCTTGGCAACTGGCGGCGGTGACAGTGACCTCATGGCTGTTAATGCTGTCCCAACAAACGCGATTTCCGTCCTGAGCGTTGTTCACCGATGTCACGGTAGCGCTACCCGGCGTAACCGACCTATTGATTTTTGGCATCACGCGCACCCACTTCCAGGGAAGCGCCGGCGTGGTCTGATAGGCCGTACTCGCTACGGCCGTCAGATCCCAGCCACCGGCCGTGGGAGGGCAGGGAGGTGCTAATTCCTTGCATAACTCATCATCGGGATAATGACGCGGATTGGTTTCCGCTGCCGTGTTCCACGGGGTTACGGTTTCCCCAGCCTGAGCGTTGGTGATATAGAGAATGCCGTTTGCAGCTCCGGGCATACCCGTAAGAAGAGCTAGCGACCCGGAAAGGCTATTCGTCGCGGCGCCGCGGAATCGATCGCGGACTTCCTCGATACCTCCCTTGGCTGCGAACCATGCGGTTTGCGAGTCGCGAAAATTAGCGGTGATGGACGTTTCCGAACCGGATGCGACGATCATGGCCGCCACGATGACCGTGATGATCAGCAAGCTCACGATCGCTATGGCAAGTGCGATGCCACTTTCCGAATGGTTCTTCCCGGCGGTGTGCGGTTTGCGCATAAGCTTTTCTCCTACTAGCTTTCTCCTGCTAGCACGACATACCTTGTCCGGCCGCGGCCATCGAGCAGTTATTGAGAGAAACCTCTCCCTCAAAAGCCGTCTCGATTGCCAAATGGGATTGCAGGTCCTTAATGTTGGGGTTGCGAATCAAAAGACTAATTTTGATCACCTTAACGGAGGCGATGATGGTGGGATTTGCATTGATGTCCGCCGGGACCGCCAGCTGATTCGCGTTCTTGTCGTAATAGGTGAAGATCGGATTGGCGTTGACCACGTCATTTACTTCGGTCCCCCAGTTTGGTGGTTGACCGGTGAGCGGATTACCGATCACCTTGGTCACCTGGCTACGTTGCAGGCAAAGCGTACAGCTCCCGGACCCATTGATCATATAAACCACGCTTTGCACATTGCCGTCGCCGTTGGTGTCGCCCTCAAAGTGAATTTCGTTGGCATCCATTTTCACCAATCCAACGGCCACGTGGTTATCGTTGATCAATGGATTGGTCAGCCAGTTGGTGGTGTTATCGAACATGCGTATATTCGGATACCCAATCTCGTTGACGTCGCGGAAGAACTGGTCGACGAAGTCCCGCGCCTCTTGCATGTCATCCAGTTTGAAGTGTTCGGTCGACTGCCGTTGCACGGCCAGATTCAGTTGGCTGAAAACGCCGCCTAGCACCGTGGCCAGAATGGCTATAGTCACCATCATTTCGAGCAGCGAGAAGCCACCTCGAAGGCGAGCCGTTTTGCGCTGAATAGGCTTCTTGGTTTTCATGTCAGCTCCAGGGTCCTAGCACCGAACGAATGGTGGACGGCGGCGCGAAGGTTATACCGACTCCAGTCCTTTGCAATCTGGCGCTAACCGTGATGATCTTCACTTGACTGTCCGGGCTCTTGATGTTCCAGCGAACGTCGTACGTTGAGGTCTGGCCCGCGGAACCGCAGGTCGTCCAGCTCATGTAGTAGCCGGCCCCGGCGCTGGCCTGGGTTTGTGTAAAGTCCACATCACCAGACGATGCCAGCGCTGCCCCCGTTCCGCCAACCGAGCCGGTCGTATTTATGTTTGGATTATTGCCCACGCAGTCGGCAAGCTGGAGGGTCGGCGAGGTGCCGGCTGGCACACTCATGATTTTCTCCATCACCATTTGAGATATCACCGTGGAATTGCTTTGTTGTTTGCTGCGGAAGTCGTTTTGAGTGGCGAACGGGATCACAACTACACATCCGGTGACGCCGATCATAAGCACGGTTAAAGCAACCATAAGCTCGATCAACGACATGCCGCGTTGCTGACCTGACCGCATCGCTCGTGTTTTCATTTTCATTGCCATGCTGTCCCGTTCCATACGACGACTCTCGTCCGTCCCGCTTTAGTCACAACTACACCCGCCCAACCTGGCGGCCCGATTCGTGTATCCGTCAGGTAGTAAACAAAATAGCTGGCTGCTGGCGTGGAGCACGTCGGAGGCGCGTCATAATTACAAGGCAGGCCTCGCGATGAAAAGCCCAGGATATTTCCGTTAGTGTTGACAGCCCCTAGCGAAGAATCACCGGCGAGCACATAAGCGGGCGGCTGCGCACCAATGCCCGTCGGCGGAGCGGCCGCGGCAACCACTGTGCCGCCGAACATAATTTCTGGCTCGCTCGTAACGAACCCATTGACCGTGATATTGGATTCCTGGATCCCGTTGTTGTTCAGATCGATGAAGGCCACCTGTCTGCCACCTACCGTGATGTAGCGAATGGTGTAGTTCGGATTGCTGGCGTTATTTTTTGACGCCATGATTCTGGCCTGCTGCATTAGCCCTGCGAGATCGCCAGCCGCACCGACCAATCGGATGTTGTAAACGGCCTTCAGAAGCGAAGGGCTTGCCAGCGCTGCTATGACCAGCGTTGCAAAGACCACCACCAACAGTTCAAACAGCGAAACGCCGCGCTGTGCTTTCCTGGGCTTACTGGGTTCGGCCCTCATGCCTGTTTTCCTCTCGATCATTCAAAGGCCTAAAGTGCTTGGCCGCAAATCCACGCATGGAGATAAGCAGGCGGGGCACCAGGCAGGCATGGTTTGTAAACTACTGTAAATACAAGGTTTGCCTGACACCTGCCTTGAAGGCTCTGCGAGGGCACCTCAGCGGTTGGGTGAAAATGTTACAGATTACGACCATTCCCTGTACTGATGGGCAATCAGTCGCGGCCACCCAGTCGTGCTGCGGGGCCACCCAAGTTTGGCGCAGTCAGTCTTGATAGGTGCGAGGCGGATAAAGTCGGTGGAACACATAAAAAAAGGCGAGAAGAATGACGAAGTCACATACGCTGGCTTCCGGACCGGCGCTTCCGCCGGTTAACCAAGCAGGCCCGGCAAGGGTGGCATTGGATAGATGTCCGGGGAAGACCATGCCGCTGTCCGGAACGGAATACAGAAACGTTTCACCGAAATCAAAGCTGGCGTGCATGCCCACTGCAAACCATAGATTCCCGGTTCTCCGCAAGGTCAGACACCAAAACAGACCTACAAGCACCACGCCGGCTAAGCCCCACTTACTCTCGCCTGGATTTCCTCGGTGCACAAACCCAAACGCCAGCGACAACAACACCGCTGCAGGCCAGAAGCGGATGACCTGGGTCATGGTGAATTGCAGATATCCGCGGAACGTAAACTCTTCGTACAGCGCCACCATGACGAAGCACGCTGCCCAGAAGATGGCCCACCTTAGCAACTGCACTCCGTGAATCGCCAAGCCTCCGAAATGATAGGAGCCCAGCATCGCGATGACGGCTATCACCGCACTGATCTCGATCAGCCCGAACAAAGCGCCTTGCCAGAATAATTTCCCGAAGGCGAAGCGCTCCGGAAGGCCGTAGTCGCCGAATGGCCGCGCTTCCAGTTTAGCCATTACCAGGCCCGAAGCCAGCGCCCCGGCCACCAGGGCGCCCTCTGAAATAGCCAGGATCTTCGGTGAATAGATGGATGGCTCTCCGCGCAAGAACGTGGCCGCGATCCACTGCAGCGCATAACTGATTCCCACAGAAAGCGCTATGTAAATACAGATATGCAGCAAGGCAAATGGAACAGAGTGAAGTTTGAAGAACCGATTCCCACCCGTCGTGTTCGGTGGCGGCGGGCCTTCGGCGGTTTCAAGGTTTGTGTCACTCATCGAGGCGGGTGACCGCGGCGCCGAGAATATGGCGGCTACGCTTTTCCTGGACGAAGGCCACGATTCGCAAGTTATTTCGTTTCCAAGCCGAATCCAGCTTCAAATCAGTTTCGCCGACAAACGAGGGCGCCGCTTCGCGAGCCGCATTCCCGGCCTTGTGCAACCAACGCACAACCGGAGCATGATGCAAATCCTGACCGGCATTCTCGCCACCGCTCACCGCGTTGTGCAAGCCCGTTTCAGTAACCGCCAACCAGACCTCCGCGGTGTCGTTTTGTTGTGCGCCCACCAGCTTTCCAGTCTCGACCCTCAGCCCTTCATGCTTGTTATTTTCGGCCTTCAGCACCGAGACGGAGATCTCCGTGTGGGGCTGCGTAATCGCGCCGGTGATAGCGCGATAGGTTTCGGCCGTGCGGCTGCCCACAAATCCGGATCGGCCGTTGACCACCAGCTCCGGGGTATACACGCCGTGGTCCGCCAGCCCCGCGGCATAATCCCGTTGACGCTGCGTCCATTGCGCCGACGAAAAAGGGTCGTTCCAGCCCTGATGGTCCCAATAATCGACGTGTTCTTCGAGCGCTATGAGTTCCGCGCCCGCCACCGGCTGCTGCTCAGCAAGCTTCGCGAGCAAAGCATCGGCCGGGGGACAACTCGAGCAGCCTTCGGAAGTGAATAGCTCCAAGATAACGGGTACACGCTCGGCGGTGCTGTTCCGGGCTGTTGCGGTTGTTTGTGTCAACCCGGAACGGCAATTTGTGGCCAGCACAAGGACCAGAAGCAACAGCATAGAGCGCAGTTTCATTGCAAACGGACTCCTGAGATCTCTACATATTACGTCTTCCACGTTTCGATGGACCAATTTCCACGGACGAATATTGCACTTCACTGACGCGTTTGCTGCGGTTCTGCTCCTCCAAAAGATTGGATTCCCTTCTGAATAAAGTTGACTGCCTGCTTTCCTAACCGGAATGGTACAGTGGACCGGTTACTTGGCGGGGTCACGCTTGACTGGCTCAGACTCGTCATTATCGCTGCTTGGCGGACGTCTTGCCCTCGATTTCGCCAACATTCCCTCCTTTCCGGGAGCCCCTGCTCGGGACCTGTCTTGGGAGGAATTGATCGTCTTCCTTCAGGTCTCACACATCGCTTCCGCCGAGCGGGGCTCCTCTCTTTTGGCGCTATCCGGCTCTGATCCAGATACTGCGAAAACTTTGCTTTCCCGCTCGGTGGATCTTCGCGATTCACTGCGCAAAATCTTCGGCGCGATGGTCAGAAAAGAAGCAATCGCGCCCGAATGGACTGCGCCTATCAACCGGGTCTTGCGCATCACCGAGGGGCACGACGAATTGGTTCTCGCGGGAAGCAGCTGGAAAATGGAATTCATGGCCCGCGAGGGTGGCCTCGATTGGTTGTTGGCGGCCATCGCGCGCTCGGCGGCGGAAATCATCGTGGAAGGACCGCAAGCGCGCGTGCGCATCTGCGCCAATCCGGTGTGCGGGCTCTTTTTCAGCGACCACTCCCGCACACACCGCCGGCGCTGGTGCTCGATGGCGGTCTGTGGGAACCGTCACAAGGTCGCCAGCTTCGCACGGCGCCACACCTTGTAATTCAATGTGCGCGTGCCTTCACGTACTTGGGTGACTCGCCCTTTGACCAGGGATCATAGCTGTGCGCAAAAATCAGCCGCTCAGCAACCGGCGGGTGCGAATACAGCCAAAAGCGAATGAACGCCGGCGGATTGGGATCCTCCAGATCCACTTCCCCCAAAATCTGAAAGGAATGCGCGGCGACCTCTTCCGCATTCGGCACAATCCCATGAATCACTTCAAGGCCGTAGACATCCGCGGCGTGTTCCTGCATGCGTGTAACACCGTTCACGACCGGCGACGCGAAAAACATAATTAGTTGCAGCAGCAGGAGAAAAGCGGCCAGCGACGCCCAATCTTCCAAGCCGTATAATTGCCAGTCTCTTCCCCAGCGGCCCAGCATCCAATGCAACCCTCGGAAAATCAGGTACAAGGCACACAGCAGGGCAATGGCGCCAAATAGAAATCCCTTCCAGATGTGGCCCAGTACGTAGTGCCCCAGTTCGTGCCCGATGATATACAGCGCCTCGTCGTTGCTCGTCTTTTGCAACGTAGTATCCCAAACCACCACGCGTTTGGAAGCGCCGAGCCCAGTTACGTAGGCATTGACTTGGTTGCTCTTCTCGCTGGCACGCATCAGGAAGACGCGGCTCCTAGGAATCGGCACGCCAGCGTTCGCGGTCAGCTTTTCAATGGCATCAACCAATTGCGGATGTTCCCTGTCGAGCGGCTCAAATTTGTGGAACAGCGGATCGATAATCAAGGGATTTATAAAGATTATTCCCAGGAAGATGGGCAGAGAGGCAAACCAGAAGTACAGCCACCAGCGTCGCGGACTACGTCGTATCGCGGCGAACAGAATCAGCGCCAGAATCAAGGCGAAAAACGTGCCTACGAACTCTTCCTTGGTCCAGTCCCAGAACCACGGGCCCCAGCGCTCTATCGACTGCTCATAACGCAACGACAAGGAATGCCAATATAAGCGCACTGGCAAATCGAAAATATCGGAAGTCAGAATCAATAGCGGCACGAACACGAATCCCTGCAGCCAGCGCCGGCCGGTTACGCGCTCGGCCAGGTCGCGGAATCTGGCGGCTACGCCAAGCCGCAGCAATAGCAGAAGCACCGCGAAACTTACGAAATACGAAACAAAATATAGAGCGTAGGCAGCCCGCGAATAGGCCACCGCTTTCTCGTAGCGATCCTCGGATAGCGTGTACTGTTCGGTTTTGCCGCGTTGCGGCTCAACGCGCTCGGACTTCGGCATTCCAGGAACCGGCGTTTCCGAAGGAGAAGGACGTTGCGGCGCGGCCTGCGGATCAGCGGATTTGGCCGCCAGCGGCACCATCGCGTGCATTCGTTCCGCGGCCAAAAGCGTAGAGGCCGCGCCGCACAAAAGCATCGCCGCGCAAAGAAATCCACCCTTCCGCATCTAGTTCCTTCCCGGTCCTGGCGTTCGGTTCGGCAGTATGCGCTCCGAACCGGATACGCTGCAACTTCCGTTCGGTTCAGCCGAACACACTTGCAACGTCCCTAGTTTGGACGCACAGCGTGCATTTCGGCGTTGCAGTGAACGTGCGTTGTCTGATTTCGCACACTCGCGTCGGCGAAGATTGCCTCGGCAAAAACTCCGGCGTATCCTGACCATTGTTCTCACGGTGCATTGAGGGCAAAAATCCATGCGTCTTCTTACTTCATTGCGAATACTTGGCTCGCTTCTCGCCGTCGGTATTTGGCTGCCGATTACGGCAGTTGCGCAATCACCGGATGCCCAGTCACAGCAATCCGGGTCGCAAGATTCATCGGTAGCGGATGCTGCACGGCGCAGTCGCGAGAAAAAAAAGAACGCGGCCAAGTCCGCCAAAGTCATTACCGATGAGGAGCTGGACAAGAAGAACTTTCCGGCCGGAAACGAGGGGCTAAATGTTGGCACCGCCCCCAAGCTAGAGACCGAGCCTCCGAGCGCGCAAGCCGTTGCGGCGGCTGAAGCGGCGGATTCCAATACGGAACAACAAGCCGCGGCGCAAGATGCGCAACTAGCCAGGTTAAAAGAGCAAGTCGCGGATGCCGAGAAAGATTTGGACTTCGCGAAGAGGGGGTTCGCTCTCGATCAAGATTCATTCCAGTCCAATCCTGACTACGCGCACGATGCCGCCGGAAAAGCCAAGCTGCAAGATGAGAAGCAGCAGATTTCTGACAAGCAGCAGGAAGTGGAACGGCTAAAGGCAAAGCTCGCCACGTTAGAAGAGTTGAAGAGTCATCGCAAGGGGTCGCGAACTCAGGCAACTCCGCCTCAAACAGAAACCCCGCCCAGCACTCCTCCGCAATCCTAGTTGCCGTTACTGCCTAGACTCAGTGGCCCTGCGCAAATCTTGATTGCCGAGAGAACCTAAACTTCATTTTCGGTGCGCTCGTAGCGCGCGTTTGCTGCGGTTACCGTGGCTCCAGCACGAGGGGAAGGCCGTTCTTCGGATTGCCGATTACGATTACCTTGGTATTAGTGCTCATAGCCAGTTTTTCGGTGGCCTCGATGCCTTTCCACTCCAGCAACTGGGCGCTAATGCCCTGGGCCACGATTTTCTGGAAATCGGCGATGCCCTGGGCCTCGATGCGTTTGCGTTCCGCTTCCTGCTTTTCTTTTTGCAGGATGAAGCTCATGCGCAGTGCGTCCTGCTCGGCCTGCTGCTTAGCCTCAATCGAGCCTTTCAACATGGCGGGCAACTGTACGTCGCGCAGCAGCACGTTTTCCACGATTACGCCGCGAGGCGCGAGCTCCTTGGTCAGCTCGTCTTGAATTTGCGCCTGCACGAGTTCGCGGGCGTTGGTGTAGAGAGCGTTTGCGGTGTGCGCGGAAGTTGCGGCGCGAATTGCCGCACGTAAGGTCGGTTCGACGACCCTTTCGACATACGGCTCTCCCATAGTCTGATAAACGTAAGCGGCCTTGCTCTTATCCAAGCGGAAGAGCAAAGAAGTGTCCAAGGCCAAAATCAGA
>Ga0210408_10005063_pt1 | contig 11625 bp, 14 predicted proteins | sample IncBWH4MmetaG_FD_155471 | JGI IMG/M metagenome (GOLD analysis project Ga0210408, IMG submission 155471) | Forest soil microbial communities from Barre Woods Harvard Forest LTER site, Petersham, Massachusetts, United States - Inc-BW-H-4-M | ecosystem: Environmental > Terrestrial > Soil >... | reverse complement strand
GGTGCCGCCCAGCCATAGTCCGGTCGTCAGAAAGATGGCCACGCCGGAAGGCTGAAATACCGCGCGCTGCTCGGCTGGTGACCAACCCCGCAGGCTGCACCAGATCACCGCGGCAATGCCGGCAAGTCCGGTTGCGCCGCCGACAACCCCGTTGATAACGCCGACAGCGCCGTCAGCAACCGACCCAGCGCGCGACATCGAAGCACTACTCGGCCGGAAGAAGTTCCACAGGCTGAACACGACGAGCAATATGCCGATCCCGATGCGCAGATTGCCCGGGGCCGTCCAGCGCAGAATTTCCCCGCCGATCGGAACGCCGATCACGCCACCGATCAGGAACGGTGCCAGGCGCCGCCATTGAATTGCGGCGCGGAGCTTCCACACCGAAACACCCTGGACGATCAGTCCGAAGGCGACAATCAGCGCAGCGGCTTGCGCCGGTGCGAGAAAATGCAGCCAGATGCCGGCGGCCACGATGGCGAAGGCGAAGCCGGCGAGGCCGGTAACAAAGGCCGCCGCAAACGCTCCGGCGGTGAACAGTGCGACATCGAGGGTTTGAAGTTGGCCCATGGCATACCCCAATAGTCCCACCACGGCTCGCGCAGCGGGGTGATGGGGCAACGCTTGGCCGACCGAGGTGGCTAGGGGGTGGTTGCCTGGACCTACCTTTATCTATGGGCTCGAAACCCGCCGAGTTCAACTGGGGGTCGGGCGGAATTCGACTCGCAGCGGCTTCGCCAGTTTCAGCCCGCGCTGATTTTTTATAGTTCCTAAAACTGCGTTAAACGAGCCTTCGCATCCTCACGCTGTTCTCACAGGAGGGTGACATGTCAAATCGCAGCATTCGGTTCGGTAGAGCAACCGCGGTCTTCGTGTTGACCAGCACCTGCATCGGTCTGGCGTATACCCCGCTACCCATGGTGGGACCGGCCGCGGCTGCTACCACTGCCGAAAAGGCCGAGGGGCGCCGCGACTTCGACCAGCTGATCAAGTCGCTGCAGGCCGTCGATACCTCTTACGCATCCGGCAATGCCGCCGAGGCCCAAGCGAAGTTCGCCGAAGCGCTGTCGACGTGGAACCGGATCTCGCGGCTGATTTCCGCGCGCGAGGCGCGGGAGCAACAGCTGTTGTTCGATTCGCTCGGCAATCAACTGAAGACCGGCGTGCCGGCGACGCAGATAAAGGCCACTGTCACCGGCATGCTCGACGAGCTGAATGACGATATTGCGGCCGAGTTGAAATAGCATCGCCTTGCACTGGGCTCTATTCTGGCTGGCGACGACGGAGCTACGTCGGGCCGGACTGCGGTCCGGGCTGACGGGCCTGGCGCTCGCGGTGTCGATACTGGCAATGGCGGTTTTCGGCCAACAAGCTGAAATCCGACAGAGCACGATCCTGCGGGATTACGAGGCGACCGGGGCAGCCACATTCCTTGTGGAATTCCGCACCGCGGAAAGTGAAATTGACGAGTTGATAGAAGCGGTTCGGAGACTCCCGGAGATAAGCGCAGCCGAAGCGCCTTATCGCAGTAGCGATCTCGATGTCATTGCCCATACAGCATTTCTCGTTTTCCAAAACGAAAAGCAGCAGGAATATCTGGGAGCGAGCACAGCGGTGCTCGGCGTGACCGACCGCTTCGACTTGGCGCGCGATTACTACGAGACCATCGGTAGCCAGAGCACCAGTAGAGCAGGAACCCAACTCGGTATCCCGCTCATCGTGACCGACGGAGTAACGCGAGCGCCGTCACGAGGCGAAGTCCTCGTCCCGGCGGCGGTCGCCGATTACGTCGGCGTACGTCCGGGTGCCCTCGCATCGATTGAGCTCAAGAGCGAAGCCAGCGACGGCCCGCCCGTTGTGCACCGATATCCCGACGTCGAGGTTATCGGTGTTTTTGATGTGATCGGTCCGGATGAGGGACGGTTCGCTCCGTTCTGGCGCTTGGCCGCACGCGGACGCGATGTGCTGACGGTTCGGCGCCCCGCTGCTGAAAACGAGCTGAGAACCACGTTGCCGATTGTGTTGAACACGGAGTTGCTCCGCGAATTCCTCACCGATCAGCAGAAACTTCGGCCACCCGAGATTGTGTCAGGTGACATGGTGGGAAGACGGCAATTGGTCATTCGCGCGAGCGCGATATTCGCCGTTCCCGCCGCTGAGGAGGCCATCGAACGGCTGCTGAAAGGCAGAGGGCTGTCGGGAAACTGCCCTGCCATCAGCCTTGGTTCCTTTTGCATCGTTCTGCCGGAGCGCAACAATTTTGTAACGGCGCAAACTGAACAGGCGAAATTCAGCACCGGCGCCGGGTTTTTTACGGCATTGCTCCTCGCGCTCGTTGCGATCGGCAACGCGGGTTTGCAGCTCCAGGCGGTGATCAGCCGGTGGCGTGAGCACGCTGTTCTTCAAGCGCTTGGTTTCACGCCGTTGCAGCTGCTGCTTTATTCGATCCTGAGATTGTGCCTTGTTTTCGGGACGGCCATCGTAGCGTCCGCCGTCGCCTGGACGATGCTGCCGTCGCCATTCAACGGATCGTTCCCTGCGTTCGCAACAGCCGTGGTACTGTGTTCCGCCACCTCGTTCATCGCGGCAACGGCAGCCCTCTTATGGCCGCTGCGGAGTCGTCCGGGAAGGCAGATACGGGAGCTGACGTGATCTGCGCCAAATTGCTGTTTGGTGGCTTCGGTCGCCGTGGGCTGGAAGCTATCGTGGCTGCCTTCGTTCTGGTCCTGACGAACGCAATCGTCGCCAGCGGACTGATGATCATCGCCGGGTCTGAGTACGTCTTGTCGAAAGCGGAAAAAACCGATCAGCCGGATCTCATTCAAGTCAAAGGCAGGTTCAACCGAGCGCTCTTCGAAACACCACGTCGCGGCAACCTCCCACCGCTGACATTGCCGGTTTATGAGCCGTTGATCGATCCGGAAAAGCTGATAGGTGCCAGCGGCGGTGCGGTTGTCCTGATGCGGCAATCGCTGCTTCGCAATGTGGTCTCACCTGACGGGTTTCTAAACACCTATGTGTTTGGGATCGAGCCTCATTTGGAGCAGCGCGTCAGCAGCTTCTCTATCGCGCGAGGGCGCTTTCTAGAATCGGAGGACGACGGGGGGGCGTCGCTGGATCGAGTTTCCGCCCAAGCATTGGGCGTCGGGCTGGGTGATAGCATCGCTATCCGCACGGCCGATGGCTTCGATGTTTTGCTCACCGTCATTGGTATCCTCGACGATTTTGAATTGCGCGGCGCACCGCCAAGGACCATAGAAGCGCCAACTTTGCGTCCCGCGGCCGGTGTGGTCGCGGGCGGCATCTTTGTAACCCTGCGCTCAAGTCGTCTGATTTTCGGGCGGGCAACGTTGACCGATGCGTTGCTGATTGCGCCAAGCTCGTCCCGAGTGCCCGCGATAGTTGGAGCGCTGCGAGAAAGCTTTCGGCTTGAACCGGGCATCTTCGTCACGGAGCGGTTCAACCGGTTCGACCGAAAGACGCATGACTTTACCTGGTCCCTCGCGTTCTTTTCAGTAGTTGTCGTCACCGCGGCCGCATTGGCCGGAGGACTGGTGACATTGCTTTTGACTGATGTTTACGCTGATCGGCGGCAGCAGCATGCGATTTTGGCCGCACTTGGGTTTTCTCCCTCGCTCAACCTCTTGATTCTAATTGCCGTCGGATTCTGTGTGGCCACAGTGGGGACGTTAGTTGGCATCTTGGTTTCGGCGCTCGTCGTACCTGACCATTTCAGCATACCCTCCCTAATGGCCGATCTGGGTCCGGTCGAGCCGCAGTTCAATTGGATTGTCGGCGGCATTCCAGCAATCCTTTCTATGACCGCTTGTGGTGTCGGTCTTATTCCGGTTGCGTGGCGATTATCACACCGTAGCCTGGCCCCGGAACTGACGGGTGGCGAACCATGATGACGCCCGCGGTCGAGCTGTGCGCAATCTCGAAACGTTACCGGCGCGGCAGTGGGGTTATAGAAGCGCTGATCGATATCTCGCTTAGTATCACCCAGGGCGAATTCGTTCTGTTGGTCGGCCCTTCAGGCTCAGGGAAGACCACGCTGCTTAATCTGATTTCCGCGCTCGACCAGCCGGACGATGGCAAGATTACGGTTGGCGGCCAAGATGTCACGAAGCTCGGACTGGCAGCCGCCGCGCGATTTCGCAATCGGTGTGTTGGGATCGTCTTCCAATCGTACAATCTGCTGCCGCAACTGACCGCCGTGGAAAACGTGCTGTTGCCGATGATTGCCCGGCGGCGCATCAACCGACCGCGCGCCCTTGCTCTGCTGGATCAGGTCGGCCTCAAGTATCGAGCGGAGCATCGACCGGCGCAGCTGAGCGGGGGCGAGCAACAGCGCGTCGCGATTGCGCGCGCGTTGGCGAACGATCCGACGCTGATCATCGCCGACGAGCCAACCGGCAACCTGGACGACAACAGTGCCGGTCTGGTGATGGAATTGCTTCGACAGTCCGGTCCTGCGCGCGGAACAACGTTGCTGTTGGCAACGCACGACCGGCAGGCGATGAAATCGGCCGACCGTATCCTCGGGCTCTCCGAGGGTCGGTTGGCGGCACTACCGGCGTGACGCGGAAGCCGAGCCCACCAGTGTCTCCGAGCCCGGTCCTGTTGGGAAGGCCAGTACAAATATGGTGCCGCCGCCCGGGTTCTCCTTCACCTGTACCGACCCGCCATGGCGAAGCATGATCTCGCGAATGATGGAGAGACCCAGACCGGCGCCTTCGACACCGGACCCCTTGCCGCGCCAGAACCGGTCAAAGATGCGTTCGCGATCGTCAACCGGAATGCCTGGTCCGCGATCGGCAACCGAAACCGTAAGATCATCACCGACCCGCACCTCGATCTCATCGCCCTCCGGTGCATAGAGCACCGCGTTCTCCACGACGTTGCGGATCGCGTCGCCGACAGCATGTGCATTACCAACGATGCAAACAGGTCTTTGACTATCGGCAAACGCAATCGCGCGGCCTTGCGCAACGGCCCAGGGAGCCATGTTGGCCACGACTTCGCTCGCCACTGCTTCGAGGTTTACCGTATCGGACATCTCAAGCGAAATCGCGTCGAGCCGCGCCACGCGCAACAGCTGCTCGACCAGTCGATTCATGCGTGTGACATCACTTTTGAGACCGGTGAGTTCGCCGGTTGCCGGTAACGACTCTAATGCGCCGGTGATGATTGCCAGCGGCGTGCGCAGCTCGTGAGCGGCATTGGCGGTAAACTCACGCTGCACCGCGAAGCCTTGGTCGAGCCGGTCCAGCGCGTGATTGATGGCGTGGACCAGCGGCGCTATCTCGGTTGGGAGATTCTTCTCGGGTAAGCGGACGGATGTGGCTTCGGGCCCGATTGCTGCGGCCATCGCCGCAACCGCCTTCACCGGTTTGAGACCCCCACGGATGGCAATGACGCCTATGGCCAATGTCACCAGCGTAAAGAGCGGGATAATCCATGTTAGGTCGGTGCCGAATTCCCATAACAGAGACTGTACCAGTGTATTTGCCTCACCGGCCTCCGCGACGGAGACCCAGAGCGGGCCGGCAGTGCTCTCCAGTGAAATACTCAGGCCATAATAGTTTTTGCCATCCTTGAAGCCGGTCAGGCGAAAATAACTGGGGTCCTCGCCTGGTGGTGGCCACCCCCGGACCCGATCGGCGAAACTGGGAGACGAGGCGGCAATAACCTGTCCGCCGGGCGTACGGATTGCATACAGGGCGGCGCCGACTGAATAGGCCCGGACTAGGCTTGGCGGCAACTCAGCGAGCGGGTTGCGGGCATCATCGAGCCGGACCGAGCTCGCAAGATCCTCGGCCCTGAGACTCAGCTCTCGGTCATTTAATGAACCAGCGGTCTCGTAGGCCCGGTAGGCAAGGATGCCAAACGCCAATGCCGTGGCGCCGATGAACAGAAGGGCCAGGCGCAGCGCCAGGCGGAACTGCAGCGAATGGAAACGGCGATGCATCAGGACTTGGTTTCCGTCAGCAGGTAGCCAATGCCGCGTACTGTGTGAATCTCAGCATTGGCGCCGGCATCGATCAGCTTGCGCCGCAGATGGTGCACATGCACCGGGACCGCGTTGGATTCGAGTTCCTCGCCGTAGCCATAGAGTTTTTCCTCCAACACTGATTTCGGAACGACCCGGCCCAGCCGCCGCATCAAATGCTCGAGAATGGTGCTTTCGCGCCGCGACAACGGGATCGGCCGGTCGTCGACACGGACATCGCGGCCGATTGTGTCAAACAAGACATTGCCGGCGGCGAGCGTGGTGCCAAGTGCTCCTCCCGGCCGCCGAAGAAGCGCCTTGATCCGAGCAATCACCTCGGCAAGCGCAAAAGGCTTGACGAGGTAATCGTCCGCGCCGGCATCGAGGCCGCCGACACGGTCCTCAACCGTATCCCGCGCGGTCAGGATCAGGATTGGGACCCGGTTGCCGTCGCGGCGGAGGGCGCGAAGCAAGAGCATCCCATCGCCATCCGGCAGGCCCAGATCCAAGACGGCTGCATCGTAGGGAACCATTGACAATGCTTCGCGCGCGTCGCCGCCGGTTCCGACAACATCGACGGTAAAATCGGCAGCTTCGAGCGCGGCCTGGAGGATCTGCGCCATGCGCGGCTCGTCCTCGACAACCAGTAGACGCATTGTCACCCGCTCTAGCCAGGGGGCCTACGTGGAGCACCCCAAGTTTACAGCAGTTTTAAGCCCTACCGACGCGCATCCGAGGATTTTCGGTGCGGCATAAACTTGCCTTAAACGAGCGCCCGCAGAGTGAACCCTGATCGCACGTTTGCTGGATGATCCGGCACAGTCAGTCTGTGAACCAAAGCCGACAGCCTTACTCATTTTGCCGATCTGGAGATCGAGCGGCAGACCTTTTTGGAGGAAGTGATGTTTGGGGAACTAGCCGAGACACGCCGCGGGATCGCGTCCTTCTGGCGGAGCTTGTTTGACAGCAGGTGCAATCTTCCCGTCGTGTCCGTCTCCCGCCGCTTCGAGCCGCGGCCAGGCGAGAGCGTAGAGCAGCGGCGAGCGCGGATACAGGCCACAGTCGATGCGATGTTCGCGCAGCCACACCCCGAAGAATTCCGTTTCAGGTTTTGGGGATGAGGCAACTGATGCGCGGCAGTCGTAATCGTCGGCACGGCCTTTAAAAGTGCGCCCGCGGGTCAGCCAGATATCCCGGCTTAACCCTCGCGTGCGAGTTGATCGGCGCAACCTGTATCGTCCGGGGAGGGTCTCCTGTGGCGGGAAGAAGCGATCTCGGCGAGCAGCGGGTGAAAAATATTGCTCAGCCGATAAAGGCATTCTGGATCAGAGGAGAGACCTCGCCGACTGCTACCTCGGTCGCAGGTTCATCGCTACCACTGCCGGACAAACCGTCTATTGCAGTGCTGCCCTTTGCTAATATGAGCGGCGTTCTTGGGATCGAGAGCGCATCCGTTCCGCGCTCGATCTCTTAGAGCGGGCCATAGAGAGCGATCCTAATTTCGGCCCGGCGCTCGCGGCTGCTGCGGTCTGCCATCATCATTTCAGCACCATTGGCGGAATAGGAGACCCAGGGACGCATCGCCGCGCGGCACTCGCCTACGCCCACCGCGCGCTGCAAGCTTCTCCCAGCGATCCGGGCACGATCGCCAATGTCGCTTCTATCCTCGGATATTTTGGAGAGGACATCGAGCCAGCAATCGCGCTGATTGACCGCGCCCTCGACCTCAATCCGAGCTTCGCCCGCGGCTGGGGAGTAAGCGGGTGGTTGAGGCTGTGGGCCGGTCACCAGAATGTCGCGGTCGAGCATTTACAAACCGCCATCCGCCTCAGTCCACTTGATCGAAACGCGACCCAACTCTTCGGTATCGGCGTGGCCCGCTTTTTCGAACGCCGCTTCGACGAGGCGATCGCCACACTTCTCACAACTTTGAGCGAGCTCCCGGGCCATGCCGGAATCTACCGGTATCTCGCAGCCTGCTACGCGCATGCGGGACGACTTGAGAACGCGCGAGAGATCGTCAGACAACTGAGGACCATCACCCCGAACGTCGTGCCCAACGTCATACAATGGCGAAGACCCGAGCATCGCGAATTTTTCCTGTCGGGGTTGCGCCTGGCGATGGGCGAGATACCATGACCGCTACCCGCCGTCTCGCTGCGATTTTGGCCGCTGCCACCACAAGGCGCCAACGACGAGGAAACCGGGCTTCTGTCCCTACCGGTACGGCTGCGCCGCGCCGGGCGGGAGATCAGAATGGTGATCGACGGCACCGATCCGTTTACCGCCACGAAACCGAATGCGCGATTGGTAAAGCTGCTTCTCCGGGCGCGCCGGTTCAACGCGGCACTCACCCAAGGCGAAGGCATCGCCTTTGCTGCACTCGCCCAGCGGGAAGGTGTCAGCCGGTCCTACTTCACCCGCCTGGTCCGCCTCGGCTATCTCGCGCCGGATATCATCCAGGCGATCCTCGATGGGCGGCAGCCGCGCGATCTGACGCCAGAGAAGCTCCTCGAGCACTCACGCCTGCCGCTGGCACAATCAGCGGATCGTGCTGGGCTTTGGTTGAGCCCGGTCCGAGCGCCGAGATCCACCGCACGACAACCTCGGCGAAACGCCCCGACTTTTTGGGACGCTGACCGGGATAGTTTTAACGAATGCTGTGGTTGAAACGGACGCTCCATTGAGAATACCGCTGCAATGACGTCGTCCCCGTTATCGGGGAGATGAGAAAGGGAGAGCACAGATGGCTACGTAGGACGAGATCGTACAGGAGAGGCAGCGGATTTCTGAGCGGATGCCGAACGGACACAGCTAAGCGAGCAGCTCAATGACCTGGTAACTGCCGAGCGCGTGATGACACGCTTCGGTGGAAAAGCGGACTCAACTAAGGGCCGGAAGACAGAACACTCGGCAGGAACTACGCCAGCCACCCCTGGTAAGCACAGAGCCCAAGGCGGTCAGCAAGCGCCCAGCGTGTTACTGAGCGATGCCAGTCTGAAAGCCGTGCGGGCCTATCGTAAAGGCGCCACCTCCAACGATCTTCTGAGGTACCTATCCCGGAGATTCGGGATGACGGTCAGACCGAACCATCTTGGTATCGCGCTGCAGCGACACCGCCGTGCCGGCCGGCTCGAAAACCGCGATCAGCGCTGGTACCTGCCGTCCTCGGTGCAGAGCGAGCACTGAGAGCAGTCTGCGACAGCCTCATACTCCACCTTGGTCCAGTCGCCACGCCGGTGCCACACCGATGGTCAGGCGCTCGCGGCGATGGGATTGCGTATTGAGCCCCCTCCGTCGTAAGCAGTTCTCTCTCGGCTCCGGGATGATTTGCGGCATCACCTTATTTCGCTGCTGGATCACGGTCGTCGACACGTCCGGGGGTAATGCGTTGGCGCTAGGAAGGCAGTTCGCGAGGACTCTCCGCAGGAGGGAGGTGGATTCGAACCATCGGTTCCCCAACAGATCCGCTCCCTTTTCGAGACAGCCAGGTCCGTCTCCCATCAAAGGGAGCGGATCTGTTGGGGAACCGATGGTTCGAATCCACCTCCCTCCAGGGATGAGTCTGCGAACTTCCGGTCCCCGGGGACCAGCGAGGTCGGAAAGCTCACTGAGAGAGTGATGGCGTCGGCCCTCCTCTGGCCGCACTACGGCACGGGATTTCGATCGTTTTGCCGTCCAGGACTGGCATTAGCGCTGGCCTTTGCTTTGCTGGGCACTCCTTGCAATTTGGGAGATCGCGGCAACCCCGCAAAGAGCGTATTCCGATGATTAGCTCCGTCTTCGCGCCTGGGGATGACCCCGGCCAGGCGTCTGCTTCCAAAGTCGCATACCCCGATTCTGGAAAATCGCCGCCTCGTTTTGAGGGCTTGTAAATCGCCTTGCGCTAAACCTCTAAAGCCCGAAGCCCAGACAAGGAAACAGAGGATAAAAATGTCGCCGCGCTTTGCGCCTCCTGCCGATAACACGAACGACGTAATGACTCGGTAGAAGCCGGTTTGGTCGAATACATTCTGGATCAAAAACGCGCTAGACTTATGTGAAGGCATCTGGCAGCACGCCGACGATATACCTAAGCAGAATCACCATTTTTTTGCCTTGATCGAAAAATTTTCTCTAGATGCTGTTGTAGTGGGGATATGCAAATTGTTTAATTGCAGCAATCGGCGCTATGACAAAGACACAATTCCGGAAGTGATGAATTATGCTAGGACACACTTGACTGACGCATATGTGGCTAGATTGGATGCATGTGTTTTAATTGAACTAGGTGTAAGTGATGCAGAAGCCACTAACATCGTCACAGGCTTTAAAACGAAGTCTGCACTTTCACAAACGAGAGACACGTTATTTAACCTCCTCGATGATTTGATGCCTACTAGGAAACCCGGTTCGCCGCTTGAGCAGCTTTTTCTTTTCAGAGAATAAGGTTGTCGCACATCAAGAGCGGGTGGGGCTGTGCTTTGGCCGCCCAACTTAAACATCTGCCCCGAATATAGCCCGCTATGCGTCTGGTAGTCGAGCAGGACGATGCGCTCCGCCACCATCAAGGGATGTACGAGCCGTTCGCGAATATGGCGCCGAACAGCCCGTTGGCCTCGCCGTTGATCCCGTCAGCGAAATAGAGGGTGTTGGGATCGCCGTTGCTGCCGCCGACCCCGAAATCAATGGTCCAAAGCCCGCCCGGCTTGTTGCCCTTTCCGACATTGATCCTGATCGTGCCGCGGAGCTTTCCGGTCGTCGGGTCGAAGGCGTTGATCTCGCTATGGAGAAAGCTGAAGTTGCCGACCAGCAAATGATTGATGAACCTACCGAAACCGGCGGGTGCCAGAGTGATTCCCCAGGGCGCGGCGAGGCGGCTGCCGGCGATCAGCTGCGTGATGAAGTTGCCGTCTTCATCGAAAATCGCTACGGCCCCTGCGCCCAACGGGGCGCTGATTTCGGCGGGGCGTCCGGCGGGCGCATAGACCACGTAAATGTTGCCGCCGATGTCCCGTACGTTGAACGGGACCAGCCCGGCGGGCAGCGCGGGGTTGACGAATGCGGTGGCTGCGAGGCTCAGCGGAGCGAAGGAACTATCGAAGGCATCTACCTTGCCGCCCGCAGCATCGGCGGCATAAAGGCGCGTCTGTGCACCGTTGATCGCCAACCCGGTGTACACGGCCCCGGGGGTCGTGACCTGGATAAAAGCCGTCGTGCCCGTGTCCCAGGCCGAGATGTTTCCGTTCAAATTGGCGAAGATAAAGTGCGCAGAACCACCATCTCCGCCACTCACGGGGAACGACAAAGTGTTGGTATTGTTGACCTGGCCGGTCGGTCCTTGTGGTCCATTTGCCGTGACCGGGATGTTGACAATGCCGTTCCCATTAATGGGCACCTTGGAGACGGTCGTGTTGTCGGTAACCATGTAGAGAGTGGCGGTATTCGTTCCCTGGTTCGAGGACCAGAAGGGGCTTGTCGTGCTGTGCGAAACTCCCCACGGGTTGACGAGTTCGGGGTCGGTGATCGTGGCCAGTCCCGGGATGTCCGAAACTAGATTGACCTGAACAAAGTCGACGACCTGAGCACGCGACGCACCGGCGCACAGAGCGCCAACAGCGATCCACGTCATCAAAAAAGTCTTTGGAACAGAT
>Ga0210408_10005062_pt1 | contig 11627 bp, 5 predicted proteins | sample IncBWH4MmetaG_FD_155471 | JGI IMG/M metagenome (GOLD analysis project Ga0210408, IMG submission 155471) | Forest soil microbial communities from Barre Woods Harvard Forest LTER site, Petersham, Massachusetts, United States - Inc-BW-H-4-M | ecosystem: Environmental > Terrestrial > Soil >... | reverse complement strand
GCAGAACACCGGAGTGGTAGGTCGAAGAAATCGAGTTCGAATTCCAGATGAGGGAATGCCCGTCCGGCTTCTGCTTGCTCACGTAGCTGTATCCTATCGCCCCGCCGCCGCCGGTTCGATTCACCACGGGAACCGGGACGCCCAAGAGCTTTGCGATTCCGTCAGCGAGATAGCGGGCGGTCACGTCGGCGGCACTGCCGGCTCCGAACATGACCGTCATTTCGATGGGCCTCCCCCCGGGATACTGTTCCGCACGGGCCGTTGCGGATAGCGCGCCGACCGCGAGAAGAAACGCGGTCACTTTGATGAAGGACTTTCCGATGAAGGACTTGTGGATAAATGACCTGGATATGATCCGACGCATCACTCACTCCGCTCGACCACCTGGTTACGCGCGCAATCGAGGGCTCATTGGTTCGCTGCAGCTCCTCTTGGAGGGCGGCTCCGATGCTTCACGTGGAATGCGAACAGCTCGACTGGGATTGGTCCGAAGGTCAGTGGTGATCGGTGTCGGTGACGGAATGATGGCGATGCCGATCACAGCATCTAAAAAACAGATGCAACTACTTCGTTTGTTCCTCGTCGAGGCATCGTATTAGTTTAACATGTGGTGCTGTGTTACCCGAGCAAACAAATTACCCACACCCGAGCACCAATGCAGGGCTGGGACTGTCTACGCGCACCACCGGACGCGGGTAAATGAGCACACCCGTTCACATGCCAGTTGCCGCGCTCGGAAAAGGAAAGGTGTGCAATCCGGCACACAGCGCACGAACCTTATTCTCAGAATCTGGGCCAAGGCCGCCCGCAACACAGACGCATCTTACAAAACAGGCGCGAGTCTCCCGCGATTGGCATCCCGACCTGACGAGCCGCTCTGCACCGGGGGCTACGACGGTGCTGCACTCGAAATGGGCCGCACATAGTATGCCGGTCCGTTGATGAGTCCGGCCGGTCGCGAGCCCAGCTACCACTCCAATGACGCCAAGTGAGGCAAGCAGGCTGATGACGGGGCGCAAATGGGTCCGCTCCGACGACTGCGCCTCCTGCTCGCCCCCAGGGCGGCCAGATCCCGTGATGCAGATCACAAATACGCCTGATTCTCTTTACCCGCTGCGAGCCAGCCCCAAAATCTGCATTCAGGCCAAGCATTTAGCCGCAGCGTTGACCATCTTTCGGCCAGTTTCTCACGGTTTGAAAAACAGCCGGGCAAACATGGCTATTAATTAAGTGGTCTGCCGAGCAGGCGGGCTGCTAAAATAGGAATCACAACGGGCGGGGGCTGGGGAAGCATGCGAAGCCGGCACGCATGGCCGCCTCCGTCCGGGGGCGCGTGTTGCGTTGAAAGTCGGTCCCATGTTCGAGGAGTTGCGAACACGTGCGCTGGCGGTGAAGGCCGCGTGTTCTCGCTCCTCGTTGACAGGTTTGGCGGGATTATTTCTGGTGCAGATCCTATCCGGGTGCATGTTCGGCACAGAGCGGCCGGACCTCGCTCTCTCCGCTCCGCCGGGCTATCGCGCCACACGCGGCGATGTCCACGCTGCGGTACCAGCACTTGACTGGTGGCGCGGCTTTCGTTCTGCGGAACTCACCAGGTTCATCGAAGAGGCTCAGACCGAGAGCTTCGACATAGGCGCAGCGATCGGCCGCATTCTGCAGGCCGACGCGCAAAGCAAGATCGCCAGCGCGCCGCTGCTGCCCACGGCCGCTTTTGCCGGCACGGGGGCCCGGCTGAAAGGCGCAGGGCTTCCCGAGCGGGGCGACTATCGCGTCGTGCTCAACGCAGCCTACGAAATGGATTTCTGGGGCAAGAACAGGGCCTTCTCGCTCGCTGCTGAGGAAAACGCCGTGGTGGCGCGCTTCAGCAAGGAGGTCGTCGTCCTTTCCACGATCGTGAGCGTCGGCACGGCTTATCTCCAGATCCTGGCCTCGCAGGACCATTTACGGATCAACCGTGAGAATCTTGTCGCCGCCTCGCGCATCCTCACGTTGGTGAAGCAGCGGGCAGAGCAAGGGACCGCTTCCGCGTTGGACGTTGCACAACAACAGAGTCTGGTCGACCAAGTGCGCGCAAATATTCCCTTGTTTGACCAGACCCTGCGCCAGAACATCGCGATTCTTGCGGCGCTTATGGGCCGCGCCCCAGAAGATCTCGTGGTAAAGGGGGGCAGCCTCTTTCGGCTCGGCATACCGCTGGTTACGCCGGGATTGCCCTCTGAATTGCTGCTGCAGCGTCCCGACATCCGCGCGGACGAAGCGAACCTGGCGGCTGCCGAGGCAAACGTTGCATCTGCGCGCGCGGCTTTTTTCCCTACCATCTCGCTCACGGCCCAAGGCGGATATGAAAGCACGGCGTTACGGCTGTTGTTCACGCCGCAAAACGCGCTTTACAATGTTGCGGCCAACATCACCCAACCCATATTCGACGGATTCCAGCTCGAAGGGCAGCTGGAGTTCGCGCAGGGCAGGCAATTCGAGCTGCTCAAAACCTATTGCCAGACCGTTCTGAATGGTTTTCGCGATGTCGAGGTCGCCCTGATCGCTATTGCCGATGGAGCCGAGCGAGAGCGCCTCCAGCAGGCGGTCGTCACCAGCTCGCGGCGGGCGTTCGAGCTCTCCGAGGTGCGATTGCGCGAGGGCGTGGCGGACCTGGTTGTAGTGACCCAGACGCAGCAGACCCTCTTCACGGCGGACGACAATCTGGTGCTTGCGCGGCTTGCGCGATTACAGGCGGTGCTGAGCCTGTTTCAGGCGCTCGGTGGGGGATGGTTGCCTCCGGGAGTGCAGGCTCCGGGACGGTTGGCGCAATGAGCTTCAAGGGACGCACTACCAGTACGTTGATCGCCGGCCTGGTCATCGCCGCCGTGGTGGGCGTCTATTACATGCCGCAGGCGCAGCAGCCGCGGCAGGTCCAGGGCGGCTCCAAGGGCGGCCAGCGCGGTGCAATCGCCTCAGGCGATTCGGTCCCGGTGCTCGCGACCCCGGCAAAATTGGCCGATGTTCCCGTCTATCTCGACGGCGTAGGCACCGCAAAGGCGCTCAATACGGTCACGGTACGCTCGCAGGTGGACGGCAAGCTCATCAAGATTTCTTTCACGGAAGGGCAGGACGTCGAGAAGGGGTACGTGCTGGCCAAGATCGACCCCGTCACCTACCAGGCTGCATACGACCAGACCGTCGCGAAGAAGGCGCAGGACGAAGCGCAGCTCGCAAATGCTCGCCTTGATCTCGATCGTTACACCCGGTTGGCTGCCACCAATGCCGTCAACAAACAACAGCTCGACACGCAAAAAGCGATGGTCGCCCAGCTCGAAGCCCAGATCAAGCTCGACCAGGCCGCCATCGACAATGCGCGGGCCATCCTCTCCTACACCGACGTGATCGCACCCATCACCGGGCGTACGGGCATTCGCCTGATCGATGAAGGCAATATCATCAAGGCCGCCGATGCATCGGGGATCGTCATTCTCACCCAGCTGCGACCGATCTCCATCTTCTTCAATTTGCCGCAGCAGCATCTGCCGGAGCTGAATAAAGGGTTCTCCGAAGCTCCGCTGGCGGTCGATGCGATCGGCCCTGACGGCAAGTCGGCCCTCGACCGGGGCAAGGTCGTCGTGATCGACAATCAGGTCGATCAGACCACCGGGACCGTGAAGCTCAAGGCCGAATTCCCCAACCCCAACCTGCAGCTTTGGCCCGGGCAGTTCGTCAACGTGCGCGTCCTGATGGATACGCGCCGTCAGGTAGTCGTGGTGCCAACGGCCGCCATCCAGCGCGGCCCCAACGGCACCTTAGTCTATGTGCTGCGCGACGACAGCACAGTTACGGTTCGCCCGGTAAAGCTGAGCCAGCAGGATGAGATCCAGTCGGTGATCGATGCGGGCCTGCAGGCCGGAGAGCGCGTAATCACTACCGGTTTTGCACGCCTCACAGAGGGTACCGCGGTGACGGTATCGAGTGCCGAAGACAGCGGCGACGCCGCGCGGAGCAATCAGCCACGGGCAGAGGGAACGGGCGGCGGACGCCCCGAGGACACCGGCCAAGCCGCGCCCGGCAGTCCGCGGCGCCGCGACGCCGCGGGCGGGGGGCGCGCCACGGAGAAGCGCAATCCGAGATCGGGAGCGCCGTCAGCCACAAATCCATGAGCGTATCTTCGCCCTTCATTCACCGTCCGATCGCGACGTCGCTGCTTGGAGTGGCGGTCATGCTCGGCGGGCTGTTGGGCTATCTCTGGCTGCCGGTGTCTTCGCTGCCGCAGGTCGATTTCCCGACTATTCAAGTGACCACTCAGCTTCCGGGCGCGAGTCCCGACGTCATGGCATCGCTGGTCACTGCCCCGCTCGAGCGCAACTTCGGACAGATCCCCTCGCTCCAAGTGATGACATCATCGAGCTCGTTCGGCGTGAGCCAGATCACGCTGCAGTTCGAGCTCACTCGCGACATCGATGCTGGCGCGCAAGACGTGCAGGCCGCGATAAATGCCTCCGGCGCGACTCTGCCGAAAAATCTGCCCTATCCGCCGGTTTATTCCAAAGTGAACCCGGCTGATGCGCCAATGGTGACGCTGGCGATCACTTCCAGCACCATCTCGCTGCGCAACCTCAGCGACATCGCCGATACCTTGCTTGCGCAGCGCTTGAGCGAGATCTCCGGGGTAGGCCGCGTTACTGTCGAAGGCAACATAAAACCGGCGATTCGCATTCAGGCCGATCTGTCGCGGCTCGCCAATTACGGCATTGCACTCGAAGACCTGCGCAACGTCATTGTCGCCGCCAATGTTGCAGGACCAAAGGGAGCGCTCGACGGTGCGCACCAGTCGTTTACGATTGCAGCCAACGACCAGATCGCCACCGCTGACGCCTACCGCAACGTCGTCATAACCTTCCTCAACGGGGGTCCGGTCCTGCTGCGGGACGTGGCCAACATTGTTGATGATGTCGAGAACAACAAGGTTGGCGGCTTTTACCAGGGTATGCCGGCTATCGTCCTCGACATCCAGCGCCAGCCCGGGGCCAACGTGATCGAGACGGTCCAGCGCATCAGGACCGAGCTGCCGAAGCTGCAGCGCTCGATGCCCGTCGGCGCTACGCTCACGATCGTGCACGACGCTACCGCCAGCATCCGCGCGTCGGTGCATGATGTGCAATTCACGCTGATCCTCAGCGTCGCCCTCGTGATCACCGTAGTATTCATTTTTCTGCGCACCGTCCGCGCCACCATCATTGCCGGTGTCGCGTTGCCGTTGTCCCTGATTGCGACGTTCGGAGTCATGTGGTTCTGCGGGTTTTCGCTCGACAACCTGTCGCTGATGGCGCTGACGATCGGGACCGGTTTCGTCGTGGACGACGCCATCGTGATGATCGAGAATATCGTGCGCCACATGGAGGAGGGCGAAGGGCCGTTCGAGGCGGCACTGAGCGGGGCAAGCGAGATCGGCTTTACCGTGATTTCGCTGACCTTCTCGCTGATCGCCGTCTTCATCCCGCTGCTGTTCATGACCGGCCTGGTGGGCCGCATGTTTCGCGAATTCGCGCTCACGCTTACCATTGCGGTCGTGACATCAGCGGTTGTCTCGCTCACTCTGACTCCAATGATGTGCAGCCGGCTGTTGCGACATGTGTCCACGCAGACTGCGAGCCGCGGCATCACCCATTCGTTTCATGACGCCGTGGATTGGACGGTCGAAGTTTACCGGCGAACGCTGGAATGGGTGCTGCGGCACGAGAAGCTCACGCTACTCGTAACAGCCGTGACTCTGCTGGCTACCATCTGGTTATACGTGATCATTCCGAAAGGCTTCTTGCCGCTGCAGGACACCGGCCTCATCTTCGCGGTGATGGAAGGAGGACAGGAGATCTCGTTCACTGAGATGAAGCGCCTGCAGACCGTGGTCGAAAGCGCCATCCGCAAAGATCCCGACGTCGTTGGAGTCGTATCGGTTATCGGGGTCACACCGATAAACGCCACACCAAATGCCGGCAGGCTCGCAATCACGCTCCGATCGCGCGACCAGCGCAAGGCCACGGTGACGGAGATCATTGGACGACTGCAGCAGGCAGTCGCAGCCGTGCCCGGCACGATCGTGTATTTCCAGCCGGTGCAGGATATCCAGATCTCGACCCGCGTGAGCCGCGCGCAATTTCAGTACACGCTGGCGGGAACAGATACCAAGGAGGTCGGGAGCTGGGCGCTGAAATTGGCGGAGCGTATCCAGTCCTCGCCGTTTCTGCAAAACGTGGCGTCGGAGGCACAAGACAACGGGTTCCGCATGCAGGTGCAGGTCGATCGGGAAACGGCAGGGCGGCTGGGCCTCTCGATGCAGACTGTTATTGACACGTTGAACGACGCGTTCGGTCAACGGCAGATCTCGACAATTTACGGGCAGGCCAACCAGTATCGCGTGATTCTCGAGGCAATGCCGGAATACCGGAATGACCCGACCTCCCTGTCCAAGCTCTACGTCCCCGCCTCTGGTGTTCAAGCGATAGCGCAATCAAGCTCGTTGACATCGAACGCGCCAACCATCATTCCCGGGGTGTCCGGTAGCCCGATGGTGCCCCTGAGCACGTTTGCTCGCTTCGAGCACGCGACGGCACCATTGGTGGTCGCCCACCAGGAGCAGTTCCCGGCGGTTACGATCAGCTTCAATCTTGCTCGTAACGCCGCGCTCAGTGACGCCGTAAGCGTCATATCGCAAGCGGAGCGCGACATCGGAATGCCGTCTTCGGTGATCGGCAGCTACTCCGGAGACGCCGCCGAATTTGCCAAATCGCTGGCCGGCGAACCCTGGCTGATCCTCGCCGCGGCGATCACGATCTACATCGTGCTCGGCGTGCTGTACGAAAGCTTTATCCATCCGCTTACTATTCTCTCCACCCTGCCGTCCGCGGGCGTGGGCGCGCTCCTTGCCCTGATGCTTTGTCGACTGGATCTTTCGGTCGTGGCACTGATCGGCATTGTGCTGCTGATGGGCATCGTGAAGAAGAACGCGATCATGATGATCGATTTTGCGCTCGAGGCAGAGCGGAAGCAGGGCTTGTCGCCGCGCGAAGCCATCCTGCAAGCTTCGCTTCTGCGTTTCCGTCCGATCATGATGACGACGCTGGCTGCCCTGTTCGGTGCGCTCCCGCTTGCTCTCGAGCAGGGCACCGGCTCGGAGCTGCGCAATCCTCTCGGGATCACCATCATCGGCGGCCTTTTGCTGAGCCAGCTGCTCACGCTCTACACCACGCCGGTCATTTATCTCGCGATGGATCGCCTCAAGACGCGTGTGAGCCCGCGGGAAGCGGTGCAGACCGAGTTCGATTTGCCGGAGATTGCCGAGCCTTCGCAGCGGGCGGCGGAGTGAAGCATGGGTTTCGCCGGATTCTCCGAGCCCTTCATCCGCCGACCGGTCGGAACCACCCTGCTGGCCATCGGCTTGTTTCTGGTCGGCGCGGTGGCCTACCGCTTCCTCCCGGTCGCGAGCATGCCAACGGTCGATTTCCCCACCATCAACGTTACCGCCACACGACCAGGCGCCGATCCTGAAACCATCGCAGCGACTGTCGCGGCGCCGCTCGAGCGCCGGCTCGGTGAGATCGCAGGGGTCACGGAGCTGACCTCTCGCAGTTCGTTAGGCTCGACCCGGATCACCATCCAGTTCGACCTTTCGCGCAAGATCGACGGCGCGGCGCGGGACGTACAAGCCGCCATCAATGCCGCCCTGACCGACTTGCCGGGCGACCTCCAGTCGACACCGACCTTCCGGAAATCCAATCCGGCGGCGACCCCGATCATGATTCTGGCGCTCACTTCGAATGTCGTTCCGCCAAGCACGCTATATGATGCTGCCGACACCGTCATCGCGCAGCGCTTATCGCAAGTGCAGGGTGTTGCCGAGGTCACCGTCAACGGCGCCGAGCAGCCCGCGGTCCGCATTCGCGTGAATCCTGTTGCGCTCGCTTCGATGGGATTGGCCATGGAGGACGTGCGCACCGCCATCGCCAATACCAACGGGATCGGACCCGTCGGAGCGTTTGACGGCAATGAGCGCACTATCACCATCGGCACCGATGAGCAGCTGCAAACGATTCCACAGTATGACGCTATCATCGCCCGCAGCGCCAACGGCGCTGTAGTGCGGCTGTCGGCAGTCGCATCGATCCAAGCAGGGGTGCGCAGCAGCCGCTCGGCGGGCTGGTTCAACGGCCAGCCCTCGGTACTGTTGGTGATCAACAAGCAATCGACGGCTAACGTCATCGAGACCGTGGACCGCATCTATGAGCTCCTACCGGAGCTCAAGCGCTGGGTTTCTCCCGCCATCGACATCTCTGTTCTGTCGGATCGAACGCAGACGATTCGTGCCAGCGTCCGCGACATGCAGCTCACGCTGCTCGCAACCATCGCGCTTGTCATGCTGGTCGTTTTTGTTTTCCTCAGGCGCGCAGCGGCGACCCTGGCCGCCGGCGTCACCGTACCCCTGGCGCTCGCCGGAACCTGCGCGGCAATGTGGGTTGCCGGTTTCTCCATCGACAATCTCTCGCTGATGGCGCTCGCCGTATCCGTCGGCTTCGTGGTTGACGACGCCATTGTCATGATCGAGAACTGCTTCCGTAATCTCGAAAAGGGCATGTCGCCGTTCCGCGCTGCCATCGAGGGCGCCCAACAGATCGGGTTCACTGTGATCTCGATCAGCATCTCGCTGGTCGCGGCGTTTATCCCTCTCCTGTTCATGACAGGCCTGATCGGCCGGGTGTTCCGCGAGTTCTCGGTCACGCTCGCCTTTGCGATCGCCATATCGACGCTGGTTTCGCTGTCGCTCACGCCGATGATCTGCGCATATTTCGTCCGCAACCCGCCGAGCGCCGATGCCACTGTATTCGATCGAACGATCGAACGCGTCCTGCGTCTCACCGTGCACTTCTATGCGAGCAGCCTGCGCGTGGTACTTCAGCATCGCGCGCTCACTCTCCTCGTGTTGCTAGCGACGATGATAATCACCGCGATGTTCTATGTCAGAACGCCGAAAGGCTTTTTTCCGCAGGACGATACCGGTCTCGTCTATGGCGGAACTCAAGCCTCGACTGAAGTTTCATTCAAGGCGATGTACGACTTACAGCAGAAGGCGGAAGCGATTCTGCGCGCCGATCCCGCAGTAGCATCCATCGGCTCCTCAATCGGCACGACGGGATGGAGCCCGTCGGTGAACCGCGGCACGCTTTTCATCAGCCTCAAGCCTTTGTCTCAGCGCGGTGGCGTCACGACCCAGGCCGTTATCGCGCGCTTGCGGCAGAAGACCGCGGATATCCCGGGACTGCGCGTGTTTTTCTTTGCGATGCAGGATGTTCGGGTAGGGGGCCGGCAAACCGATTCGACCTATCAGTTCACGTTGTGGGATACCGATTACGGAGAGCTTGTTCGGTGGGCACCGCGTGTGTTCGAGCGAATTCAGCGGGTGCCCGGGCTTGTGGACGTTTCGACGGACCGCGAGCAGGGCGGTCTGCAGGTGAACGTGGCAATCGACCGGACGGCGGCGTCGCGGCTGGGTGTCCGGGTGCAGGATATCGCCAACGCGCTCAACGACGCCTATTCCGAGCGGCAGGTCTCGACGCTGTACACACAGCGCAACCAGTATCGGGTCATCCTCGAGATCGACCCACAATTTCAGCGCCATCCCCGCGACCTCAATCGCGTTTATGTGAGCGGCACGAACAATACTCAGGTCCCGCTCGCCGCAGTAACGAAAATCACCGATGGATTATCGCCGCTCGTGGTCAATCACCAGGGTCAGTTCCCCGCCGTCACCATCAGCTTCGGCCTCGACCAAAATACGCCCATCGAGGAGGCGACGCAGCGCATCGATCAGGCGGTCGCGGAACTGCACATTCCCGATTCGCTGCACGCGGAATACGCTGGTGATGCCCGTGCTTTTCGCCAGTCGATCGGCGCGCAGCCGCTGCTGATCATCGCGGCCCTGATCGCCGTCTACATTGTTCTGGGCGTTTTGTACGAGAGCCTGGCACACCCTCTGACCATCATTTCGACCCTGCCCTCCGCTGGCCTGGGCGCGCTCCTCGCGTTGCAAATATTCCATACCGAGCTAACGCTGATCGCATTCATCGGGATCGTCCTGTTGATTGGGATCGTCAAGAAGAACGGAATCATGATGGTCGACTTCGCCTTGGAGGGGGAGCGCCAGCGCGGGCTTGCGCCGGAGCAGGCCATTTTCGAAGCGTGTCTCGAACGTTTCCGCCCGATCATGATGACGACCCTGGCAGCCCTGCTCGGCGCGCTCCCGCTCGTGGTCGCAACCGGGCCCGGATCGGAACTGCGCCGCCCGCTCGGCATCACCATCGTGGGCGGGCTGCTCGTCTCGCAAGTGCTGACGCTTTATACGACCCCGGTGATCTATCTTCTCCTCGACAAGCTCCACCGTGGGCTTTGGGGAGCACGTGTTCAGCGCGAACGGGGAGAATTGCTACGGGCAGGAATACGCGCGTTGCGTCCGTAATCGATAAGCAAGCAGGAAGACTTGAACATGATTCACAAAAAAATTGCAGGCGCGATATCTGTAGTTGCCATTTTGGCCGGATCGACTCCGATCGCGCGGGCGCAGGACGTCCTGCACATTGCGGCAGGGCTGGCTGGAACCTGGGAAAACTCGTTTTCAGAGCTCGGTCAGAACGCGGGATTCTTCAAGAAGCACGGAATCGCCTTGCAGATCTTTTATACCCAGGGAGCCGGGGAAACTCAGCAAGCGGTCATTTCCGGGAGTGCCGATATCGGGACCGGAGTTGGCGCATTCAACACCTTCGGGGCCTTCGTCAAAGGCGCTCCGATCCGGGTCATCGGCGCTACCCACACCGGCGCAAACGACCTGACGTGGTATGTCCGTGCGGACTCCCCCATCAAAGAGAAGAAGGATCTGGCCGGCAGAAGCGTGGCGTACTCCACCAACGGGTCTTCGACCTACGCGACTGTCCTTGCATTCCAGAGAGTGTTCGCAGTGACTTTCACTCCCGTTGCCACCGGCAGCCCGGCCGCTACGCTCACGCAGGTCATGAGCGGCCAGATCGATGTGGGCTGGACCTCCCCGCCGTTCGCGCTCGATCTGGTCCAGCAGGGAAAGATCCGGGTGATTGCGCGCGCGAGCGATGTTCCGGAAATGCGAAACCAGACCGTGCGGTTCATGACTGCCAATGCCGGCGCGCTGGAGCAGCGCAAGCCCGTCTTCATCCGTTATCTTCAGGGCTACCGCGAAGCGATCGACTGGATGTATTCGGATCCGGCCGCGATCAAGGCGTTTGCCGATTGGGCGCACGTTCCCTTATCTCTCGCGAAGCTCATTCCCGATGATTACTATCCGAAGAAAAACATCCTGCCCGACCGCATCGAGGGCATGGACCTCGTCATGGCAGATGCGGTCTCGTTCAAATACATCGCCGCTCCGCTTTCACATGATCAGCTTGCCCAGCTGCTGCTGGTTCCGTTGAAATAAAACCCGTCACCTCTGGGAAATAGGCGCTTCGCCCCTCAGACCGGGCACACCTTGGCAGGGGCGCGGTAGAGCGATTCATCCATCTGCGATCTCACGCCTTCCTTGGCCAAGGTGGACTCGTATTCCTGCCGCAGGAACGGATCCTCGA
>Ga0210408_10005061_pt1 | contig 11628 bp, 7 predicted proteins | sample IncBWH4MmetaG_FD_155471 | JGI IMG/M metagenome (GOLD analysis project Ga0210408, IMG submission 155471) | Forest soil microbial communities from Barre Woods Harvard Forest LTER site, Petersham, Massachusetts, United States - Inc-BW-H-4-M | ecosystem: Environmental > Terrestrial > Soil >... | reverse complement strand
CATCGACAAAGGACGTAAATGTAGAAAGCGCATGCCAGCAAATCAGTCGTTGCTAAGACAATCAGGGTCATCGGCCCGCGGGACAAGACATGCGATTCAGTTCGCTGTTCTCGATTCCACCGACTTCACGAACGGAATCGTCCCCCCACCAACGACAACATATCGAATGACGCCTGAGAAAGTCCTGAGAGGTTTGTAAAGAATCTATAAGGTTCGCCATGCATCGCACGACAAGCACAGGCACTTAGCGGGAGGTCTGTCCCATGCGGATTTGATGCACCCATTCAATAAACCCATGCGAGCGATTCGTTCTTTAGTGAAAACGCTCACGACTTCCTTATGCGCGTTCTTCTACTGTCCTCCCATTACCGTGCGCGACCGGCTTTGCGCGCATGAGAATCGGGGGACCTCGCGATGTTGGGAAAACTATCGACACTCTTTTTGGCCATCTTGTTATCCGCGCCGTGGACCATCGGGCAATCGACTTTTGGAGACATCCTCGGGGTTGTTAAGGATCCCAGTCAGGGAACAGTGCTCGCGGCGCAGGTGGTCCTCACACGAGTCGAGGATAAATCGGAGCATTCGGCTACGACCGACGCCGACGGCGCCTTTCATTTCGTCAATCTCCGGCCAGGCCACTACGATCTGCTGGTCAGCGCCCCGGGATTCGCGGAATTCAAGATATCTTCTGCTCAGCTCGACGCCCGTCAAACGATTCGCTTCGATGTAGCCCTCAAACTGGCCTCCGCAGCGCAGACCATCGAGGTCGGAGGTGAGTCCGGTCCGGTGATCAATACCGAGAATGCCACCATCGGCGACTCAAAAAGTTTCCAGCAGATCACGAGTCTGCCCGTAAATTACCGCGGAACGACCACGAGCCCTCTGGCTATGCTGGCCACTGTTCCCGGCGCGCAGCAGGATGCCAACGGCAACGTTTCTGTGGGCGGCGGCCTTCCATCGCAAGTCCAATATTCCGTCGATGGCGCTTCGACCGTTAACATTCGTCAGAACGGTGCGCTCGGCAACATGAATCCATCCTCAGAATTGATCGGCGAATTCAAGGTCACTCAGTTCAACAACAACGCGGAGTTTGCTCAACTCGGGGACGTTACGATCAGCACAAAGAGTGGAACCGAGCAGTTCCACGGAAGTTTGTTCGAGTATACCCAGAACAGCGCCTTCGATGCGGCCGTGTGGGGCTCCAATATCAACGGCGCGACGCTTAAACCCCACAAAGTGTTCCATACCTTTGGAGGGAGCCTGGGCGGGCCTCTTAATATTCCGAAGCTAACACACGGAAAGCCACAGACATTTTTCTTCGCCGACTATGAAGGAAATCGTAAGCGATACTCCACCCCCCTCTTCCTCTTCGTGCCCACTGCGGCCATGCGCACGGGGGACTTCTCGGCACTTTCAACCCCACTGATGGACCCCTTCACGGGCAAGGCCTATCCAGGGAATAGGATCCCAAGCGGTAGTCAGTGCACGAGCTCTCAAGATTGCCTTAATCCCGTCGCTGCCAACCTGTTGAACAATTATCTTCCCGCCCCGAATATCCAAAACGGGGCCGCGAATTTTGGCGTCACAGCCAATTACCTGCAGCAAACGGCTACTCCCGGCAATACCAATGGCTATGACGTTCGTATCGACCGCACGCTCACCGCCAAGCAGTCCTTATTCGTGCGCTGGAGCTGGAAGCGCCTAAATTCGCAGTCGCTCACCGACAGCTTTCTCAACACGGTGAATAGTTTCTTGCCGCCAGACACCGATTTAGAAAACAACAAAAATCTCATCGTTTCCCACAACTACGCGATATCTGACCATCTGGTGAACGAAGCGCGCTTCGGCCTTTCCTACTATCAACTGCAAGTGAGTTTTCCCATTCAGGGTGCCACCGCTATATCTACTCTGGGATTGCAGGGCTTGGATATCAGCGACCATCCAGCCACGTCCGCCTTCCCAACCTTCAATTTCAGCGACGACGTCGGCAACTATTCACCGATTGGCAGGGACAAAGCAGGAACAACCAAGTCCCAGACCATTCAATTTGCCGACAATCTGACGTGGATAAAAGGCCGGCACACGATGAAATTCGGCGCGGACGTGCGTCGTGTGGCCTATGTGGATTTGGAGAGCTTTGGTGGCTCGAATGATTTCGGCGCGTTTACGTTTGATCAGGGCATTTTCACCGGCAATGCGTTCGCCAATTTGCTTTTGGGCCTGCCAACCAAAACCTATATCGCACAGTCCGGTCCTGACGTGCACGCCCATACGATTCAGACCGGCGTTTATGCGCAGGACGAATGGCGCTTCAACGACCGGCTCACCATAACGTTTGGATTGCGTTGGCAGGCTTTGCCGCCTTTCGTCAGCGATCTTGCGAATCTAACCGCCTTTGACGTGCGCAATGGCGGCGTCATCATTCCGGCAGGAAACCAGCCCCGCGCAGGATTCCTCGAAACGATCAACACGTGTGTTGCGGGCGCCGGCATCCCATGCGGCACCGCCACCCCAGCGGACGCCGCCATGGGTTGCGTTCCGGTGAATCCCGCACTCCCCTGTGCACCCGTCGAACAGGCGAGCAGCGTGGGCCTTGGCCCTGGTCTTCGCCAGTTCTACAAAAAGGATTTTCAGCCGCGGCTGGGTTTTGCCTACCGCCTGTTGGGAAACAGCAAGACCGTCATACGCGGTGGATTGGGCATTTTCACCATGACCAACCTCGGTCAACTCTCGTTCAACACAACGAATATTGACGTGGCCGTCGTACGCACAACTCTTAATCCCAATACCAGCGGCAATCCAACCTATCAGTTCCCCAGTGTGCGAACCCCGGATAACCCTTCGCTCATCGCCGGAACCGGCGACTTCTACCAAAACACTCTCACCGATTACCGCGACCCGCAGTCCGCGCAATGGAACTTGACCGTGGAACGCGAACTTTTCCGCGATATCACTCTGCGTGAGAGCTATGTTGGCTTGAACTCCTACCGTATGAGTCAGACTGTCGACCTAAATCAAATTCAGCCCAGCACGATTTCACCGAACCCGAACCCTAAGCCCTATCCCAATTGGGGTCGAATTCTCTCCACCAATAACGCCGGGCATGTGAACTACCAGGGTTTGCAGTCCGAGCTGAATATCCGGTCGCGGGCTGGTCTCACTATGCAAGCCAGCCACGTTTGGGCCAAGAATCTAGGCAATGTCGGCGGCGATGCACCAACCAGCTTCAATCCTGAAATAATCTATGGCACACCCGTTGCGAATCGCTTTGATCTTGCGGCGAACCGCGGGAATGTGGCGCAGACCCGTCGTCACCGCCTTCTCGTTTCTGCTGTGTACGATCTTCCCGCGGGAAGGAATCGCAAATTTCTCAACGGCATGAACGATTTTTCGGAAGCTCTTTTTGGAGGTTGGTCGGTAAGCACGGTCAGCCTTTGGGAAACGGGCCCATATCTCACGCCGACGACCAGTTCGAGCTTCGATCCGGGAAACCTGAATCTTTCCTATCGCGGGGCTTTCCAGCGCCCGGACTGCGTCGGCAACGGCAACGTGGCGAATGCTGGAACCGGCAGCATGTTCAACATCAATGCTTTCAGTCTGATTCCTTCCGGACCAATCGGAAATTGCGGCGTCGGCATACTTGAAGGGCCGGGTACTTCAACTATCGCGGCCGGACTGGCTAAGACATTTCATCTGACCGAGCGGATGCGCCTTCGCTTTGAAGGCACTTTCACTAATCTGATGAACCATCCTAACTTTGCTCCGCCTCCGACGAACGTCACCGCATCATCGTTCGGCCAAGTCCAGAGCGTTCAGACGGCGGAGAACAGCGGAAACCGGACTGGCCAACTTTCATTGCGCCTTGACTTCTAGACCTAGTGGGCGGATTGCGCTCGGCCTAACATCCGGGCGCTGATCTCCTCGAATTCAGAAACCAGCGCATTCGTATTCCTCCCAGCCACCGTCGCGGAGTCTATCTCGGTGCCCAGCAATATGACCGTTGCAAGGTCGGCGCTGCACGAAAGACAGAATTTGCCCGTTCTTCCCGGCAGTTCCAACAGTTCCATAACACCCCCGCAAACACTACAGTGGCCACGCAAAGCCTGTTCAGTTATCTCCATATGGAATGATCCTGCCTTTCCTTTCTCGGTGTGCCTGTCCCGCTGGTACGGAGCGTTGAAAGCCGCTGCCCTGGGAACATATGGTTTGCCGAATCACAGGGGAATCGTAGGAAATCGCGCGTCAGAAAGTCCTGACCAATTCATTAAGAAACTATGAGGACGGCCTAAACCCTTGATATTCAAAGCGGTCCACCAAGCCGAGCACGTTGCGTTCGGCCCGCTAACCCGCAATGCGAATCGACGATACGCGGCATTCAAATTTTGCATTTGCCTCGCCCCAGGGCGCGGCATCATGATCTCGTCAGAAGTAAGGCTGTTCGACGGCTTCTCTATTCCAAGTTTAGTCCCCCGGATTGCCTGCCCAAGGAGAAGAGCAAATGAATAGGCGATCATTGATTTCCATAGTCGTTTTCCTAATGTCTTTACCACTCGCGGCTCAAGCGGGACAAAATACAGGTACGGCCCCCGACCAGGCTTCTGACGTACGAAAGGCCTCCAGGAAGGCAACCAGCATTCCAGGCAAGGTTGGCAGTGACGGCAAGACCTTCACTGCAGACAAGGACAGCAGAATTTGGATGGTGAGCAACCCGGAAGTGTTAAGCGGTATCGACGGGCGTCACGTAAAGGTAAAGGCGCTCGTGGACGCGGCTCGGAGCCAACTTCGCGTCGTATCCGTTAGCGCGATTGCCGAACAACGAGCTGGCATAAAGCTCGACGATGCTGCTTTTAGAAGGTAGCCAACAATCGGACACGAGTGAATTGAAACTCGTTACCAGGCACGCCGGGGACAAGTGTCTTCCCCCACTTTACCCATCAAATCTGGGTCACGCTTCCGTCCCGTCCATTGCGGACCCCCTATTCAGGGTTCACACTGTCACTGGAAGACTTCCATAATGCGCGTATCCGAACTCCCGCGACCGAGTCCAGAACGGCTCCTGAAGCAGGTGCAAGCTGAGGAAAGCAAGCGCTGGGGAGCGAAGCTCAAGATTTTTCTGGGCTATGCTCCGGGCGTGGGCAAGTCGTATCGCATGCTGGATGAAGCACGACGCCGACATGAGCGTCCGGAAATCGCCCAGCCCTGGGTCCAACGGTTGGATATGCGGAACAACTTGGCAAAGGGCAGTTCATAGTTGTAGCTGAAGACGAAGTTGTGTTTGAGATCGAAGGCCGAAATGGCGTATTCCTTGCGGAAATCGAACGGATTGACCTGCTCTTGAATGCTCGAGGCCCAGTCCATCGACTTGCCGTAGGTGTAGCTGGCCAATAGGGTGAGAGGACCTGCTGTCCGCTTGAGCGACGCTTGCAGGCTGTTGTAGTTGGCGTTCCCCATATTCTGGTACACCGCATCCGTTCCGATCGTATTCGGGTACGGGGACCGCGTTCCGTTCACAATTGTCCCATCCGCCCGCGTGTTCACAAGATTCTCGCCGAAAGGACCGCAAGTGAGAGTGCCCGGCGCCACATCTTGCGGCTGGCTCAGGCTCAGGCACAGCGCCGGGTTTCCGGGGCTCACGCTGTGGACGGCCAGAAGGTGACGGCTGAGCGAGCCGGTGTAACCGACGCTCAACAACATGTTCGAGCCGAGTTGCCGCTCGACGGTTAGGTTCGCCGACATCGTGTACGGGGTCTTGTTGCCGCGAAACACGCTTCCTGTGCCGCTAATCGGTGTGTAGCGCGACCAATCTATGTTTGTATCGGGATTGCTCGGCGACACCGTGTAGGGCGGAACGTTTACCGGAAACTGCTGGATGAAGTTCGTGCCGGTCAGCGCACCAACGAACGGTGTCGCCATCACGGGCGATTCGGGACTGGTGTAGGTCAATCCATACGGCGGATTGCCCGTCGGATAAGCCCTTGTTAGACCCTCGACGGCGGTGAAAAAACGGCCCGCGCCTGCACGGATGCTGGTTTTTCCGCGGCCGCCCGTCAGTTTGGCCAGGAAACCGCTGACGAACTCCGGCGAGTAAGCAATGCCCAGCCTCGGCGAGAAATTATCCAAGGGCGAGAGTCCAATCGCAGGGCGAACGTGGTCGCCCTCCGGCAGCGGGTCCCCCGGCACGAGATATCTGCCGCACGCGCGGAACTTGGAATTACGGGAGACAGCGTGCCAGCATCAGGAACAGGACGAAGCAACGCAGGGTTTACAGCGCGCCCAAATCTTGGGGAGGCCACCGGAAATAACCGAGAGGGTAAGCTTAAATAAGTGATAATTCAGCAAGAGTAGTAGCACCCCACAAATCGCCGCATTTTTATTGGCGAACTGAGCTGTGGCGGAGAGGGGGGGATTCGAACCCCCGGTAGAGGTTTTGGCCCCTACAACGGTTTAGCAAACCGCCGCCTTCAGCCTCTCGGCCACCTCTCCGGCGTTTACTTTCAACAGCTTACCACACTGCCCTAGTTTATTTGGTGCACAGTTGGTGCACGGACCTTCACACCATCCGAAGTCGTCTCCATCTTCTTCATTGCCCCGAGCACTGCGGTTCAAAAATTCAACCGCGACACGTTTAACGGTAGATGACATGCCCCCATCCTAACTGTCCCGCATCAGTTAAGTGTACGCGCTACGGCCAATGGCGAGACGGCTACAGCACTCGTTGAAATCGCTACGCGGCCTGGCGGACTCATCGTAGTGCCCGTAATCGGATTCGAACAAGTCAATTTCGGCTCCGCAGACAAGCCGCACAACTGGGATTTCAACTCATCCCGTACAGAACCGAAGATGTTCCTTGGGAGTCGGCTTCTCACCAGCAATCCAACGCTCATGGCTAGCGCGTTTGTCCGTACTAACCCGGCCGGCGAGCTGATAAGAACTTTGTCAAAAGAAAATCAAGACTTCCGAAAGACTTTCCGATCTATAAACCCTTATTTTCTGGGGCCAACGAAAGGGTGCTACGGTTCGATTTACGTCCCTGTCCTAGGCGTATGAGTTTCCTAAGCCGATCACAGCCCTTTTCCGGCAGTTTTCAAATTGTTCAAAAGGGGGAGACATGCCTAAGTCGCATAAGTTGTGTCTTGGACTGGCTTTCCTGGCCCTCGCTTGTGTTCCGGTGTGGGGACAGGGGCCGCCGCCACCGCAAGTTTTACCAATACCCATACCGGGCGGGGATGTTTTGCTCCCGGCCCAGCCCATACCGCCCGAGGGTGTTCTCCCATCCGCGCTCTTCAATCAGTTTTTTCCCGGTGTTGGATCGACATTTGATGGCCTCAACGCTGAACCCCACGGCATTACGAATTTCAAGGGCCAAGTGGCCATGGGATATACCCTCGGCACCGCGATGGACAATAATGGCAAACAGTACGCGGTAATCACCGACATCCGCGTCTATCAAGGCGATTACGTTGGTGGCGTTCCCACTTTCGGCGCGGGAGGAACCACATCCGCCAAGGCACACGGCACGTTCGTCGAGATATGACTGGACCTTTGGGACGTCGGTCTGACGACCCAACTGCACGACTTTAACCCTGGAATCGGATCGAATGGGCTTTTCTGGCTGTTGCAAGTTCCCGATGATGCCGTGAAGATCACAAAAGACACAGTAACCATTTCCCTCAAGAACGCCTCGGTCGTGGATCAATTTAGATTTCCCGGCGGAGCGGGAGGCAACCTCGGAACTGCTGGTGTGCCCGCAAAGATCTCCTTTGACATTACTTACTCAAAGTCGGGTGGACGACGCCACGTTGAGCCAACCAGTCATGATTCGCTGAGTCCGTTCAACTGGGAAGGGGAGATGTGGGATGCAACGAACTCGGGCAGTTTCAACCTCTCCTACAACGACGGAAGCTTCTCCGCACAGGGAAGCTTTGATTCTGCTAGAAATTTCGGCGAAATCGGCTTTGAGCGCAATGGGTCCTTCGTTGAAGGAGATGAGAGGGACGAGGAGGGACATGATGCGAGTGTCCCGGGCTCGGACAAACTAGCGGGAAGCCCCGGAACACCCCACACAGTGCAGAATCAACCTAATGTCGCTCTGGCGCAGAATGCCCAGGGCGCACAACAACCGCCAAGAGGTCCAAAATTCAAGGGCAAAATTCCAATCCGCGAGTTGATTCACTGAGGGCCTGTCGTCTCGGGTTATCAACGAGGCCAGTTAGTTCGACAGAACACTGCTGCAGAGGGAGGAGCACTGGTTTGGCACATCCAGATCTTCTCCTTCTCAGGCTTACGGACGGATGGCTCGGATAAGCGCAGTTCTACTGCTGCAAATGCAACTCCCGCAAGATGGCCTGAAACCCCGGCTCACCGCGCAGACTGTTCCATCTCGAGTCCGCCCCGAGGAATTGGAGATATGCCCCGTGCTCCTGAACGTTCTGTTGTAAACACTGAATCGCTTTCTCTTTGTCTCCCAGTCCCGCGTAGATTACCGCCAGCGAAAACCTGTCCAGTCGCAGAAGGCCTTTTTCGTTCAGATGCAACTCTTCGCGACGAAAACCGGAAATGCCTTCCGATTTGTATGAATCGAGCAGCGCCGCCAAAGTAGCGGGGCGCATTTCCGCCAGCCTCGATGCTTTTTCATATTCACGGATTCCGAGGTCGTTGTCTCCCATTTCGAAATAGAATTCCGACAGATTCAGGTGCGGCACGAGGAAATCAGGCGCAAGCTCGATCGCTTTGAAGTTTTGTTGGATGCCTTCATTCCTGTAGCCGGCGAAATACAGCATCAATCCCCCGGCGGCGCGGAAAAACGGTGAGAGCGGGTCAAGGCTCTGCGCCTTTCGGACCTCCTCTCTGGCTTTTTCCCGCTGCCCCACGTCCACCAGGTGAAAAGCGTGCTCGAGATGGGCGGCGGCATTGTTGGGATTCAATTCGAGCGCTCGTCTATGTTCGGTCTCAGCCTTGGTCCAATCCCAATCGTAACTATCCGCGATGCCAGCAAGAGCGTCGTGCGCTTCCGATGAACTGTCGTCCAGCTGAAGCGCCCGCAGGGCAGCTGCCTTGGCTTTTGGGATGGCCTCATTCGGAGTTCCTCCCCAGAATCCCTGGTCGGTATAAGCGTCGGCCAGGCCCGCATATGCCGCTGCATATTCCGGATCAATCTGAATCGCCTGCTGAAAATAACTGATCGCCTTTTGAAAATTCGCAAGTCCTCGCCTGCTCCAGAAGTAACGGCCCTGTAGATAGGCTTCGTAAGCTTCGCGCTTGATAGGGTGAGCGCGCCTGGGAGGTTTTGCCGCGGTTGGCGTCAATCGAAACTCGATTTCATTGGCAACGTCGCGCGCAATCTCCTCCTCAATCGTCAGCAAATCTTGTCCGCTGCTGTCATAATCTCTTACCCAGAGATGAGATTCATCCCGCACGCGGATAAGTTGGGCCGTGATGCGCACGCGGTCTCCCCACTGACGCACGCTGCTTTCGATCACATAATTTACGCCCAGTTCGCGGCCGACCTGCGCCACGGTTTTGCTCGAGTTTTTGTAGGACATTGCCGAAGTGCGGGCAATCACGCTCAGGTTGTCCGAGCCTAGCGATCCGAGCTTGGCAATCAACTCTTCTGTCAGTCCATCGGCCACATACTCGCGCGTCGCATCTCCCGTCAAGTTTTGAACCGGCAACACGACAATCAGTGGAGGGCGTGGTGCGGGCAACAGCCGGAGATAAATCCACCCCAGAACGCCAACGCAAATCCCCGCGACCGCCAGCGTCAAGACCCACTTGCCGCGAAAATTTGGTATGCGTCGCCCCAGCAGAATGCTCGGTTCCGGGGCGTGAGGTTCCGAAATCGGCGTCAGCTCTGTTTGCCCGGATGGCAAATCTTCGATTTCGACCGGCGCGACGAACCGGTACCCGCGCTTGGGAATGGTTTCGATGAACGCATGTCCGTCCTGATGGTCCGAAAGCGCTTTGCGAAGGAGCGAGACATTGCGCGCCAGGCTCACTTCTTCCACAAACGTATCCGGCCAGACGGCTTCCAGAAGCTCCTTTTTGTCCACGATTTGGCCGTGCCGCTCGACCAGGAACAGCAGTGTTTCGAGGGACTTCGGCGTGAGTGCAATCAGCTCTTGCTGGCGAAAAAGGGCGCGCTGTCTGGCATCCAGGCGAAACTCACCGAAAACGTACTGGCGGGAACGTCCCATGCTTGTGTTTTTCACAGTTGGGGACTTTATTGACACAATAGAAGATCTTAAAGCGGACGTCTAGGCTAAGCCTTTGGGGTCAGCAACCTGTCTACGTTTTGAGAGGTGTCCGGACGCGGTCGCATTTCCCCCGAAGTCATCTCTTACCCTCAGAGAATCCGGGTTCTTTTCTCGCTAAAAGTTACACCTCCAGGTCGTTCTGTTTCAATACGGGTTGGCTGATTCCAACGGAACACCACCCTGGCTAGGTCTAGTTAGGTAGAGCCGGACAGGTCGACCTTGGAGTGCCTAGGCAACCCCTGGCCAAAAAAAACGAATCTTTTCTTTTGAGCTCATTTGCACCTAAAATATGGCAGCTAAGGTTTGGGCGATGCCGGCGGGATGCTGGCGGAACCGGCGGCTCCGAAACTCGAAAAACTGACCTTGGGACGACGTCAAAGGTCAGACCGCGAAGGATTTAGTCCGCAAGGCGAAACATTCTGAGGTGTCCGGGCGTATGTACTAGCGACGGGACTTGTGGCCTCGTGTAGCTGTGCGGATCGTCGAAATGCAATAAAGAGGAATCCAATGAAGACCTGGCAGAAGGTGGGGATCGGAGTCGGTGGAGCAGTGGTGTTGGGCGGGATTGTGCTGTTCAGCGTCAATCAAGCCAACAAGGGAGTGGTCACAGTGCAAACCGCCAAGGTGGCGCCGCAGGAAACCCTGGTGTCGCAGGTGACGGCTTCCGGCGAGATTAAGCCGACCACCTATACCAACGTGACTGCACAAGGATACGGCAGAATCACGCAGATATTTGTCAAGGAAGGCGATCACGTCAAGAAGGGCGACAAGTTGCTCCTGCAGGAAAATGTGCAGGCGAATGCGGACGTTCAGGCGCAGTCAGCCGCAGTTAATTCGACAGAGTCCGGCGTGCAGGCGGCGGAGGCCAGTTATAAAGCGGCGCAGGCCGATCTACTGCTGCAGCAGGCCAACCTGGAAAAGGCCAAGCTGGACTGGGAGCGCGGGCAAGGCTTGTTCAAGGACGGTTTGATCCCCAAGCAGGACTTCGATCAGCGGAAAACGGGCTATGACGCCGCGGTGGCGCAGGTGGATTCGTCGAGGGCGCACATGCTCTCCCTGAAGGCCATGCTGGATCAGGTGCGATCGCAGGTGATTCAGGGCCGCGCGATGCTGGTGCACACGCAGGATATTCTGCATAAGACAACCTATACATCTCCGATCGATGGAATCGTGAGCTATCTGCCGGAGCGCGTGGGCGACTACGTCGTCATGGGCATGCAGAACGCGAACGGCAGCTTCATCATGACACTCTCGGATATGTCGGTAGTGACCGCGGAAGTCAAAGTCGATGAAACAGATATCGTTATGGTGAAGATGGGGCAGGATGCGGATGTCACCATCGACGCGGTGCCTGGCAAAGTTTTTAAAGGCAAAG
>Ga0210408_10005060_pt1 | contig 11628 bp, 11 predicted proteins | sample IncBWH4MmetaG_FD_155471 | JGI IMG/M metagenome (GOLD analysis project Ga0210408, IMG submission 155471) | Forest soil microbial communities from Barre Woods Harvard Forest LTER site, Petersham, Massachusetts, United States - Inc-BW-H-4-M | ecosystem: Environmental > Terrestrial > Soil >... | reverse complement strand
ATCAAGCACGCGATGAAAGAGGCAGGCTGATGGACATCCGCGCCGCGGAAATTTCCGCGATCCTCAAGGACCAGATCAAGAATTTCGGCCAGGAGGCCGAGGTCTCCGAAGTCGGACAGGTGTTGTCGGTCGGCGACGGCATCGCCCGCGTCTACGGCCTCGACAATGTCCAGTCCGGTGAGATGGTCGAGTTCGAGAACGGTACCCGCGGCATGGCGCTCAATCTCGAAACCGACAACGTCGGAATCGTGATCTTCGGCGCCGACCGCGAGATCAAGGAAGGCCAGACCGTCAAGCGTACCCGCGCCATCGTCGATACGCCGGTCGGCAAGGGCCTGCTCGGCCGCGTGGTCGATGCGCTCGGCAATCCGATCGACGGCAAGGGCCCGATCCAGGCCGACAAGCGCATGCGCGTCGACGTCAAGGCGCCCGGCATCATTCCGCGCAAATCGGTCAACGAGCCGATGGCGACCGGGCTGAAGGCGATCGACGCGCTGATCCCGATCGGCCGCGGTCAGCGCGAACTGATCATCGGCGACCGACAGACCGGCAAGACCGCGATCGCGCTCGACACCATGCTCAACCAGAAGCCGCTCAACGCGCAGAAGGACGAGAAGATCAAGCTGTATTGCATCTACGTCGCGATCGGCCAGAAGCGCTCGACCGTGGCGCAATTCGTCAAGGTGCTGGAAGAGCAGGGCGCGCTGGAATATTCGATCATTGTCGCCGCCACCGCCTCCGATCCGGCGCCGATGCAGTACATCGCGCCGTTTACCGGCTGCACCATGGGCGAATATTTCCGCGATAACGGCATGCACGCCGTCATCATCTATGACGATCTGTCGAAACAGGCGGTGGCCTATCGCCAGATGTCGCTGCTACTGCGCCGTCCGCCGGGCCGCGAGGCCTATCCCGGCGACGTGTTCTACCTGCATTCGCGCCTGCTCGAGCGCGCCGCCAAGCTCAACGACGAGCATGGCTCGGGCTCACTGACCGCGCTGCCGGTGATCGAAACCCAGGCCAACGACGTGGCGGCCTACATCCCGACCAACGTGATCTCGATTACCGACGGCCAGATCTACCTGGAGAGCGATCTGTTCTTCCAGGGCATTCGTCCGGCGCTGAACGTCGGCCTGTCGGTGTCGCGCGTCGGCTCCTCGGCCCAGACCAAGGCGATGAAGAAGGTCGCCGGCAAGATCAAGGGCGAGCTCGCGCAGTACCGCGAAATGGCGGCATTCGCGCAGTTCGGAAGCGACCTCGACGCTTCCACCCAGCGCCTGCTCAACCGCGGCTCGCGCCTGACCGAGCTGTTGAAGCAGCCGCAATTCTCGCCCTTGAAGATGGAAGAGCAGGTCTGCGTGATCTGGGCCGGCACCAACGGCTATCTCGATCCGCTGCCGCTCAACAAGGTGCGCGGCTTCGAGGACGGGCTGTTGGCGCTGATGCGCGGCAAGCACGTCGACATCCTCAATTCGATCCGCGAAAGTCGCGACCTCGCCGATGACACGGCCGGCAAGCTGAAGTCGGCGGTCGAAGGTTACGCCAGGACGTTTGCTTGACGGCAGCGTCATGGCCGGGCTTGTCCCGGCCATCCACGTCTTTGAGCGTGGATGATGAAAACAAGACGTGGATGCCCGGCACAAGGCCGGGCATGACGAAAGAGGGGTTCGCGACCGGGTCGAAGAACGGGTCGCCAAGGTGAGCTAACAATGGCTTCACTTAAAGACATGCGGGTCCGCATCGCCTCCACCAAGGCGACGCAGAAGATCACCAAGGCGATGCAGATGGTCGCGGCGTCGAAACTGCGCCGCGCGCAGACCGCCGCCGAGGCCGCGCGGCCCTATGCCGAAAAAATGGATGCGGTGATCTCCAATATCGCGGCCGCTGCCGCGGGCTCGCCCGGGGCGCCGGTGCTGCTTGCCGGGACCGGCAGCGATCAGGTGCATCTGCTTTTGGTCTGCACCGGCGAACGCGGCCTGTGCGGCGCGTTCAACTCCTCGATCGTGCGGCTGGCGCGCGAGCGGGCGCTCGCCCTGATGAACCAGGGCAAGGAGGTCAAGTTCTTCTGCGTCGGCCGCAAGGGTTACGAGCAGCTCCGCCGTCTGTTCGAAAAGCAGATTGTCGAACATGTCGATCTGCGCGCGGTCCGCCAGCTCGGCTTCGTCAATGCCGAAGACATCGCCAGCAAGGTGATCGCCCGGTTCGATGCCGGCGAGTTCGACGTCTGCACGCTGTTCTATTCGCGCTTCAAATCGGTGATCGCGCAGCTTCCGACCGCCCAGCAGATCATTCCGCTGGTTGTGGAAGCCCCAAGCTCCAATGCCGGGCCTGCGACATCCTATGAATACGAGCCGGAAGAGGACGAGATCCTGACCCGCCTGCTGCCGCGCAATCTCGCGGTCCAGGTCTTCCGGGCGATCCTGGAAAACAACGCCTCGTTCTACGGCGCGCAGATGAGCGCGATGGATAACGCCACCCGCAATGCCGGAGACATGATCCGCAAGCAGACGTTGATCTATAACCGAACCCGCCAGGCGATGATCACCAAGGAGCTGATCGAGATCATCTCCGGCGCCGAAGCCCTTTAACAGCAGAGGATGAAGTCACATGGCCTATGTCACGTCTGCGACCACCAAGGGCGGCCGTAACGGCCGCGCGATGCTGGACAATGGTGCGCTGGCTCTCGCGATGGCCGCGCCGAAGGAAATCGGCGGCGCCGGCGACGGGCACAATCCCGAGCAACTGTTCGCGCTGGGTTATTCGTCCTGTTACGGCCAGGCCATCATGCTGATCGCGAAAAAATACGGCCTCGATGGCCCGGCGGCACGTGTGACCTGCGAAGTGACGCTGGATCAGAAGGACGGCGGCTTCGGCCTCGCCGTCGAGCTCAAGGTTACGATTCCCGGCGCCGACAAGGACAAGCTCCAGCAATTGGTCGAGGAGGCCCACACGGTGTGCCCGTACTCGAAGGCAACCAAGGGCAATATTCCGGTCAAGCTGACCGTCGTTTAAGTTTTCGGACTTCAAGGAGAGAGTTTTTATGGCTACACCCGCCAACCAGACCGGACGCATCACCCAAGTCATCGGCGCCGTCGTCGACGTGCAGTTCGAGGGGCATCTGCCGGCCATTCTGAACGCGCTCGAGACGCAGAACGGCGGTAATCGCCTGGTGCTCGAGGTCGCGCAGCATCTCGGCGAATCCACGGTTCGCACCATCGCGATGGATACGGCCGAAGGCCTGGTTCGGGGTCAGGAAGTCGGCGACACCGGCGAACCGATCATGGTGCCGGTGGGTGCGGGCACGCTCGGCCGCATCATGAACGTGATCGGCGAGCCGGTCGATGAAGCCGGGCCGATCAAGGGCGAAGCCATGCGGGCGATTCACCAGGAGTCGCCGACCTACACCGATCAGGCCACCGAGGCGGAAATTCTCGTCACCGGGATCAAGGTCGTCGACCTGCTCGCGCCTTACGCCAAGGGCGGCAAGATCGGCCTGTTCGGCGGCGCCGGCGTCGGCAAGACCGTGCTGATTCAGGAACTCATCAACAACGTCGCCAAGGCGCATGGCGGCTATTCGGTGTTCGCCGGCGTCGGCGAGCGCACCCGCGAAGGCAACGACCTCTATCACGAATTCATCGAATCCGGCGTCAACAAGAAGGGCGGCGGCGAAGGCTCCAAATGCGCGCTGGTGTACGGGCAGATGAACGAGCCGCCGGGCGCCCGCGCCCGCGTCGGCCTCACCGGTCTTACCGTTGCCGAGCATTTCCGCGATCAGGGCCAGGACGTGCTGTTCTTCGTCGATAACATCTTCCGCTTTACGCAAGCAGGCTCTGAAGTGTCGGCGCTGCTTGGTCGTATCCCTTCGGCCGTGGGCTATCAGCCGACGCTTGCCACCGACATGGGCGCGATGCAGGAGCGCATCACCACCACCAACAAGGGCTCGATCACCTCGATCCAGGCGATCTTCGTCCCCGCCGATGACTACACCGATCCGGCGCCGGCGACGACGTTTGCCCATCTCGATGCGACGACCAACCTCGATCGCGCGATCTCGGAAAAGGGAATCTATCCGGCGGTCAATCCGCTGGATTCGACGTCACGCATGCTGTCGCCGCTGATCGTCGGCGAGGAGCACTACCAGACCGCGCGCCTGGTCCAGCAGATCCTGCAGAAGTACAAATCGCTGCAGGACATCATCGCCATTCTCGGCATGGACGAGCTGAATGAAGAGGACAAGGTCACGGTCGCGCGCGCGCGCAAGATCGAGCGCTTCCTGTCGCAGCCCTTCCATGTCGCCGAAGTCTTCACGGGATCGCCGGGCAAGTTCGTCGACCTCGCCGACACCATCAAGGGTTTCCGCGGGCTTTGCGACGGCAACTACGATCACCTGCCGGAACAGGCCTTCTACATGGTCGGCACCATCGAAGAGGCGGTCGAGAAGGGCAAGAAGCTCGCCGCCGAGGCGGCTTGACATTTTAAATCGTCATTGCCGGGCGAAAGCGCGAAGCGCGTCTTCTAACCAAATGACCCGGCAATCCATCGCAGCAGATTTTTCGACTGATGGACCCGCGGGTCAAGCCCGCGGGTGACAGCGGAAAAGAGCGGATAGAGCATGGCCACCTTCCACTTCGATCTCGTCTCCCCCGAAAAGCTTGCCTTCTCCGGCGAGGTCGATCAGGTCGACATTCCCGGCGTAGAAGGTGACTTCGGCGTGCTGGCCGGGCACGCGCCGGTCGTGGCCGCGATCCGGCCGGGGATTTTGACCGTCACCACCCGCGGCGGCACGCGCGAAAAGATTATCGTGCTGGGCGGCCTTGCCGAGGTCTCTGAGAAGGGACTTACCGTGCTCGCGGATGTCGCCACCTCGATCGAGGAACTGGATCGGGCCAGGTTCGCCGAGACGATTTCCGAAATGGAAGCCAAGCTCGCCGAAAAGGAAGGCTCCGAGCTCGATGGTGCGGTCGAGCGGCTCGACCACTTCAGGGATATCCAGCACCAGCTCAGCACGACGGCGCTGCACTAGAAGGCATCCCCCCGTATGCGGCCGCGGGTGCTGCAACCCGGTTGCGCCTAGCGGCGTCTGGCGGCATTCTGCGGCGGCAGATGGCTGTCCGGGGCTGGACTTCATGAAACGCAAGATCGCGGCGATTTTTGCGGCCGATATTGCCGGTTACTCGAGGCTGGTTGCCGAGGACGAAGAGGAAACGCTGCGGCGCCTCGCGGCCTATCGCTCGGTCACGGACGACTTCATCGCCAAGGCCGGCGGACGGATTTTCAATACCGCCGGCGACGCCGTGCTGGCCGAGTTTCCAAGCGCGGTCGAAGCGGTGCGCTGCGCGATCGACATCCAGGAAAGCCTGCGCACGCGGAATATGGCGTATCCGCCAAGCCGCCAGATGAGCTTTCGCATCGGCATCACGATCGGCGATGTGGTCGAGCGGGACGGCGACCTGTTGGGCGATGGCGTCAACATCGCCGCGCGGCTCGAAGGTCTCGCCGAAGTCGGCGGCATCTGCGTCTCGCGCGCGGTGCACGAGCAGGTCGCCAACAAACTATCGGTGCAGTTCGCCGACATCGGCGAGCAGGAAGTGAAGAACATTCCAACCCCCGTCCATGCCTATAGGGTGGCGATGCGGCGCGAGGACGGAACATACGCGACGCCGCAAACCAAGAAGAAGCCGCAGCCCGCCGCAAGCCCGAACTGGGCCTGGCCGTTGGCGGCGACGGTGGTGTCCCTTGTCGCGATCGGGGTCGGCGGATTTCTCTATTTCACTAAGCTCGAGATGCCGGCCGCGCAGAAGCAAACGCCGCCGGCCGGCAATGTCGCGGCAGCAACCCCATCCCAGCCGGCCAACGCCGCGCCAAGCCCCGGGCCATCGCCGTCGCAATCGGCGTCGCCGCCGCCGTCCGTGCCGGCGGGCGAAAAGTTGGTGCCAGGCACGGTGCCCTTTATCGGCGAGCGGACCCGACTCAGTCTCGCCAACGAGTACCTCCAAGGCGCCGGCTACAAGGCCTTTGCGCTTAATCTGACCGGGGTGGGCAGTTTCGTCGTTGGTCAGCAGAGCGAGGACGCCGCTAAGGGCGCAGCGCTCGACCAGTGCCAGCAACGCGCCAATGTCACTCCGGTGCCACGGCAATGCGAGCTTTACGCCGTCGGCAACAGCGTCATCTATCCGCACGGGCCGCCGCCGGTGCCGCCATTGCCGTGGATCAAGCGTGACACGGCGACCGAGCGGCCTTTCGCCGCCAAGGAAATGCCGCTGGTGCGCGACCCCGGCAGGGAACGGTTGGACAAGGTCTACGCGCCGGGGCGGAAATCGAAAACGATCGCACTTGGCCCGGGCGGTCAATTCATCTTCAACACCGGCGGTGAAACGATCCAGGAGTCGGCGCGCCGCAGCCTGGAAACTTGCGGAGCGCTCGCCGGCGTCGTCTGCACCGTTGTCGCCGCCGACGATTTGTTCGTCGTCCCGGTGCCGACCACCATGAAGGTGATCGGCTTCTTCCGGCCCGCCAACAACGCTTCGATCGCCGCTGACGCGCGCGATGAGGTTGCCCGCAAGCTCGAAGACACGCCCTCGGGCTGGAACGCGGTCGCGGTCGGCACGACGGGCCGACCAGGCCTGGGGTTGAAGGCGGCCAACGAGCAGAATGCGGTCAACGAAGCGCTCGGCAACTGTGTCAGGCGCGACGGCGATTGCCACGTCATCGCGATCGGCCCGTTTGCGGTCGGACCGAATTAGGGCGTGGGGTTGCGACGCGCCGGCATTGCTTGATCTTGTTGAACAACCGTTCGAGCAAGTTGCGCGCGCGATACAGATGCGGGCTGAAGCAGATCGGGTCTTTGCGATTTCGTTTCGAATCACGTTTGGGACAGCGCCACCAACCCGCAATGGCCGGTCGCTGTCCTGTCGTGAGAGACCCTGCACCACTTATAACAAGATGTAATTCAATGAGCATATCAATGTTAAATTGAAAAAACCATGGCTTCCCATATAGTTACATGCAATTGCCTGCGGGATGGCCGTAGCCTGGATATGATTGACGTTCTCCAGTTCTACCAAACCAACTTTGGTCCGGTGGTTCGCTTCTTTCCTATTCTCGCGATTCTGATCCTTTGGTTCGGCTTGGTGCGCGCGGGCTTCTCGCCCAAGGCGCGAACGACGGGGCTTGTCGTGACCGGCCTGCTGCTCGTCTGGTGGGTCGCAAGCGATCTGCTTGCACGATCCGGCTTTTACACTCAGCACTGGGGTGTGATGCGGCCGGTCTGCTGGATGATCGCAATTCTCTGGGTGATCCCGTTGATGCGGTCGGCAACGATCGGTGGCGCGCTCGATGCCCTGCCGCTGTGGTTACTCCCGCTTCTGCAGGTTTATCGCGCCGGCGGCGGCATGGCTTGGTTTGGGCTAGTGGCCGCCGGGAAGATACCGGCGAGCTTTGGCCTGGTTGTCGGCACCGGAGACACATTGGTCGGCATATTGGCGGTCGTAGCCGGAGTGTACCTTTATTCCGGCGCGCGAGGCGGGCGTGTCGTGGCAATTGCGTGGAACACATTCGGACTCCTGGATTTCGCCATCGGCAACACCGTCCAAACATTCATACCGATTAGCCTTGCCTATCCTGCGGTGATGATCCCCGCTTTTTTCGCGCCACTTTCGGTCGACCTTCATGCGCTGTCGTTGCGGCAGCTTATCCGTGCGATCAACCGGGAGCGACCAACGCCGACGCTCGCCAACGCAAAGATTGCGTAAAAGGAGATACCAAGAGCTCGATGCGGTCCTATCTCGGTCTGTTTGGATTCACGGCCAGAATCTTGACAAGCGCTATCTGCTCATCCCTTCGAGGCTCGCCCAGCGGTGCAAGTGCGCCGCTGGCCTCGCAATCTCAGGATGACGGCTTCGGGGGGATTGCAAACTTCGCAAAACTCTCGGCGACCGCGCGATACACCTCGCGCCGGAACGGCACGACCAGATCGGCGACGCGGTCAAGCCGCTCCCACCGCCAGGCATCGAATTCCGCCGGCTGATTGTTGCGCGGCGTCAGCGGATCGATCTCCGCGTCGCGCCCGCCGAAACGCAGCGCGAACCATTTCTGCCGCTGGCCGCGGAATTTGGCCAGCCGGTGCGACGGCGGCCCCGTATAGGGCGGGAATTCGTAAGCGAGCCAGCCGGTCTCGCCGAGATAGTCGGCGTTTCGCACGCCGGTCTCTTCCCAGAGCTCGCGCAACGCCGCTTCGCGCAAATCTTCGCCATCATCGACCCCGCCTTGCGGCATCTGCCACGCAAGGCCCGGCAGGATGATTTCCGGTCCGTCGTCCCGAAAACGCCGCCCGATCAGGACCTGACCGGAAGCGTTGAACAGGGCGATGCCTACGTTGGGGCGGTAGGGCTTGCTGTCGGGCATTTCGGCTCGATGATAACGCAGACGACGAGGCAAATTCAAACGATGCGGCTTTGGTCAGGTCGGTTCGCGGCGGCGCGACGGTTTGCGACATCTCATCAGATATAACGCCACGGCGTTGCCCACCGAGCCGCTGCATTCCCAAAACATTCTTCGCACTGCCGTCGCCCAGGCTTCTGGATGATGAATCATTTCATCGCTTGCAGAGACTTTCGCGCTTCGCCCAACAAGGCCTGAATCCGCCTTCGTTCGGCGATCGCATCCCCAGTGAACAGGCCGTGCTTGCGCGCTGTTCTGGTTTCCCCTTGCGCGCCGCATCCCGGCGCGCCGCCGCGCATGCGGCGGCGCTTTTTGCCGCGCACCGCCGACGAGCGGCACGCGCCGCCGGAACGGGTTTTGGCCCCGCAACGCGGGCTCGCCAGCATCGGGCCGGTATTGCGGGCGTGATCGCTCATGCCTGCGCTCTCCGCTTGGCGCCCGCGGGTTCGTGCTCCCGTTCCGAAAGCTCAGGCATGGGGACCATCCGCGCAGCCGTCACCGCGGGCGCCGGGCTCATGTCCGACAAGATCACGCTCGCATGCTGCATGACGTTGCCGACAATGGCCTGGCCGCCATCCTGAACCGACACGTTCTGCATGGTGATGGCAGGCTCGCCATTGCTCCGATAGCGGTTGAGCGCCTCGATCTGCGCGGGAAACGTCCGGGCGAGCCTGCCTAATGTGCGCCCGGCACTGTCTTGCTGGGCGATGTCTTCCGTATTCGCGAGGTGATAGGCACATCTCATCGCCATCACATGAACGCAAACCATCTGCGCCACCAGCATGGCCTCGACGGAATCCCTGGGCTTGATGCTTTTCACCATTGAAATCATGAAGGAGAGGTTGATCTCGTCAGACTTCTCGCCGCTCACGCTGGCCTTCACCAATTGTTTCAGGATGCCATACATCGCATTGCGATCGGCGACCCCGATTGCGTCCGCCATGAGCTGCTGTTCGCCAAGCTCCGGATCTGGATGGTCGATGCAGAATCCGTGTGAGGAGAGCTTTATCCGCGGGACTGCGGCGGCTTTGGCTTGATCGGGTGCGGCTATCGCCGCTGCCATATTTGGATTCGCAGCGGTATTCATGTCGACATTCCTCGGCACGCGCGTCCGAAGCGCGCGGTTCGGCGACGCGCAGGCGATCACTCGCTGCGGCGCCAGTGCAACTTCAATTGCGGGTAAGGATTTTCGCCCAAAATCGCACCGAAGAGCGCACTGGTGCGCGGCCACGGGCGTTTAACCGATTTGGGCGATGTGAGTGCCGCTGATTTGCCCGACGTGTCAAGTATTGCCCGAAGCATCCGTGCCGGCGACTGCCTGCCACCTTGCATGGGGTTGTTTTCGATATTTTTTGTTGGGAGCCAAGACCGCGTTCAGCCCGGCGGCTCGCTTGTTTCCGGCTGGCTTTTTCTTGCTTTCAGGCCAAGTATTTTAGCTACCCGCGAGCCCGGAAAATTCCTTCACCACGCGCTCGTAGACCGGGCGCTTGAACGGCACGATCAGCTCGGGGAGGTTCTTCATCGGTTCCCAGCGCCAGCTCATGAACTCGGCCTTGTGCCCGCCGCCGGGGTTCGCGACATCGATCTCGGTGTCCTTGCCGGTGAAGCGCATGGCGAACCATTTCTGCCGCTGGCCGCGATAGCGGCCTTTCCAGGCGCGCCCGGCGACGGTGCGTGGAATGTCGTAGATCAGCCAGTCCGCGACCTCGCCGATTTTTTCGACCGAGCGGACGCTGGTTTCTTCATAGAGTTCGCGCTTGGCGGCCTCCCAGGTATCCTCGCCGGGATCGACACCGCCCTGCGGCATCTGCCAGACATGGGATTCGTCGACATGCTCGATGCCGCCGGCGCGGCGGCCGATGAAGACCAGCCCGATTGCGTTGATCAGCATCATGCCGACGCAGGTCCGGTAGGGCAGGTCTTCATAGCGCGCCATTCGATTAAAGCCTCTCGCCGTTCAAGCCTCTCGCCGTCAACACCTCTTGCCGTCATCCGGACGGGCGAGGCCCGTTCGGGCCGAAAGCCCTGATTTCTAGCTGGATTTTGATTTCAGCATCGCGGTTGTCAATGGCACGAGCATGATGCCATGGCTGTCCAATGCCTTGATCCAGGCACCGATCCGCTCGATCGAGATCGGCAGCGCCGAGGCTACCCCGACCGCGATGCCGCGCTCCCTGGCGAGGCCCTCGAGCTTTGCCAGCGCCCGGTCGATTTCCGCCGAGGTCGGCACCGCGTCGATTGCGACATCGGCCTTGGCGAAGGGCAGCGTCTGACCCGGGGCCAGCGAGGGGGCGACGCTGCGCGGCGAGGAGCCGTCGTCAAAATAGCCCAAGCCGCGCTTGGCGGCCTCGCGGATCACCGGCTGCATCACCGCATCGGTGGCGACAAAACGCGCGCCCATGAAATTGGCTATCCCCGCATAGCCCTGGAAACGGCTGAGGTGCCAGTACAGCCGGTCGAGATTCTGCTCGGACCCGAGCGTTGCGAGCAGGGTCTGCGGCCCCGGATCATTGTCGGGATAGTCGAACGGCTCCATTGGAATCTGCAACAGGATCTCGTGGCGCTGCGCGCGCGCCCGCGCCGCCAGCTTGCCTGGGTCCGCGCCGTAGGGCGTGAACGCCAGCGTCACCGCCGGCGGCAATTTCATGATGGCATCCGTCGTCTTGGCCGCACCGACGCCGAGGCCGCCGATGACGATGGCGACCACGGGCATTTTCGCCGCCTTGGCGCGGTCGGCTTCGGCGGCGTAGACGGTGAACGGCTTCAGCCCATCGGCGACGGCCGGGATCATGCCATAGCGCGATTTTTCGAGCAGACGCTGATCGATGCCGGCCATCATGGCAGGCTGCGCGTCGGGCTCGGCCTTGTCGGCGCTATCGCTTCCGATCACCATGTCCTGTTGCTTGCCGCTCGAGCCGTCGATGATGGTGACGGTCCTCGGCTCGCCGCCGGCTGACTGCCTGGCGGCCGGTTTCGCGCCGTGATCGGCGACGCTGGGGGCGGCCGAGGCGGTCTTCTCGGCTTGCTCGTTACCTTGGCCCTTTTGGTGGATCGCGACATGGGCGGTCGGCTCGCCGCCGAATGGATTGTCGGCGAAGATGGCAAAGCCGGCAAAGACCACCAGAAACAGGCCGAGCAGCACGGCCAGCGCCTGCATCGCCGTAAAGGGCAGCCGGAACCGACGTTTGC
>Ga0210408_10005057_pt1 | contig 11632 bp, 13 predicted proteins | sample IncBWH4MmetaG_FD_155471 | JGI IMG/M metagenome (GOLD analysis project Ga0210408, IMG submission 155471) | Forest soil microbial communities from Barre Woods Harvard Forest LTER site, Petersham, Massachusetts, United States - Inc-BW-H-4-M | ecosystem: Environmental > Terrestrial > Soil >... | reverse complement strand
TCTGAGGTACTATACCCGACGGTGATTCGATGGAAGTTGCATACGCACGGTCGCGCTTTTTTCGCCCTACTTCTGGATGGCCACTACGCGGAGAGCTATCGAAATTGGAGTTGGACCTACCAGCCGTTCACGATGGGATTTCATCCGGAGGGAGTGAGCCACGCGGATGAGTGTGGCGTAGACAACTCAAGATTCTTCTTGATCGAACTTGAGAACTCATGGATGGAACGACTCCGGGAGCATTCTCCGACTTCTTCGATCGAGCTACGACTTTGCGATACTCGCGCTGGTTTGCTGGCCGCTCGCCTGTTTCGTGAAAGCAAACGAAAAACTCCGCAGCTCCCGCTTTTGATGGAAGGCCTCGTGTTGGAGATCCTGGCCACGATGGTCCCGGATTCTGAGAGCGAGCGAAGCAAGCCGCGGTGGGTTGCGAAAGTGCAGGAAATTCTCCAGGAGGAATTTTCACAAAAACATACGCTCGAGGAAATTGCGCGGCGGCTTGAGTTGCACCCGGTTTACCTCACACGTGCTTTTCGAAGGTTCACCGGCGAAAGCCCCGGACAATGCCTAAATCGTATTCGGGTGCGCGCTGCCTTAGAACGCCTCGCCAATACGGAGATGTCGATCACAGAGATTGCTTTGGTGACGGGATTTTCCGATCAGAGCCATCTTACGCGCGCGCTGAAGCAACATACCGGAATCACTCCGGCAGCATTCCGCGCGTCCGTGATTGCTGCACGGCCTAATGGCTGATGTAGTGCCCCAGCAGCGATGCCACCGTCTTGCTCGGTCTTAAACTGCTGTAAGTGCCCGATACAACCACGCCGCGACAATCCACAACAACAGCACCAAACTTCCGCCAAGCAGCAGCGGCATCTTCAAAAATGATCGCCGCATCGCTCCGTATACCATCGCCACCACCGCAACCAGAATCAGCAAGCACGGCAACAGCACTTCAAACCAATCCTGCGCTCCAGGCCAATGACCCGGCAGCGAATTCAGCGCCGGATCCCGCGGCACTCCTGGGAACTGCACCGCAAAGCTGACCGTCAGCAAAAAAAGCAACACCATCGCCACAAAATCGATCTTGCGCGGCGCCGGCTCGCTTCCATAAATCGATTCCGAAGGTGCCGCCGTCCGCCGGCGCGGATTTTCAATCTCGAACGGCGGCTTTTCCTCCGGCAGCAGACGCGCCCACCCGATTGCCAGCGGTATCGCCGCTCCGACAATCAGCGCCGCCAGCAGCAGGAACGCCAATCGCGGCGGCAACGCCACGATTTGAAATAGCAGAAGGCCAAACATGAATTCAGTTCGCCCGCGAGCCGGAAAACGACCGCAGCAGCAGAACCAGTTGCCAGCGCTGCTCTGCGCTCAGCCGGTTCTGGAATGCAGGCATCGGCCGCTTACCCGCGTTGATCTTGTAAAAAAGCTCGCCGTCGGATTGCCCGGCCATCCGCCCCGGTTCGGTAAAATCGCGCGGCAACGTGCGGTGCGATTTGGCCTCGCGCCCATCCCCTTTTCCACTGTAGCCGTGGCATTGCGCGCAATGCTCATTGTAGACCGGCCGGATAGATTGCAGCGCCGCGTCCGTGGGCGCTAGCGGATTCTTCATCGTCTTTGCTTCCGGTGGAATCACCCATTCGCTCCGCTCGGTCGCCAGATGAAACACGCCGGCTGCGATCCCCGCGATCAGCCAGACAAAAACAATCTTCTTTATCGCTCGCTGCCTTTGCTTTTTATCCGCCATGTATCCAATGTCAACAATAATGCAGGGGACGCGGCTTGCCCGGCCCGCTGCCGCACCGCCCAGCCCGTTCCGCCCCGCGCAGCCGTGCGAAGAGTCTCGCACATCCCCCGCCGCCTCCCCAAGCCGGCCTGCCGCCGCAACGCCCGGCTACAAATTGCATCCAATCGATGTAAACTCGTCGAGGTAGACTCGTCGATGTAGACTCAACCTCGGCCAGCGTCCGCGAAGGAGACCAATCATGAGCCAGGCAATCCCTGAAAAATACGCCGATCTTCTCGAGAAGCCCGCGTTCGGCAATCTCGGAACGCTGATGAAGGACGGCAGCCCGCAAGTCACGCCGGTGTGGGTCGACTACGACGGCAAATACGTGCGCATCAATTCCGCGAAGGGCCGTGTGAAGGACAAGAACATTCGCCGCGATCCGCGCGTTTCCGTCTCGCTGCAGGACCCGCAGAATCCTTACCGCTATGTCGAAATCCGCGGCCGTGTCGTCGATATCACCGAAACTGGCGCTGACGACCACATCAACAAACTCTCGCAGAAATATCTCGGCAAGCCCGTCTATCCGTTCCGCCAGCCGGGCGAGGTGCGCGTCCTTTATAAAATCGAGCCGGAAAAAGTCAGCTCGATGGGGTAAAGTGTCGCGCATGAAACTCATGCGCTTCGCTCTTCTCGCCATTCTCAGCTTCGTCACAGCATCCATTTCTTCCGTTGCTTCCGCCTCGCCTGCCGCCGTTACCGAAGACGGCCAGACCATCGACATTTCGGCGGGCGGCAAGCTCTACTACCACATCACCGGCGGCAGTTCCGGCGTGCCGCTCGTGATTCTCAATGGCGGGCCGGGCTTCGACCACCGCCACATGCATATCGGCACTGCGTTTGACGCGCTGGGCAAAGACCGCCGCATTATTTTTTATGACCAGCGCGGCAATGGCCGCTCCGGCCCGCTCAAGCCCGGCCAGTCCTGCACGCTGGCCGACCAGATCGAAGACCTCGAAGCGCTGCGCATTCATCTGAAACTCGATAAATGGGATGTGCTGGGCCATTCGTGGGGCGGCTTTCTGTCCATGGCGTATTCCGCGCGGCATCCGGAGCATGTCGAGCGCTTGATCATTGTCGACTCGGCGGCGCCGAAATTCAGCGACACGATTTTTCTCTTCGGCCAGGTCTTTCCCGAGACCATCGAGCGGCGCTCGGCATACACGTTCGCCGATGAGCTGGGCGACAAGGCGGCGTCCGACGCTTCCATCCGCGAATATTTGACGATGCTTTTCTACTCAACCGAAAAGCGGGACGCCTTCATCGCCAACATTCATTCCGACGCATTCACCAAGGAGGTGGGCGCAGCGGTGCAGCGGGATATCGCGCGCTTCGATCTGAATCCAGAGTTGCCCAAGTTCAAATTCCCGGTGCTGGTGGTCACCGGGCGCTACGACATCAACGTTGCGCCGATGATCGCTTACAAGATCCACAAAGCCATTCCCAACTCGAAGTTCGTGGTCTTCGAGCGCAGCGGACATATTCCGTTTTACGAGCAACCCGACGAATTCGTAGCTGCTGTCGAATCCTTCTTGAAATAGCTACATTCTGGCGGCGACGCGCGCGGCGATGCGGGCGTCTGGTGTGCGCAGGATGAGCACCAGGCTGTCCGTAAGGGGAATGCCGGCGCTGGGGACGGCGAAGACGTAACTCCATTCCAGCTTTTCGGGGACATCGGGATCCGTGGCGGCGACGGGCGCGAAGGGTCCGCGCCGTTGCACGTTGAAATATTTTGCGGTGATGGTGCTGACCGGGCGCAGGTCGATGCCGTGCTTCCAGAATAAATTCAGGTGGAGTTTGCTGACTTGTTCGCGGGTGAGGTAGGTGCGCGCCGCGCCCACCTCGGCGTCGGGGCAGGGGTGATCGTGAATGAAGAATTCGAGCAGCACTTCGTCGGGATATTCGGTGACCACGTCTTCGCCACGACGAAAAACGGTGTCGGAGTCGGTGAAGTCGAAGCGCTTGAGGTTATCGAAGAAGGCCGGTGCGGTGACCCGGCCGTTGATGCGGAAACAGGGGCCGCTGGGGATGCCGCCGTCAGTGACCATGTACACGCCGCCGTCATAGTTCCAGATAGTTTTGCCGTGCGTGGTTTTGGGGCGGGTGGAACTGGCGGCTTGCGAGAAGGACGAGGGGCAAGCGAGGACCAGGGCCAGGACCGGGCAGCCGAGGGTGCGAAGTCTCGAGCGCATGGCGTAATTCCGGGGGACCGCTCCGTAGGAGTTGAGGATACACCCACGCGGCGATTCGGAACAGGCTCCACGTTGCAGAGCGCGGCGGCCTGTTGGGCTTCACGTTTCGGGCTCACGGTTTGGATTCTGGGGCCTTCATCAGGAAGGTGATGCCGTCGATTTCGTAGGTGACTTTTCCGGGTGAGGCGGGCTTGGGTGTGACGTTGCCGGCGCGGACGGCGTCGAATGCGGCGACCAGGCGGGGCAGAATTTCGGGCTTGGCTACGGGCACGTTGTGCGCGCCGAGAACCATTTTGATTTGCGGGGCGAGATCGGCGAGTTGCACGATGGATTTGCGGTAGGCCTCGAAATCGGTCTCCGGGCGGAACAGCCAGATGGCGGCGGGGTAGTAGGTGTCTCCGGTGAAGAGTAGGCCGTTTTCGCGGTCGAGCAGAGAGATGGCGTCGGGTGTGTGGCCGGGGGTGGCGATGACTTCCACGGTGCGGCCGCCGAGATTGATCTTGAAGCCGTCGTGAATGAAGCGAGAAATTTTCCAGGGTTTGGTGCGATAGGTTTTGGGATCGAAACCTCTGGGTAAGTCGCCGCAAATTTCGCCTGGCGCGACTTCCGCTTGCGCGTCTGCGGTCGAGCCTTTGGCGTTTTTGCGGGTGAAGTCGGTGTCCATCCCGTAGACGAAATCGAATTGCCAGTTGCCGCCGACGTGATCGTCATGGGTGTGCGAATTGAGGACCACGACGGGGCGCGAAGTCAGCCGCGCCACGATTTTGCGGATATCGGCGATGCCCATTCCGGTATCGAAGAGCAGCGCTTGCTTGTGCCCGACGATGAGATAGGAGATGACTTCTTCGGATTGATGCGGCTCGTAAATCGCGAACACGCTGGGCGCAACTTTGTAAACCTCAAACCACGGCTCGTTCGGCAGCACCCGCTCCAGCGCCGCATTCTCTGAATGCGGCAGCTTCTGGCACCATTCGGGTTTTTCGGATTGGGGTGTTCCTTGTAGTGGCGCTGCATGCAGCGCCAGGAGCAGAGCCCAGGCAGCCGACAGGAACGGTGTGTAGCGCGCCGGGTTCTTCACTGTGGCTCATCCTCTTGCAGAATCCACGGCACCTGCGCTAAGAACTCGACTTGTACAACCGGCAAGCCTGCGAAGGGTTTCGGGACCAGCGCTGTCTTCGATGTAAATCCCAAATCGAATCCGTCGGACACTGGTTCAAGATCCGCTTGCCAGGTTTTCTCCGATACTTGCCGTGCCGCATCGCGTCCGTCCAGGATGGCTCCTACGAAGTGAAACCAGCCGCCGTAAAGGTGGCGCCCCGACTCGAGGCGAGTCAGATGATAGATTTCCGCTTCGCGGGTTGGTTCGATTCCTAGCCTTTCAAATAGCTCAAGTGCCTGCGGCGGGTAAGTATCCTTCCTCCGGGCGGCGAAGTTGCGGCACGGATCGCAACGGCACCCCTCGGGGCCGCCCACCGTAACGGCAGCGTAGGCTGTCCTGGTTAATTCAGGATCGCAGCTCACGGTCCACCGCGCGAATTGCACCGTCTCCGTCATTTTGTTGAAGAGCCGGTGAAGATGGATTTGGGGATCATCATGTGGACGCCTTTGTTGCCGTCGACTAGTTCGGTGATGTGCAGGTCGGCGGAAACGCTCGCGAGCATGTAGGCGTCGTCGCGGGAGAGGTGCTTTTCGGTTACGAGGAAATCGATCATTTCGCGGACGGCCAGCGTGGCGCAGGCGTTCAAGTCGTCGTTGAGGCCCATGGTGATGTAGTGGGTGGGAGTTTCGGCGCGCGGCCACTTGAGGTGCATGTCCTTGCGCACGATGAACTGGAAGGTGCCAACGAGCGACGTTTCGAGCGCGGTGATGTCCACTTCGCCGTCGCCCTGCCCGGCGTGGCCGTCGCCGACTTCAAAGAGCGCGCCGGGGGCGTGGACTGGAATATAGAGCGTGGTGCCGGCGACGAGATCCTTGTTATCGAGATTGCCGGCCATGATCCACGGCGGAGCGCTGTTGAAGCGGCCGGCGCTTTCCGGCGGAGCGATGCCCATGCTGCCGAAAAAAGGATGCAGCGGAATGTCGATGCCGGGAGCGAAGTGCGCGAGCATGCGCTTTTCATCGAGCGGAATGATTTTGATTTTGGCGTAAGGAAAATCGTCGGGCAGATAGCCGCGGCCGGGTCCGAAAGCGTTGTAAGCGTAAGGAATGGCCAGTTTGATGGTGAGAATTTTCACTTCCAGCACGTCGCCGGGCTGCGCGTCTTCAATGTAAATCGGCCCAGTAAGGACATGCCCGCCTGGGCCTTTGTCCTTGACCTGGTCTTCGATGTCGCGCAGCGACTGCTCGACCTGATCGGGAGGCACGCCCGCGGCTTCAAGCCGCTTCGGATTGTTGGTAAGCACCGTCTGAATCTCGACGGTATCGCCCGACTTGACGCGCAACACCGGCACCGCCTTCGCGTCGTAATACCCCCAAGCGACAGTCTTCGGCGTCGCCTTCAGTTGGTAGGTGGTCTGCGAATACGAATTCTGAACGCACAGCAAGGTTGCGAAGACGAACAATCCGAGACTCAGCGGGTTTAAGCGCAATTTAGTGGCTCCTCTTCTTGGAAGACTTGGTGTCCGGGCAAGGATAAGTCACCTCGGTGCTCGTAGAGATAGTCATTTCATCGGGAAGATTCATCACCACACGGTCGTTGGGCAGAGTGTCCTGGTAGTCCAGCTGATATTTGAACCTGACGGTGTGCTCGAAAGGAGCGTTCGGCGGGCACCCGATACAGCCGAACGTCCAGGTCTTAACGATTTTTTCCGCGTCGCCCTTGAGAATGTCAAACCCCGTGGTGCTAGCATCTCCGCGAGAGGATTCCGTGCCTAGCACGGTCCCGTCCGCATCGATCATCAGCTTGATCACGATCGTTCCCTCGACGCGCGTTTGCCGAGCGAGAGCAGGATAGAGCCGCGGCGGCTCCAAGTGCTTTACGTAGATGATCGGCCGCTTTTCTTCCTGAACCCGTCCTTTTGTTTGCACAACGCAAAAGGATGTCGCCAGAACTGCTAGCCCGATACCGATGGGCGCGAAGTTACGTCCAAAGCTCAAGGCAATTCTCCCAAGTACGGAAAAGCGTACCAACCAAGCCACGCAAAGAGCAGCCAGTGCAAAGCCAGGCTCACCGTATAACTCGGCTCTCTCTTCCACTGACGAAGAAGCACGATGCCGAGAGCAGCGATCCAAAAGACGTTCACTATACCGACGGCATATGTGTATCGCGCACCTTGATACTCAACCCCGTAGCCCCAGCCAATCACAAACCAGACGACGCTAAGCGCAACTGCAGTTCCGAACAGCGCGTAGGACCTTCGCGAGACTCGAGCGTCCCCGCTAAATAGCCCAGGATTCCAGGCAAAGAACAAGACTGTCGGCAGGAGAACTACTAACCTGAAAAGTGGGCGTGAAGAAAGGAAAAGTGTCGGAATCACCGTCAACGCCGGTAGTGGGCAGAGCAGGGTCGGACTTCCAGCCGCGAGCAATCCTATCCAGGCCGGCACTAACAAGCTGAAGCCTACGAGAAATGTCGTCACGCGAATTGTCGTCGTGCGATCCACTCGATCTCTCCTATGGGTGGGTCATGTCTTCGGGTTTGACTAGGGCGTCGAATTCTTCGGCTGAGACGAAGCCGAGTTTGATGGCGGCTTCGCGGAGGGAGATGCGGGCGTGGTGGGCGGCTTTGGCGACTTGGGCGGCTTGGTCGTAGCCGATTTTGGGGGCCAGGGCGGTGACCAGCATCAGGGAATTGTGGACGTAATGGCCGATTTGCTCACGGTTGGCTTCGATGCCGGTGACGCAGTGGTCGACGAAGGAGTTCATGGCGTCAGCGAGGAGTTCTACGGAGTGGAGATAGTTGAAGATGATGACCGGCTTGAAGACGTTCAGCTCGAAATTGCCTTGCGAGCCGGCTACACCGATGGCGGTGTCGTTGCCGATGACCTGGACGGCGACCATGGTGAGAGCTTCAGACTGCGTGGGATTCACCTTGCCCGGCATTATGGATGAGCCGGGCTCGTTTTCCGGGAGCGAAAGTTCGCCGAGTCCGCAGCGCGGGCCGGAAGCGAGCCAGCGAACATCGTTGGCCACCTTCATTAAAGACGCTGCGAGCGTTTTCAGCGCGCCGCTGGCGAAGACCAGTTCATCGTGCGCGGAGAGCGCGGCGAATTTATTGGGATGCGAGCGGAAGGGCAGGCCGGTGAGCTCAGCGATTTTTTTTGCGGCGCGTTCGGCAAATTCGGGATGGGCGTTGAGGCCGGTGCCTACGGCAGTGCCTCCGATGGCCAGATCGTAGAGGCCGTCAAGAGCCATGGCGATGCGGCCGCCGTCGCGGTCGAGCAGATTGACGTAGCCGGAAAATTCCTGCCCCAGTGTCAGCGGCGTCGCATCCTGCAAATGCGTTCGCCCAATCTTCACGATGTCAGCAAACTCTTTGGCCTTGGTATCCAGCGCGTCGCGCAACTTCTTTACTGCAGGCAGCAGTCGCTGGCGCGTTTCCGTGGCCGCCGCAATATGCATCGCCGCCGGAAACGTGTCGTTCGAGGACTGCGACATGTTGACGTCGTCATTCGGGTGGATGGGCTTCTTGCTGCCCATTACCCCGCCGGAAATCTCGATCGCCCGGTTGGAGATCACTTCGTTGACGTTCATGTTGGTTTGCGTGCCGCTGCCGGTTTGCCAGATGCGCAAAGGGAAATGGTCGTGAAGCTTGCCGGCGATGACTTCGTCAGCGGCCTGAGTGATCAGCGCCGCTTTATCGGCCGGCAGTTTGCCCAGATCCTGATTGACCAGCGCGGCGGCTTTTTTGAGGATGCCGAAGGCGCGAATCAGCTCGGGGGGCATGGTGTCCTTGCCAATCGCGAAATGGATGAGCGAGCGGGCAGTCTGCGCGCCGTAGTAGCGGTCGGCGGGGACGTCGACCTTGCCCATGGAGTCGGATTCGGTGCGGGTGGCGATGTTCATGGCAGTTTCCACGGCTTCAGACATTGGAGGCTCCTGATAAGTAGGAGTTTAGCAGTAAGAGGTGGTGATGTAAGGAGGTAAGGAAGTAATGAGTTGCGGGGCGGAGGTTCAAGTAAAACTTGAGGGATCGGGGTAGCGGAGTGAGTGACACCCGGGTGTTTTTGTGTAAAGTGCGGAGGTGATTGAAAAGGAAGGGGATGCGATTCGTTCTGGTACAAAAGAGTGCAGAAAAACGACACAAAGAGCGAAATGTAGAGAGACCGAGAGGGCGTGGCACGGGAGCGTATGGCGTCAAGTTTTGTGCGAAAGGCATATACTATTATAACATATTTCTGTATATTGTCAAGTTAATACTGATAAGAGGTTTGTTTTGAAAGAGATGGCTGGGCGCGGGTGAGGGAGGCGGAGGAGCTGTTTTGGGAGGTTGACAGATATAACATGTAGTGTTATATTTCTGATGATGGGAGCAGGTAGAAGGAGCGGGTATGGACGGACAAGAATTAAAGGAAGCCCGGCTAGCCAAGGACTGGACGCAACAGCAAGCGGCGGAGAAACTGGGCGTTACGCAGGCGTATCTGTCGATGCTGGAGCGCGGGCGGCGGGTGCTACCGCGGGTGCTGGCACGGAAGGCGGTGCAGGTGCTGGACGCTCCGGTTACGGCGTTGCCATTAGGCGAGGGGCTGGCGGTGTTCCCTGCGTTGACACCGGCGTTGGCGACCGGCGGCAGCGACAAGACACGCAGCGATCTGGCAGCGCTGGGGTACCCGGGATTCGCGCATCTGCGGGGACGGCGGGCACGGCGGAATCCGGCGGAAGTCTTACTGCGCGCGCTGGGGGAACCGGACCTGAACAGCAGAGTGGTGGAGGGGCTGCCCTGGCTGGCGCAGCGGTACGCGGATATGGACTGGGATTGGGCGGTGCAAACGGCGAAGCTGAACGACCGGCAGAACCGGCTGGGATTTGTGGCGACACTGGCATATGACTTGACCAAGACGGTTGCGGATAAGGATGAGCGGGGGACGCGAAAGCTGAAGGAATATGTAGCGGTACTGGAGCGGTCGCGGCTGGCGCGGGAAGATACGCTGTGCCACGATTCGCTGACGGAAGCGGAACGGCGGTGGTTGCGCGTCAACCGGACGGACGAGGCGAAACACTGGAACCTGTTGACGGATATGAAGGCTGAGAATCTTTCCTATGCGGGAAATTGATCGGATAGCGGAGCCTTGGAATGCGTTCTTGCAAGAGTTGGACGGGCACGCGACTGAGGAAACGCGGCTCGATTGCATGGGCGGATTTGTGGTGACCACGCTCTATGGCTTTTCGCGGGCGACAGCGGATCTCGATGTGCTGCTGATCGCACCGCAGGAACAGCGGAAGCCGCTGCTGGAGCTGGGTGCCCGGGGAGGAGCGCTGCACAAGAAGCACGGGATCTACCTGGATTTCGTGAGCGTAGCGAGAGTGCCGGACGAGTACGAGTCTCGGCTTACGGAGATGGTTTCCGGCCAGTACGAACACCTGCGACTGTGCGCGCTGGACCCTTAGGACTTGGCGCTTTCCAAACTGGAACGGAATATTCAGCGCGACCGCGACGATGTGAAGCATCTGGCGCGCAGTATTCCATTGGACCTGGAAGTTCTCAGGGACCGCTATGAGAAGGAGCTGCGCTGGCAGCTCGGGAATCCGGAGCGCGAAGACCTTACGCTGAAGTTGTGGATCGAGATGATCGCGGAAGACCGAACGGCACGTTGATCCCAGGTTCTCGCAAAGCACATGCAAGCGTTCCGGCAAGAGCGAGAACTAGCGTCATGTATAATGTTTTGTTGGGGATTGCAGGGGAAATGCGGCGATTGGGTACGCGTTGGGCATGAGTGAAGCGAAGAAAATCGGGCGGGCTGGGGCGGAAGTGCTGCGGGAGCGTGCGCGGCGGTTCCGGCGGACGCGCTTCGAAGAATTGAAGATGATTGGCAAGGCGCTGGCGTCGACCAAGCATCCGATTCTGGTGCATATCATCCCGATGCGGCGCTGCAATCTGGATTGCGGATATTGCAACGAGTATGACGACGTGTCCAAGCCGGTGCCGCTGGAGGAGATGAAAGAGCGGCTGAGCATCCTGGCGGGGATGGGGACGTCGATCATCACGATTAGCGGCGGAGAACCGCTGATGCATCCGGAGCTGGAAGAGATTATCCGGCACATCCGCAAGCACAAGATGATCGCGGGAATGATCACCAACGGGTTTTTGCTGAGCAAAGAGCGGATTCAGACGCTGAACGAAGCGGGATTGCAGCATCTGCAGATCAGCATCGACAACGTGACGCCGGACGAAGTGTCGAAGAAGAGCTTGAAGACGCTGGACTCGCGGCTGGAATGGCTGAGCGAGTTTGCAGTGTTCCAGGTGAACATCAATTCGGTGCTGGGCAGCGGGGTCAAAAATCCAGAAGATGCGCTGACCATTGCGCACCGGGCGGTGGAGCTGGGGTTTACCAGCACGGTGGGAATTATTCATGACCACAAGGGGCAGTTGAAGGCGCTGGAACCGCGGCAGATTGCGATTTTCGAAGAGATTATGAATTTGGGGAAGCGGTCGTTTTCGCGATTCAATGATTTTCAGCATAACGTGGCGCGGGCGAAGGAACATACCTGGCGGTGC
>Ga0210408_10005055_pt1 | contig 11634 bp, 10 predicted proteins | sample IncBWH4MmetaG_FD_155471 | JGI IMG/M metagenome (GOLD analysis project Ga0210408, IMG submission 155471) | Forest soil microbial communities from Barre Woods Harvard Forest LTER site, Petersham, Massachusetts, United States - Inc-BW-H-4-M | ecosystem: Environmental > Terrestrial > Soil >... | reverse complement strand
CGATGGGTCTGGGTGCGGATGTGGCTGAAGCGGTGATGGCGGCGGACTGACGCCGGTTAGTTTAATAGAAGTACGGAGATCCCTCGCGGTAGAGGACATTTGCTGGAGACGGTCAGAGTTAGATTAAATCAGAGCTAGGGAAGATCAGGGAGGAGCACTCATGGCGGAGCCGGAGACCGAGAAGGTCAATCCGAATCCGGAGGCGGCGAAACCCGCGGCCAAGGCGGTGGATGCCACGAAGTATGTGGGCACACCGGCGGTGGGAACGTCGAAAGCGGCCGCAGCGGCGGGGCTTGCTTCATCTGGGCCGTCGAATACTGTGGTTGACCAGCAACGGCGGCGGCTGGTGTGGTGCGGCGTGACGGCGTTTCTTGGCGCCTGGTTCATTGCCTTTTTTCGTTTCTTTCTGCCGCGCACTCTCTTCGAACCCAACACCGTTTTCAAAATTGGTTATCCCTCGGAGTTTGCGCTGGGGGTGGATACCAAGTTTCAGCAGAAGTACCGCATCTGGGTAGATCGCACGCCGGACCGGCTGTTTGTGATTTATGCGCGCTGCACGCATCTGGGGTGCACGCCAGACTGGAAGCCGAGCGAGAACAAGTTCAAGTGTCCGTGCCACGGCAGCGGGTATGACAGCGAAGGAGTGAATTTTGAAGGGCCGGCGCCGCGTCCGATGGACCGGGCGCATGTGGAACTAGCGCCCGATGGGCAGGTTATCGTGGACACGTCGCGGTTGTATCAGTGGCCGAAAGGGCAACCGTCGCGGTTTAACGATCCGGGGGCGTTTTTGACGGGAGTGTAGCGGTCGCAAGAAACAGATTCCTCGCGCTAGAAACAAGGCGCTCGGAATGACAAAGAATTTGAGATGGAATTATATGGCTGACGAAAACAATTCGAACGGAAAGAATGGCAACAAGGTGGGGTTGCTGGAAAAAGTGACCACTGGGGTCAAAGAGGATATTCAGGCTCTTAAGACCGATATCCCCACCAAGGCGAAGGAGCAAATCGAAGGGCTGAAGGATCCGACGAAGACGCAGGTCTATACGTCGATCTTCCGCCACAAGCACGACGACACGCCGCGGAACCGGGCGCTGGGCGTGCTTTCGAACGTGTTCCTGCATTTGCATCCGGCGAAAATCAATCGCGATGCCGTGCGCTATAGCTATACATGGGGGATGGGTGGGATTACGTTCTATCTGTTCATCATCCTCACTTATACGGGCGTGCTGCTGATGTTTTATTACCACCCGAGCAAGGTGCAGGCGTTTCGTGACGTGCTTTACCTGGAGCACGACGTGCCGTTCGGGAAGATTCTGCGAAATATGCATCGCTGGGCGGCTCACTTGATGGTGATTGGGGTGTGGCTGCACATGTTCCGAGTTTTCCTGACCGGGTCGTATAAGAAGCCGCGCGAGTTCAACTGGAACATCGGAGTGCTGCTGCTGGTGTTTACTTTGCTGCTCTCGTTCACCGGATATTTGCTGCCGGACGATCAACTCGGGTTCTGGGCTGTGACCGTTGGTACGAACATGGCTCGCGCCACGCCGGGACTGGGACACGAAGGGCCATTCGGTTCGATGCTGGGCATGACTCCGTACAACGATGTGCGGTTTGGGCTGCTGGGCGGGTCGATCGTGGACGCAAACGCGCTGTTGCGGTCCTACATCTGGCATTGCATCGGGATTCCGATTGTGGCGTCGGTGCTGATGATTGTGCATTTCTGGAGAGTGCGGAAGGACGGCGGGATTTCTGGGCCGGCTCCGGTGATGCTGGAGGCGGAGGCGGATAAGCCGCGCAGGGGGCCGAAGGCAGCGGGAGAGTAAGACGGGCCTCGGCTTTCGGGCTTCGGGCTTCGGCAAAACGCCGGTTCCTCACCGGGCTTGGTGCCCGGTTTGGAATGACAAGAATTTTTTGAGCAGTTGACGCGAGAAAATTATGGACTGGCGACAACTTTGGGAGATTTGCTCGGCGCCGGACAATGTGCCGATCGTGGGGTTGATCCCGCTGCTGGGTTTCTATATTTATTTGGCGATCAAGCAGGCGCGGGCTAACGATCAGCTGATTGCGCAACTGGAAGGCGACGCGGCGCTGGCCAAGACGCATCACCGCAAGACCTGGCCGTTCAAGCCGGGCTGGCAGAAAGAAGTGCACGTTTGGCCGTTCCTGCTGCGCATTGAATTTTTAGCCGCCATCATTGTCACGATTATTTTGATGGTCTGGTCGATTACGTTGAACGCGCCTCTGGAAGAGCCAGCGAATCCCAACCTCACGATGAATCCGGCGAAGGCGCCGTGGTATTTCCTGGGCCTGCAGGAAATGCTGGTCTACTTCGATCCGTGGATTGCGGGCGTGGTCATGCCCACGATGATCATCATCGGATTGATGGTGATTCCGTATATAGACACGAATCCGCTGGGCAGCGGGTATTACACGTGGAGGCAGCGCAAGTTTTCGATTTCTACGTTCATGTTTGGATTTGTGATCCTGTGGGTCGCGATGATCATTATTGGGACATTTATTCGCGGGCCTGGGTGGCAATGGTTTTGGCCGGGGCAGACTTGGGATCACAACCGGCTGATCTACGAGGTGAACCGCGATCTGCCGGACATTTTTGGCATCACCTCGAACATGGCCAAGGGGCTTTTCGGCTTGATCGTGGTGGGTGGGTACTACCTGCTGGGCGGCGGGCTGGTGTACTCCCTGTTCCGGCGGCGCATGGGGAAAGACTTTCAGCGGATGAGTTTGCTGCAGTTTTCCCTGATGCAGTTTTTGCTGCTGACCATGGTGGCGTTGCCGTTGAAGATGGGGCTGCGGTTGTTGTGGCACATCAAGTACGTGTGGATTACGCCGTGGTTTAACGTGTGAGGCCGATTTCCTTGCGGCGAGCAGGGATGCGGGCGGGGACAGATTCCTCGCTGCGCTCGGAATGACAAGAGTTGAAGAGAATGGCGAGAGTTGGAAAGACTTTAGCCGGAGGAAACGGTGGCTGAGCAACCTATCCCCGAGCAGGACCCGATAACGAGCAAGTCGTACGCGGCGCATTATGTGATCGCGACGGTGATACTGGTCGCCACATTATTCTGGGCTTTGTGGGATGAAGCCTGGGGACAGCGGCCGTGGAAGGCCTTTCAGGATCAATGGAAGGTTCGCTACAGCGCGTTTTTGAATACTGCGACCTCGAAGTCGGCGTCGTCGGAGAAGGATGTTGAGAAAGGTTCCGACTACGACGCTTTGAAGCAGGCTTACGAGAAGGCTTACCAGGATTCTAAGTCTCAGGCGGAAGAGGCGCGCAAAAAGTTGGACGATGCTAGTGCGCGGCTGCTGGCGGTGCAGAGCGTGTTTACCGACCGACGCGCCTATGTGAATGCTCTTACTTACGAGATTGAAACCACGGAAAGTCTATCGTCTAGAAAAAGTCAGCAAGTGGAGTTGGATGCTTACAAAAAACAAGAGGCGACAGTCGAGTTTCCGGACGGCAGCAAAAAGAAATACAACTTCCAACAGCTAGATGAGACTTACAACGAAATCCGCGACGAGCGGACACGGTTGAGTCTCGAGCTGGGCGAAGTGCTGAAGCCGGTGACTGCGGCCAAGGCGAAGATGGATGAGTATGTCTCCGACCACATGGTGGACTTGACGCCGGCGCAGATTGAGGGACTGAAGAAGAAGACGGTGGATCTGGATCCCGCGATCGTGCAAATCAATGTGGCCGAAGCGAACATCGTCGACCGCTGCGAATCCTGCCACATGGGAACGCGCGAGCCGCTGCGGATCACTGCAGCAGCGATGACACCGAAGGGCCAGAAGAAGCCGGACGAATTTGCCGCGGCGTTTGTGAGCCATCCTGAGCCGGAGCTGTTGCGGATTCACGATGCGGAGAAGTTTGGCTGTTCGCCGTGCCACCAGGGCAATGGGCGCGCTACCACGAGCGTAGAGAAAGCGCACGGGAACTATGAGCACTGGCTGTGGCCTCTGTATCCGAAGGAGAACGCGCAGGCTGGCTGCCAGAGCTGCCATGCGGCGGACATGGTTCTGGCGAGCGGCGACGTGCAGTGGCAGACCATCAACGATGGCAAGGACCTATTTCGGCAGCGAGGCTGCATGGGGTGCCACCGGTATGAGGGTTACGACAAGGAACCAGAAGACCTGAACTCGGTCGGACAAATCATCAAGCAGCTCGAAACGCAGAAAAAAGATAACGTGAAGCAGACGGCTTACTTGATGAAGCAAGCCGACGCGGCGGCGTCGAACGAAGAAGCGAACAAGTTGAATGAGAAAGCGGTCGCGCTAAGGGTGGACAACAGCAGGCTGGACGGACGTTTGCAGCAACTCGACTTCCAGTCGCACAGCCTGATGCAGGACCAGAAAAAAGTTGGACCGAATCTAAAGGATGTCCGGCTGAAGCTGAATAAGAATTGGATTCCGGTATGGCTGAAGAAGCCGTCGGATTTCCGCCCGACGACCAAGATGCCGAATTTCCGGCTGACGGATCATCAGATTCAGACGATCTCCGCTTACATCTGGCAGTCGGGGTTCACCGATTCCCTGCCCAAGCACAAGCCGGGCAACGCGTCGCACGGTAAAGAATTGCTGGAGTCGCGCGGCTGTCTTGCCTGCCACTCGATCGGTGAAGGCGATCAGATGCAGGGCGGCGTGTTCTCGGCGAATCTGACGCGGGTCGGCGAGAAGGCGAATTACGATTACCTGGTGCGGTGGATTCATAATGCGCGGCAGCGCACGCGGCCATACTGCGCGTACGAGAAGAAAGACATCGGTCCCGAGGATTACGCCAAGAAGGGACTTCCCTACCAGTTCGACCTCGAGCACAGCCGGTGTCCGAACGACGGGCATGAACTGCAGGTGCAGAATATGACCGTGATGCCCAGCCTGCGGCTCGCTCCGGAAGACGCAGAAGACATCGCGACGTATCTGATGACACAGAAGAAGCAGGAGCCGTCGGCGTATGCGGATGCGTCGTTCATGGATGATCCGAACCTGAAGGCCGAGGGCAAGAAGTGGGTGCGGCAGTTTGGCTGTTCAGGATGCCATGAGATTGCCGGGTTCGAGGATGAAGGACGCATCGGCACGGAGCTGACCTATGAGGGCAGCAAGCCGATTGAGCGCCTGGACTTCGCGTTGTTCACGGAAGCGGCGCAGCGCGGGGGCAAGGATTCGGAACCGATTAAGGATAAGGACGATCTGGCGCGGTTGCCGGATGGTCCCGCTAACTCTCCCTGGTACGACCACAAGGGATTCTTTGAGCACAAACTGGCGGAGCCGAATGTTTACGATCAGGGGCTGGCGGAGTTCAAGAGCGACACGGAAAAGCTCCGCATGCCGAATCTGCACTTGACTAAGGATCAGGTGCTCGCTCTGACGACTTTCCTGCTGGGCAGTCAGGAGACTTCCCTGCCCGCGAGCTACCAGTACAAGCCGGGCGATGCGCGGCACGACATTCAGGAAGGTTGGTGGATCGTCAAGAAATACAACTGCATGGGGTGCCACCAGTTTATTCCGGGGCAGCGAACGATTCTGATGGGGATGAAGCAGTATCAGGACGTGCAGGAGCAGCTGCCTCCCAAACTTCTGACGGAGGGAGCACGCGTCGATCCGGAGTGGCTGCGGAAGTTTCTGTCGAATCCGTCGCTGAACACGACGGACACGAATCGCAACGGGGTGCGGCCGTACTTGAAAGTGCGCATGCCGACGTTCTCGTTTTCGGACAATGAGCTACGCAAGCTGGTGCGATTCTTCCAGGCGCTGTCGCAGCAGCCGATTCCGTATATTCCGCAGCAGATGCCGGTGTTGACGGCGAAGGAAACCGACATGGCGCGGAGCTTGTTCTCAAGCACTGCGGCGCCTTGTTTGAAGTGCCATGCGACCGGCGATCCTTCGCATGACAAGATTGCCACGGCACCGAACTTCCTGCTGGCCAAGGAACGGTTGAAGCCGGACTGGGTGGAGCGGTGGATCACCGATCCGCAGGCAGTGAGCCCGGGGACTTCGATGCCTTCGGGATTGTTCAAGCAGCAGAATAATCAGTGGGTGTTTGCCGGGCCGACGCCGCCGTCGTTCCAGGGATATGTGGGGGATCACCGAAAACTGCTGACCGACTACATCTTCCAGTTGACTGCCGAGGAGCAGCGGAGGGTGGCGTCGTCGATGCCGAGGGCGCGGGCGGCGGTGCCGCCGGCTCGCAGTCGGAGGCAGGCGGCGGTGGAATCGCATCCTGCAGCTTCGGGTGGTTCGCGGTAGAATGATTGGCTTCATGGTTGGCACACGAGGAGCAGATTCCTCTTCGCCTCTTCCGTTGCGCTCGGCGTTCGGAATGACAAGGTTTTTCTAGTGTGCTGAGCGTTTGGAGTCACAAGGTTTTTCTTTGGTGCGAATTCCCGGATTCAAGAAAGGATGACATCATGAATAAGAAGACAAGTTGGGCAGGTATGACCGTTTTGTTCCTGACCCTGTGTGGGTTGTTGCTGCTGGCGGGGTGCAATAAGAAAGAGGAGCAGCCAGCTGCGCCTGCGGCGGAAACGTCAGCGGCATCGGCGCCTGCTGCGACTCCAATTGACCCGGCTACCGTGGCTGCGGTGAGCGGCACGGTGAAGTTCGACGGCACGGCTCCCAAGGCCTCGAAGATCGACATGAGTCAGGACCCGGGCTGCAAGGGCATGAACGAGGCCGAGAACGTCGTGGTGAGCGGCGGCGATCTGGCTAATGTTTTCGTATACGTGAAAGATGGGCTGGGAAGCCGGACGTTCGACGTTCCCAAAGATCCGGTTGTGCTGGATCAGAGCGGCTGCCGGTATCATCCGCATGTGCTGGGAGTGATCGCGGGGCAGACTGTCCAGATCAAGAATGACGATCCGACGACGCACAATATCCATCCCACGCCGAAGGACAATCGCGAATGGAACGAGTCGCAGCCGCCCTCGTCGCCGGCAATCGAGAAAAACTTCGCCCGCGAAGAGATCATGCTGCCGGTGAAGTGCAACCAGCATCCGTGGATGAAGATGTACATCAATGTGGTGAAGCACCCATTCTTTGCGGTGACCGACAAAACTGGGAAGTATGAGATCAAGGGGCTGCCGCCGGGCGATTACACACTGGCGTTCGTCCACGAGAAGCTGGGCGAGCAGGACCAGAAAGTCTCGGTCGCTGCGAAAGAAGCAAAAACTGTGGATCAGAGCTTCAAGGCAGCTGCGGAATAGAGACCGCGTTTTGTTTTGCTAAAATGTCGGGTTAAGCGGAGCAGGCCAGACTCAGGTGCGGCCTGTTCTGTCTTGACTACCGGTCCGGTCGAGTCCACTTGCGAACCTTCCTTGATTCAAGGGGTAATACGCTGAAAGCCATCGAAACCCGGTACAACCGCGCACACCATGCGTTCGCTGTGTTCACTGCCTGCGCCACGCTGGTGGTCATCACGGCGGGCGCGTTGGTGACCAGCAACGATGCCGGGTTGTCGGTGCCGGACTGGCCTAGGTCGTTTGGCTATCTCATCAAAGTACCGCAATTTGTGGGCGGCGTTCGCTACGAATGGAGCCACCGGATGGTGGCAGGGTCGCTGGTGTCACTGACACTCGCGATTGCGCTGTGGACGGTGATGGTGGAACGGAGGCGGTGGTTGCGCTGGCTGGCGGTGGGCGCATTCTGCACTGTCATCGCACAGGCGGTCCTGGGTGGGCTTACCGTACTGATGTTTCAGCCGCCTGCGATTTCTACGGCGCACGCTGCGGTGGCACAAACGTTTTTCTGTATTGCAGTCGCGGTTGCGCTCTTTACAGGGCGCAAGTGGGTGGAGGAGCAGCCGCGCGTAGAGTTTGACGGGCGACGTCCCAGTCTGTTCACCCTGACGCTGCTCTCCATCTTCGTGTTGTATGTGCAATTGATTCTGGGAGGGATGTTCCGTCATCACGGCCTGAGTTGGTGGCCGCATGTCGCGCATGCCATGGTAGTGTCGTTTGTACTGGCGTGGACCGCGGTACGGGCGCTTTCTGTCTACGCTCATATAGAGGCGGTGCGGCGTCCGGCGATTCTGATGCTGGCGTTGCTGATTACGCAGCTGTGCCTGGGTTTTGCGGCATTTGTGACGCGGGTGGCTTGGGGTCGCAGCGCGGTTCAGCCAGAGCTTCCTATGGTGCTCTCGACCGTCATGCATGTTGCAGCGGGAGCGTTGCTGCTAGCAACTACCGTAGTTCTCTCGATCCAGGTTTGGCGACACGTTCCGGTAGCTTTCGAAGAAAGGGTGCCACAAGCGCAACGGGATCCTTCAGTCGCATGAGCATCGCAAGCACACCTCTGGTTTTGCCTCGCGGCCCGCTGACCCTGGCGCGCGACTACGCGGAACTTACGAAGCTGCGCGTGACGACACTGGTTGCGATGACCGCGTGGTGTGGGTATTACTTCGGGGCTGCACAGTCGGGAGTTTCTTCGTTCTCCTGGGGACTGTTTCACGCGCTGGCCGGCATAGCGCTAGTGGCCGGCGGAACGGCAGCACTCAACGAAGTGATGGAATATGAAATCGACGGGCGGATGCGGCGCACGTCGCAGCGTCCGCTGCCTGCGGGACGGATGAGCCGCATGCACGCCGGCATTGCTGGGTTGGCGATGACGGTGGGCGGCGCTATTTATCTGGGCGTGGTGATGAACGCGCTGACCGGCTGGCTGTCGCTGGCTACTGCGCTGGTCTATCTCGCGGCGTACACGCCACTGAAAAAAGTTCACCCGATCTGCACCTTCGTGGGCGCATTCCCGGGAGCCATGCCGGGCGTACTGGGATGGACAGCGGCGCGCGCACATGTAGAGTGGGGCGCGCTGGTGATGTTTGCCATCGTGTTCTTCTGGCAGTTCCCGCATTTCTATGCCATTGCCTGGTTGTATCGCGAGGACTACGCGGCGGGCGCGATCCAGATGCTGCCGGTGGTGGAGAAGGACGGGCGATCGACGGCGCGCCAGATCATCGCGTATTCGGTGGGACTGATTCCGGTCACGCTGGCTCCCACGCTGTTCGGCATGACCGGCAAGTTTTATTTTGCAGCAGCTCTGGTGCTGGGCATGGCGCTGCTCTATGTTGGGATGCGGCTGGCGACGCTCAACGCTCCCGTCACCGCTGCAGTGTCGAAGCTGCGGGCGCGGCAATTGCTTCAGGCTACGGTTTTCTATTTGCCACTATTGTTCATTGTGATGATGCTCGACACGATGTCGTAAACTGTTCGTGCGGGCTGTTTCCGGGAATCCCTTGGTATCGAAAGTCTCCGCCCTCGCTGATGCTGGTTCGGAAGTAGAACGCGCTTCCACAGTGCCTGTTATTTCTGTACAGAGCCTGGTCCATCGCTACGAAAATAGAACCGCGTTGAACGGGATTTCGTTCGATGTGCGGCCTGCGGAATTGTTTGGACTGCTTGGTCCAAACGGCAGCGGGAAGACGACGCTGTTCCGCATTCTCTCAACGTTGATGATTCCGACTGCGGGGCGAACGCTGGTGCTGGGGCACGACGCGGCGCTTGATCCGGCCCGCCTGCGTCGGCAGATTGGTGTGGTGTTCCAGGCGCAGAGCGTGGATCTGAAGCTTACGGCTTATGAGAACCTGTGGCATCAGGGACATCTGTATGGTCTGCGTGGGAACGCTCTAAAGAAGCGTGCTGAGGAGATTCTGGCGCGGGTGGGCTTGGCCGACCGCGCACAGGAGCGGGTGGAGACTTTTTCTGGCGGAATGCAGCGGCGGATTGAGTTGGCCAAGGGATTGTTGCACCATCCCGGAGTTCTGCTACTGGATGAGCCGACTACTGGTCTCGATCCTGGAGCCCGGCGAGACTTGTGGCAATATCTGCAGACGCTGCGCGACGAAGAACACGTTTCTGTGCTGGTCACAACTCACTTGATGGAGGAAGCCGAGCGTTGCGACCGGCTGGCCATTCTGAACGAAGGAAATTTGGTCGCGTTGGGTACACCGGCGGAATTGAAGAGCGAAATCGGGGGCGATGTGGTTATGCTGGATGCCTCACGGGATGCCGGGTTGCTGGCGGAACGGATTCGAGCGCGGTTTCACGTGGAAACGACGGTTATGGAAAACCAGGTGCGGATCGAGCGCGAGGGCGGGCATCGCTTTGTGACCGATGTGGTAGAAGCGTTTCCCGGAGAAATCCAGGCGATTTCGGTGAGCAAGCCCGCGCTGGAAGATGTATTCATTCATCGCACGGGACATAAGTTTTGGAGTGAGAGTGGATCGGCGGCGGAGAAACATTAGCGCAGCCGGCAAGACGCCGGCACTACGGATCGAAATTGGCGAGCGACTATACGCAAGAGTTTAGACAGGAGGTAACGTGCGTCTTATGATGCTGGTGCTTTCTCTCGCGCTCGGGGTCATCCCATTGCTGGGCGTGGTTTGGATTCTCATGAGCGGAATGATTCGACTTTGGCCGCCGGATGCGACGGTTGATGGGCTGTTCATGAGCCTGATCCTGCTATCGCTCTCCGGATGCTTTCTGCTGAATGCGTATTGGGAGATGCGCGACCAGGGGCTGCTGAGTTTCCTTCACAAGAAGGAAGCGGGCGCACCGGGAGCAAAAACTCCCGCGGCGAAAGCGAGCTAGTTTCGTGGCCACTCAGACTGCTGCCTTGGCACGACCGAGATCTCCGGCATCGGCAGGCGTGCTGCTGCCGGCATTCACGCTGTGGTGGCGTGAGATCGTGCGCTTCTACCGGCAGACCACGCGCGTGATCGGTGTACTGGCGTCGCCGCTGGTCTTCTGGCTGGTACTTGGCTCGGGATTTGGCAACTCCTTTCGCGCTGGCACCGGGCTGCAGCAGCACTATTTGGATTACTCCTATCCCGGAACTCTGATACTGATCGTGCTGTTTACTTCGATCTTCACGATGATGTCAGTGATCGAAGACCGCAAGGAAGGATTCTTGCTATCGGTGCTGGTGGCGCCGGTGCCGCGCTCGGCGATCGTGCTGGGCAAGGTTTTGGGCGGGACCACGCTCTCCGCGCTGCAGGGGATGGTGTTTCTAATTTTTGCGCCGTTTGCGGGCGTGCATCTGGAAGTGCTGCAGGTTCTGCTGGTGGCCGCTATCGTGTTTCTGGTTTCGTTCGCACTGACGGCGCTGGGCTTCGCCATCGCCTGGCCCATGGACTCTACCCAGGCTTTCCACGGCATCATCAATCTGTTTTTGATTCCGCTGTGGCTGTTGTCGGGCGCGCTGTTTCCTATGACCAGCGCCTCAGGCTGGATTCGTGCCCTAATGTATATGAATCCCCTCACCTACGGAGTGGACGCTTTGCGCACGCTGCTGTACCCGGCAACCGCAGCTACGTTCCCACTGTCGTCGTCGATAGCAACGCTGATCTTGTTTTCGCTGGTGATGTTTGGGCTGGCGTTTCTGATGGTGAACCGCCGCAGCACGAGGCCGGCCGCGTGATTCCTGACCAGTACGCCTTCTTCCCCGCCCTAAACGCCTCGTTGAATGGGACCAGTGCTGTGCTGTTGATGACGGGACGTGTCTTCATCGTGCGGGGGCGTATGGCGGCGCATCGCGCTTGCATGATCGCGGCGGTGGTGGCTTCGGCATTGTTTTTGGGATGTTATTTGTTTTTTCATTTTGAGGTGGGGAACATTCGATTCTTTGGTCAGG